>Ga0160505_100017_pt1 | contig 167837 bp, 158 predicted proteins | sample DIDeMG_FD_108225 | JGI IMG/M metagenome (GOLD analysis project Ga0160505, IMG submission 108225) | Enriched chicken feces microbial communities from UW Madison campus, WI, USA - DID2874_E49_Stillage MG | ecosystem: Host-associated > Birds > Digestive system > Large intestine > Fecal ... | reverse complement strand
TAGTGGTAAAACCACAGCCTTCCAAGCTGTTGTCGCGAGTTCGATTCTCGTCACCCGCTTTAGTTTTTTTATTTTGGGCCTATAGCTCAGCTGGTTAGAGCGCACGCCTGATAAGCGTGAGGTCGATGGTTCGAGTCCATTTAGGCCCATTGAATTTTACTTGGTCCGTTGGTCAAGTGGTTAAGACACCGCCCTTTCACGGCGGTAACACGGGTTCGAATCCCGTACGGATCATGAAAGCATCCTTTGGAATGCTTTTTTTTTATGTTTTAAAAAAGGCAATTTTAAAAGTTTTTCCATAAATTAGGCACAGTAGGTCAAAATTTGTTATAATCAGTCCGTTGCAAGTTCCCGAAAGGATTCGCAGCTGCGAAGATGCCTTGTAACCGAATCGAAATTTAGGGGGAATACAAAAAATGACAGAGAAACATTTATTTACTTCAGAATCTGTATCTGAAGGACATCCAGATAAAGTGGCTGATCAAATCAGTGATGCTATTTTAGATGCGCTGCTTGCTGAAGATCCAATGGCACGGGTTGCCTGCGAAACCTCGGTGACGACCGGATTAGTATTGGTTTTTGGCGAAATCTCGACAAGTGCCTATGTAGATATTCAAAAAATTGTTCGCGAAACCATCAAAGGAATCGGTTATACACGGGCAAAATTCGGCTTTGACGGTGACACTGTGGCGGTATTGGTAGCCATTGATGAACAATCACCTGATATTGCTCAAGGCGTTGACAATGCATTAGAAGTACGCGATGAAGCGAATGAAGAAGAAATCGGTGCCGGAGATCAAGGATTGATGTTTGGTTTTGCTGTTGATGAAACACCAGAATTGATGCCATTACCAATTGCATTGAGTCACCGTCTTGTTCGGCGATTAGCAGAACTGCGTAAAACGAATGAATTGACCTATTTGCGTCCTGACGCAAAATCCCAAGTAACTGTCGAGTATGATGATCAAGATCAGCCTCGTCGAGTGGATACAGTTGTTATCAGCACACAGCATGATGATGCAGTAGACAATGAAACGATTCGTCATGACGTTATTGAAAAAGTGATTAAAGAAGTGATACCAGCTTCTCTTTTAGACGATGAAACAAAATATTATATCAATCCGACAGGACGATTTGTCATCGGTGGGCCTCAAGGGGATGCCGGATTGACTGGTAGAAAAATCATCGTAGATACTTATGGTGGATATGCAAGACATGGCGGTGGCGCATTTTCTGGGAAAGATGCAACAAAAGTTGACCGTTCTGCTAGTTATGCTGCACGCTATATTGCTAAAAATATCGTTGCAGCGAAACTTGCCCGAAAGGTAGAGGTTCAGCTAGCTTATGCGATTGGTGTAGCACAACCTGTATCGATTCGAATTGATACGTTTGGAACCGGAAAAGTCAGTCAAGAGAAATTGATCCAAGCTGTAAGAGAGAATTTTGATCTGCGGCCAGCTGGAATTATAGAAATGTTGAATCTACGTCGTCCGATTTATCGTCAGACAGCGGCATATGGACATTTTGGTCGTACAGATATCGACTTGCCATGGGAACAAACAGATAAAGTGGATGCTTTATTGGCAAGTGTGAAGGAATAAAGAGGCGACCTCTGTTGATGTAAATCAATAGAGGTTCTTTTTTTTGACTTAGAAGAGGGGGAGAATGATGAAAACGAATGTGACACGTGTGACGATTGCTGTTTTTGTTGCAACATTTATGACGGCTATCGAAGGGACGATCATTACGACTGCTATGCCGACGATCGTTGGTTCTTTACACGGGATCGAGATCATGAATTGGGTTTTTTCGATTTACTTATTGACTAGTGCTATGTTGACACCCATTTACGGTAAACTTGCCGATACCATTGGTCGTAAACCGATTTTTTTATTTGGGACACTGCTCTTTATGATTGGTTCCGCACTCTGTGGCTTGTCAAACAGCATGCTGACACTCATCCTTTCGAGAGCTGTTCAAGGAATCGGGGCTGGTGCGATGATGCCTGTTGCATTGACGATCATCGCCGACTTGTACCCTGTAGAAAAGAGAGCGAAAGTCTTGGGTTTGAACAGTACTGCTTGGGGGATTGCTAGTGTCGTCGGTCCATTAGCTGGTGGTGTGATTGTTGATACAGTCGGTTGGCACTGGATCTTTTTTATTAATGTGCCGATTGGTGTGTTTCTTCTTGGCATGATTTGGTTTTATTTTCATGAAAACAAAAAGACGAAGAAATCTGAGAAAATGGATTTACTTGGTAGTTTTTTGATGATGGTCACATTAGTTTCTCTGCTTTTAGGGTTTCAGTTACTAGGCGATCAGGGGTTAAGTGTTGCTGTGGTAAGCTTACTGATTTTGACTATTGTAACATTCCTACTGTTTTATCGAGTAGAGAAAAAAGCAGCAGATCCATTAATTGATTTAGCGTTATTCCATTCTAGAACTTTTGTGGTAGTAAATATTGTCGCAGCACTAGCTAGCGGTTTTTTGATGGGTATCGATGTGTATATCCCAATGTGGATGCAAGGAGTCTTAGGAATGAGTGCAGGTATCGGTGGTCTTGTACTAGCACCGTTATCGATTTTATGGATGGTCGGCTCATTTCTAGCCAGCCGCTGGTTGCTGAAGCGGTCGGTTTCATGGGTCCTAACGGCTAGTCTATTAATTACGCTTGTTGGCGCAATCTGGCTTTTTATTACCCCAATGAAAACGTCTTTTCTCTGGTTTTTAGGAATCTCTTCAATTACCGGAATCGGATTGGGAGCGACGATGGTCGTTTGTACCGTGACTGCTCAAACCAGTGTTCCTCATTCACAAATTGGGGTAGCGACCTCCTTCAATACGCTATTAAGAACAATTGGTCAGACAATCATGGTTTCTGTTTTCGGGATCGTCTTGAATATCAGCAATAATTTTGGATTGAAAGAAGCAGGTATTCAAGATCAGGAAATCATGAATCGCTTAGTGGACCCAACTGCTGCTAAGAAACTTTCAACAGACATTCTGCTTCAATTACGAGGAATTTTGTACGATGGATTACATTGGGTATATGGATTAGGGTTGTTGCTGATTGTGCTTGCTTTGGTGTTTGCCCGTACAATTCGGCGAGAATCTGGTACAATGATAAAAAAAGAATCGCAGGTGATTTGATGGCTTTTATACAAGCAAATATCTATTCAAATGTTCTTGAAATGGAAGTAATGGTAAACGTGATTCTCCCCCAAACTACCATCAAAAAGGTAGGTACAACTACAAAAAATGATCAAAAAGAATTACCAGTTCTATATCTATTACATGGAATGGGCGGTAATCATAGTGTCTGGGAAAGACGAACTTCGATCGAGCGCTATGTGAGCGACTATCAAATGGCAGTGATCATGCCTTCGACTGATTTGGCTTGGTATACAGATACAACTTATGATATGAAGTACTGGACCTTTGTTGCAGAAGAGTTACCGCAAATCTGCCGAGAGCTGTTTCCTCAATTGAGCAGTGATCGGGAGAAGACATTTGCTGCTGGTCTATCTATGGGGGGCTATGGTGCTGTTAAGTTGGGTTTGCGTAAACCAGAGAGTTTTGCTGCCGTTGCCTCTTTGTCCGGGGCTTTAGCGATTGCTGAAAGCATGGATTCTCTTTTAAAGATTCGAAATACTTCTTACTGGGAAGGGATTTTTGGCCCATTGGATCAGTTTCAAGGTTCAGAGAATGATTTGATCCATTTGATCGATACGATTGATCCGCAAAAGGCACCGCGCTTTTATATTAGTTGTGGAACAGAAGACCAACTGTTTCCTGCAAGTGAATATGCAGTTGCAAAAATGCAGGAACGTGACTTGGCAGTGACATTTGAGTCTGGTTCCGGAGATCACGATTGGCAATTTTGGGATCAGTGGATCCAACGGGTATTAAACTGGCTCGTTGAAGGAAAATAAAAAACATCAGAGACCGAAGAATAGTCAACGGTTCTCTGATGTTTTTTTTCGTTCGATACAAAACAGGACTGGTGGTTGGTTGCGCTGATTGATGAATTGATAGGACAGCACGTTAAATTGCGCTTGTGGTAATTGACGACAAAAGCGATGAACAGCTTCTAACTCTTCAGGTCCGCCTTCGTGGCCATAATAGCATACAAGGATGATCCGACCGCAAGGAACAATACGTTGGATCAATGCTTGCAGTGCCTGTTCGGTCGTCTCAGGTAAAGTAATGATTTTTTTATCGCTCTTTGGTAAGTAACCTAGATTGAAAATAGCTGCATGAACGGCATCAGGGACGTAATCCGCTACTGTTTCATGTCCTTGGTGGATCAGTTCAACTTGCGGCAGGAGTCCTTTTGCTAACAAGCGTTCTTTTGTTGTTGTTACTGCTTGTTCCTGAATATCAAAGGCATAGACTTTGCCTTCAGGTCCGACTAGTGTTGCCAACAGCTCGGTATCATGGCCATTTCCCATGGTGGCATCAACTACGGTCTGTCCCGGTTTGACGACTTCTTGTAAAAGGGTGTGGCTATAACGCATGGCTGTTTGTAGCATAGATAGCCTCTTTTCTAACATCAAATTTTCCTTGATAGGAGTCGCGGCGCAACATTTCTTTATCGATCTCATTCAAGACTTCCCATTTTTTGAGACTCCACATAGGTCCAATCAAAGCATCCCAAGGAGCGTCACCTGTCAGACGATGAATGATGATCTCCGCAGGAATCATTTCTAGTTGGTCGCAAATCAAAGAGACATAAGTCTCTCTTTGCATCAACTGCAGCTTGCCTTCATGATAGTCCCGGAGCATGCGGGTATTTCGCATCAAATGCAAGAGATGGAGTTTGATCCCTTGAATATCTGAGTCCAAGATTGTTTTCCGCACATTTTCCCGCATCATTTCTAATGTTTCACCAGGGAGTCCATTGATCAAATGGGTACAAACCTGAATGCCATGTTTTCTCAATTTAGCGACACCATCAAGATATGTTTGATAATCATGCGCACGGTTGATTGCGTTGCTGGTGGTTTCAAAGGTTGTTTGTAACCCTAACTCCACCCACAAATAAAAGCGTTGGTTCAATTCAGCTAGATAGTCTACCACATCGTCTGGAAGACAGTCAGGACGTGTACCGATAGAAACACCAACGACACCTGGCATGGTCAAAACTTGTTCAAACCGCTCTCGAATGACTGCAGCTGGGGCATGGGTATTGGTGAAATTTTGGAAATAAACGATGTACTTATCGACATGAGGCCATTTTTTGTGCATCACATCGATTTCTTTATGAAATTGAACGGGCAGAGGGGCTTCAGGTGCAACGATCATGTCGCCTGAACCAGATACGCTGCAAAAGGTACAACCACCTTTTGCAACAGTACCATCTCGATTGGGACAGTCGAAGCCAGCATCGATCGGTACTTTAAATATTTTTTCACCAAATTCCTGACGCAATGCATAATTCCAAGAATGGTAACGTTTATGCTGATTTTCGGCATAGGGGAATGAATTCATGGATTTTACCTTCTTTTCTTTTTTCTAAGATTGTTTTTGTTGGAAACGCCAGACAAAACGCTTTTCTAAATAGTACGGATAGGTCAGTAACAGCCAAGAGAGTCCCACACAAAATCCGCCGAGTACGTCGCTAGGAAAGTGAACACCTAGATAGATCCGACTGATACCGATCAGAAAAATCAGTAAGCCAAGCAAGATTCTCATACCCCAGCGTAACGCTTGTGACTGGAAAAAGACAGGAATCAGCAAAAGTAAGGTTCCATAAAATACCATGCTGCCAGTGGAGTGTCCGCTAGGAAAACTAGAGCTTGTCTCCAACACTAAATGTTCCAGTGTAGGTCTTTCTCGCATAAAGAATAATTTAATCAACGGATTGAAGACCGCTGAGATGCCAATCGTACCGAAACTGAGCCACAGTGCTTCGGAATAGAAGCGATTGATAAGCAACACGACCAATACAACAATGAAAAGCAGTCCAATCGTTACTGGATTAGCAAACTTGGTCACCCATAGGAAAAAGTCAGTCAAAAAAGGATAACCGCTACGGATCAAACGAGTGCTACTTTCATCGAAAGGATTCAGCCAAGTTGGATAGAATTTGACAACATAGCCTAAAAAGGCAAAAAGCAGCAAAAAACAGCTGCCGGCGAATTGATAATACAGTTTTTTGTTCATAAAAATATCCTCATTTCTACAGGCAAACATAGTGAGTCTATTATACCATTTATCTTGGAGGGACAAAAGACAGTGGTGCAGGGGTGTTTCTTGAGGGACAATATTGTATAACAAGAAATTGTCGCTTACTTCTTCTTTCGAATAATGTACGTTAGATTACAAAGAGTTTACAGTTTGGCGAAAAGAAGGAAATAACTTTTATAAAATCTTAAGAAATTGTATACTAAACGTAGGAAAAAAATAGAAGACGGAGGAACGTTCATGAACATGAGTTTATCGCGCAAAGAGCGTCGCAGAGAAGGACAGTCCAGTGAATTTTATCAAACGATGAGAAAAAGTGCCGCTGTTGTAGGGACAACCATAACCGCTTGCTCAGTAGTAGCGCCTTTGCTGACTCCAGTTCAAGCGGATGCCGTAGAAAATACTGTGGTGAGAAGTAACTTTGCTGCACCTAATACAGCAGCATTCATTACAGAAATCGCAACTTATGCACAGCCTGTTGCCCAAGCAAATGATCTTTATGCTTCAGTCATGATCGCACAAGCCATTCTTGAAAGCGGCTGGGGAAGAAGTGCCCTGTCCCAATCACCTAACCATAATCTTTTTGGAATCAAGGGCAGTCATAATGGTCAGACAGTCTATATGAATACAGCAGAGTATTTAAACAATCAATGGTTGACTATGAAAGAACCCTTCAAAAAATACCCTTCTTACAAAGAATCTTTTGAAGACAACGCACGAACATTAAGAAATGTTTCGCTAGGAAACGGTAATTATTATTATGCAGGTGCTTGGAAGAGCAATACGTCTTCTTACCGTGATGCAACCCAATGGTTGACGGGGCGTTACGCAACAGCTCCCAACTATGCTTCTTCATTGAATACGGTGATACAGCAGTATGGCTTGACTAAATATGATACACCAGCTTCAGGCAATGCCGGTGGTGGAGCAACGGTCAGTACGCCTAATACCGCTACAAATCCTGTCAGCAAGCCAGCAGCGACATCGTCAGTTTCTTCTGGTAGTCAAGGCTATACAGTTGCGTCAGGGGATTCTGTCTGGGGAATCGCTAATAAATTCGGCATCACAATGGATCAGCTATGTAGCTGGAACAATATTCGCAATAATTTTATCTACCCAGGACAAAAACTGACGATCAATGGTGGTACTGCCAAACAAACGACGAATACAGGGACCATATCTACCACGACAGCAAGTGCTGGTAGTTATACTGTTGCTTCAGGGGACTCGGTTTGGAGTGTGGCGAACAAGCATAGTATCACGATGGACCAATTGCGCAACTGGAACAATATCAAAAATGACTTTATTTATCCTGGTCAACACTTAGTCGTAAAAAATGATACTGGGTCAAAAAGTCAGGCCAACAAGACTACAGCAATAAGTTCTGTAACCAATGCCGGTAGTTATACCGTTGCTTCAGGGGACTCGGTTTGGAGTGTGGCGAATAAGCATGGCATCACGATGGATCAATTGCGCAGCTGGAACAATATCAAAAATGACTTTATTTATCCTGGTCAACGCTTAGTCGTAAAAAATTCTGGAAATAAACAGACAAGTAGCCCGACCACAGCTTCTACGAGCATTTCTTCATCAGCTGGCAGTCAAAAGTATACAGTGGCGTCTGGGGACTCGGTTTGGTCGATTGCTAATAAATTTGGTATCACGATGGACCAATTCCGCAGTTGGAACAATATCAAAAATGATTACGTCTATCCTGGTCAAAGCGTACGGGTCAGCGGTACGGCAACGGCTGCGAATCAGACGGCAAGTACGAGCAACTATACCGTAGTATCTGGCGATTCTGTCAGGGGAATTGCGGATAAATTTGGTATTTCCAGAGATCAATTTATTCAATGGAATAACATTAAAGACAACTTTGTTTATCCTGGCCAAAGCGTTCGCGTAAAATAGATTGCTATTCCGCTGTTTTTTTGATAGGATAAGTGCAAAGAATCTTTCACATTTGAGAAGGAATAGTAGAAACGTGTTGGAATCAAGAGAGTGCATGGCTGGTGGAAATGCACAGAAGACCTTTCGAACTCGCCTTCAAGTGATATTTGACTGAAATGAGTGTTTCTCAGAACCGCTCAAAGTAGGCAGATACGGCGATGGTCGTTAACACATCGAGGTCTGTTTCATAACAGATAAAATTAGGTGGTACCACGTTTATAACGTCCTATAAAAATCAATAGTGATTTTTATAGGACTTTTTTTTAAGTTCTGCTGATTTTTGATCAAGTCAGAGCACCAATTTTTAGGAGGCGTCCATAGTGAACTACAATCACAAAGAAATTGAAAAAAAATGGCAAAAATATTGGGCTAAGAAAAATGAGTTCAATACCCACGATCAACCGGATAAACCAAAGTTTTATGCGTTAGACATGTTCCCATACCCTTCTGGACAAGGATTGCACGTAGGGCATCCAGAAGGATATACAGCGACGGATATTCTAAGCCGCTTCAAGCGCAGCCAAGGATTCAACGTTCTTCATCCCATGGGTTGGGATGCTTTTGGGTTGCCTGCTGAACAATATGCATTGGATACCGGGAATGATCCGGCCGAGTTTACGAAAAAAAATATTGAAACATTCCGTCGTCAAATCAATTCACTGGGGTTTAGTTACGATTGGAATCGTGAGATCAACACGACAGATCCTGAGTACTATAAATGGACGCAATGGATTTTTACCAAACTTTATGAAAAAGGATTGGCTTATGAAGCCGAGGTTCCTGTCAATTGGGTTCCAGAGTTAGGAACGGTTATCGCCAATGAAGAAGTGATCGATGGCAAAAGTGAACGCGGCGGCTACGATGTTATTCGCAAACCTATGCGTCAGTGGATGTTGAAGATCACGGCTTATGCGGATCGCTTGCTAGATGATCTAGAAGAAGTTGATTGGCCTGAGAGCATCAAAGAAATGCAGCGGAATTGGATCGGTCGTTCTGTGGGTGCCAATGTCACCTTCAAAGTAGCGGGTAGCGATGCAGCATTCACCGTCTTTACGACACGACCAGATACATTGTTCGGTGCCACTTATACGGTTTTGGCTCCTGAACATGAGTTGGTACAAGCCATCACTACACCGGAGCAAAAAGCAGCGGTTGAGGCATATGTTGCAGAAACAGCGAAGAAGTCCGATTTGAATCGGACCGATTTGTCTAAAGAAAAGACGGGTGTCTTCACAGGGGCCTATGCGGTCAATCCAGCGAATGGGAAAGAAGTGCCAATTTGGATTGCTGACTATGTGTTGGCTTCATATGGTACTGGTGCGATCATGGCTGTGCCAGCTCATGACGAACGTGACCATGAATTTGCAAAAGCTTTTGGGTTAGAAATCATTCCTGTTCTGGCTGGAGGAGACGTTGAAGAAGCTGCTTATACTGAAGACGGTCCTCATATCAATTCAGAGTTTCTGGATGGTCTAGATAAAGAAGCAGCAATTGAAAAAATGAACCACTGGTTAGAAGAACAAGGAGTCGGTAAAAAAGAAATCAGCTACCGTCTGCGAGACTGGCTGTTTTCTCGGCAGCGTTACTGGGGTGAGCCTATCCCGATCATTCATTGGGAAGACGGTACTACAACCACTCTTCCGGAAGATCAATTGCCACTACGCTTGCCAAAAACCGATAATATCAAGCCAAGTGGTACAGGTGAATCGCCATTGGCGAATGTCAGCGAGTGGGTCAATGTCGTTGATCCAGAAACAGGCATGAAGGGACGTCGTGAAACGAATACGATGCCACAATGGGCGGGGAGCTCTTGGTACTTCTTGCGGTTTATCGACCCTCACAATAAAAATCGCTTAGCCGATTTTGACAAATTGAAACGCTGGTTACCAGTAGATATCTATATCGGTGGGGCAGAACATGCGGTGCTTCATTTACTTTATGCTCGTTTCTGGCATAAGTTCCTTTATGATCTTGGTGTCGTACCGACAAAAGAACCATTCCAGAAATTATTCAATCAAGGGATGATCCTTGGGGAAAACAATGAAAAAATGTCGAAGTCTCGCGGAAACGTCGTAAATCCGGATGATGTCATCGAACAATACGGAGCAGATACACTGCGCATGTATGAAATGTTCATGGGTCCATTAGATGCATCGATCGCATGGAATGAAAACGGCTTGGAAGGCAGCCGTAAATTCCTAGACCGCGTCTGGCGTTTGATCGTGGATGAAAATGGCAAAATGCGTGATCGAATTACTACATTCAATGATGGCAAACTAAGTAAAGTTTACAACCAAACAGTTAAAAAAGTTACCGAAGATTTTGAACAGCTTCATTTCAACACGGCTATTTCACAGCTGATGGTCTTTGTGAACGAAGCATATAAGTCCGATGCACTACCATATGAATATGTTGCTGGATTTGTCCAATTGTTGGCACCGATTGCCCCTCATATCGGTGAAGAACTATGGGCAATTCTCGGAAATAAAGAGGGCATCTCTTATGTGCCATGGCCAACTTATGATGAAAGTGCGCTAGTCGAAGATGAAATCGAAGTGGTATTCCAAGTGAACGGCAAAGTTCGGGCAAAAGCCAAAGTTCCTGCGGATGCAGACAAAGCGACGCTCGAACAGTTAGCTCAATCAAATGAACTGGTAAAAGAACAATTGAATGGAAAAACGATTCGCAAAATCATCGTTGTACCAAATAAATTAGTCAATATCGTCGCTAATTAATTGAAAAGAGGGACTGTGCCATAAGTCTCCTACAAGTAAAACTATCCGAACATTAACTATTATTGCTCCTGCGGTGCAGGGACTCCTCGTCGCAAAAGTCAGAGGAATCTATCCTAGCAATAGACTATTATTCGGTTTAACTTGTTGGATGATGACTTATGGCACAGTCCCTCTAAACATGTCTAAACGGTCGGAGCAGATGCAACTCCGAGAAATAAGTCGAAATACCCAAAAATTTGAAAAGCAATTTCTGTGTATTCCTCCTTATTTCTCGGAGTTTAACACTTCTGTCCCCGCTTTTTTTGTACAAAAAAGCAGCGGTTCAGCTGATGCAAACATCAACTGCCGCTGCATACTATTTTTTGCGAATAATGCCGTAAAACAATACAGCTGTAGCCACTAATGGAATGAAGATCACCAATAGAAAGCCATTTGGATATGTTGCGCGAGTGAAGATTTCTGTGGAAGTATCATTTGTGCCGATCAAGTGGTTTGCTACTAAAAATTGTCCGACCAATGCGATCATTGCTAGAAAACCTACTGTTGCCCCTGTTCCAAAGAAGATTTTTTTCTTTGTGCTGTTCATTGCGTCTGCCCCTTTAATATTCTCTATGTCCCATTATACAAAAAATGAAAAAGTCTTCAATGCGATTTTGTCAAATCATTGATTCGTAATACACTTGAAATGAATTTGACATATTTTTCTAGTCAGCTGACTCTTTCTAAGTGAAACGGCAATCAAATCATTCGCTGAACTAAGAGGGGTCTCGTATAATAGAATTAACGCAAATGAAAGCGCAGAAAGAAGGAATAAAAATGGACTATCAATCTTTTGAAGGTCAAGAGGCTTTTTTCAATGATTATCAACGAGTAGCAAAAGCAGGTTACCAAGAAGAAGAAGTGATCGATGACGTGCTGGAACAGCTGAATCAGCAATTGACTGCGGACCAGCTAATTTACCGAGTGGAAGCGGAAAAAACGAAAGACGGCGAAGTCTTTCTGTTTCCTTTCAGCAAATTCATGTATACCGAAGATTTGGACGCAGCAATCTCGACAGAATTTCGCTATGATGGTGCTCCTTATGTCTATGAAACCTATGAGGATGAACAACCATAATTTTCAGCAAGGTATTTAAATCAAGAACTTTTTAAGAGGCATTTGCATAGACACAAAAATAAACACCCAAAGGATGACCCGCTTGATGCTGTCATTCTTTGGGTGTTTGTTGTTAACGGATAGGTGAGGCAATGAAAAAATCAAAGCAAACGCTGAGCGATTTGCAAATCACCTTCATAAGGTTCTTTTTGACCATTGACTTTCAAATATTGCTCAGCGCCTTTACCAGCTAGAATCACGATATCTTGACTAGCGGCTTCAGCAACCGCTGATTGGACCGCAAGGCTGCGGTCCATCTGTTCTTCAATAATGACAGTAGGTGCAGTGATCGCAGCGGCTATCTCGGCAGCGATAGCACGAGGATCCTCAAAGTTAGGGTCATCAGAAGTTAAATAGACTTTATCTGCATACTCAGAAAGCGCTCGACCCATGTCAGGACGTCGTGATTCTGCTTTGCCGCCGGCACTGCCGGTCACAAAAATCAGCCGTCCTTTTGGCCGCAATGTATGGGCTAGCTCACTCAGTGACTTAAAGCTTAAGTAGTTGTGGGCATAATCAACGATGATTAATGCGCCATTTTGTTTTTCCAGAACGATCATTCGTCCTGGAATCGTTACATTAGGCAAGACAGATTGTGCTTCTTCTTGGGTAGCTCCCGCAAGACAAGCAGCAACGATTGCAGCAGTAGCATTGTCGTGATTGAATTCTCCTAGCAAAGCCAACTGATAGTCGCCATTCACAAGAAGAATATCTTTTTCAGAATGGATGCGGAATGATTTAGGATCGCCCGATTCCGCTGGTAATACTTGATAATCTCCATCGCATTGGCCATAGGTGATCAATGGTACTTGATGAGCAGCACAAGTTTCTTTTAATAGTTCAAAATAATCGCTTTGTCGGTTAATGATCATTTGTTTACTATTGTGGATCAACTCGCGTTTGCAGAAAAGATAATCATCAAAGTCCGGATGTTCTACTGGACCGATATGATCGGGCGAAATATTTAGAAAGATTCCAATTTCATAAGTGATCCCAGAGACACGTTTGGTTTTATAAGCTTGGGAAGAGACTTCCATTACTAGATGTGTCATACCATTAGCGACTGCTTCGGCCATCATAGCATACAAGTCTAACGTTTCCGGAGTCGTCAAAACTGCTTCCTGATAGTTCTTTCCGTCAACAGTATTTTCTTCAGAGGAGAAAAAAGCTACTTTCTGATTGGTTGTTTTGGCTAAAATCTCCCGCACAAAATAAGCACAGCTCGTTTTGCCTTTTGTTCCTGTGATTCCAATTTTAAACAGCTGATCTTGCGGATTGTTGTAAAAAGCCTGGGCAATACAAGCCATGGCTGCTCGGATATCTGTAACGATGATGCCATAGGCGGAACAATTTTCATAAGGGTGTTCCGAAACATAACATTGAAGACCCTGAGCAACGGCACTTTCCAAATAGCTTTCTTTGAACGCGGCACCTTTACAGAAGAATAGCGTATTTGCGTCTGTCTGACGCGAATCATAACTTAATGAGGTAAAGATCAAGTCGTTCATTTCTTGTGGAACGGTATAATGCCATTCTTGGCCGATAAACTCTTTTAATAGATTTGCTTCGATCAACAACCCGCGGATCTGATGGGGGGTAATGGTAAGTAGTGACATCTTGGTTCTCCTCGTTTCAAAAAGTTTAGTTTATTATAGCATATTCAGGCAAATCGAATGGAAGACAGCATGCGATTGGTCGTTCTTCTTCAATAATGTGAAGAAACTTTAATATGTTGCAAAAATAGATTGCTCGAAGTCCTTTTTCGAATTAAAATGAAGGGGATATGTTTGTAGAAAGTTGGAGAGAACTGCCATGGATAATCATACGCAATCTGCGTCAAAACAATTAACGACACAAGAAAAAATGGCTCAAGGATCGGCTTGGATGACACTGGGAAACATTGGTTCTCGGTTGCTCGGTGCGATCTATATTTTGCCGTGGTACTACTGGATGGGAGCCAACGGAGATAAAGCAAATGCATTGTTTGGAATGGGTTACAATGTCTATGCTTTGTTTTTGATGATTTCTACTGCAGGAATTCCAGCAGCGATTGCGAAACAGATTTCCTACTACAACTCAAGAGAAGAGTATCGTACAAGTCAGCGCTTGTTCCTGAGAGCTTTACAGTTGATGGCAGGATTTGGGGTAGTAACTGCTGGTATCATGTACATAGCCGCTCCTTGGCTGGCAACCGCATCTGGTGGCGGAGAAGAATTGATTCCAACGATGCGCTCCTTAAGCGTGGCACTTTTGGTCTTTCCATGTATGAGTGTGATGCGAGGATATTTCCAAGGAAATCAAGACATGAAACCATTCGCGATTTCTCAGATCGTTGAACAGATCGCGCGAGTCTTCTATATGCTGTTGGCAACGTTTATTATCATGCGGGTGGTAGAAGGCGACTATACAGCTGCTGTGACTCAATCAACGTTTGCTGCCTTTATCGGCGTTTTAGCAAGTGTTCTGGTTTTGGTTTATTATTTCCAGAAGCAGCGGGTTCGGATGGATGTTTTGCTGGACATGAGCAAAGAAGAAACAGAGATCCAAACCAAAGAATTGGTTTTATCCACCATCAAAGAAGCGATTCCTTTTATTATTGTTGGTTCTGGGATCACAATTTTTAAACTAGTAGATCAGTATACCTTTGTTCGAATTATGAAAGGATTTACACAATATTCCAATGATCAGCTCTTAGACATGATGGCAATCTTTGGCAGCAATCCAGACAAGCTGACAATGGTCGTGATCGGCTTAGCAACGTCGATGGCATCTACAGGGTTGCCTTTAATCAGTGAAGCAGTAGCGAAAAAGAATCAAGGAAATTTAGCTAAATTGATCAGTAATAACCTCCAGTTGTATTCCTTTGTCATGCTGCCTGCTACGTTTGGAATGATCGTATTGGCGTATCCATTGTATACATTGTTTTATCGACCGGATACATTAGGGGCAAGCGTCCTCGTTGCTGCTTGTATCTCTGGCTTAATCCTGGGCTTGTTCATGCTGACTTCTAGCATGCTGCAAGGGATGTACCATAACACAGAAGCGGTTATCTTCTTCTTTATTGGTTTGTTGCTAAAATTTATTTTGCAGTATCCGGCCATCTGGCTGTTCCAAGTTTATGGTCCTTTAGTCTCTACAACATTGGCACTTGGTGTGACTTGCTGGCTGAATATTAGAAAAATGTTGACTAAAGGCCACTTCAATGCCAAGTTGACCTTTAGAAGAACGGTTTTGATTTTCCTGATGACTCTCATTATGTTAGTGATCGCGCTGATTGCTCGGCAATTGTTTGGTCTGGTCTTAAGTTCGGATCGCAAAGTCCAAGCCTTTATTCTTTCTCTACTGGTTGCAGCAGTCGGTGGCGGGGCCTATATTTATATGGCATTGAAAATCCGCTTAGCAGAAAAACTACTGGGCTCATCAATGATTCGTTTGCGTAAGAAATTGCGAATCAAATAACCCAATAAACCTGATTAGCCGCTGAGATCGCATGGATCGATCAGGCGGTTTTTTCAGTAAAAAAGATCGCAAAGAGAGAGGCGAGAAAACATGCGACTAGATAAATTCTTAGCAGATATGGGGTATGGCTCACGAAAAGAAGTGAAGCAAGCAATCAAGAAAGGCGTTGTTGCGGTCAATGGTCAACAAGTCAAAAGTGATAAATTCCAAGTAGCTGAACAAGAGGATCAGGTTTCGTTTGCAGGAGAACTGGTACGTTACCAGAAAGATTTCTATTATTTATTGAACAAACCGGCTGGTGTGATTTCTGCAACGACCGATCCGGAAAAGACAGTCTTGGATTTGTTTGCGGCGGAAGATTATCGCCGGGATCTTTTTCCAGTCGGTCGTTTGGATAAAGACACCGAAGGACTACTGCTAATTACGAATGATGGCCAGCTAGCTCATCGGTTATTGTCACCCAAAAAACACGTCGAAAAAGAGTATTATGCAGAAGTTCGAGGGATCATGACCGAAGAGGATCGTCACCAATTTCTCCAAGGAATCGAACTGGATGGGGAAACTCTCATGCCGGCACAGCTGACGATTTTAAAGGTAGACGAGCAGGCCGAGACATCCACGATTACCTTGATTTTGCATGAAGGGAAGTTTCACCAAGTAAAACGAATGGTGCAGGCAGTGGGAAAAGAAGTGACTTATCTCAAGCGTACTCGAATGGGCGGGTTACAGCTGCCGAAAGATTTGGCATTAGGAGAGTATCGCTCAATGACAGAAAAAGAGCTGGCACAGCTTTCTGCTGAACCAGCGGAAGATTGAATTGTTGCAGCGAATGAAGCCTGACGGCTGTGCCCAGTATGTGGAATGAGACTAGAGGCAATGTCTCTGCTGCTTCAGAAACATTCTGTCCATCACCAGAGCCCAGGCAGCGCTTTGATCTGCAGTGACTCTTGTGAGAATGGATGGGTCAAATAAAGTTCATAGGCATGCAGCTCAAGGCGAGCTGCAGTTTTTTTCTGATAAAGAGGGTCTCCGACGATAGGATGTCCAATGCTAGCAAGGTGGACACGAATCTGATGCGTACGTCCTGTATCTAATACACAATAGATCGAAGTCGTTTGGGCATTGCGAGCGGCAATCTCAACGTGTGTCACCGCAGATAAGCCATTGCGTGGGTCAATGACTCGTTTGCGACGGTCGTGGCGATCGCGTCCGATTTTTTTGCGAATGGTTTGGTTTTGATCCAATTGTCCCCAGACTGTTGCTTGGTAGCGACGATAAATTTGCTTACTTTCAAGCATTCGTCCCAAAATAGGCAAGACTAAGGGGTTTTTAGCAAATAAAATGACGCCGCTGGTCTCTTTATCTAATCGGTGAACGACATAGGGTCTTGTCTCTGGTGAAAGATATGCAGCCAGATCATTCATAAGTGTGTCGGTTTCATTTGGTTGGTTGGGGTGGGTTTTGATACCAGCGGGCTTATTGACAACGATCAGATGTTCATCTTCAAACAACACCGTAATCTTCTCTTTGTTCCCAGAAATCACTGGCTGATACGTGTAATCTGCTTCTTCTAGAAGAAGCGTGAGCTGATCCCCACCTGCTACTTCCTGATGAAAAAGGGCTGTTTCACCGTTGACGCGTACATTTTTGCGGGTTCGCAGTAAATGGCGTACTTTGCGAGGGACGAGCCATTCTTGTTCTAATAATTCCCGAATCGTTGTTCGGGGATGGTCATTAGGTAATGTAATGGTATATTCCATAAAAATCCCTTTCTAAGTTGTGATCTATTTGCTATTATAGCATCTTTAAGATTTTCTTATAAAAAAAACAACAAAAAACAGAAGTTTCGCTGATAGAATTGACGAGCAATCTTTTGTGGATGAAATTTACTGCTAGAGCCGTATTCCAAACGGTTTGATATATGCTACACTTTGTTAAAAGGAGCGTGGAGAAATGGATTTGAAACAAATCCTTCACAAGATAAAAGAATCGATCCAAACTTTCTGGCGTTGGATCAAGCCTTATCTACAGCAATTCCATCAATGGCGCAAACGCATTTGGAAGAAATATCATGTGAATAAAATAGTTATTTTACTGACTTTAGTGGGTATTTTAGTGATGAGCGGTTACTTGTTTTATATCGCCAAGAATACCAAAGTTAGTGAATTAGAATCAGGATTGAAAGAGTCCACTGTGATCTACGATGCTAAAGGAGAAGAAGCTGGGCAGCTCTATTCTCAAAAGGGCACCTATGTTGATTTAAAAAGCATTTCCCCAGCAGTCGTTCACGCACTGATCTCAACGGAAGACCGGAATTTTTATAATCACCATGGGTTTGATATCAAAGGGATCGCTCGGGCGGCCTTGCGGATGGTAGTCAATCGTAGTGCAGAAGGTGGCGGTGGGAGTACAATTACGCAACAGCTAGCAAAGAATGCCTATCTTTCTCTCGATCAAACCTTTAGTCGAAAAGCCAAAGAACTGTTTCTAGCGATTGAAATCGAAAAAAAATACTCAAAAGATGAAATATTGGAAATGTATTTGAACAGTTCCTATTTCGGTAATGGAGTCTGGGGGATTCAAGATGCTTCGCTCAAATATTTTGGTGTCAATGCTTCAGATTTGACGGTGGGAGAAGCAGCTACCTTAGTAGGTATGCTTAAAGGTCCATCAATTTATAATCCTATCGATCATCCAGAAAATGCGACGAACCGCCGAGATACTGTTCTAGGACTGATGGTGGACAACAAAATGCTGGATCAATCTGTGGCCGATCAAGAAGAGCAAGTTTCAATAGCTAGCCTGTTGTACGATGGCTATGGCAATTCAGAATCTGGCTATAAATATCCTTATTACTTCGATGCAGTGATCGATGAAGCGGAGTCTTACGGACTTGATGCGGATGATGTGATGAATCGTGGATACAAAATCTACACAGCACTGGATCAAAACTATCAGGCACAAATGGAAGCTGCCTATAAAAACGATGCGCTCTTTCCAGAAAATGCGTCTGATGGAACGATGGTCCAATCAGGTTCGGTGGCATTAGATCCGACAACTGGCGGTGTTCAAGCATTGGTAGGGCGACGAGGCGAACATGTTTTTCGCGGGTTCAATTTTGCTACCCAAATGAAACGCTCGCCAGGTTCGACAATCAAACCCATCAGTGTTTATGCACCTGCAATCGAAGCGGGCTATAATCCAGATAGTATTTTGGAAGACAAACCTCAAAGTTATTATGAGGCAAAGAATTACGATGGGACCTATTCCGGTGAAGTGCCGATGTATCAAGCATTGGCTCAAAGTTTAAATCTGCCAGCTGTTTGGACACTTCATGAAATTGGTCTCGACCGCGGATACAAAAAGACTCAGGAATTTGGGCTAACATTGTCAGAATCGGACAAATATTGGGGATTGGCGTTAGGCGGATTGGAAACTGGCGAATCACCGTTGACCATGGCTGCCGCGTATGGTGTCTTTGCTAGCGGAGGCTATTACTACCAACCGCATTTGATCACCAAAATCGTTGATTCAACGGGCGCGGTTATTGTAGATAATACTTCAGTCAAAGGAAAACAAGTCATCTCCAAAGAAACAGCAGACAAGATGACAAGCATGATGCTGGGTACCTTCTCTAATGGAACTGGGGTCAGCGCTAGCCCTTATGGCTTTACGATCGCAGGAAAAACCGGGACAACGGAAACAAACTTTGATTTATCAAAAGTCAATGATCAGTGGATCGTTGGGTATACACCTGATCTCGTAATCTCCACCTGGCTGGGCTTTGAACAAACGAGTGCCGAACACTATTTGACTGGAACCAGCGGGCAAGTCGTCGGCAAGATATTTAAAGCGGAAGCCGAAAGTCTGTTGCCTTACAGCCAAGGAAGTCAGTTCCAAGTAGCAGATGCCTATATGACTGGTGGGAAACTGATGGCAGCAGATGAAGTGCCAGATCCAAATGAATCAACGGACAACGATGACTGGAAAAAATCAGTTGACGAGTTTGCCGAAAATGCCAAAGAAGGATTAAAAGATTTTGGTGAGCGTGTCAAACAAGGAACCAAAGAGCTTTTTGGTAATCTATGGAATACGATCAATGGTAATTGATGTTAGCTTCTACTGCATGTGCATCCGAACAGTATGTTATAATAAGAAAAAAACAAAGTGAGGGAACAGTATGGCAAATATTTATGACACAGCGAATCAATTAGAACGAGAATTACGAGAATCCGAACAGTTTCAAGATTTAAAAGCCTCGTTTGATCGTTTGAAAGAAAACCAAGAAGCGTATAGCTTATTCAAGGAGTTCCAAGGCTTGCAACAAGCTTTGCAACAAAAAATGATGGCAGGCCAAGAAATGACAGAAGAAGAAGCACAGCAAGCACAAGAACTCTCTCAAAAAATTCAGCAAGATCCAATCGTTTCGGAATTGATGCAAAAAGAGCAAGCATTTAGTCTGGTGGCCAATGATTTGAATCGAATCATCATGGGCCCTGTGCGGGACTTATACGAAGCCTAAGCGCTAGCCTGCTGACTTACCGCAGCACAAAAGAGTCCAAGAGGGGTTCTCAAACAGAGGCCTCGGACTTGTGCCAATTCTATGCCAATTTACAGTGCTTTAGATAGCGTTAGAGGCTAATTTGAGCGGACAACATTCGAAGGATCGGGGACTTCCTCGACCCTTCGAATTTTTTGTTCAAAAAGGCGAACAAATTTTCGTGTTTTGCTGACGAAAAAACAAAGAAATGTTATGATAGAAGCAAAAGGGGGAAAGGTATCATGCGTTTTTTACATAGTGCTGACTTGCATATTGATCGTTCTTTCGAAGGGATCCGCATGTTATCGGATAACGTCAAAGAGCAGCTTCCGCTGATCAATCGAAAAATAATCAAAAAACTGGTTGATACGGCACTGGAGCATGAAGTGGATTTTGTTCTCTTGGCGGGGGATACCTTCCACCAAGCCCGTCCAAGTCTGCGGATCCAGCATGACTTTTTTCAAGAGATTTCCCGACTTGCGTCAGCAGAGATCCCTGTCTATATGATCTTTGGTAACCATGATTACTATGATCCGCAGCGTTATTGGTTTGATTTTCCTGAGAATGTTGTGCTGTTTCCCAGTGAGACGGTTGAAACGATCAAAGGCGTAACCAGAAATGGTGAGACCTATGCTATCAGTGGCTTTAGTTATCAGCAGCCTTGGATTACACAGAACAAGATCAGGGAATTTCCTAATCGCCAAGCGGTTGATTTCCATATCGGTATGTACCACGGGGATAGTGCGGGGGAACATTATGCACCATTTTCTGTGAGTGAAATGAAGCAGAAAGGCTATGATTATTGGGCACTAGGTCATATTCATGTTCCTAAGATCCTTTCAGAAGAGCCTGCGATCGTTTATCCAGGGACCCCACAAGGCAAAACGCAAAAAGAACAAGATACAGGCGTTGTTTTAGCCACTTTGAGTTCCCATGGTACCGAGATCCAGACGGTCGACGTAGCAGAAATCACATGGGCACAACAAGAAGTCTCATTAGCAGCTTGTAAGGATCAGCGTTCGATTTTGCAAACGATTTTGAAGGAGGTCAACACGAATCAGCCACGACTGATCAAATTAGTGCTGACAGATACGGATCAGTTATCTTCAGATTGGTTTTCTGAAACCGAAAAAAATGAAATGATCGCCTATTTGAACGAGCAGCTGTCAAGAGACGTATTACAGACAATTTATGCAATCGAAGTCTACAAAACAGAGACAGACAAAATTCCATTAGCGATCCCGGCGTCCTATGTTGATCAATTACTAGCTATTTATCAAGACCCGTCTATTTTTGCTGAAGGACTGAATGATTTGCTTCGTCATCCGTTGCTTTATCGCGGGATTGATCAAGGTGCCTTTCAAGAAGAGGTCTTACAGCAGACGAAACACTTGCTGGAGAATGATTTCCAGTGGGAGGAAGAAGTATGAGAATCTTAAAAGCAGAAATCACTGGGTTTGGCCGTTACCATGATCAAGTGATTGAATTTTCCCAAGGAAATCAATTGCTTTTTGGCAACAATGAAATCGGCAAGTCGACATTGTATCAGTTTATTGCGGCTATGCTGTTTGGTTTTCCTAAAAGAACAGCTAAGAAAAAGGATTATACCCCCAAAAATGGGGCCGCTTATGGAGGCAGATTGTGGCTAGTTGTCGAACCTTACGGGGAAGTGATGATCGAACGTTACCGTCAAATCGATCGAGGAAGAGCCAAAGTCCATTTCAACGGGCAGACCGGCGACGAGGAAATGCTGGCACAGTTGCTGCAACCCTTGAATCAGACGTTGTTTTTCGATGTATTTACTTTTCAGCAAGAACAACTTGCCCAAATTGACAAGCTGCAAGAAAATGAATTGCATCAAGCACTGATTTCTTTGGGAATCAGTGGGAGTCAAAAGATGCTGCAACAAGTGGCTCGCTATGAAGCAATCAATCAACAAAATTATAAACCGCGGGGACAAAAACTCCCTTTGAACCAAGCGTTGAAACGTTTGGAGAAACTACAGGAGAAAATTGCCCAAAAAGAAAGCGAAGAACATCGCTTGCAACAGCAGTATCAGCAGATTTCACAGATTCAAAAAGAATTGCGGCAATTAGAAGAACAGCAGCAAGTGCAAAGCGATGCTTATCAAGCTGTTCAACAACAGATCAGCCATTGGCCATTGTATGAAGAATGGCAACAGCTATCAAGCCAGCCAGCTGCAGTAGCAGAAAAAGACGCTCAGGAAATCAGCAGATTTTATCAGACCTATCAGCACTTAACAGAAGATATTCATCAAAAAGAAGCAGAACTTGATCGTTTGGAACAAGGGCAAGCTTCAGATAAATATTTCTTTTATCTGGACAACGAACATTTGATCACTCAGATCCTTCAGAAACAAGTTGAGATGGCCCGATTGATGGATCGGCAGGAACAGGCGCTAGAAAAGGAACAACAAGCACGAATGGCGTTGAACCAGCTGATCAATAGACGGCAATGGTCAAAAGAATCACCACCACTGCAGACAGAACAAATCCAGGAACAATTAATGAATCTGGAGCAAAGCGACTACCAGTTAGAGGAAGCAAACAAGCGCTTAGAGTGGTTAGAAGAGAAGGAAAATCATCTTCAACATGCTTTATCACGGTTGGAACAGGCGCACCCAGGATTGATGGGAGAGCAAAAAATGGCTATTCCTATGGTGCCATTAGTAGGTGGTTTGGTTGCTTGTGTTGCAGCATTCTTTTTACCGTCTCCTTGGCGCTGGTTGTGTATAGCGGCTGGCACCGTTGGTATTGGACTAGCAATTTGGGAGGCAATGAAACAACGTCCTCATAAACAAGGTGACAGCAAAAAACAATGGCAAGAGTTATTGTTGCAAACGGATCTGGTTGCCTCAGAGATCGCAGATCTGACAGAAGCCAATAATTTACAAAAACAACAGAATGAACGATGGCGTCAGGCGCTGCAACCTTTTTTTGGCACGGAACCTTATCACAGATGGTCGGTCTTCTTGCTGCAGTACCAAGAGGATGTTACTAATTATCAGTTGCATGCTCATCAGCTTCGCGAAGCCAAAGAACAACTGCAAGAGGTCACAGAACAGCTTCAGCCTTATCAAGCGATGTTTACACCTTTTGCTGATTGGTTGCCCCTGCAAAATAAGACAATACTGGAGCAGGCTCAGCTATTGCATGAATTCAATGAAGAGATGCAGGCTGTTAAATTGGCGCGTTTACAGCAGCCCAGCACGTTGTTGGCGCAGCAACTTGCTCGCAAAAAGGCGGAGCGGGCTGAATTGTTGAAGGCTTCTCAAGAGATTCTCTCACAAGTTGGCATTGATCAGCCAGCAGAAATCAGTCTTTGGCTCAAACAATGGGAGACGCATCAGCGAGCGGCAAAGCGGGAAGCCGAATTAGCAGTCATGCTGGATCCGATTTTCCCGGAACCAATCACACAAGAAGAATTGCTGGAAAAGAAAACGCAAGTGGCACAAAAGCAAAAAGAGCTGCACCAGCTTAGTCGACAAAAGGCAGAGCAAAGGCAACGGCTTGAACTAGAAGTAGCCGCCAGCCAAAAAAGCGGTACGTTGAGCCAGCTCTATCAGGAAGAAAGCGAACTGCGGGCAAAAATCGAGGAATTGGCTCTTGCTTGGAGCAGTCGACAATTAGCTGCTTCGGTATTGTCCGATTTGACGACTGAATTGTCTGAGCAACAATTGCCGCAATTACTAGAAAAAGCTTCGATATATTTCAGATTGCTTTCCAATGACCGCTATCACCAAGTAACACTGCATGAGGGGCAATTAGTTGCCAGCAATGCTAGCGATAGTTACTCGATCATCGATCTATCAACAGGAACAAAAGATCAGCTGATCATGGCGATCCGCTTCGGTTATCTTGCGTTGCAACAAAATCATCCTCTTAGTCCCATCATTATCGATGATGGCTGGTTGCATTATGATAGTGCACGAAAAGAACGGTTAGCGGAATTATTCGCTGAGTTTGGCCAATATTACCAAGTAATTTGTTTGTCTTCTGACCAAGAAATGGTAAGCTATTATCATAAATACCAGCAATCCGTACAAGAACTTAGTCAAAGGATGTGAGAAATTTGGCTATGCGCCAAATGTTAACATGAAAAAAATTCGAGAATTGACCGTAGATGAGACGTTTCAACTGTTTTTGTTGATTAAAAATGCGGATGTTCGTATCGCAAAAAATGGCAAAAAGTTTATCGCGTTTACTTTTCAAGATACTTCTGGAACAATCGACGGAAAGTTTTGGGATGCTTCTGAGGAAGAAATCAATCGCTTCGAGGCTGGTAAGGTCGTTTTATTAGATGGAAAGCGAGAAGTTTATCAAGGAAATCCCCAAGTCAAGATTTTGCATCTGCGTCTGGCAAAACCAGAAGAACCTCATGACCCGAGCCAGTACATGGAAAGAGCCCCTCTGAAAAAAGAAGACATGGAAGAGGAAATTAATCAGACATTGTTTGAAATCACCAATCCTCATTGGAATCGTATCGTTCGTTTTTTGCTGAATAAATACAAGAAAGAATTTTTTGATTTTCCAGCAGCTAAACGGAATCACCATGCCTTTGCTAGTGGATTGGCTTACCATACAACGACCATGTTGCGAATCGGAAAATCTTTGATCAAAGAGTATCCGGAAATCAATGCACCGCTTTTGTATGCAGGAATTATCCTGCATGATTTAGGAAAAGTGATTGAATTGACGGGACCAATGACCACAGAGTATACATTAGCTGGAAATCTGGTTGGACATTTAGTGCTAGTAGATGAAGAAATCACCCAAGCGTGTATTGCTCTGAAATTTGATGATAAACAAGAAGATATCGTTGTGCTGCGGCACATGGTTTTGGCTCATCATGGATTGTTGGAATATGGCTCACCAGTTCGCCCAAGAATTATGGAGGCGGAGATCCTGCATCAAATCGATAACATCGATGCTTCTATGCAAATGATGTTGTCATCTATTCGCTTAACGGAACCAGGAGAATACACTGAGCGGATTTTTGGGATGGATAATCGTAGTTTTTATGTGCCGAAAGATGTATAAATAAAAAAAGATTGGCTTTTGCCAATCTTTTTTTTCTGTTATTTTTCAGAGGAATCTGTAGCAGATGAACTAGTTGTTTCAGTTGATTCTTTTGTAGAATCAGTTGCATTCTCTTTGTTATCTGATGCATCTGTAGCAGAAGAATCAGTTGAATCTTTTGTTTCTGCTGCAGAAACATAGTCAGAAAGAATATCAGCTAGATCTTCATCTTTCATTTTCACATTGGCAGCTTTCAGTTCTTTACCAATCGTTTTTGCCACGAATGTAGAATCGTTCAATAGCGTGTTTTGTGCGATTTCTGTGATTTGATCTTTGTATTTATCCATGTCGTTGCCTTTGTCTTGGTTTTTGACCATTTTGACAATGTAATAGCTTGTTGTATAAGTAGAAGCATCCGTAGCAGAAATGACCTCTGAAATTTCACCATCTTTTAATGCAAAGGCAGCTGTTTGTACTTCAGCTGGCACAGTTGTTGAGGTTGAGTCGAATTTGACTGTACCGCCATCTTCTGCAGTCGCTGTGTCTGTTGATTTTTCTTTTGCTAATTTACTAAAGTCAGCACCATCTTTTTGAGCTTCTTTTAATACATCTTTTGCATCATCTTCACTAGTCAATTTGATCAATTGTGCTTCAACTTCTGGATGGAAAGAATCCCAAGCTGCTTTCAGCTCATCATCACCAATATCCATGTTCGCTTTTAGCCCTTCTTGTAATGCTAATTGCTGTCTGATTTGTTCACGATAGCTTTTTTTAGTAAGTCCAGAAGCTTCCAATGCAGACTCAAATTTATCACTGTCGCCATATTGTTTCGCAGTTTGATCGTATTGCTTGTCGATCATTTTCTCTGTAACATCATCCCCATATTTTTGATCGAAGACTTTTAAGACGATCAATTGGCGGATAAGACTTTGGTTATTCTGATCTGTTTTTGCTTGTTCGTAAAAATCTTCAACCGTGATTTTACCGCCTTTCATGGTTGCAATCTCATTACTTGAACTTCCGGAACAAGCAGCTAATGTCAAAACGCTCAGTGCACTGACTGCTGCTAAAATCAATTTTTTCTTCATTCGTTTAAGCACTCCTATTTTCTAAATATTTCAAAGAATCACAGCTAATACTATACCACACTCTTTTTTTAATTGGGAAGAAAACAAATGATGTTTCAAACAAAATTCATAGATTCTCCAATATTTGCTACTTATTTTCTTCTTGGAGAACTGATTTGGCTTGTATCGTCGTGACATGTTGGTTCAAACGATCCACGTGGGTCTTTATCCGCTCGATTCTTGGCTGTGCTTGGAATTTGAATGATTCAAAATCTTTTGTGAAAGACTCTTTGACAACAGGAATCGTTTCGTCAACCGTTTTACGCGTCAATGTGACAGCATCTTTTAAGTTTTTGACACTTTCATTAAACTCAAGAGTCGCTTCCGTGGTCTCATCGACATAACGAAGCATTTGTTCACGGGTTTCTTTACCGCTTTTTGGTGCAAATAGCAGCCCGCCTAAGCCGCCGGCGAGAGAGCCGAATAACAAACCTTTGATAAAGTTACCGATCATTTAGTCCACCAGCTTTCCGATTTTTTCAGCGATCTCTGTTAGCTGTTCCTGTGAGTAATCCTCTGCATGATTACCGAAATGCATCGAGAAATCATCTTTTTCATCGTAACGAGGAATCAAATGAATATGGGAATGAAAAACAGATTGATAAGCCAATTCTTTATTGTTATTGATTATGTTGAGTCCATTGATCTCAGGAAAGGCTTTTTCGATTGCCCGAGCGATTTTAGGAACGCGAGCAAAGACCTCTGCAGCAAGGGCTTCATCATACTCAAAAATATCCGTTACGTGGACTTTCGGAATAACTAATGTATGTCCAGGTGTTACTTGGGAAATATCCAAAAAGGCATAGACTTGATCATCCTCATATACTTTGTAACTAGGGATGTCACGATTGTTGATCTTACAAAAAATACAATTTTCCATTTCATAAACCTCCTTGTTCTTCTAGTCCTACTTTACCATATTCTGCTGATTTCGGCAGTTTTTGTTCTTGAATTCCTTCAAAAGCAGGCCATCGCTTCTTTTCCATGTAAAGTACGGATGTTTGTGGAGAGAAACGCTTGCATTTGTCCGCTTGCACCAATAGACTTAAAAGCAGAAATAGAAAAGGACGGATACGATGAAACCAATCATTAAAGAAACGTTACAGAAAAAAAAGACCAAACGAGAAAAAATCAGCTATCTTGCCTATGCATATAAGGAGTGGCTGATTGCAGGACTAGCAGTCATTCTAGTAGGAGGTTCGCTGATCTATTCGATGACAAGACCAAAAGAAGTTGTTTATACAGTGGCTGTTGTTTCTGAGACCAGTGAACAGCAGCCCACACAATCTGAATTTGAAAAAGCAGCGACGGATTGGGTGAAGCAAAACGTGGCGCCTGATCACGAAATAACAGTTACATTTGTTTCCTATGAAGATCCAGCCGCTGTCCAAGCCTTTACGACCCGTTTAGCTGCCGGAGCAATTCAAGCCGTCATTTTTGATGCGTCCGAAGCAGACATGTGGGTCGAGCGTTTTGGTAGCAGTGAGCTGCCAAAAGAACCATTGCAAGTAGCTGGACACGAGTATGTTGTTCAAATAACTAATAACGGAAAATAGCAGATTTCAAGAAGTAGATGACTGCTCTTTGACCGCTGCTTCATGGTATAATAGTTGATATTGGAGGAACGAAAATGACATTACAAGTAGAAAATGTAACAGGCGGTTATACACAGCTACCTGTTCTAAAAAATATTGATTTTTCGATCGCGGATGGTGAACTTGTGGGGTTGATCGGTTTGAATGGTGCTGGTAAAAGTACCACGATTAAAGAAATCATTGGTCTGCTACAACCTCACACTGGAAAAATCACTATCAACGGACTATCGCTGAAAGAAGATCCGCAAGCGTATCGCAAGCAGATCGGCTACATTCCTGAAACGCCTTCTCTTTATGAAGAATTGACTTTAAAAGAGCATATCGAAGTAACGGCAATGGCCTATGACATCCCCAAAGATGTCGCACTGCAACGGGCGGAGCGGTTATTAAAAACATTTCGCTTGGAAAATAAGTTGGACTGGTTTCCAGCAAATTTTTCTAAGGGAATGAAACAAAAAGTCATGGTTTTGTGTGCTTTTCTAATTGAACCAAGTTTGTACATCATCGATGAGCCTTTTTTGGGCTTAGATCCATTGGCAATCAATGCATTGCTTGAATTGATGAATGAGATGAAACAAACCGGGGCATCGATTTTAATGTCGACCCATATCTTGGCTACAGCTGAGAAATATTGTGACAAGTTTATCCTGCTTCACAATGGCGAGATTCGAGCCCAAGGAACGCTGTCGCAATTACAAAGCCAATTTGGGGCTGAAGGAGCTTCCCTCGATGAGTTGTACTTAGCATTGACAAAGGAGAGTCAGCTATGAAGGGGTTCTTCTCACAACGCTTGCAACGACACCAGAAACAGATGAGTCGCTATTTGCGTTATGTTTTCAATGATCATTTTGCGATCCTCATCACATTTCTAATGGGTGGACTGGGTCTATATTATTCGAATTTTTTAAAAACGCTCCCTCGGCCGTTCCCTCAGGGGGGGATCGTATTGCTATTGATCTGGTTGGCACTTTTGTCAGTCGGCAAGTTGGCAACATTGGTGAAACCAGCAGATTTGATTTTTCTTTTAGCTAAAGAAAAGCAGATGGCGGACTATCTTGCTCAAGCACTGCGCTATTCAATGTGGCTGCCTTTTGGGGTCTCCTTTTTAGTCGTTGGTGCGACGATGCCTTTAGTCGTAGTAGTTACTGAACAAACGTTTGCGAGCTTTTTCTTTTATTTAGGGACGATTTGGTTATTAAAAGTTACGGATCTCTGGTTACAGCGTTTGTCTCTTTATCAAGGACAAGAACAGCGTAACAACCAGCGTGTTCTGTGGGTGATTGCTGCAGTAAGCAGCCTTTTAGCTAGTCTGTATGTTGCACCTTGGGTTGGATTGCTCTTAGCTGTTCTACAAGCTGCTTGGTTCAACCTTCAGTGTCGTCCGACAGGTCTTCTATTAGGTTGGGATCGCATGATCCACATGGAAGAAACGAGACTTCATCGCATTTATCGGTTTATCAACTTATTCACAGATGTACCTCAAATCACAGCAGCAGCCAAACGCCGCAAGTATTTAGATGGTCTGTTGAATAGGATTCCTTTTGGACAGGAACAGACTTATCGCTATCTATATGCTCGCCGCTTTTTGCGAGGGGAACAATATAGCGGGCTTTTTTTCCGTTTGACACTGATTGGTGTATTAGTGCTTTTCTTTGTTCAAGAATGGTGGCTTAGTCTAGGGTTAGGATGTATGTTTCTTTATTTGATCGGTTTTCAGCTACTGCCGATGTATAATGAGTTTCAGTACATGATTTTGACTCATTTATATCCAATCGAGGAAGGGCAAAAACAGACAGCCATTAATTGGCTATTGCTTAGATTATTAGGCGGAGCTGCTTTCATTTTTGGTGTAGTCGGCTTGTTCCGAGCGGCAATTCTTTGGCAAGGAGTGCTAGTGCTGTTGGGCTTTTTGTTATTTACAGGACTCTTTTTGGTTTTCTATGTACCTGCCCGCTTGAAAAAAATGCAAAGTCAATAAAGATGGCTGGACGTTACTCGAAAAAACCGAACGCATATGCGCTTGACGTTGACTCTTTAGGAAGCTAGAATAAGAGATACTGTGAAATAAGGAGAGAAGCTAGGATGGATATTCGCTTGGATCAAGATTGGCGCCTGAGACCAATCAAAGGCGACACCGGCAAAGCCTACATTGGCTTGAAGGACAATGATAAAGTCTTTATCAAACGAAATACGACCCCGATGCTTGCGGCACTCTCCAAAGAGGGGATTACTCCTAAACTTGTGTGGACCAAGCGTACCGGCAATGGCGATACGTTGTCTGCTCAAGAGTGGCTAGATGGACGTGTATTGGACCCCGAAGAGATCGGTCAAAGAAATGATGTGATCGATGTATTGTATCATTTGCACCATTCCAAAACATTAGCGAAGATGCTGAGCAAAATCGGTGGTCAAGTGATGACACCAGAAAAAATGTTAGTTGAATATGAAGAAAACTTACCTAAAGCGGTTGTTCAAAATCGCTTTATTGCTATTGTTTATCGTTATTTAAGAGAGAATATTCCAGAATTTCAGGAACAAAAGGCCTCCGTCGTTCATGGGGATGTCAATTACCGTAATTGGCTTGTTTGCCAAAACTATCTGTATTTGGTTGATTGGGATTCGATCATGTTTGCGGATCCCGCAATGGATATCGGTACGATCTTAGGGCATTATGTTCCATTATCCAGCTGGCCGCATTGGCTAGTGCGTTACGGGATTCATGGCAGCAGTGAAGTGATCGAGAAAATTTATTGGTATGCTTTATTAAGTATGCTTCAGGAAGTAAAGAAGTACTACCAACGCGGGGATTATAAAGCAATGAATGCAGAGATTCTGCAATTAAAAAGAATTTATAGTGAATGAGAAGATGGAGCGAAGCAACAAGTTCCATCTTGTTTTTTCGGAAAGGAAACAACATGAGAGTAAGAAAACGTGCGGGAGCAGAAGAATTAGTCCAAGCGCATCCCGAATTTGTAGTAGCTGAACCGACAGCGTGGAAAGGCCGTTGGAAGGAACGATTTGGCAATGATCACCCATTGCATATTGAAATCGGTATGGGAAAAGGCCGTTTCATTACCGAAATGGCTAAAGCACATCCGGAAATTAATTATATTGGCATCGAAATGCAAATCAGTGTGGTTTCCATTGCACTGGATAAACTGATCGAACAAGATATCCCTAATGTGCAGCTGCTGCACGTTGACGGTTCCGCATTGACGAATTATTTTGCGGATCATGAAGTCGATCAAATCTATTTGAATTTTTCAGATCCTTGGCCAAAAAAGAAGCATGAGAAACGCCGACTAACATCGAAAGCTTTTTTGGCAGTCGATGAACAAATTTTACGTCCGAATGGTGAAATTCATTTCAAAACGGACAATCAAGGCTTATTTGAATATTCACTCGCCAGCTTTTCACAATATGGTATGGTTTTAAAACAAGTATGGTTGGATCTTCATCAAAGTGACTATGAAGGAAATATCATGACCGAGTATGAAGAGAAGTTTTCCAGCCGCGGTCAAAGAATCTACCGGGTAGAAGCCCAATTTGTGGCACCAGAAGATACGACCAAAAGTTAAATAAGCGAGTCTTAGCGTTCAGACTGTAGCACAAGGCAGAAAATGTCTTTGTTCTACAGTTTTTTTGTATAGAAAAGTAAAAGCTGCGTATCTCTTTTTAGGAGGGTGACAATGGACATTTGTACATTTTCAGATGAGTTGGTGGAGTATGCGAAGGTGCAGAAAATGCAAGATCTATCCATACTGCCAACAGTCGAAGGGATGACTCTGATTTTCAGCAAAAGTTACTATCGGCAAATGTATCGCAAAGTTACTACAGAAGACGCGCAACAATTGATCACTCGATTCAAATTTCTGGGCGGTATGGAAGTAGGAGAAAAACGAAGAGCGCAATTAGGGGCTATCAGCTATCCTTTGGCAGATGGAGAGCAGCGTATCCGGGTTTCGACTGTTGGGGATTTTCAAGGTCAAGAAAGTTTAGTTCTACGTTTTTTGCACCCTTTAGGTAAGTTCCATCGATTCTTTATGAATGAACAATATGAAACGATCGCAGATGCATGCCGCTATCGAGGGCTCTATCTCTTTTCTGGTCCTACTGGATCGGGGAAATCCACACTGATGTATCGCTTAGCTTCAGCTGCAGCAGGTCAGGTGATCACGATCGAAGACCCGGTTGAGATCGTTGAGCCTCGTTTTTTACAGTTGCAGACCAATCCAATGATCGGCCAGGATTATGATGAGCTGATTCGTTTGTCGTTGCGGCATCGACCTGAGCTATTGCTGATTGGTGAGATCCGCAACAAAGAGACGGCCAAGGCTGCGATCCGTGCGGCACTGACAGGACATCGGGTTTTTGCGACGATCCATGCACGGGGATTAACGGAAACAATTGCGCGATTGCAAGAGCTGACAGAGGAAGCAGCTGTGATCGACCAATGCCTCCAAGGAATCATTTATCAGCGCTTACTGCCAGATCTTCACGGAGTCCCTCACGCATTGATGGCCTACACCTTTTATGAACCCCACAAATCCTCAATGACTTGGGATCAAGCACTAACAAGGATCAGAGAAAAGGAGCAGATCACCCATGAGGTTTTTGACAAGGAAAAGTAAACGGCTTTCCCGCAAACAGACCCACGCCTTATTAGCCACATTTACGGTTTTATTAGAGAGTGGTTTCTCATTACAAGAGAGTTTGCTTGTTCTACTTCGCAGTGGCCAATTTGATCCGAATACAGTAAAAGATATTGATCAGCGACTGAAACAAGGTCAACGACTCAGACAGGCCTTTTCTTTGCTGCATTTATCTGAAGCCGAACAAAATCAGCTGGACTTGGCAGAGACCCATGGCAATCTGGTGGATACGTTGCAGCGAATGGTCGCTTACCAGATCCTTTTGGAAAAACAAAATCAGACATTACAAAAAGTGTTGGCGTATCCCCTTCTATTGCTGGTATTTGTCTTTACCGCTCTCTTTGCCATGCGTCGGTTTCTATTGCCTCAACTTCTGGCCTCCGGTATGATCGATGCGAATCATTGGGGCATTCTCTTTATTACGGCAGCACCATGGATCGGTGCGGTCATTGTAGGCGGATTGGGAGGTTTCGTTCTTGTTGTAAGAGGAATCTTTGCCAAGCAGACAGCGTTGAAGCGAGCCACTTTTTTGAGTCGATTGCCTTTTTTGGGAGACTTGTATCGCTGCTATCAAACTAGTTATTTTGCATTAGAGTGGGGAAAATTGTTTCAGCAAGGCTTGGAAATTCGTCAGATCATTATGTGCATGCAACAAACAAGTACAGCAACATTAGTACAAGAACTAGCTGTTCAATTAGAGCTGTGCTTGGCAAGTGGCGGATTGTTGCCGGACAAATTAAAGGACTATGTATTTTTGACGCCAGAGTTTTCATTGATTGTGTTCCAGGGCGAAATGCGTGGGAAATTAGGAGAAGAATTGTTTGTTTATAGTCAGCTTTTGACAGATCGGCTTTTCCAACAAATCGAGAAGAAAATCCAGTGGATTCAACCAGTCATTTTTTTATTAGTGGCCCTTCTGATCGTGGGTGTTTATGCTGCAATGTTTTTGCCGATTTACGGCAATATTCAAGGAGTGATCGAATGAGAAAATTGAAGCATCAAGGGTTCACATTGGTGGAGATGCTGATTGTACTGTTAGTGATCAGTATTTTGATTTTATTGTTTGTACCAAACTTATCCGCACAACGTACAGTGATAGATGAGAAAGGAAATGCGGCAATCGTCAAAGTCGTAGAAACCCAGATTGAGTTGTTCCAGCTTAATGAGAATCGAACACCTACTCGACAAGAATTACTAGCTGGAAATTATGTAACGGAGGAGCAGTATGCGATTTACCTTGCCCATCGGAACGAATAGCAGTTTTTTTACTTGGCGGGGATTTACAATGGTGGAGAGTTTGATTGTCCTCTTAGTCGTTTCGATTTTCATCTTTCTTCCGCTAATAGCTATCGACCGTTACCAAGCATATTTTGAAGTGTGGGGGTTTTGTGCTCGTTTGGAAAAAGGATTGGCAGTAGCACAACAAACAGCGATTATTGATGCTCGCGAAACGAAAGTCGCTTATTCTGATTCACCAGTTCCTACGATATATTTTCATTCGACGATCACAGGTGAAATCAAAATGGAGCCACTTGAAGTACCCTCGCAGCTCGCAGTACGTGTTTTTCCTGTACTTACATTCACCAGTCAATCTGGCAATTATACGCGGATGGAAACATTACGGTTTGAATGGATGGACCAAGAAAAAAAGATTACCTACAAATTTCTTTTTGGAAGTGGACGATATGATAAGATCATCGAATAAAGGATATATCATGCTAGAAAGTATCATTGGCTTTGGTTTGCTGACGACGAGTGTCTTCCTTTTTCTGACTGTCCAGACCCATATTTTACAGCAAAGTGCACAGTTACAGGCCCAGGTGGCTGCTATTCGGGTATTGTATGAAGAAGTCCAATGCCAAGCATTTGAACAGGAAGTCGTTTATTCGACACAACGTACAGAGTCGTATCAGTTGTCTTTCGGTTTCAAGCGTGACCGAAGCTATGGACGGATTGTAAGAGGTCCTCTTATCATGGAGATCAACTATGAAGAGTAAGGGTTTTACTTTGTTGGAATGTTTGCTGTCTTTAATGATCTTAGGACTCAGTGTGTTGTTGATCAACGGAATCATTCGCCAGATGCCTCAAGTTAATCAACAGCTTTTTGCTCGCAAAGACCAAGAATGGCAGATATTTTTGATTCAGTTAGAAAGGGAGCTTCAAACGTGTACGTATGTTTCAGTGAGTCCGTATACACTTTTTTTAAAAAGCAGCAAAGAAAATGTAGTCACGATCGATCGAATCAATGGGAAAGTCCGTAAAAGAGACAATAATGGCTACCATCCGTTATTGACGGAAGTATCATTGATTTACTTTGAAAAAAAGGCATCCTCGATCCAGTTTACAGTGACTTTCGAGAATGGAGAGGTGAGAATTGGTCAATGGCAGATTCCTGCATAAGGGCGGTATCTTTTTGTCAGCAATGATGCTGATTCATTTGCTGAGCCTTATGTTGCTAACGGTTTTAGAAAATACCCGGACAACTACTGATTTCTATATTAAGACTCTTCACATGTATGAGGCACGAATCATGAAAGAACTTTTTTTGGCGGATTATCAGCGGTTAACCTATGCCGAGCAGGGCAGTGTCAACTACAATGTAGGGAGGGTCATTTACGAACAAAAAGAAGAGCTGTTGTTGATTCAATGTGTCGTCAATCAGCGCACCTTCCGTTTTACCGAAATTTTGTCAGGTGATTTGGAAAAAATAGCAACAGATCTTGAGTAACTATAATACAGAAAAAGGCACAGACATACTGTGTCTTTTTTCTGTATAAAAGAGTTGAAAAGTATGTTTGTCTCTTCACAAATTATTCTGAAAGATAGCGATTGATTATTTTGGCTGAATCAGCTAAAATTAAACAGGTATGTATGTTGTTATAGTTTTGAAAAGAGGTGCAAGATGTCCCCAGAAAAAATGGAAGAGTCTTTTCATTTATCGCTAGAAGCGATTCAAGTGCTCCAAAACGCATTAGAAACATCTTATTTGGATGCATATATCGAGACGATCGAGAATTTTATTGATCAGTATCGCGTACGGGTGATCGACGGAGTACCTAGTGAAGCGGATGCTCAACGGTTGGAAGCGATTTATAAAAAATTAGAGCAGATACCCTTAACAGCAGAAGAACGGCGTAAACTTGCTCAACTACTTCTGTTAAAGGGCGGACAAACCGAACATCTGCAGCCTAATCATCAGCTGACACCAGATAGTATCGGTTTTTTGTTTGTGTATTTGATCGAGCAATTGACACCAGCGAAGCAACAAACCAAGATTCTGGACCTTTCGGTTGGAATGGGGAATCTTGTCTTAACGCTCTTGCTCAATTTGCAGTTAGCGCAAAGAGATGTGCAAGCAACAGGTGTTGACATTGATGAAACATTACTGAGTGTTGCTGCAGCTACAAGCGAATGGACTCAAGCCCCGCTGCATTTGTTTCATCAAGACGGGTTGCAAGAATTGTTAATCGACCCAATGGACATTGCTGTCAGTGATTTGCCAGTCGGCTATTATCCACAAGATGAAAAAGCAGCATCGTTTCTTACTTCAGCTCCCGAAGGCGAAGGACATAGCTTTGCCCACCATTTATTGATGGAACAAGCAATGAACTATGTGAAAGAAGATGGCTATGGACTATTCTTAGCTCCGGCTAATTTCATGGAAACTGAACAAAGCGATTATTTGAAGAAATGGCTCAATGAAAAAGTTTATCTGCAAGGAATCATTCAATTGCCAGACGAGCTTTTCAAAAATGAGCGATCAAGAAAAAGTATTGTGCTGATTCAAAATCATGGTGCAACGAGCAAGCAAGCACCAGTGTTACTTGCTAAACTCGCATCTCTCAAGGAACCAAAAAACATCAAGAAATTTTTCGAACAATTTGAAGCTTGGAAAGCATCAAATTTGTAATATAAATCGGATAAGGAGAAAATTATGTCTAAAACAATTGCAATCAATGCTGGAAGTTCAAGTCTAAAATGGCAGTTATATCAAATGCCAGAAGAAACGGTGGTCGCTAAAGGGATCGTTGAACGTATCGGATTAAAAGATTCGATTTTTACCATCAAATATGGGGAAGATCAAAAATTCGAACAAATCATCGACATCAATGATCATGAAGTCGCAGTAAAAATGCTTTTGGATCAATTGATCGAATTGAACATCTTAGGTTCATATGATGAAATCACTGGTGTTGGTCACCGTGTCGTTCATGGAGGAGAAGACTTCCCGGATTCTGTTGTGATCACAGATGAAGTGATGGAACGCATTGAAGCATTGGCAGAGTTTGCACCATTGCATAATCCAGCCAACTTGATGGGGATCACTGCTTTCAAGAAGATCTTACCAGATATCATTAGTGTTGCTGTTTTCGATACTTCTTTCCACGCAACCATGCCAAAACACAACTACTTGTACAGTCTGCCATTGGCTTACTACAACGACTATAAAGTTCGTAAATATGGTTTCCATGGTACAAGCCACCGTTATGTGTCAGAACGTGCGGCTGAAATGTTAGGCAAACCGATTGAAGATTTGAAAATCATTACTTGTCATTTAGGAAATGGCGCATCGATCACTGCAGTTGATGGTGGAAAATCTGTTGATACATCAATGGGCTTCACACCACTTGCAGGAGTGACGATGGGTACTCGTTCTGGTGATATCGACCCAGCTGTATTGCCTTATTTAATGGAAAAATTAGACCTATCGATCGATGAAATGATCGATGTTTTGAACAAAAAATCTGGTTTGTTAGGACTTTCCGGTATTTCTAGCGATATGCGGGATCTTGAAGCTAATTATGACAAAGAAGAAGTAAAAGTTGCGTATGATGTCTTTACTGACCGCATTCGTAAATATATCGGTGGCTATGTAACAACAATGAACGGTGTTGATGCAATCGTCTTTACTGCTGGTATCGGTGAGAACGATGCCCATGTCCGCAGTGAGGTTATCAAAGGAATGACTTGGTTTGGTTGTGAACTTGATGAAGAACAAAATGCCAAACGCGGCGAAGAGTTAGTCATTTCTACAGAAGATTCTAAAGTGAAAGTCTTGTTGATTCCAACAGACGAAGAATTAATGATTGCTCGCGACGTGGAACGTTTGCGCGGTTAATTGTCGGAGATCAATTGGAACAAATGAGTTTCATTATTTGAATAAAAAAAGTGTTAAGCCTTGGCTTAACACTTTTTTGTTTTGAACAGCTGTACACCTTGGATACCAATGAATAATGCTTGAAAGTTGCAAATTTGGTTAGCGCTATTCTTATTTTTCTTTATATTTTCAGAAAATCCAACGGTGGAACTCAAAACTTATCTAGCCATTTTCTCATAGCTTTTTTGACTTTGGTTCCATTTCGTTGTCAGAGGTTGCTTGGTTTACCAGCAATCCGTCCGCAAAGGCGGCCACGTCTTCGCCAGTTACTTGAAGAACACTTTTTTCTTGTTGCGCATTGTCTTCAAACAAATCCAACAGATCAACGAGTGGTTGGAAATCGCTGGCAAGATTTACTGGATCAACTTTCATAAAGTACTTTTGGATTTCTTTATAGACGATTCGATAATCATTCGGCAACTGATTTGCCCGTTTTTGCAGAGCACGCCATTCTTTTTTACCTTCTAATGCTTCTTTTATTCCCATCTTCATCCCTCACTTTAGTTTTTTGGTCACTTGATTCAAGTGTTCTCGCAATTTGTCTCGCTCATTTTTGGCACCAGCTGCTTCAGCGATTTCTGAGATGAAGGTAGTCATATTTTCACCGATCACGCTATTGATCGGCAGTTTTTCTGCGGCACTTTCTTCAAAAAGACCGACGATCCCTTCCAAGATAGGGTACAGATTTCTTCCAGAAAAATCACTGTAGCTCCAGATCTTTTGATTGTGTTCGCGCCACGCATCTTGGTAGCCAGCGGGTAACTTATCAATACGAAGTTGAAATTCTTTTTGTTGCTTATTCATGTCGTTACCTGTTATTTTGTCATAAAAGTTCATGGTGGGCCTCCTAATTAATAAATAGTTGTTTGTAGCGTTTCATTGACAGAAAAGAGAAAAAACTTAGTAATATGGCTAGCCACAAAAGGGTCAAGAGGCTGCTTTGGGAACCAAAAGAGAATGTACCAGCAAGCAAATTCTTTGTCGTTTCGATAATGGGCGTCATTGGCTGGTTCTCAGCAAATAGGCGCACAGGTTTTGCCATTCCAGCGACTGGCACAAAGGCTGGACTGATAAAAAGCAGGAAGATCAAAATATACGAAAAGGCTCCTGCTCCAGCATAATCTTTTGCTGTTAACGAGAAGGGGATAGCTAGCACAGTGAGACTAACGGCAAAAAGTACGATCAAAAGGGTGAAAAGCAGGAAGTCACCAATCGTTGCTTGTGGTCGATAACCCAATACTAGTCCGATCAGCAGTACAGAAAGTACAGAAATAAGCATAAAAATTGTTGAGGCGACAATGTGCGATCCTAGAATCACCCAACGTTTCATTGGCATAGATAATAATCGCGTCAGGAATCCTTTTGTTTTATCATTGTTGATCCTCAAAGCAGTGTAAGCCGATCCCATTGCCATAGACATCAGCAAAAATCCTGGCATAACGTAGCTAAGATAATCTGAAGGCTCTCCTGCAGTGCCCCCGACTAAAATATTGCCACCAATGACATAAACGAAAAAAAGTAAGATGAAAATAGGCATAACGATACTTGTAATGATCGTATCGACACTTGTTAAATTTTGTCTAACGATGCGGTTCGTTAATGTGAAAAGTTGCTTGATTGTCTTCATTTTTTAGTCCTCCTTTCCAGTAGCATCCAAGAATATTTCTTCCAAACTAAGTTCAATCGGAGCAGTTGTTAGAATGTCAATATCATTTTGCAAGAGTTTCATCATCGACTCTTTTAAATCATTTCTAGCAAGAATAATGGTGTCATTTTCAACCATATAGTGAATCGCAGATTCGTTTAGAAGAGAAGTCGCTTGATCGATCACTTTTTTTGGAACGATGACTTTGTGCAGATCTCTTGCTTGCTTTTTCAATTCTTGTGGTGTGCCAATCAATGAAATCTTCCCATCGTTGATAAAAGCGATTCGATCAGCTAAACGGTCTGCTTCATCAAGGTATTGAGTTGTCAGAAAGATCGTCTTTCCTTCTGCTTTAAGTTGAAGGATTAGTTGCCAAATCTCTAATCTGTTTTTTGGATCCACACCAGTAGTTGGCTCATCAAGAAACAAAATTTCTTTGTCAGGAAGCAGAGAGACTGCAATATCTAGTCGTCGCTTCATTCCTCCAGAATAGGTAGCGACTTTTTTATAGAGAAAATCTGCTAAATGAAGTCGTTCTGATATGGTATCTATTTTCCTGCGAAGATGAGGGATGTCCAACAGCGTGCCAATTAATTTCAAATTTTCAAAACCGGTAAATTCATCATCTAGTGTGATCGATTGACTATTCAAGCTGATGACATCCCGCACTTGATCGGAGTTATTTCGTAGGTCTAACCCTAAAATTGTTGCATTGCCGGATGTAGGGCTAGCGAGTGTAGTTAGAATATTGATCAGTGTTGACTTTCCAGCACCATTTTCTCCAAGTAAAGTAAAGATTTCGCCTCTTTTGATTTCAAGAGTAATTCCTTTTAATACGTCAAGATCACCATAGGTTTTTGTAAGATGATCCACAGTGATGGCTTTCATAGTTATCCCTCATTCCTGATTGAAAAGTGTCTCGTGCTTGATTTTATCTAGCTGATCTACAAGAAACGTCCATTTACTCCAGAAATCTTGGAGGTAAATTTCCCCATTTGCGTTCAAACGATAAAACTTCCTTGCCGGTCCAAGGTCAGATTTCCTTTTTTCAACAGTTACCAATTCTTTTTTTTCTAAACGGAGTAAGACCGTATAGACGGTGCCTTCGACGATATCTTGAAACCCTAATTCGATCAGTGTATTCGTGATTTCATAGCCATAAGTCTCTTTGCTGTTATGGATGACTTGAAGCACGACACCTTCTAGCACACCTTTTAGTAATTCAGTCATTCCTTTCACATCGCTCATCCTCTCAAAAACCATTTGTCTCAATACCTAGTATTACTCAGTACTGCTACATAATAATACTTAGTAGATGGACTGTCAACTATTAAGTATCATTAAGCAGAGATGCAAAAAAAGTAACACCTTGAAAAAAGCTTCCCGCTTAGTGGCGAATGGTACTCAGGAGACTGGATCCTGTTAAACTGAGCTTTATTGTGGGCTGCTCTGCAACTTCTTCGTTCGAATCTAAGTTTGCAGCTAATCATCGAAGACAGTGATTAGCTGCTGCTCGCCGTTGTTATCACTCTTAAGAACAAGTTCAACAAGATAGGCTCTGATTTGATGAATTGTGTTCAGTAAAGAGAAATAGGACTTCGGTACCGATCATGGTGTGAATCATTGACATGAAATGTTAGACATCGATTGAGAAGGGAGCAAAAAAAATCGAGATTTATTGGGCTCTGTTATGAAACTAAGGATTGTTTCGTTAGGGAATGCCGCTGATACACAGGCGCCCAATGCACTTGATTTGACTGAGACAGTAAGCAAGCCTAGACTAAAAGAGGAAAGCTCACAATTGCTGCTCTTTATGCCCAGTCGGTGGAAATGTTCTGCCAGATGTTGAGAGAGGCTGTGTCCTGCTAAATAACAAAGAACATTGAATAAAAAATCGTCTGATTCAGCATATAAGTGTATGAATAAACATTGATGTGATGAATCAGGTTATTTTTATTAACAAATTCTTGAATCTAGAATAAAAAAACGGTAAAAATAATTTTAATCGATAAAAAATGTTATTTAATTAACGTACAATTTTTTAGGTTGTTAGATCAGTGATTTCCTAGTATCTAGTAAAAAACTCTCATTTTCGACTCAGCATATCGCCATTTTACAAAACATAATCTAAGCAAAATAACCTTGTAAAGGAAGCCAAACGGGAATAAACTGGCATTTGTGAATTTTCAGAAAAATTTCTAAATTTGTTTTTTATAAGGAGCCAGTAAGTATGGAAAAAGAAAAGACTTTCCTAGGACAGCCGCGAGGGTTGTCGACACTATTTTTCACTGAGATGTGGGAACGATTCAGCTACTATGGCATGCGGGCCATCTTAGTTTACTTTATGTATGATGCTGTAACAAATGGTGGCTTAGGCCTGCCTAAATCAACGGCTGTAGCGATCATGTCAATCTACGGTTCACTCGTTTATATGTCTAGTATCGTTGGCGGATGGATCTCTGACCGCTTATTAGGATCGAACAAATCCGTTTTTTATGGCGGGATCCTTATTATGTTTGGACATATTGTTCTGGCAGCGCCTCTTGGTATTGCTGCACTATTTGTTTCTATGATGTTGATCGTTATTGGAACAGGTTTGTTGAAGTCCAATGTGTCAGGGATGGTCGGCCACTTATATTCGAAAGAAGATGTGCGCCGAGATGCAGGATTTTCAATCTTTTATATGGGGATCAATATTGGTGGACTTTTAGCACCGATCATTGTGGGTATTTTAGGACAAAACGTCAATTACCATTTAGGTTTTTCAATAGCAGCTATCGGAATGTTCATTGGTTTGGTGCAATATTATGTTCAAGGGAAGACAACGTTGAAAGATGTTGCAACGACACCAACTAATCCATTATCTGCGCAAGAGAAAAAAATCTTTTTCCGTAACGTTATCATCGTACTAGTGCTTGTAGCAGTGGTTTTCGGCGGTGCAGCTGCGATGGGCTATCTGACCGTTGATTTCTTTATCAATTGCATCAGTATCTTAGGAATATTTTTGCCGATCTACTACTTTACTAAAATGTTGCGTTCTCGTGATGTGACACCGGATGAAAAGAAAAAAGTTTTAGCGTATATTCCTTTGTTCTTATCTGCAATCGTTTTTTGGTCCCTAGAAGAACAAGGGTCATCAATATTGGCACTTTTTGCGGCCGATCGGACACAAGATACGTTGTTTGGGATCACGATTCCGGCGAGTCTTTATCAAACACTAAATCCATTGTTTGTCGTGCTGTTGACACCGGTATTTGTTTGGTTGTGGACGAAACTTGGCAATAAACAACCTAGAACGGAAGTGAAATTTGCAATTGGTTTGATTTTAGCAGGTTTGTCTTTTGTCTTGTTGATGTTCCCAAGTATGCTGTTCGGAGTCAATCAACGGGTAAGCCCATTGTGGCTAGTCTTTAGTTTCTTTATCATGATTGCTGGCGAAATGTGTCTGTCACCAGTTGGATTGTCTGTAACGACCAAATTAGCACCAAAAGCCTTCGAAGCGCAAACTCTTGCTATTTGGCTATTAGCAGATGCTTCTTCGCAAGCGATCAATGCTCAAATTGCTCGTTTCTATACACCGCAAACAGAAGGGGCTTATTATGGCATTGTCGGTGGTGTTGCAGTAGTCGTAGGGATTATTCTTTACATGGCAAGAAAACCGATTCGTAAGCTGATTGGGAATATTCACTAATCAACGGACTTGATCTTGAAAAAGATCAAGTCTTTTTTTGCACTTTTAGTCAAGTTATGAGAAAATAAATAGGAACATATGTTCCGTAGGAGGGGTTAAATGCACACGCGACGCTATAAAACGATTCTTTCACCAAACAATACAATGAATCTCTATCGAGGGTGTACACATGACTGTATTTATTGTGATAGTCGCAGCAGCTGCTATCAGATGGCGCATCGGTTTGAAGATATCGAGATCAAAGAAGCAGCAATAACGATTTTGGACCAGCAATTAAAGAAGCGCCGACAGCCTTGCATGATCGTTACCGGTGCTATGTCAGATCCTTACGTTCATGCAGAACAGCGTTTGAGACAAACGAGGCAAGCACTGGAAGTAATCAAAAAGAACGGTTTTGGTGTCGCGCTTTTGACCAAATCAACGCGTGTGTTGGAAGATTTGGATTTGCTGATAGAAATCAACCAGCAAACGAAAGCAGTTGTTCAAATGACTCTGACGACTTATGATGAAGCACTATGTAAAAAATTAGAACGACAAGTCGCTACCACTTATCATCGTTTTTTGGCGCTTAAGAGGTTTCAAGCAGCAGGGATTCCTACTGTTGTTTGGTTATCACCTATTCTTCCTTTTATCAATGACAGCGAGGAGAATCTGTTGTGGGTTTTGGACTACTGTCGCCAAGCGGGAGTGAAAGGCATCATCTGTTTTGGATTTGGGGTGACGATGCGGGAAGAAAATCGCGCATACTTTTATCAGCAACTAGACCGTGATTTTCCTGGTATGAAGGAAAAGTATCAGCAAGCTTTTGGCGATCGGTATGTTTGCGACAGTCCGAATCAGCAAAAGCTAATGGCTATTTTTTGTGCATTCTGCCAAACCTATCAAATCCTTTATCGACCAGAAGAAGTCTTTGCCTATATCCATCGTTTTGAAGACCAGCAGTTGACACTCTTTTAATTCGCGTCTTTTAAACAAATGAAATAGCCGCAAGGACTGAGAGTGTTCCAGTGTACGAGCAACACCTCGTCACCCTGTCACGAGGTGTGCCAGTTCTCTTATCCTGCGGCTATTTTTATTTGATTTTTCTGATATGCGATTCCTTATGGTGAAAAAAACGAACGTGGTCTTCTTAAAGAGCCTGCCAGTCGATGGGCTGCCGCATGACCTGCTGGTCGCGGATCAACAGCATGTCTTGGAAAGTTTGTTTTAGAAAATAGCGGTCATGGCTCACAGCAATTAACGTACCACCAAAGCGCTGAATCAATTCTTCAATTTCTTCACGAGCATAGATATCCAAATGATTGGTAGGCTCATCTAATAGCAGGACGTTGATTTTTTTATGAAAAAGTTTCAGCAGATAAAGGCGAATCTTCTCACCGCCAGAAAGATCCTGAATGCGTTTTGAGACATCATCCTGATAAAAACCGATTTGTGCCAGTTGTTGTCGTGCAGATTGTTCATTGCCTATGAACTGATAGGCAAAGGATAGGACCCGCATAGCGGGATTAGAAAATGAGAGCTTTTGAGGCAGATACCCGATCTGCAGATTACTGCCGGATTTGATCGTTCCCGCGTCAAGCGCCAAAGTACCTAACAAAAGCTGAATCAAGGTCGTCTTACCGGTGCCATTTTCACCAATGATCGCTAAGCGCTCACCACGGTAAATCGAGAAACTACTGTCTTCAAAGAGTAGCCGATCAGCCATGACTTTACCGATATTTCGGGCGATAAAGACTTCTCTGCCTGTTCGATCACTTTGATTGACTGTGCGTATCCTTTTTTTAGGAGGCAGCGGGGGCTTAACGAGAGTGATCTTCGCTAAACGCTTTTCAATTTCTTTGGCTTTACGGAAAAAGTCCTCATTGTCCCCTTCATTCCCCCATTGGCGATAACGGCGAATCATCGCTTTAAGCCGCTGGCATTCTTTTTGCTGCAGCTCATAGTTCTTAGTCAGTTCTGCGATTCGAGCTTGTTTCAATGAACGATATTGGCTATAGTTTCCCGGATAAGAAATCAATTGACCATCTTCGATCTCACAGATCCTAGTCGTCACTTTGTCCAGAAAAGCGCGGTCATGAGAGATGACGATATACGCTTTTTTCGTATTGATAAGATAGTTTTCCAGCCAATGAAGACTAGCTAAATCAAGATGATTCGTGGGCTCATCCAGTAAAAGCAAGTCATGCTCTGTCAACAGCAATCTTGCTAGTTCTACTTTGACTCGCTCCCCACCACTTAACGCCTGCAAAGAAGTTTCTTGCAACTGCGCTATTCCCAATCCTCTTAAACTAGCAAGAATCCGGTCTTCTAACAGATAGCCACCGAGTTCTTCAAATTGTAGCTGTAATTGTCCATAGCGGTCCAATAATTTCGATAAGTCAGCGTCAGGATCGCTCATCTGTTGTTCACAACGTCGCATCTTGCGACTTATCTCTTGCAGTCGGGGGGAAGAGGTTTGTAAATACGTCAGCACCGTTTCTGAAGAGGGCGAAAATTCTTGTGCCAAATGACCAATAGAAAGACTTTTACGTCGGCTGATCGTTCCAGTATCATTTTTCTCGGTCCCGAGTAATAAATCTAATAATGTTGTCTTACCAGAGCCATTGATGCCGATTAAACCAATCTTTTCACCGGGATCAATTTGGAAAGTTAATTGTTCAAATAGCGGGGTACCGCCAAAATTTTTACTGATTTTATTTGCTTGAATTAGCATGATCTCACTCCTTGAGACCACTCAAAAAAGCCATGGAAATCCATGGCCTGCGTTATTTTTATCTGATGTTGTTCGAGATAAACACCTTGAGATGGCCATTGATTTTACGAATATTCAACTGTTTTAGACAGACTCGTCCCTAAAACGGTTTTTGTAAAACCAATTGCATGGCTAAATGCGATATGGTAACGCTGATAATTGACGTTACATGTTATTTTAGTCATGCGCATCATGGTGTTTCCTCCTTTTGCTTATTTGCCAATAGTGTACCGCAAGTGACCTTACTTTGCAATTAGTCAGTTAGTTTTTTCTTGACTGGAACAATTTCAGAAAGGTTACTTGCCTTCGGTTGCCCAATCACTAATGGAACGGTCTCATGGACCACGTCACTGTAAGTGAGTCCAAACCAACGTTCCGGAGAAATAGTATGCCGTTTGATAAAGAGTTTGGTTAACATTACTTGCCGCTCCCATCGGGTTAATGAGGTGACATTCGACAACTCTTCTTCGATCAGAACAAACTGGAAGTCGCCAACTTGACGTCCCGGGGTCAATGAGTATTTTTGCGGCTGTTTTGGTAAGCGACCATCCTTCATCAATTCTTGAATAATTTGTCGGATGTAGACATTGACTTCTTGAGAAACCCGAAAACCTAAGTAGAGTTTCAATTTTACGATGAAATCTGTCTCAGCCATCGAGACTTCGTACTGTTTTGTATAAGGTTCATCTGTGACTTCCACATTCACAAACCAATAAACTTTGGCGCGTTTCGGCCGTTTATCAAGGATCGAATAAATAAACTGACGGCCAATCGTATTTCCTTGCAGTTTAGGAACTAAAAAGACGACATTGGTCTGAGAAAATGGCAATGTCTCATCATTCCGCAATTCCTGTAGTTGGGGAATGTATTCGGTCAAGTCAACTTCTTCGGCAGCTTGTTCTTGAATGTGGTTGCCCCATTCCCAAATGAGCATGATGGCGATAATCAAAGCGGCCATCAAAACCGCAACGAACCCACCGTGGAAAAATTTTGCGGCACTCGAGATGAAGAAGATGCCTTCGATAGCTGCAAAAAATAAGGTAATAAATGGAGCGATAAATCGCGCTTTTTTGAATTGACGCAAAAAGAAATATAACAAGACTGTGGTCATCAGCATAGTTACTGTAATCGCTAAACCATAAGCGGCCTCCATTCGCGTGGATGTCCGGAATAAGAGAACGACACCGGAACAAGCGATCCACAGCATCAGGTTAAGCGCGGGGATATACATTTGTCCGATGGAAGAACCAGGATACATGATCTGCATCCGCGGCAACAAACGCAACTTGATTGCTTCCGAAACTAACGTGAAAGATCCGGAAAGTAAAGCTTGGGAGGCAATGATTGCAGCCAACGCAGAAAAGCCGACGCCAAAAACGGTCCAACCTTGAGGCAAAGCCTGGAAAAAAGGGTTTAGGTTTTCAATCTGTTGATAGGCAGGATCTTGATAAACCTTTAATAACCAAGCAGCTTGACCTAAGTAATTAAGCATCAAACAGATTTTGATGTAAGGCCAGCTGGCATAAATATTCTTTTTGCCCACATGTCCTAAATCGGAATATAGTGCTTCAGCACCAGTGGTTGCCAGAAAGATATTCCCGAGAATGAACAGACCTGAGGTGTTATCAGGGCTAAACAGCAGCCCGATGGCATAACGAGGATCCAACGCACGAATGACAGACAGATCACCGGAAAAGTTGATCAAACCGACGATCCCCAAAAAAGTAAACCAACCAAGCATGATCGGTCCAAATGCTTTCCCAACGAATTCTGTCCCAAAGCGTTGCAGGCTAAAAAGAACGAAAAGGATCGTTAATGTAATCCAAACAATAATGGATTGATCATTCCCAAAATGATCATAAAACATCGGAATGCCCCGCAACCCTTCAATGGCTGTCGTGACAGTGACGGCAGGAGTTAGTACACCATCTGCCAATAACGCAGCGCCACCAATGATTGCCGGAATGATCAAGTAGCGGCTTTGCTTACGAACAAGTGTGTATAAGGAAAAAATTCCGCCCTCACCGTGATTATCCGCGTTCAAAGCGATTAAGACGTACTTAATCGTGGTAAGCAGAGTCAGAGTCCAAAAAACGAGGGAGACACTTCCCAATACAAAGTCCGTGGAGAGTGTTTTCAACCCGCCGTTGTCTTCAACGATTGCTTTCATCACATAGAGTGGGCTGGTCCCGATATCTCCATAGACCACACCCATGGCGACCAAAAGGCCTCCCGCGGTTAATTTTTTCATTTTACTCATAGATTTTCCCTCCAAATTGAACTGCAAAAAAGACCCAAGAGGCCCTTTGCCACTTAGGTCTTGCAAGAAACATCATAGACCAGCGGATTCCCGCTTGCTGTTGATCTATGATCATGGAAAAACCCATGTGCTACTCCCCTAAATTGCTATAATTATCTTTGTTTTGCTGATTCCTGTCAACTTTTTTCATTTAAAATGTAAATAAACATTTTAAATTTTATGTTTATTCACGTAAAATTACGTTAAGTCTTATTTCTAAGGGGGATAGTAAATGATTGAATTGAAACATGTAAGTAAAACGTACGGAACAAAAAAAGCATTGAAGGACCTTTCTTTGACGATTCAGCAAGGTGAGATCTTTGGTTTTTTAGGACATAATGGTGCGGGAAAATCAACGACCATCAAGAGTCTAGTTAGTATTTTACAGCCGACGAGTGGCGAAATCGTTTTTGATGGCAAAGCATTAGCCCAATACCGAGAAGAAATAAAAAAACAGATTGCTTATGTCCCGGATTCACCGGACATGTTTTTGCAGTTGACCGCCGGAGAATATTGGGATTTGATCGCAGCTGCTTATGAAGTACCGGAAACCCAAAAAAAGGTACGCTTAAATGAACTGGGACAGTTATTTGATATGACGACGCATGCAGAAGAAACGCTAGCCAGTTTTTCCCATGGTATGCGGCAAAAAACCATTCTAATTGGAGCATTACTGCCGGATCCGGATATTTGGATCCTAGATGAGCCTTTGCAGGGATTAGACCCGCAGGCAGCGTTTGATCTAAAAGAAATGATGAAAGCACATGCTGCGAAAGGCAAAACGGTTATTTTCTCGACGCATGTCTTGGATACTGCCCAACAGCTTTGTGATCAGTTAGCTATTTTGAAAAAAGGCGAATTGCTTTATAACGGTTCTGTCGATGAATTGCTTGCACAAAATCCAGATCTTTCTTTGGAAGCGATCTATTTAAAAATGACAGGTAGAGGCGCGGAAGAGCCATCGTTGATAGAAAATGGAGGCGAGTTCAGATGAACAAGCGACAGTTATTGACGTTGACAAGCGTCAATCTTCGGTACGCCAATCCGCAAGTCACAGATAAAGCCCGTAAAAAAGGAAAAAGCGGGACACAATTGACTCGTTATTTGATCCAACAATATGTATTATCAGGTTTCGTTTTTTTAGTGATTTACGGTCTAACAATGATCGCACTGGATTTCAGCCGTTTGCCAGGTTTTTTCACTTATTATGTTGCTCTTTTTGGCGTTCTAGGATTTTCTCAAGGAATCTCGTCCATTTTTAATGTCTTCTTTGAGAGTCAAGACTTGCCTGCATATCTGCCATTGCCTTTCCGGCAAGCAGAAATTTTCACCGCCAAGATTCTTGTTGTCTTTTTAACAGTGGCACCATTTGTTTTTCCGTTATTTGTCTTATTTCTTTTAACAGGAATGCGTTCACAGGTCTTTATTCTGCTCACGCTTTTGTTAGCGATTGTGCTCTTTTTATTATTTCTCGTGATTGTTTTTAGTATTTGTAGTTTGATCGTTTTTGGATTAGCTCGAACAAAATTGTTTCGTGAACATAAAAAAATGATGACCAGCTTGTTGTTGGGAATTTCTATGATCGTAGTAGTGGTAGGGATCTTGATGATGAATCAAACCAGTTCCTACGATACACAGATCATGGATCGCGGGGCCATTGCCTTTTTACTGCCATTTTTCTATATCATGCACAGTCCCTTTGCAGTTGCAGGAATCGGGAGCTTTGCTATTGTTCTAGTGGTTTGTTTGTTGCTGCTAGGAGCGATTCGGTTCTTTATTTTACCGAAGTTTTATGATCAGGTGGCGATGGCTGTGCCCGACCATGGAAGCGTGCGACGGAAGCAGAAATCCGGGCAAGGATTGTCGCAGATGTTATTCAGTTATAATTCCCAGCTGGTTCGTGATCCCAACTTGATTATGCAAGTATTGTCCACTTCACTGATGACACCGATCATTTTTATTGTGACATTTGCATTGAGCGGTACGTTTGATCTAGGACAAATGGATGCTCGTTTTTGTGGAGTGTTCTTTTTGGCAGGTATCGCATTAGCTGTGATGATGGTCAATCCAACCTCTTTTATCAGTACCTTGATTTCATTGGATCAGCAAAATTTTCTGTTTGTTCGTTCATTGCCGTTGTCTATGAAAAAATATTTACAAGCAAAATTCCGATTTGGCCTAATGCTTCAAATGGTTTTGACTGGCGGGATTGCCTTATTGGCGATTTTGCTCTTTAAGATGCCGATCCTATTGGCAACGACTTTCTTTCTAGGTACGTTACTTGGTTGTTACTTGCTATGCTTAAAATATTTTGCCCGTGATTATCGCTTGCTTTTGCTTGATTGGACCAATGTCAGTCAATTGTTTACCCGGGGTGCCGGAAGTGTGGGAATGATCGTCGGTATGATGGTGGCACTTCTCCTTAGTATTCTGTTACTCGTCGGTTACGGTTTTGCAGCAACGATGATTCCATTTTGGCTCTTGAATGGTCCAGTCTTGCTAGTTCTGTTAATTGGTAGCGTGCTATGGCACAACTACTATCAAAGAAAATTTTGGCAGTTGATTCACTGAGTCTAGTCGTCATCAATAGCGCATAGAAAAAGAAATAGATTTAATCAGAAAATTCAGAAAAAAGACTTTACAAGTATTCAGAAACATGATTAGATAATAAATAACCTATTACTTTGCTTTCATTTTTTGCTGGCAAGCTTGCTCCACAGGCTTGTTGCAAGAGACTGTGCCAAACGTCATACTGATTAGAAGGAACCAGAAGTTGTCCGCTTCAAGAAAGACAGCTGGGTCATTTTGAGCTGAGACGGATGGCGCAGTTTTTTTAATGGCTAAAACTAACAAATCGTGAAAAATAGAAAAAAACACTCTGACAAGAACCTTTTTGTCAGAGTGTTTTTGTTTTTGATTTGAGTATGTGTTGGTTCATTCAGAGATTATGCTTCCTCTTTTTCGTTGGTTGTTGGCAGATGATTGTCAAGGTCTGTCCGTACGACCAATACGTCACAAGAGGCATGACGGATTACATACTCAGAGACTGAACCAATAAAAATTCGTTCGACGGCATTGAGACCAGTAGCGCCGATCATGATTAAATCGATTTGATTATCTTCTGGTAATTGTTTCGCAATGATTGGTTTTGGCGAACCGTATTCGATGACAGTCTTTACTGCAGTTACTTGGTTCTTACGGGCATAGTCTTCATAATCTTTCAATGTTTGCTTAGCCATTTCAGTCGCTTGCTCAGCCAACATGCCATCAAAGGAAGAAACAGTTTGAAAGGCACGGGTATCGATTACATGGGCTAGTACCAGTTCAGAATTGTTCCGTTGGGCCACATTGACCGCTTTTTTAAAAGCTAATTCTGACTCACTTGAGCCATCGACTGCAACCATGATTCGTTGATATTGTTGTAACATATGAAACACTCCTCTCAGATAACTTCATCTTTATTGTAAAACTTTTTGACTAAAAAGAAAAACCTAATTATCTATTTTTTTCATCTTACGGGCAAACAGCAAACTGAATGAGGCAGAAGTAATCATTAACACTGCTAAATAAACGAGGGCAATCAATTTTTTGTCTAAAAAAGCCACGATGATTGCAAGAATACCTAAAACACCATGAAGATAGCCATAAATGGTCAAAAAAGTTTGATTTTTAGTATTTTCAGGAATAAGGGAAAAGAAAATGGCATGTTTTGTTAACAGTAAGTAGCAGACGCCAAACAACAAAACAGCAGCAATCAAAAATAATAGAAAAATCATCCGTGAAATCCGTCCTTCTCTTATAAGATAGTTTTAGTATAGCGAAGTGCTAAAGGAATAGCAAAAAGCACAAAAAAGCCACCTGTCTAAAACAGATGGCACATTCAATAAAGAATGGGTAATATCCGTAGATGCCGTTCTTTTTCCCGTAGTATTGATCCCGCAAATTCTAGCAGGTGGGTTCCACGGTCTAAGCATCGAACTACCAAATGAAAAGGCATGTTACCAGCTTTGACACAAGACGGATCCCAATATATCAATAAAAATGTTCGGTCAACACACAGATGGGACAACTCGTACATCACAGAATTCCCACCTTCATAGTAGCATAGGACAACAAAAGTAGCAATAAAGAAGATTGAAAACGGTGACAAAAACCTTTTTCGCTTCCATGAAGCGGCTGCTGAGGGTTAGGTCTGTTTTTTTCGTTGCTGCAATTGTTGATATCTTTGACCTAGAGCTTGCTCGTATTTTCCGGTAGCCTTTGGCTGATAATAGTGAGCTTGCTTGATTTTATCGGGTAAGTATTGCTGATCGACCCACGCATCATCAAAGTTGTGCGGGTATTGATAACCGACGCCTCGGTTCAAGGCTTCAGCTCCTTTGTAATGACTGTCTCTTAGATGATCAGGGACATCCCCGGCATTGCCTGCACGAATATCTGCGATGGCAGCGTCTAGTGCCATATAAGCCGAGTTGGACTTAGGGGATAGACAAAGGTCGACCACAGTATCTGCTAAAGGGATCCTCGCCTCAGGTAAGCCTAATCGTTCCGCTGCTAAGACAGCATTGACTGTTCGAGCAGCTGCCGCTGGATTGGCCAACCCGATATCTTCATAACCGATCACCATCAAACGCCGGCAGATGATTGCCAAGTCTCCTGCTTCTACCAGACGACCCAGATAATGGAGTGCCGCATCAACATCACTGCCGCGGATCGATTTTTGAAAAGCAGAGATGACATCATAATGGGCATCGCCATCTTTGTCATGGGTCAATGCTTTGCGCTGAACACACTCTTCAATAATTGGCAAAGTCAAATGGATTTTCCCATCAGAACTTGGCGGCGTGGAGCGAGCAGCGAGTTCTAATCCATTGAGTGCACTGCGGAGATCCCCATTGGTCGCTCGTGAAAGATGGAGACGAGCTTCTTCTGTCAACTGGATCGATTCTGTTCCCAAGCCACGTTCTTTATCAGCTAAAGCCGCATCAATGGCGGCTAAAATATCTGATTCTTGCAATGGTTTTACTTCAAAAATCTGTGTACGACTACGGATGGCTGGGTTGATAGTGATATAAGGATTTTCAGTTGTGGCCCCGATCATAATGATTTTTCCGCTTTCTAAATGAGGCAGTAAGAAATCTTGCTTTGTTTTATCCAGACGATGGACTTCATCCAAAAGTAAAATGACTGTGCCGCTCATTTTGGCTTCTTCGGCGACGATTTGAAGGTCTTTTTTCGTATCAGTCGCAGCATTCAGCATGCGGAATGCGTAACGTGTCGAACCGGCGATTGCACTAGCGATACTTGTTTTTCCGGTCCCTGGTGGACCATACAGGATCATGGAAGAGAGCATCTTGGCCTCAACCATCCGGCGAATGATCTTTCCGGGTCCAACTAAATGCTGTTGACCTACGACTTCATCAAGGTTGCGGGGACGCATGCGGTACGCAAGTGGTTGCTGCATAATAAGCTCCTTTCTTTTTTCTTTAGTATATCATAAGAACGTATATTCCCATAAGGAAGCGGGTATTTTGCTATTGAAACTAGTCAGTGGCGATAGAAAGGTCAAACAATTGATAAGATGGTCGTAATCAATAGTAAGTTCCTTGAGAATTGTGTAAAATAAAGAAGGTGAAGAAAATGAATGAAATTGAACAATTATTTGCACAACAATCAACAACAGCGATTGCCCGGCAATTATTAGGGATGTATCTGGAACATGAGACGCCCAGTGGGAAATTAGGCGGTTATATCGTCGACTGTGAAGCTTATTTAGGACCAGAAGATCTGGCTGCTCATAGTTTCGGGATGCGTAACACGCCACGAGTTCGAGCAATGTATGAAAAGCCGGGAACGATTTATTTATATACGATGCATACTCATTTGATTTTGAATTTTATCACACAGCCTGAAGGCATTCCCCAAGGGATCATGATCCGCGGCGTGGAGCCCGTCGAAGGAATCGCACAAATGGAGATAAATCGCAGTAAATCCGGTCCTGATCTCTCGAACGGACCTGGAAAGCTCGTGAAAGCTTTGGGAATTACGCCTGATTATTATGGCCATTCAATTTTTACAAGTCCACTGCATCTTGTCAACGAGAAACGGCGAACACCGAAAGAAATACTCGCTGTTCCCAGAATCGGTATCCCGAATAAAGGGGAGTGGACCCATAAGCCGCTGCGGTTTGTCGTAGCAGGTAATCCATATATTACCAACAGCAGAAAATCTGCTGTCCAGCCAGATCACGGCTGGCAATAGGAAAGAAGGAACGTATAATGGCTAAAGAAACAATGCTGACTTATTTGGACAGACAATTAACAAAAAAAATCCCTGAGTACGATGTTGCCCTTGATTGGGATGCAAGAAACCATACCATCGAACTTGTTTTACGCTTATTTGCAGAGAACCCGAATCATTTGCAGGTAGATGATGCCCAAGGAGTAGCCTCTGAAGAAGAGATCATCGAATTTGAAGACGGTATTTTATTGTTTGATCCCCAAAAGTCTTCCTTTGCAGAAGAGGACTTTTTGGCAGTCATTCCCTACGCAGGCAAAAAAGGAATCCAAAAAGCGTTGCTGGATGCTTTGGTTGATTACATCAAAGAGATTCTGACGGAGGGAGAAAGTGATTTACTAGATTTTCTAAACGATGAGAGTGAAGAAGCGGTCTTCGAACTAGTTTTCGATCAAGATCAGTTGTTAGACCGTATGAATACTTACCAAGAAAGCGATGGGGAATCGTATATTCCTTATCCAAGTTATTAAGGAGCAGATAGATGAAATGGAATGAAGTGAAAGTAGCTACTGCAAGTGAAGCAGTTGAAGCGGTCGCCAACATTTTGATGGAACAAGGGGCCAGTGGTGTAGCAATCGAAGATGTTCTTGACATTGAAAACTTTAAAAGCGATGCCTATGGTGAAGTGTTAGACAAAGAAACCTATACAACGCTGGATGAAGGCGCCCAGGTAACGGCTTATTTCCCCGAGACTATCTTTTTACCTGAAATTTTGCCATTTATTGAGGCGGCGATCGCTCGTTTACCGGAATATGGGTTAGCAATTGGCAAAAATGAGATTACCTCCAGCGAAGTAGTAGAGGAAGAGTGGGCGACTGCTTGGAAGAAATATTATCATCCAGTACGGATCACTCGCTATTTGACGATTGTTCCCAGCTGGGAACAATATGAAACGACGGACCCTGCCGAGAAAATCATTACGCTAGATCCAGGAATGGCTTTCGGAACTGGTACCCATCCGACGACGCGCTTGACGTTACAGGCGTTAGAAATGTATTTACGAGGCGAGGAAACGGTCCTGGATGTTGGAACCGGATCAGGGGTTTTAAGTATTGCCAGCCGCCACTTAGGGGCCAATCAAGTATATGCCTATGACCTTGACGAGGTGGCTGTTCGGGCGGCAAAAGAAAATATGGCACTAAACCCAGTTGCCGAAGCAGTGAATGTTGCTGCCAATGACCTTTTAACAGGTATTGAAATCGAAGCAGACATTATTGTAGCGAATATTTTAGCTGATATCATCTTACTGATGATCCCAGATGCTTGGCGGTTGCTGAAGCCTACCGGAACATTAATTGTTTCTGGAATCATCGAAGCGAAAAAACAACTTGTGATCGATGCCATGACAGAGCAAGGATTTGTTGTTGACCAAATCTTGAATCAAAAAGATTGGTATGCGATCGCACTAAAAAAACCAGAGTAGGGAATGTCATATGCAGCGATATTTTTTGAATGAGGATTATGAGGCGAAGCCTGTTTATGTAGTAGAGGGAGAACCGTTTCATCACATGGTACGTGTGATGCGGATGGTTCCGGATGACTGTGTCTACTTGGTCTTTCAAGACCAAGTAGCGATCCTCGCGAAAATCCAGCAGATCGATGAACAAGCGGTTCATTTGATTGAAGTAGAAAAGGAACAGCAAGACAAAGAATTACCGATTCATGTTACGATCGCCAGCGGGTATCCTAAAGGAGATAAATTGGAATTGATCGTCCAAAAAGGGACAGAATTGGGTGCCGCTAAATTTATCGGTTTTCCCGCCCAATCCTCGGTAGTTAAGTGGGACCATAAGAAACTCCAAAAGAAACAGCAGCGGCTGCAAAAAATTGCCCAAGAGGCTGCTGAACAAGCGCAGCGGCAACGAGCACCGATCATCCAACTGGCTGCTTCGGACAAAGAGTTGTGGGATAGTCTTTCAAACTATGACTATGTGATCGTTGCTTATGAGGAATCTGCTAAAAGCGGCGAGAATGCCAAACTGATCGATATTTTGTCCAAAGCAGCGCCCGGCAGCAAAATCTTAGCAATTTTCGGACCCGAAGGTGGGCTGACACCTGCTGAAATCACTCGTGCTGAATCTCAAGGTGCTGTGATCTGTGGGTTAGGGCCACGTATTTTGCGAACCGAAACCGCCCCATTTTATTTTTTGAGTGCTGTCAGCGTACTAACTGAATTAGTAAGGAAGTGATCAAGTGACGCAATTCAAAGACAAGCTTAGTTTTCGATTTTTACAAGCTGGACTGACGGATTGGTTGTTAAAAGATACGTTTACTGAATTTAACACACTTGGTGTCCAAGAAGTCATCGTGTTGCCTAGTGATTTGCGCAGAGCGAAGCAGTTAACTGAAGGCTCCGAGATCCAAGTCGGCTGTGCAGTTGATTTTCCCTTGGCACAAGGAACAATCGCTAAGAAAGCTTTTGAGATCGGTCATTCCTTTATGGATGGCGCTGATTTTTTAGAAGTCTGGCTACCAGCGGCTTTGTTGGTGGAAAAAGAGCGGACGGCTGATCTGGCGGAGTTAATGGAGACAAGCCGGTCACTGGCTTTGTCTGGTGGTGAGATCCGCTGGGCTGTCAATACTTCACTTATGAATGAGTTGACAAAGATCCAAGTAGCACAGCGTTTGAAAGCATGGGACTGGCCTAGTATTACTCTTGGTCAGCAGTTAACTGTTTCAGATGCGTTGCATGATGTCTCGATTTTTGCTTTAGATGGAGGACCGCAATTGACGATCCAAGTCAACACGGCAGCGTCTGTTACGGATCAGAAATCACTTGCAGAACTTTTACAGGCAGGGGCGGCAAAAATCGGCGTGCACTTTACAGAGTCAGCGTTACTGTTGAATGAATAAACCGGTATTTTGTCTCGCTTGACCAGAATAGAGAGAATTGAAAAAAACAAGAAAAATTTGTATAATGACACTAATCATAAAAGAAGATGGCCAGGCAGAAGCGCATTGCTTCAAGAGTTCTGCTATTCAGAGAGTTGGGGATAGCAGAATTCTTTAGAAGCGGCTTCTGTCTTGCTTTTTGAAAATAGGAAAAAAGGAGGCGCGTTTCATGGCAAAAGAAGTGATATTATCCGGACCTGGTGTGATCAAGCTCGTGGCCCATTATATGAGTGAAGAACATGTTGCATTTGTACAGAAAGCTTTAGATTATGCGACAGAAGCCCACAAAGATCAGTTTCGCAAGTCCGGCGAGCCTTACATCATCCATCCTATTCAAGTAGCAGGGATTTTAGCGGAACTACAAATGGATCCTCATACAGTCGCCACTGGTTTTTTACATGATGTGGTAGAAGATACGGAAGTGACCCTAGCAGATCTAAAAGAAGTCTTTGGTGCAGATGTAGCGATGCTGGTCGATGGTGTGACAAAATTAGGGAAAATCAAATACAAATCCCATGAAGAACAGCTAGCAGAGAATCATCGCAAAATGCTGATCGCGATGGCTCAAGATTTGCGCGTGATCATGGTCAAATTAGCGGACCGCTTACATAATATGCGTACATTGAAACACCTGCGGGAAGACAAACAACGGCGAATCGCCCAAGAAACGATGGAGATTTATGCACCATTGGCGCATCGTTTAGGGATCAGCCGTATCAAGTGGGAGCTAGAAGATATTTCACTACGTTATTTGAATCCACAACAATATTATCGGATCGTTCACTTGATGCAAACCAAGCGGGAAGAACGGGAAGCTTATGTGTCGGAAACCGTTGAACAGATTCGACTTGCAACTGAAGAACTAGATATTTTTGCTGAGATCTATGGTCGTCCGAAACATATCTACTCCATTTACCGCAAAATGAAAGACCAGAAGAAACAATTCAATGAAATCTATGATCTTTTGGCTATTCGGGTAATCGTTGATTCAATCAAAGATTGTTATGCTGTTTTAGGAACGATCCACACAAAATGGAAACCAATGCCAGGTCGATTTAAAGATTACATTGCGATGCCTAAAGCGAATATGTATCAGTCACTACATACGACAGTGATCGGTCCCAAAGGCAATCCAGTAGAAATCCAGATTCGTACCCATGAGATGCATGAGATTGCTGAATTCGGGGTTGCTGCTCACTGGGCATATAAAGAGGGTAGAACCGAGAAAGTCAAAGCAGACAAAATGACCCAGCAAGTCGGTTGGTTCCGCGAAATTTTGGAACTCCAGGATGAAAGCTACGATGCTTCTGAATTTATGGAAGGTGTCAAAGGGGACATTTTCAGTGACAAAGTATATGTATTCACACCGAAAGGCGATGTCACAGAATTGCCTCAAGGTTCAAGTCCGCTGGATTTTGCCTACAGTATTCATACCGATATCGGGAACAAAACCACTGGTGCAAAAGTGAATGGCAAGATGGTCCAGTTGGATTACAAATTGAAAAATGGCGATATCATTGAAATTTTGACATCACCAAATTCATTCGGACCAAGCCGCGACTGGATCAAGCTTGTAGCTACCAGCAAAGCTAAAAACAAGATCAAACGTTTTTTCAAGGCCCAAGATCGTGACGAAAACATCATCAAAGGGCACGAAGCAGTGGTCAAAACATTGCAAGACATGGGCTTTGTACCAAAAGAATTTTTAACAAAAAGCAAGATGGCAGAAGCCTGCGAACGATTTAATTATCAAACAGAAGATGATTTATTTGCTTCTGTCGGTTTTGGCGAAGTGAGTCCAACTACACTGGCCAATCGTTTGACGGAAGAAGAACGCCGTGAGAAGCAGATCGAAAAACAAAAACAACAAGTACAAGACATGATCAATCAGCCAGCGAAGAAAGAACCAGAGAAAATGAAAGTCCGCCATGAAGGCGGGATCGTGATCGAAGGCGTGGACAACTTACTGATCCGAATCTCTCGTTGCTGTAATCCAGTTCCTGGTGATGCCATTGTCGGGTATATCACGAAGGGCCGCGGCATCTCGATCCATCGCAGTGACTGTCCGAATGTCCAAAGCAAAGAGATCGTCAATCGTCTAATCGATGTCGAGTGGGAAGATACTTCTAACAGCGGCAAAGAATACGATGCAGATCTGGAAATCTATGGTTATGATCGTTCCGGATTGTTGAATGATGTCTTGCAAACAGTCAACGCTGTTACTAAACGATTGGTCAGTGTGGAAGCGAAAACCAACAAAGACAAGATGGCCACCATTAGAATCACGGTCTCAATTCAGAACCTAACACATCTTAAGTCAATTGTGGACAAAATCAAACAAATCCCAGAAGTATATAGTGTCAGAAGAACAAAGGGGTGAGACGCGAGACATGCGAGCAGTCATTCAACGTGTAAGTGAAGCCAGTGTTGCAATCGATGGAACTACTGTAGGAGCAATCCAAAAAGGTTTTTTAGTTCTCTTGGGAATCACTCATGAAGATAGCCAAGAAGATGTGGATTACTTGGTTCGAAAAATCAAAAATTTGCGGGTGTTTGAAGATGAAGCGGGAAAAATGAATCAATCGATTGAAGCAATCGAAGGTGCTATTTTGAGTATCTCGCAATTCACATTGTATGGCGAGACCAAAAAAGGAAACCGTCCAAGCTTTATTCAAGCTGCCAGACCTGAAGTGGCTACACCATTGTACGAAGCTTTCAATGCGGGTCTGCACGCTGCAGGTATCGAAGTGGCTACGGGTCGCTTTGGCGCAGACATGCAAGTGTCATTAATCAATGACGGTCCTGTAACGATCCTGATCGATACGAAGGAAAAATAGGCTGCGTTCACAACGACTGCCTATCCAACATGCCAAAAGAACCAAAGCAAATAGTTTAAAGAGGACTGCCAACATGCAAGTTGGTAGTCTTTTTTTAGTGGAAATAAGTCCATCTTGTAGCACTTCTGGTACCAACCCTTTTGTCTTTGGACTATCTTACAAAACTGTAAGATAGTTCTTTCTGATCAGAAATAGTTATTTAAGAGCTGAATCTATTCCTTTTCGTAATGGTAGCAGTTACAAAAAAGTTATTTATTTTTATCCATCCCTAAAAAACTTTCAATAAATTAGATTGTCCTTAAAGCGCAAATGTGAAATAATAGTTAAAAAATAATGTCACTGGAGGAAATGACAATGAATTTTTGGCAGCGTGCATTAAAAAGTGTTACTCGCAGGAAAGGGAAGTCGTTTATTTTATTTTTAGTCATCTTTATTTTAGGTAACGTGATCGCAGGTGCGGTAGCTGTGCAGCAGTCTACTATGAATGTGGAACGGGAAACGAAAAAGAAAATGGGCAACGTTGCTACAGTCGAGTTTGATTATGAGCAGTTTGAGAAAGACAATTCAGGAAAATCAGATGAGGAAGTTTATTCTGAAGAAAATAGTCCGAAAACGCCAAAAACGGCGGACTATGACAAAGTGGGAGAATTAGATTACGTCAAATATTACGACTATACCATGATGGGTTGGTTAGAGACCAAGAAATTCAAAGCCTATACACCAGAAGATGAATCTTTTGGCATGGCGGGCGGCAATTATTTTAATTTAAAGGGCGGCAATCGACCACAGCCATTAGATATGGAAGAAGGCAACATCAAGCTGATCGATGGAGAAGTGTTTAGTGAAAAAGACTTGTCAGAAACCACTAACTCGATTTTGATTAGTAAAGAAGTCGCTGAAAAAAATAATTTGTCGGTTGGCGATCAATTTGTTTGGGATATGTATAGTGAAGTCCCTCAAGATCCGATGGGTGACAGTGATGATAGTACGGCTACTTCAGATGATGAAGATGCAGAGAGTGAAAGTGCAGAAATCCAAACAAAAGTTGTCACAGCTGATTATCCTGTCAAAATTGCAGGGATTTTTAGTGTAGTTAAAAAGGAATCGGCCAATAGTAATCCTTCGCAAGAAGAAAAATCCAATCAAATCTGGCAAGCTGTTGAACAGATCAATACGATTTATGCTGCCAATCAGTTGGTGAAAGATTTTAGTAAATTCCAAAACGAAAAATTGTGGGGAGATACGGTAATGGCCGAAGATACGGAGGCCGAACCGGAAGAGTATTATCAAGCGATGTATGTTTTGAACTCTACCGACGATGTTGAAGCATTCAAACAAGAAGCCAATCCATTATTACCGGATTACTATCATGTGGTAGCTTCCACAGATCAATACGATCAGATTGCCGGAGGAATGAATCGTCTGGGAACGATTTCCCGCTATATCGTGATTGTTGCTGCTATTGCTACGGTCTTTATCATTTCATTAGTCGTTCTATTGTTTTTGCGAGACCGCAAGCAGGAATTAGGGATCTATCTATCTTTAGGAGAAGGCCGTGGGAAAGTGATTGGGCAAATCGTTATTGAAGTGGTGCTCGTCAGCTTAGTCGCTCTAATCTGCTCATTGGTGACGGGAAATCTATTAGGAAGTGCGGTTTCTCAAACATTGATGCAAAGTGACTGGATGACGAATCTGTCCCAAACGGATACCTATTCCATTTCAAGCACAATGATGACAAATACTCTCAGCTATGCGGATGTCCAAAGTGCTTATAAAGTCACTTTTTCTATGGGGTATGTCATCACCTATCTTTTATTGGGATTAGGTACAGTCTTATTGTCTGCAATCTTGCCGTTGTTGTATATTCTACGGCTGAATCCAAAGAAAATCATGATGTAGGGGGAAGAAAAAATGGCTTTGTTGGAAACAAAAGAAGTAGATTACTATTATCAAGATGGCGATCAGCGGCGCTATATTTTGAAAGAAACATCGGTGGCGTTTGAAAAAGGCAAGTTTTATGCCATTTTAGGACAGTCAGGGTCAGGAAAAACCACATTTCTCTCTTTGATCAGTGCGTTGGATACACCTAAAAGTGGCGCTGTTTTCTTTAATGGAGAAGATATTCAAAAAATCGGACATGAGAAATATCGCCGAGACGATATCAGTATCATCTTTCAAAGTTACAATTTGATTCCTTACCTGTCTGCGGTAGAAAATGTTCTAGTCCCAATGTCGATCACGGATAATCAATTGCCGGAGAACCAGCGGGAAGTCGCATACAATTTATTGGACTATATTGGGATCACGAAAGAAAAAGCAGATCGTTTAGTCAATCAGTTGTCTGGTGGGGAACAGCAACGGGTGGCAATAGCTCGTGCACTGGCGACGAATGTTGATATTATTTTGGCAGACGAACCAACGGGTAATTTAGATGAAGAAATGGAACAGGAAATCATCGATATTTTTAAAGATTTGGCTCATATGCATAACAAATGTGTGATTGTTGTGACCCATGCGAATGAAATCGCCCAACAAGCAGACGAAGTACTCTATTTGCGTAAAGGTGTGTTGAATAAAGATGAGTGATTTTTTATCAAATTTCAGTCCTGGTAATTACGATGGCAAGAAGCAAAGCTCTCCTAAAGAAACTGAGTTTGACGAAAAAACAGAGCGTAAAGCAGAACCAATTCCAGATTCTCAGACATCTGATCAGGGCGCAGGAGAGAGTAAAGCTGCAGCAGCATCGGATCCGAAGGAAATGAAGCGAAGAACGCGCAAGGAAACTAGCTCTTCTCAACCGGTCAGTCGGTTCGGAAAAGAAGAGACAGAGTTTGATCCAACTTATCGCAAGCGGCAGCGTAAAAAATACGCGCTGATCGCTGGTGCTGTCATTGTGCTGATTGCCATCAGCAGTGTGGTGTATTATCAATTGACTCATGTGAAGGTTCCTGATTTTGCTAAGAAAGATTTATCCGAAGCCCGAACATGGGGCATGGAAGAAGGCGTGGCGATCAAAGTCGATCAAGTGTATGATTTTGAGGTAGAGACCAATCGAATCGTTAGTCAAAGTGTTGCTGCAGATCAGAAGATCAAAAAAGGCAAGACTTTGACAGTCAAAGCAAGCCTAGGTCCTGACCCAGAAGAAATGATCGAGCTGCCCGACTTTTCGTCACTGACTACCGAAGCGGCAAAAGAATGGATCGAGAAACAAAAGGCAGAAAATATCTCGTTGATCGAACAGTATGACGACAAAGTCGAAGCAGGTGTATTCATCAAACAAGAAGCAGCAAATAAAGAGCAAGATCTCAAAGCTTATAAGCGCAAAGATCGCTTAAGCATCTATTATTCAAAAGGAAAAGAAGTCTTCGAGAAGAACATCGAAGTTACTGATTTTACAGGGAAAAACAAAGGTGAAGCTCAAGAGTGGGCTAAGAAAAATGAATTGAAGTACAAAGAAGAAGCTGTTTTTTCTGATACAGTTGCTCTAGACGTCGTGGTTTCCCAAGAACCAGTCAAAGGCAGCAAATTGGCCAAAAAGGATCAATTTCTTGTCAAAGTTTCTAAAGGGAAAGCATTAGTTGTTCCTGATTTCTCACAGTATACCATCGAGCAGGCAGAGGGGCTAGAATCGAAGATACCGATTCAAGTCAAGACAGTTTATTCTGATCAAATCGGTTATGGCAATTTCATCAGTCAGTCGGAAGAGGCGGGCAAAGAATATAGTGACAGCGATACATTGCCAACAGTGAAAGTGGTTTATTCACTGGGGCAACCGTATTTGAAGGATATCCGGCACCAAGCAACGGAAGGCGATCTGCCAAAAATGTTCTTTGATGAGTACAAATCGAAAGGTGCTTCTGTATATTATGATGTCTACTATGTAGATTCAGCAGAACCAAAAGGAACAGTTGTGGAGATGAGTCGTTATGGTGAATTTATTCCATTGGAAGTATCGATCACCATCGGGATTAGTCGCGGAAATCTGCAAGGCGAGACCGAATCATTACCGGTCAGTCCTGAGACAGAAAATGTAAAGGATCCGCTAGAAACAGTCAACAGTGCCACTACCGAATGAGACATTTAGCAATCGGGCCCGTAACAAAGCTACAGAACCCAAGCAATAAGTGAGTGAACTATCTAAATGAAGTGTGTCTTCTGTTTGTCGACAATGACAGACTGAAACAGAAGGATCTACCTGCATTTAGATAGTTTTTCTTTTTTTTTACTTGGATTTTGAAAAATGGAGAGAGTTTTTTTGTTATCAAGTAATCACAGGTTTTCAAGCATGCATGCTTGAAAACCTTTTATCGATACGGTACAGTTGAATTGATAACCAGTCAATAAGCAGTATTTTACATAGAGAAGGGACGAAAGAAATGATCAAAAAATTACTAGCAAATGTTGGCGATTATAAAAAAGCCAGCCTATTGACACCGGTCTATGTTGCCGGCGAAGTGGCGCTAGATGTCATTATGCCACTGATCATGGCAATGATGATCGACCAAGGAATTGAAAAAGGACACGCGGGCGTCATTTTGCGCTATGGCGGTCTGCTTTTTTTGTGCTCATTATTGGCACTGATGCTAGGAACTTTAGGAGGACGAACAGCTGCGATTGCTTCTGCCGGTTTTGCTCGAAATCTTCGCCACAATCTTTTTAGCAAGATTCAGGATTTTTCTTTTTCCAATATCGACCGTTTTTCTTCCTCTAGTTTGATCACGAGAATGACCACCGATGTGACTAATGTGCAAAATGCTTACCAAATGATTATCCGAATCTTGGTGCGCAGTCCATTGATTCTGGTTTTCTCACTGATCATGGTTAGCACGATCAGTCCAGAATTGATGCTGGTTTACCTAGTCGTCTTGCCAATTCTAGCCATCGGACTTGCTTTAGTGATTCGCTTTGCTCATCCGCTTTTCTTGAAAGTATTTCGGATCTATGACCGTTTGAACAACGTAGTCCAAGAAAATCTTCAAGGAATCCGTGTGGTCAAGTCCTACGTCAGAGAAGAGCAGCAAGAAGAACTTTTTGACGAGGTGTCAAATGATGTCTACCGCAACTTTACGCTAGCACAACGAATCGTCTCGTTCAATATGCCTTTGATGCAATTCTCGATCTATAGCTGTATGTTGCTGTTGTCTTGGTTCGGTGCCCAACTGATCGTTGAGCACAGCAGCTTGACGACAGGGGAACTGGTTAGCATGTTCAACTATACTATGCAGATCTTGATGAGTTTGATGATGATGTCAATGGCATTTGTTCAGATTCTGATTGCTCGTACTTCCGCACAGCGGGTGGTGGAAGTTTTGGATGAAGAAAGCGACTTGAAAAATCCGGCATCGCCATTGACAGAAGTCAAAGATGGTTCAATTGTCTTTGAAAATGCTTGTTTCAGTTACGCAAATGATCAAACGAGATTGGCATTGGAAAATGTCAACTTACGAATTGAATCCGGAGAGGTAATCGGGATCATCGGCGGAACCGGAAGTGCAAAATCAACGCTGGTCCAATTGATCCCCCGTTTGTACGATGTCATTGACGGTCGTGTTCTCGTTGGGGGACAAGATGTTCGCGCCTATGATTTGGCAGCATTGAGGGATCAAGTCAGTATGGTTTTGCAAAACAATGTCCTTTTTAGCGGGACGATCAGTGAGAATCTTCGCTGGGGAAACGCGGAAGCAACGGATGAAGAGATTCAGCGGGTAGCAAAAATTGCCCAAGCGGATCCTTTTATCCAAGAATTTCCTGATAAATATGACACATTGATCTCTCAAGGAGGAAATAATGTCTCCGGTGGACAAAAGCAGCGGTTAACGATCGCGCGAGCGCTGTTAAAAAGACCGAAAATTCTGATTCTGGATGACTCTACTAGCGCTGTTGATACAAAGACAGACCGTAGTATTCGAGCAGGATTGAAACAAGAAATCCCGGGAACGACAACGATCATCATTTCCCAAAGGATCAATTCGATCGAAGATGCCGATCGAATCATTGTGATGGATGATGGGAAAATCAACGGAATCGGAACCCATGAAGAATTATTAACTAGCAATGAAATTTATCGTGAAGTCTACGACTCGCAGCAGAAAGGATTTGGTGAAGGTGAAGAATAGACAAGCAGCAAATCCCCAGAGAACCTTGAAACGGCTGCTGGCGACCATGTTTGGCGATTACAAACTGCAGTTGATTATCGTATTGTTCATGATCTTGTTAAGTGCTTTTGCCAATGTTCGCGGCTCACTTTTTTTGCAAGTGGTGATCGATGACCATATCACTCCGCTGCTGGGACAAAGCAATCCTAACTTCAGCGGACTGCTGGCAGCTATTATTCAGATGGCAATTATTTATTTAATTGGGATCATTGCTGGTTTGACTTACAACTTTATGATGGTCAAAATCAGTGAGGGCACTCAGAAAAAAATCCGCGATCAGATGTTCAAACATATGCAAAAATTACCGATTGGTTATTTTGATGGCCATTCTGATGGTGATATGATGAGTCATTTCACCAACGATACGGATACATTACGGCAAATGATTTCTCAAAGTATTCCCAATTTGATGATGGCTGCCGTCACATTTTGCTCGGTTTTCATTGCGATGTTTTCCATTAGTATCCCATTGACTTGCTTTGTACTGGTTTCGGTCATTTTGATGCTGAATGTGATTCGGATCATCTCCCGCAAAAGCGGCCGCTTCTTTGGCGCACAACAACGGGATCTAGGCGCAGTCAATGGCTATATTGAAGAAATGATGCATGGACAGAAAGTTGTCAAGATCTTTAACCATGAACACGTTGTCATGCAGGAATTTGATGCTTTGAATGACCAGTTGCAATCCAGTGCTACAAAGGCCAATGTCAATGCCAATACATTGATGCCGATCATGATGAACTTGCTGAATGTTCAATACGTGCTGATCGCAATTATCGGCGGGCTCTTTGCCATCAATGGTGTCTCGGGACTAACCGTAGGGATGATTGCTTCTTTCTTACAGCTTAGCCGTTCGCTGAATGGACCGATCAGCCAAATTTCACAGCAGATCAACTTTGTGATCATGGCTTTGGCAGGTGCAGAACGTATTTTTCATTTGTTGGATGAGACCCCAGAGATTGATACAGGGTATGTCACGCTAGTCAATGCCAAATGGGAATCTGGCCATTTAGTGGAAACAACAAATCGTACAGGACTCTGGGCTTGGAAACATCCTCACGAAGATGGAACTGTTACGTACACAGAATTGACTGGAGATGTTCGTTTTGAAGCAGTTGATTTTGGGTATGTGGATCATCAAATGGTTCTGCATGACATCAATCTTTTTGCTGAACCGGGACAGAAAGTTGCTTTTGTGGGAGCAACGGGAGCCGGTAAGACGACCATCACTAACTTGATCAATCGTTTTTACAATATTCAAGAGGGAAAGATCCGTTATGATGGCATCAATATTCAAAAGATCCAACTAGAATCTCTGCGGCGCTCATTAGGGATCGTCTTGCAAGATACACATTTATTCACAGGAACGATTCGAGAAAATATTCGTTTTGGTAAACTGGATGCCACGGATGAGGAAGTAGAAGCGGCAGCAAAACTGGCGAATGCGGATATGTTCATCAATCATTTACCTGAGAAGTACGATACCGTAATCACGGGGGATGGCGAAGGGCTGTCGCAAGGACAGCGACAGCTACTAGCAATTGCCAGAGCGGCGATCGCCGATCCGCCTGTTATGATTTTAGATGAAGCGACTTCCAGCATTGATACGCGAACAGAGCGGATCGTCCAGTCTGGAATGGACCGGCTGATGCAAGGTCGGACAGTTTTCGTGATCGCTCACCGTCTTTCGACGATTCAGAATTCAGATGTGATCATGGTGATGGATCATGGTCGAATCATTGAACGAGGTACTCATGATACGTTATTAGCAGAGAAGGGGACCTATTACCAACTGTATACAGGAAAAATTGAGTTAGACTGATTTTTTCCCAGGAAATGAAGACCGGATTTAAGGGTCTTCGTTTTTTTTCTTGCTGCTGTGCTATACTAAAGAAAAACTATGAGGAGTAAGTGGATAGATAGGAGGAAATAGGATGCATTTAACGGTTTCACAGATCCAATTGAATGAGGAAATGTATGAACTGGGTGTCACTGATCAGGGGGCTGCTTATTTTGGTCGTTTAGCAGAACATGCAGAGTTGGCTCTTTTTTTCCCATATGCAGAAATTCGTGAATGTTCTCAGACACCAGAAAGGTATGCAAAGCCGCTGAAAGCCTATTTCGCCGGGGAGCCAGTAGCCTTCGATTTTCCTTTTGACTTTGTCGGTACACCGTTCCAACAAACTGTTTGGCAAGCGTTAACTGAAGTCCCTTATGGAACGACTGTCAGCTATAGTGAATTAGCGGCGAGAATCCAACGTCCTAGTGCCGTCCGAGCGGTTGCCAATGCTGTCGGACGCAATCCGATGATGATTATTGTCCCTTGCCATCGTGTCCTGGGAAAAAATGGTCGATTGACTGGTTATCGGGGAGGTTTGCCGATCAAGCGGAAATTATTACAGCTGGAAGGGATTCCTTTCAAGGACTGAGCGCATTTTTTCTGCAAAAATTTACTAGGTCTTCTTCTCGAATTTAGTGCTTCATAAATTGTTTGTTTAAAAGTAAAAAATACTAAAAAGGCGTTTCTTTTTATGCTACCTTTGATATAATGGAGTTGTTTCCGTTTACAAAAAAGGAGTGGAGAAGATGAAGCGAATGAAGTTGCAAAATGGTTCAGATATCCGTGGAATCGCGCTTTCGACAGCAGATCTTACAGCGGATTTAACAGAAGATGCAGTGAAAGAAATTGCTTCAGGTCTGCGGACCTGGTTGCTGCAGCGATATACGGAACCCTTAAAAGTGGCAGTTGGTCGTGATAGTCGTTTAAGTGGTGAAACGCTGCAGCAGGCGTTTATGAACCAATTGCGAATAGAAGGGATTACGGTTATTGATTGTGGGCTGGCTACAACACCCGCGCTATTTATGAGTACCCAGTTTGCTGATTTTGATTGTGATGCCGGTGTGATGCTGACAGCCAGTCATTTGCCCTATTACTTTAATGGAATCAAGATTTTTAGTAAATCTGGTGGTGCAGAAAAAGAAGATATCTCGTTTATCTTAGCACATCCTGAAGCTCATCCGGCTGACCAACTCGGCGAGTATTACCAACGAGACTTACTTACTCCCTATGCAGCAGATATGGTGACGAAAATTCGTCATGGGATGCAGACAGAAGAAGAACAGCCATTGGCTGGAATGAAAATCATTGTGGATGCTGGAAATGGCGCAGGTGGTTTTTTTGCAGAGCAAGTTTTAGTGCCGTTAGGGGCAGATACGAATGGTTCACAGTTTCTGGAGCCAGATGGACACTTCCCTAACCACATTCCTAATCCGGATAATAAAGAAGCGATGGCTAGTATTACGGAAGCCGTTTTACGAGAACAAGCAGACTTGGGAATCATCTTTGACACCGATGTCGATCGATCCGCTGTTGTGACCAAAAGTGGACAGCCGCTGAACCGCAACAACATGATTGCTGTTTTGAGTAAAATCGTCTTATCCGAACATCCGGCTGCGAGTATTGTCACGAATTCCCCGACCTCCACTCATCTAAAGACATTTATTGAATCGCTAGGTGGTCATCAAGTGCGTTATATTTCCGGGTATCGTAATGTTATCAACAAAGCGATCGCCCTTAACGAAAAAGGCATTAATGCTCAGTTGGCGATTGAAACTAGTGGACATGCAGCATTCAAGGAAAACTATTTTTTAGATGATGGTGCATATGTTATTGCGAAGATCTTGATGTTGCTGCCAACACTTCGTGCGCAAAATATCAGTTTGGAAGACTTGATCGCGGCGCTGAAACAGCCAGTTGAAACCCAAGAATTGCGTTTCAAGATCAATGATTCAGATTATCGCGCAACCGGGGAGAAGGTTATCGCATCGCTAGCGCATCATCTCCCATCGGGGTGGCAGATTGACAATGAAAATGAAGAAGGCATCCGTATACAGGTTTCTGCACCTTATGGACAAGGGTGGTTTTTGTTGCGGTTGAGTTTGCATGAACCATTATTGGTCTTGCAGATCGAAAATGACCAACCTGGACATTTGCCGGCGATCGTCCGCGAAATCAGTGAACGTTTGCTGCCGTTTGAAGCGATCGATCAGTCTGCAATCAAACAATTTTTAGAAAAATAATGAATAGAGAATGAAGGGTTAATGTTGGTATTTATTATGTTAGTGATCATGGCTGTCACTTATGGTGTGAATCTTTTTCTGATAGCATACATGAGAAAACGACCGCAGATCGATGTGGTAGAACGGTTGTCTATGTTACTGGGCGTCAATATGAGTGTCTTGTTTGTAGATGGGATCGTTTTATTTGTTGGAAAGTTATTATTAGAAGCAGCGATGATTATTGAATAGACAAAGAAACTCTTAGAGAGTCAGAGAAAAGGAACTTTTTTATCTGGCGGATTTGAGAGTTTTTTTAGCTTTTTTTAAAGCTGGGATTATCATTCGCTTTCGATTTAGATATTTGTTAAAGTAAAGAAGTGGAGGGGAATATTCAGATGGCAAAAATCATGGTAGTAGAAGATGAAGCAGTTATTCGCCAGCTGATCATCGAAGAACTTGAAAAATGGCAATTCGAAACATTTGGAACAACTGATTTTCATCAGGTTTTTGACGATTTTGAAGAGCAAGAACCGCAATTGATTTTGTTGGACATCAATTTACCGGTTTTTGACGGCTATTATTGGTGCCAGAAAATCAGAGAGACATCGAAAGTACCGATTATTTTTATATCAAGCCGTAATACGAATATGGATATGATCATGGCGATGAACATGGGGGCAGATGATTTCGTGACGAAGCCATTTGAGATCGATGTCTTGATTGCAAAAATCAATGCACTGCTGCGCCGTTCCTATAACTATGTCGAAAACAACAGCGAAACGCTGGTTCACAATGGGCTTACTTTGAATATCGACAACAGCAGCATGCAGATCAATGATGAAGTAATTGATTTAAGCAAAAATGAGTATCGATTATTATATATATTGATGAAGAATCACGGGAAGATCCTTAGTCGAGAAAAGCTGTTGCGAGCGCTCTGGGATGATGAACGTTTTGTTGACGACAATACATTGACTGTCAATATCAATCGCTTGCGTCGGAAGATTGAGCAAGCCGGTATGGATAATTACATCGAAACCAAAGTTGGACAAGGGTATATTGTGCCATGAACAAACCGATGTCATTCATTGCCTTCTTAAAAGACCGCTGGTTACTTCTGATTGGTTGGGTGATTTTTTTCTTGCTGATGATTCTAGTGATGTGGCTGACACCTGATTTCCCCATCGACTGGGGAACTGTTGGCTATCTTTTTTTGATGGAATCAGTCGTTCTACTGCTTTTTTTGGGCGTTTTTTATATTACTAAACGTCGTTTCTGGCAAAAGCTCACATTCCATGAGTCAGACAGTGTCTTACAAAACTATATTCATGGTGCGCGTTCATCAGAGGAAGAACTGGTTCAAAACTATATCAATCAGCTGATTCGCGAACACCAAGACTTGATGCAGCAAGTGATAAGCAATCAAGAAGAGCAAAAGGAATACATTGATTCTTGGGTCCATGAGATTAAAGTACCTTTGGCAGCGACGCGCTTACTGTTAAATTCGATTGAATTTGATATTCCAGATGAAAAGTATATTTTACTGGAAAACGAAGTGAATCGGATCAATGAGTATGTGGAACAAGTGCTGTATGTGGCACGTTTGGACAGTTTTTCCAAAGATTACCTTGTTCAAGAAGTGTCATTGAAAGCGACGATTCAGCCGGTTATTCGCAGTCAAGCCAACGTGTTCATTCAGAAGAATATTCACTATGCGATTAAAGGGGGAGACCAGCAAGTATTAACTGACGGCAAATGGCTGAGTTTTATTTTTCGGCAAATCCTCAGTAATGCATTGAAGTATACTCCGGAAAATGGGCGAATCATTGTCCAAATCCAAAAAGATGGGCAAGGAACGCGTCTTTCGGTAGAAGATTCTGGAATCGGTATTCCGGCAGAAGATCTAAGGCGAGTCTTTGATAAGGGATTTACTGGTGAGAATGGTCGGAAGACTGATATGCACTCGACAGGGTTAGGGCTCTATTTAGCCAAGAATCTGGCCAAAGAATTAGGAATTGAGTTAACGATTTCATCGGTTGTAGGAGAAGGGACAACCGTCACGCTTTACTTCCCTCTGCTAAGCTACTATCAAGAAAATCGCTAATGATTTTTTGAGAAATACCATTTAGTTCTTGTCTCTATACCGTTTTCACTGATACACTGAACCTTGTGTGTCAAATTGAATGATAAGGATGGATAAGATGAGTATAGTATTTGCTTTAATACCGATGTTTGCCTGGGGCAGTATCGGATTGGTCAGTGGAAAATTAGGTGGGGATGCGAATCAACAGACATTAGGAATGACAATTGGTGCATTCCTTTTTTCACTGATTGTTTTCTTTGTCACTATGCCGACGATTGATGGCTGGATCGTAGTGATTGGTTTGCTGTCAGGACTTTGCTGGTCAGTTGGTCAAAATGGTCAATTTCATGGAATGAAATATCTGGGCGTTTCGGTGGGGCTTCCGTTATCTACTGGTATGCAATTGATCTTAAATACAATTGCTGGAGCCCTTTTTTTTGGCGAATGGACGCAATCACGAGACTATTTGTTGGGAATCACCGCATTGATTTTATTAGTAACTGGTGCCTATTTGACCGCACGACAAGACGGGGAACAAATGCCTGAGACAGAAAACAAGATGTTGGATTTTCCTAGAGGCTTTCGTTCGTTGATTTCCTCAACAATTGGCTATGGTGCTTACACAATCATTATTACTTGGGCGGGAATTGACCCATTGGCAATTATCTTGCCTCAGAGTATAGGCATGCTGATTGGCGCTAGTTTCTTTGCTCTAAGAAAAACCAAAGTCAATCGGGCGGTCTGGAAGAATACATTATCAGGATTGTTGTGGGGAATAGGAAATGTTTGTATGTTGATAACAGTTCAACAGATCGGACTGGCCGTGGGTTTCTCGCTGTCACAGATGGGGATTATTATCTCTACACTGGGAGGCATATTCTTATTAGGGGAGAAAAAAACCAAAAAAGAGTTCAAATATGTGGTTTTTGGTTGCTTGCTTGTTATTTTTGGTGGTATCCTTCTAGGGTATATGAAAGCTGCATAAGTAGTGAAATTTAGGAGGATTTATGGATTTATTTCGTAAAAAAACTATTGAAGCCAGTCCCGTTAGTCATTTGAAAAAAGATTTGAAATTGAAAGACTTGATCATGTTGGGTATTGGCGCAATCATCGGCACAGGGATTTTTGTTGTGACCGGCGCGGCTTCTGCTGTATATGCAGGGCCAGCATTGATCTTGTCATTTGTCTTAGCGGCTTTTGTCGTTATCTTATCAGGGCTCTCATTTGCGGAGTTTGCTTCCCGTATCCCTGTATTAGGCGGTGCCTATTCGTATGTGTATGTTGTATTTGGCGAATTTGTTGCATGGCTCGCTGGCTGGTTTCTGCTATGCGAGTTTATGTTGGCAGTATCTTCGGTGGCCTCTGGCTGGTCCGGTTATGTCCAAGGGTTCTTGACAAGTATCGGTGTGCATCTGCCAAAAGCGCTGACTGCTGGCTATAATCCTGGCGAAGGAACGTACATTGATCTGATTGCAGGATTAGTGATCATTTTTGTGACGATTTGGGTAAGTCAAGAAGCCAAAAAAGCCTTGCGATTGAACAATGCTATGGTTTGGGTCAAATTCGGGATCATTGCGCTTTTTATCTTTTTTGGGGTATTTTTTGTGAAGCCAAGCAACTGGCAGCCGTTCATGCCTTTCGGATTTTCGGGCGTCTTTAATGGGGCGGCACTTGTTTTCTTTGCTTTTTTGGGCTTTGATGCGGTCGCAATGGCTGCGGAAGAAGTTGAAAATCCGCAAAAAGATGTGCCCCGGGGAATTATCGGTTCAATTGCGATCGCTACCTTATTGTATATCGTGGTCACGCTGATTTTGACTGGAATCGTTCCCTTTAAAGAATTGAATGTCAATGATCCGGTAGCTTTTGCCATGCGATATATCGATCACGGCTTAGTTGGTTCGGTGATTTCGGTGGGTGCCATTTTAACGCTGCTGACAGTGACGATTTCCATGATGTACTCATTAGCACGTTTGCTTTATGCTATCAGTAAGGATGGCTTGTTGCCAAAATCATTGCAAAAAATTAATCCTAAGCATAAGACACCGAAAAAAGCGACTTATGCAGCTGGAGTCGTCGCCTTCTTTTTTGCCGCAGCTTTTCCATTGAATATTTTGGCAGAATTAACGAATATCGTGGCATTGGCCTACTTGATCTTAATGTCGTTGGGGATCATCAAGCTGCGTAAAATGATGGGCATGCCCAAAAAAGGGGAATTCAAGGTGCCGCTTGTGCCAGTCTTGCCATTAGTTTCTGTTGCTAGCTGTTTGTTCTTGATGACGCGATTGCAGACAGCCACTTGGATCGTTTTTGGTATTACGATCGTCATTGGTTTGCTGATCTATTTTATCTATGGGTACCGCAATAGTGCATTGAATGAAGAAAACCAGCAAGAGCGTTAGTGTTTGCTAACGCTCTTGTTTTTGTTCATGTCTTGGCAGGAAACCAAAAGTGATGACACTGTAAAAAACGAGCCCCTGAGAGATTCCCAGAGGCTCGTTCAGCTAATAGAAAACAGTATTGCGTCTGCCTGAATTATTTGTTTCCAGTCAAGTCCAACAAGCGATCTTTGAGGTCTTCTTCCAAGTGACCCAATTCCACTTCGGCCGCTCGGCGTTTTTCTTTTCCTTCTTTTTGGATACGCAATGTTTCCTGAATTGTTTCGACAAGATCGTTTTGCGTTTTTTGCAGCGTTTCGATATCAACGATTCCTCGTTCGTTTTCTTTAGCTGTTTCGATCGCAGAGACCTTCAGCATTTCAGAGTTCTTACGTAAGAGATCATTCGTTGTTTCCGAAACTTGGCGTTGTGCAGTAACCGCATCTTTTTGACGCAATAAAGTCAGTGCGATAACGACTTGGTTTTTCCATAAAGGAATCGCTGTATTGACAGATGCCTGAATCTTTTCTGCTAATGCTTGGTTGGTATTTTGAATCAAACGGATCTGTGGTGCTTGTTGGATCGTGATCTGACGGGCCAAGCGCAAGTCATGGGTCCGCTTATCTAAGCGATCCAAAAATTGCGTATAGTCATTGGCGATCTGTACATCCATCTGATCATTCGTTTCTTGTGCTTTTTTCATTGCTTCAGGAATAATCGTTGTTTGTAGTTCTTGCATTTTTAACTCACCGGCAGCAATATAGATATTCAATGCATCGAAGTAATCTTTGTTTTTTTGGTAAAGCTGTTCCAACATCAAATTGTCTTTTAACAGACCGTCTTTTTCTTTGTCTAATTTAACAGCGATTTTATCGATTTGAGCACCGATTTTTTGGTATTTAGCGGTGATCTCAAAAATCGATTGTTTGACTTTGCCAAACATCCGTTTGAAGAGATTGCCTTCTCCTGCACGTAATTCATCTGGATTAGCTTCTTGCAGACGATACATCAACTCTGTCAATGAATCACCGACAGGTCCGATATCTGCTGCTTGCACATGATTCAGCATCGATTGAGAGAATTCTCCCAGCTTGGTTTGAGCAGCTGCGCCATAGGTAATGACTGCTTGTTGGTCGGTTGGATCAATCTTATTCGCTAACTCTTGTGCCTGTGCTTGTCGCTCAGGTGGTAATTTATCAATTAAGCGAGAGGCTTTTTGTTGTTCTTGCAAGGCATTGATCTCTGCCTGCTGGGTTGTCGTCAATGTATCGACAGGGGTTGCAAATGGATTATTCAATAGATCATCAAGAGTATCGTTTACTGGTTTAACTTGATTTGGTGTCTCCGTCATTCTAACTCCTCCTAAGTCTTGTTTCGAAAAAAATCTAGCCTGGGCTAGATTTTTTTTTTGGATCGCTTCATTCGAAGATCGAGCAAAGGAATCCATCCCTATTCATTATCTCGTTTTATGCTTTGTTTGGCAATGGATAACTCGATATCAAGATCATCTAAATCATCTGCCACAAACTGCTGATAATCTTTAGCGATCAACGAGGCCATTTGTTCAATGATTTGAGTGCTTTCTTCGATTTTTTCATAGGTTTCACGGCTTTTGATCTCATGTTCATTGATCTCAATGAATTTGTCTGTCAAATCAACCATGTTCGGCAAATGGGTGTAAAGAAAATGACTCGCCGAATGTAATTTCGTCGGTTCTTTGACCAACTCTTTGAACAGTGCTTTCGAAGCGCGTAATGCATCATGACGCAAGTCGATCGCTTTTAATTTATTGCTGCGGTTGATGTTTTTTTGTAAATGCTCGATCTGTTGTTTGGTTTGATTCATGGTTTCTCGGAACAGTTCGATTTCACTTGGAGACATACCGCTTTTCAAGTAATGCGCTTCTTTTTCTTTCGTCAGTATAGGTAACACATTGGGATTTGCTTCTACCTTACGCCCCTTCAGACCAATAAATACCAGAATCGCGCCAACGATCAGCAACAAGACAGTAAACAAATCAGTGCCTGTGGAACTGATAAAGGCAAAAAGTGTGATTACAGCGATCGCAGAAACGATCAGCCAAATATTTTTTTTCATTTTTCCTCCTCCTAAAATTCTTTGGACAAGTAATATAGGGATTGTTCGACATCCTTATTTTAGCATGTTCACTAGTAGAAAAATATCAGACTTGGGGTGGATTTTCCGATATTTAGTAAAATCATAATCTTTCTTGCTCTTTCTTAAGGAGATATTTTTGAGAAACTATGCTAAAGTATTTTGTAGAAAAGACGTTAAAGGTCAGGTGAAAAAATGTTAACCTATAAAGATTTTGAAGAAAAAACGATTGTCAGAAACGAGATTTTTCATGGAAAAATCATTGATGTCGTTGTTGATGATGTCGCATTACCAAATGGCGGTACTAGCAAACGAGAGTTGGTCTTTCATCCAGGCGGTGTTGCAGTGATCGCTGTGACAGAAGAAAATAAAATGATTTTTGTCCGCCAGTTTCGCAAGCCATTAGAGAAAGTCATTTTAGAGATTCCGGCAGGCAAGATCGATCCAGGAGAAGGTGCACAGCCCGAATTGACTGGTGCTCGTGAATTAGAAGAGGAAACCGGCTACCGAGCATCAACGTTGGAACATGTGCATTCGATGTATCTTTCCCCGGGCTTTGCTAATGAAGTGCTGCATTTGTTTCACGCGAAACAATTACAAAAAGTAGAGAACCCTCTGCCTCAAGATGAGGATGAAGTATTGGAAGTGTATGAATTGACAATGAAAGAAGCCAAAGCAGCAATCGCAGATGGAACGATCTGTGATGCAAAAACGATTTTTGCGATTCAGTTTTGGGAGCTTTTAGAATTGAAACGGAGGAACAGTCGTGCCTAAAGAACCACTGATCACCCGCTCTGAATTGCGTCGACGTCGTGAAGAAGAAATGGCTGCTTCTGAGCGAAACCAAAAGATCGTTGCTAAGCAAGCAAACAAAGAGTGGAAGCAAAAAGAAAAGCAAATCGACAATCATTATCGGAAAGTCCGTAAAAAAAATAAAGCGATCACTAAAACGAGAGCAGGAGAAAATCAGAAGTCCCGCAACTTGAATACTTTTTTGATCAAAGCAATCGTGGTAGTGGCATTGCTGCTGATCGTAGTTGCATTAGCGATCTTTTTGCTTTAAGGAACACGATTAATCGGGTTTAATTCGTTGATCAGCACATGTATCTAATCAAAAACCAGCACGCAGAGCATCAGCGCTCAGCATGCTGGTTTTTTTGTTTTATGGCTGGGATGGCTTAGCAGCGCTATATAGAAAAAGAGCAGCATCTTGCCCCATAAACAACTGTGGACCTTCAAAAAATGTTTCATAACTTACTGAATCAAAACCTACTGATTCTGCTAGTTGGAGCAGCGTGTCTTGCTCAAATCCATTGTGTACTTTAGGATGTGAGACGGATTGGTTTTTATTGAAATCAACGATGAACAAACGTCCGCCGGGTTTTAACAATTGATAAAGTTGCTGCAGTAAATGTTCTGTGTCGGGAATATGAAGCATTACCAGCGACAACAGAACGATATCTGCTTCTTCATGAATGGACTCCTTCGTTAAATCGTGGAGTGATCCAGAAACATTTGTCAGCCCTTGCTGGGTGACCTTCTGATCAACGATCGCCAGCATGCCCTCCGCAGTATCCCAAATCTGCAGTTGCTTGACTAAAGGGGCCAGCGGTAAACTAACAAGACCTGTTCCGCCGCCATAATCAATAAGAATTTGTTCACGGGCATTCATCAGTTGGGGTCTTACTGCTGCTGTAATCTTTTCAGCTAGAGCAATCCTTGGGGGTGTATCGTAATGGTCGGCCATTTTATTAAATATCTCAGACATAAAAACCTCCTTAATGGTCTGACAAAAAACTGTTCCTTTGAGTAAAACTAGTTTATCATAAAAGGAGAAAAAATGATCTTTTATTAAGATATAATGTATAGGATCGTCAGGAGGCTACAAGATGAAAATTGGTATTATCGGTGCAATGGATGAAGAAATCAAGATCTTGCGGGAAGCATTGGAAGCTCCCTTATCTTGGGAGCGAGCTGGAGCACTATTTATTTCCGGCAGTATCGGCAATCATGAAGTGATCGTTGTTCGATCTGGAATCGGGAAAGTTGCCGCTTCACTGACAACAAGTTTGCTGATTCAGCAATATGGGGTCAACATGGTGATCAATACTGGATCTGCTGGGGGAATCGGTGCTGGTTTAGCCGTCGGCGACCTTGTGATTTCAGAAAAACTAGCTTATTTCGATGTAGATGTTACTGGATTTGGGTATACATATGGGCAACTCCCAGGGGGAATGCCTTTGTATTTCGAGGCCAGTCGTTACTTGATCGGCGAAATGACCAAAGCCGCAGAAGCAACGAATCACAATGTAAAAAATGGCTTGATCGTAACAGGGGACAGCTTTATCAATGACGGACGTAAAGTACAAGAAATCCTAAGGCACTTCCCAGACGCTTTGGCTTGCGAGATGGAAGGTGCTGCAATCGCCCAAACAGCGAAGCAATTCAATATTCCTTTCCTTGTCGTAAGAGCCATCAGTGACACTGCGGATCATGCTGCAACAGTTTCCTTTGACGAATTCATTTTGGAAGCCGGCAAGCGCTCTGCAGAAATGGTGCTCGCCTTTGTTAAAAAGCTGAAATAAAATTGGAGGAGATCACAAATGAACGCATTACTCTCAATTGATTATACGGTCGATTTTGTAGCTGATACTGGTCGTTTGACGACCGGTCAAGCGGGTCAAGCGATTGAAACAACATTAGTAGATCATACCCAACGATTTATCGATCAAGGGGATTTTGTTGTCTTTGCCATTGATCGCCATGAAGCAGAAGATCCTTATCATCCAGAAAATCAGTTGTTTCCTCCTCATAATCTGGCAGGGTCAGAGGGACGGAATCTCTACGGGACACTAGCTGCAGTGTATGAAGATCACAAAGAAAAAGAAAATGTTTACTGGATCGATAAGCGCCACTACTCGGCGTTTAGTGGGACAGATCTTGACATTCGTTTACGGGAACGAGGCATTACTGCACTTTATTTGACTGGTGTCTGTACAGATATCTGTATCTTGCATACGGCTGTCGATGCGTATAACCTTGGGTATCGATTATTTATTTTCAAAGATGCTGTCGCAAGTTTCGATCCAGTCGGTCATGAATGGGCGTTGCGCCACTTTGAGCAGACATTAGGGGCTACTATTCTTTAAAAAAAGGAGCTGAGTGTAATGGGATTTATGGATCAATTAAAAGAACAGTTTAGTTTCAGTGAATTGACAGGATTGTATCAGTCCTATAAAAGCGGTGAATTGGATGTTGACAAGATTTTGAATGATACGTTCATGCAAAAGTATACCGATTTTGAAAATGTGGAAGCATTGATGACAAAACTAGGCATTCAAGATAAAGATCAACTCATGGACTTTATGAAAGATAGAAGCAACCGGTATCATGCTGACCAAGTCGTAAAGGACCATTCCCAATTTGATTCTCTAATCGAAATGATCAAAAAAGCACTAGGAAAATAAAATCACCGCCCCCGAAAAGTTAGCAGCAAACAGCTAACTTTTCGGGGGCGGTCTTAATATTGTATCTTTTGATGAAGGTGACGGCTGATTGTATTTCTGAACTACTTTGGCTAATGATGTGAGGTGAATCCTCTTTTTTTTTTTAAAGTTGCATCAACAAATGGACCAATGATTCATAACCAAACAGTTCGTAACAAATGCCTCGTAGCAAGCTGTATCTTACCAGATTTGAACACGGTCTTCAGGAGCCCGGTACATGCCATCTCCCGGTTCAATACCGAAAGTAGTGAAGAAGGAATCGATGTTTTGAACTTGGATGTTGGCCCGTAACTTGGCAGGGCCATGAACATCAATGGCCAGCAGCAACTGTTGATATTGTTCTTTGGCTTTTGTGCGCCAAATTTTTGCCCAATTGATAAAGAAGTCTTCTAGTGAGACGTCAGTTTCTTTTTCTGCTGCTTCTAGTGCACAGCTTAATCCACCAGCATCGGCAATATTTTCCGATACTGTCAAGGTGCCATTGACCGTTCCACCAGCAAATGGCAAGCCGTCGAATTCATTGATCATTTCTTGAGCCAATGTCTCAAAATGGGCCAGGTCCTCTGCTGTCCACCAATTATTCAGGTTGCCGAATTCGTCAAATTTGGCTCCGTTATTATCAAACGCATGGGAAATCTCATGAGCGATCACTGCACCGATCCCACCATAATTGGCACTTGCTGATTGAGAAAGACTGTAAAATGGTGCTTGTAAAATAGCTGCTGGGAAGACGATCACATTCTTGAAAGGATGATAGTAGGCATTGACTGTTGCTGCAGACATTTCCCACTCCTCGCGATCGACCGGTTTTTGCCATTTGCTAAAAAGATCTTCCCGGAAGATACGTCCAAAACGTAGTGCATTTTGTAACAATGATGCATCAGGGTCTGTGTGCAGTCGATCATAGATGGCTGGGATTTTGTCTGGATAACCGACATGGATTCCTAGTTTATTTAATTTAACGATTGCTTTTTGTTTGGTATGCTCGCTGAGCCAAGTATTGCTGGTCAAACGATCTTGATAGACGCCGATCATCGTTTCCACCATATGTTTTACATCATTTTTTGCTTTTTCACCAAAATACTTGCGACCATAATAATCACCGACGACTTGACTAAATTGGCCAATCGTCAGATAATAGGCGGCTTTTTCTTTAGGCATCGCTTCATCAACGCCAGAGAGGTACCGATTGTAGGCTCCGCCGAGTTGGCGTAGTTCTTCACTAAGATATCCAGTGTAGCGCAAACTTTGATGAACGATCATCCAGCTTTTCAATAAATCAAAGTGGGTAGGAGAGACAATGATATCGAATGCCTCAAAGTACTCAGGCTCAGTCACGATCAGCTCTTTTGGTTCGGCATTTAATAAAGCGGTTAATGTCTTTTTGAAGTCGAGTTGCGCCGAATGCTGTGCAAAGGTATCTAGACTTTGCGGATTGTAATTTTTGCTGTAATCGGCATTTTCTTCTGCACTGCGAACATGAGGAGCAATCAATTTATCAAAAGCCAGTGTTTGTTCTACCAGCGACTCTGCTTCGGATTGTGATTTCCCTAATTTCGTTAAGAGCGCAACAGCATTGTCGAAGAAAACTTGTAGTAACTCTTCTGCCTGCGGGTGGTCAGTATAATATGTTTTGTCAGGCAAGATCGTTGCTGGCGGATAGGCCAACAGTGTATTCATTTTCGCGTTTTTCATATCGGAGCCGATATCGAAAGCAAATGGTAGTTGGATGCCGTTAAGAATGAATTCAGGTAGCTGTGCATTTAACTCGTCATAAGACGCAAGGGTTTCGATTTTTGCCAAAATCGGCAAAACTTCTTGACCTGCGTTTTCATCACGGGTAGCAAAATCGCTTGCTAAGCGATAGAAAGCAACGGCGTCTTTCATTTTTCCTTTAGGAATTGCTAAAGGATCTGCCGCCATATTCTTGAACTCAGCCATCATCAACTGATCGATTCCGTCTACCAGATCTTGAAAACCTCCAGTTGCCGGTTTATCCGCAGGGATCACCGCTGATTCCAACCAATCGCCATTCACATAATCATAAAAATCATCTTTTAATAATGTTGTCATATGCTTCGCTCCTTTTTATGCTTTCTCCTATTATGGAACAAAATTTTCCAGTACGCAAAAAAAGTTTGTTTTTTTCTTAACGAAAAAGTTCCTTAGTGTCTAAACCGGCTGATTCCCGTGGTACTATTAAGATATACTTTGGTAAGGAGGAATGGCGATGGAAGAAAGAGAGAACATAGATACTTGGCAGGGAATACCAGAAGAACGATTCCGCCGCTACAAATCTTGGGTAACACCTTCCGGCTATTTGTGCGGAACTTATGCTGCCACCGTGTTTTTGGCTTATTATCAAGATTATATCGATGAGCAGATCATCCCTAAAACAGTGAGAAGGAAAAATCAGCTGCAGCCGGGCGCACTGACTGACATCTTGCGGCTCTTGATTCAACCTCATGGATTGCCAACGATTGCTTGGCAGGTGGCTCATGGACTATCACGCTTTTTCACTCATTTTGATCTACCTTATCGGGGGCGTGCCACAGTTTTCGGCGGCTGGCAGCGAGCCTGCAAACGGATCGATCAAGGCAAACCGGTGATCGTTGGTCTCTTGAAGCCTTTAGGAAGTACCTACGGCAATCACTGGGTAGTCGCATATGCTTATTTAGAAACAGAGACCGGACGTTATCTAAAAGTTCATGACAACTGGGGGAATTACAATCAAGTGATTCCAGCCAGCTGGATTAACGGAACTGTCTCGTTACCTTAAATTAATTTAATGAAAAAAGCACCTATAATGTGCTAGAATAAAAGAAACAATTCACTTCACTTGGAGGCAGACATGGGCGAAAGTTATAAAGATAGTTCATTGAAGATTTTCAGTTTGAACGGCAACAGACCGTTAGCCGAGAAAATTGCAAAAGTTTTCGGTACAGAGTTAGGTAAGTCAAAAGTAACACAATTTAGTGATGGAGAGATCGCGATCAATATTGAGGAAAGTGTTCGTGGCGATCATATTTTTATCATTCAATCAACCAATGAACCAGTCAATGATCACTATCTTGAATTGTTGATCATGATCGATGCCATGAAACGTGCAAGTGCCAAAACGATTAATGTGGTTTTACCGTACTATGCGTATGCAAGACAAGACCGGACGGCAAATCCTCATGAACCGATCACGGCAAAATTGATTGCCAATATGTTAGTGGAAGCTGGGGCGACACGGATCTTGACATTGGATCTGCATGCCGTGCAGGTGCAAGGCTTCTTTGATATTCCTGTTGATAATCTATTTACGATTCCGCTTTTCGCGCATTATTATCGCGAGAAAAAAATGATCGGAGACGAATATGTCGTTGTCTCTCCCAAAAATAGCGGAGTTCAGCGGACCCGCAGTTTAGCCGAATATTTAGATACAGCGATTGCGATCGTTGATCAAGATGAGGCAGATGGTGGCTATGTGATTGGAGATGTTGCCGGCAAAAAATGTATTTTAGTAGATGATATTTTGAATACAGGCAAAACATTGTCAAAGGCAGCAGATTTGCTAAAAGAAGCAGGAGCTAGTGAGATTTATGCGTGCGTCTCTCATGCGTTATTGTCACCACCAGCCAAAGATATTCTTGATCAATCTGTCATCGAAAACATTTGTGTCACAGATTCTTGTTGGACTGCCGAAGAACGGCATCCAGAACGGTTGTCTTACCTTTCTTGTGCAGAACTGATGGGCGAGGCTGTCAAACGAATCCACGAAAATACACCGATGAGTCCCCTGTTTCGGTTAGAAAGCAAAGAATACAAATAAGAAGCAAGAGAGTTCGGTTATTCTGGACTTTCTTGCTTCTTATTTGTCATGAGACAGTGCAATTTATGCTAAGTTATTGAGGTTCAAGACAGTCTCTCGTTTAATCAGCTTATGCGGGACGACAAGCTGAACCGCATTTGAACCTTCATGGTTTAATTGTGCCATCAAGCTTTCTGTGGCGATTTTTCCTAAGGATAAGACGTTGATGTCAATGCTGGTCAAGTAAGGATGGGTCAATGTAGCAAAAATCGAGTTATTAAAGCTGATCACAGATAGATCATCCGGAACTTTATACCCGAACATCGTTGCCAGTTGGATGATCCGAACTGCAAAAAGATCATCGATTACTACGATTGCCGTTGCTTCGGTCTCTTTGATCGTTGTCTCGAAATTGACATAGTCTTCTGCCTGTTCAAATGTCAATGCCGGATAAAAAGGCAGGTTGGCTAGCATCATTGCTTTTTGATAGCCAAAGAAACGTTCGAAATAGAGATTTTCGTGAGTTGTATTCGTAGCAAACAATATCTTAGAGTGTCCTTGGGAGATCAGATACTCTGTCGCTTGTTTTCCCAGCATTTGGTTGTCATTATCAACAAAAACGATATTTTGTTCATTGCTGTAAGGATGTCCAATCAATGTGAAAGGAACTTTTTTACGAACTAAATAATCAATGATTGGATCTTTTTCATCGGAATAGACTAAGATAAAACCATCCACTTGTTTTTGAAGGTGCATACGTTCCACATTTTTCAATAATGTATCAAAATCACGGGCAGAGGCAACCGCAACCGTCATTTGGTGGTGGCGAGCTTCTTCGTTGATGGCTTCGATCGTTTCTAAATAGAAAGGATTTCCTAGCCGTTCCTTTGAATCCAAAGGCGGCAAGATAACACCGATCGCGCTTGAAATCTGCTTGCCTAGATTTCGCGCAGCCAAATTTGGCACGTAGCCCATCTCAGCCATGATTTTGCGTACTTTCTTTTTTGTGTCTTCAGAGATACTAGGGTGATCATTCACGACCCGAGAAACAGTTGAAGTAGCGACGCCGGCTTTTTTGGCGACATCTTTGACAGTTACGCTCACTGTTTTCCCTCCTTTTTTAGCTTATAGTATCATAAAGTTGTGTTATTTTGGTAGCCGGAAAGAAAAGAAAGAAGAAATGCCTTCATTTCTTCTTTCTTGGTTTCTGATCAATAATTAAGCAATAGTTACTGAGACTTCTTCTTCCAACAGATGCTCTTTTCCATAAAGCTGAACCGTCAATGGCTCACCACTGATTTTCTTTAGTGTGACAGTTTCTTCTTTAACAGAAATGAATAATAAGCGTCCGCGATAATTGATATGGAAAGCATAGCTGTTCCAAGTCTTCGGTAGAAACGGGGCAAAACCTAGATGGGCATGGTCCGTCTTCATTTGGGCAAATCCTTGAACGATCGCTAACCAACTGCCAGTCATTGAAGTGATATGCAAACCATCGTCGGTATCATTGTTGTAGTTATCCAAATCTAGCCGAGCCGTTCGTTCATACATTTCCAGTGCTTTTTCTTCCATTCCCAGCTCGGCTGCTAAGATGGCATGGATACTAGGAGACAGGGAAGACTCGTGCACTGTCATTGGTTCATAGAAGTCAAAGTTGTTTCGTTTTTCCTCTTCTGTAAATTGATCCCCAAAGAAATAGATTCCTTGTAAGACATCCGCTTGTTTGATAAAGCAAGAGCGCAAGATTCGGTCCCATGACCAATTTTGATTCAATGGCAAGTTTTCTGGATCTAAATCAGTGACTGGCATCAAATCTTTGTCTAAGAAGGTATCGTGCTGAACGAAAATTCCTAAGTCTTGATCTTCTGGGAAATACATATTGTCAATGATATCCTGCCAGTAGTCTTGCTCTTTTTCTGGGATCGTTACGGTTGCTTCTGTGGCATATTCTTTATAACTTTGTAAAGTATAGCTCAAGACCCAGGTAGCCATCTTGTTCGTATACCAGTTATTGTTGATGTTATTCTCATATTCGTTGGGGCCGGTAACGCCATGGATCATATATTTTTGCTGACGTTTGGAATAATGGACACGATCTGCCCAGAAACGAGCGATGGCCGTTAATACTTCCAAGCCTTCTTTTTTCAGATAGCTCGTATCACCTGTGTAATTCGTGTAGTTATAGATGGCATAAGCGATTGCACCATTTCGATGGATCTCTTCAAAGGTGATTTCCCATTCATTGTGGCATTCGATCCCTGTAAATGTCACCATAGGATAAAGCGCGCCAGCCAAGCCTTGTTTTTGCGCATTGATATGGGCTTGCGGCAATTGATTGTGGCGATATTTCAACAAATTCCGAGTGATTTCTGGTTTCGCTAATGCCAAATAAAGAGGCACAGCATAGGCTTCTGTATCCCAATAAGTAGCGCCACCGTATTTTTCACCGGTAAATCCTTTAGGTCCAATATTTAAACGTTCATCTTCTCCATAATAAGTCGAGAAGAGTTGGAATAAATTGAAACGAATTCCTTGTTGCGCAGCAGCATCGCCTTCAATGATCACATCAGCTAGTGCCCAGCGGTCTTTCCAAGCATTGACTTGTTCTTGCCGTAAGTCTTCGTAAGGTGCGCTGTACACTTGGAAAAGCTCTGCAATTTTTGTTACTTGATCATGAGGATTGACATCACGACTGGTAACGATAATCACGTCTTTTTGTAAATGAAAGACAGCTCCTGTTTCTCCTGTAAAAGTAAACGCGTCAGCAATCGTCAATTCACTCGTCTCTGTGGATGCTGGCTCTTGACTATGACGCATTGCGGCAGTGACCGTGAATTGCTCAATGTCAAAGTTGTTTTCAATGGTACGGGTGGTCAGATAACGATAGTTGCCTGAGCTGCCGTGGTCTAATTCTTCCCAGAAGCGTTCTTCGTAATTACTATCTTCATTGCGGACATTATTGTCTAGTTTAGAAATGACTGTGATTTCTGCTGATCCTTCAAGGATTTCTGCCTGCATCGTGATTACCGCCATTTCTCGCTTGACGATACTTAAAAAGCGCTCAAAAGTAAATTTGACAGTTGCGCCAGCTAATGAAACTGTAAATGTCCGGCGTAAAATTCCTGTTTGCATATCCAGTTCCATATAAAAATCGCTCGGACTGATTTTCGCAAGATCAACAGCCTGATTGTTGATGAAAAGATCCATTGCAATGAAGTTAACAGCATTGATCACTTTTCCAAAATAATCCGGATAGCCATTTTTCCACCAGCCAACACGAGTTTTGTCTGGATACCAGACCCCTGCCAGATAAGTCCCTAGATGGTGATCGCCACTATATTGTTCTTCAAAATTACCCCGCATCCCCATGTAGCCATTTCCAATACTTGTAAGCGACTCTTGTAGTCGGCGATTTTCTTTATCTAAAGTAGTTGTTGCGATTTTCCAAGGATCGATATCGAACAAACGCTGGATTTTTTTCATAGGTTTTTCCTCCAAAATCTTTTTGATAACTCTATAATAAATGCAAACGATTGCGTTAGTCAAGCGTAAATCATTGGTTTCTATGCTTTTTTAAATAGAAGTGTGACAAAGAGCTGTTTTTGCGCATTTTTGTAAATTAATGGCTGAGGAGAATGTAAATTGAAATTTCTCGGTTTACAAAATTTTCAATCTCCGCTACAATGTGATTATTAAGAAACCGATTGCGTAAAACGGTGGAGGAGGAAGAAAGAGGATGAAAAAATTACTAAGCTTTGAATTCTGGCAGAAATTCGGAAAAGCACTAATGGTTGTGGTAGCTGTTATGCCTGCCGCCGGATTGATGATCAGTATTGGGAAGACGATCCCCATGATTAATGCCGATTGGGCATTTTTGGTAACGACCGGTGGTGTGATCGAAAATATTGGTTGGGCAATTATTGGGAATCTGCACTTATTATTTGCATTAGCTATCGGTGGTAGTTGGGCGAAAGAACGCGCAGGCGGGGCATTCGCTGCGGGGATTGCATTTGTATTGATCAATCGAATCACAGGTTCGATCTTCGGGGTCACAAGCGCCATGCTGACGGAAGAAGGGGCTTTTACTCATACATTGTTCGGTACGAAAATTATGGTGGATGGCTTTTTTACAAGTGTCTTAGAAGCTCCGGCACTGAACATGGGTGTTTTTGTAGGGATCATCGCCGGGTTTGTGGGTGCGACTGCTTATAATAAATACTATAATTTCCGCAAACTGCCCGATGCGCTTTCGTTTTTTAATGGCAAGCGCTTCGTCCCGTTTGTTGTAATTGCTCGTTCCGTGGTTGTTGCGATCGTGTTAGCGATCGTTTGGCCTTATATTCAAGCAGGAATCAATAACTTTGGCTTGTGGATCGCACAATCGCAAGAAAGTGCGCCGATTTTAGCACCTTTCTTGTTTGGAACATTAGAACGATTACTATTGCCATTTGGGCTGCATCACATGCTGACTATTCCCATCAATTATACTGAATTGGGAGGCACCTATACGATCTTATCTGGTGCACAAGCGGGGACACAAGTTTTCGGTCAAGATCCTCTATGGTTAGCTTGGGCAACTGATTTAGTCAATATGCGAAATGCAGGGGATACTTCACAATACCAATTCTTGATAGAGAATTTTGTGCCTGCACGTTTCAAAGTCGGACAAATGATCGGTTCTTCTGGTATTTTGATGGGACTTGCCTATGCAATGTATCGCAATGTCGATGCAGACAAACGCCATAAATATACCTCGATGTATTTATCCGCTGCCATTGCGGTTTTCTTGACAGGTGTGACAGAGCCATTGGAATTTATGTTCATGTTTGCGGCTGTACCGTTATATGTTGTTTATGCAGTCGTTCAAGGGGCAGCATTTGCTATGGCGGATATCGTTCACCTGCGTGTTCACTCCTTTGGAAATATCGAACTATTGACTCGGACACCAATGGCGATCAATGCAGGTCTGGGTCAGGACTTGATCAATTTTGTCCTAGTAACGATCGCATTTGGGGTCGGCATGTATTTCTTGGCTAACTTCTTAATCAAAAAATTCAACTTTGCGACGCCCGGACGCAACGGCAACTACGAAGTAGAAGGAGCTGACGAAAACGTAGCAACAACTGCCTCTGACGGAACGTTAGATCCAAACTCTCAAGTGGTTAAGATCATTCATCTGTTGGGAGGACGTGAAAACATCCGCGATGTAGATGCATGTATGACTCGCTTAAGGGTCTCTGTCAAAGACCCTAGCTCAGTAGGAGACGAAAAGTCTTGGAAAGGTGCTGGCGCATTAGGTTTGATCGTAAAAGATAACGGAGTGCAAGCGGTATATGGGCCTAAAGCCGATGTACTTAAATCAGACATCCAGGATATCTTGGATTCCGGTGTGGCGATTCCTGAAGCAGTCATAAAAGAAGTCACTAATGAGACGAATCACGAAAGCCAAGGGATAACCGCTGAGGTTGTTTCAGTAGCCGATGGGCAAGTGATTCCGATCACGGAGGTCAGTGATCAAGTCTTTGCAGAGAAAATGATGGGGGACGGATTTGGCGTGATTCCCGATAACACGCAGGTGTATTCACCTGTCTCTGGGAAAGTGACGAATGTTTTTCCTACGAAACATGCGATTGGGTTGCTATCTGATGAAGGAGTCGAAGTATTGGTTCATATGGGCTTGGATACTGTTGAACTTCAAGGGGCACCATTCACAGTTTCTGTCACAGAAGGGCAGCAAGTCACAAAAGGTGACCCGTTGGCTTTAATGGATCTCGCAGCTATCAAAGAAGCGGGTAAGGATACAACGATCGTTGTAGTAATGACAAATACCGATCAAATCGATTCCTTTGAATTGTCCCAAACTGGTCAGCAAAAAGCTGCAGCAGTTGTTGGAATCGTCAAACTATAATAAAATGACTAAGAGCTGTGCCATAAGTATTTTACCAAACTGAATATCCAAACGATCGTGGGGTTGCTACAGTCTGGTAGTTTCTCGTCGCAATTCACGAGAAGTACAGCTGATCTCATACAGTGCGGATAGTTTCGTCTGGTTCATACTTATGGCACAGCTCCGTTCTTTTATTTACATTTTGAAAGAAGATAATCAAACGCAGAGGAGCGTTATTCATGAAAGTTTTAACATTAAACACCCATAGCTGGTTAGAAGACGATCAAGAAGCAAAATTAAAAGTGATCGCACAAGAAATCGCAGCAGGAGATTATGATTTGATTGCGTTGCAAGAAGTCAATCAATCGATTGCTGCTACAACGATCGTTCCGGATGGTCTTTATTGTCCGACAGAGGCGATCCTTGAGATCAAAGAAGACAATTTTGCTTTGCGCTTAGTAGAAGAACTGCAGATTCTGGATCACGATTATTATTGGTCATGGACTTACAGTCATGTGGGTTATGATGTCTATCATGAAGGGAATGCCTTACTGTCCAAAAATCCAATCATTGCCAAAGAATATTTGGCTTCTGAGACAACCGATGTCTGGGACCATACTACGCGAAAAAATCTTAGCGGTCTCACAGAAGTAGACGGCAAAATGATCCAAGTGTTAAGCTGCCATTTTTCTTGGTGGAATGACGGCAAGTTTGCCTATGAATGGCAGCAAACCGAAGCGTTTTTGACTGAGCGAGCAGCATCGCTCTTGCTTTTAGGTGATTTCAATAATGAGGCAGACAGCTTGGGTTATCAGCTGGTTAAAAACAGTTCATTGCAGCTGCAGGATAGTTTTCTTGCCGCAACAAAAACGATCGGTGAGGCTTCGGTTGTTAAAGCAATCGATGGCTGGCAAGACAATCAGACAGCCTTGCGTATCGATTATGTCTTTGCCTCACAGAATGAACAGCCCGTAGAGTATGAAGTGGTCTTTGACGGTCAGCGGCTGCCGATAGTCAGCGATCATTTTGGTATCTGTGTGGTTTTTGAATAACCAAGAATAGAGACGACTTCGATTATTCGCTTGCTATCGCTTGAATCGGCTAGAGATTCAGGAAGCAGACAATCGATTAAAAAAAGGATGAGACCAGAAACGAATTTCTGATTTCATCCTTTTTATTTTGATCAAATGTCAATCGAACCATAGCGGTTTTTTAAGGCAGTGCGTATTAAGCGTTCTGCCAAATGTTCATTCCGGGCAAGCAGTGGACCATGGAAATAGGAACCAAAAACATTGCGGTAGACCACGCCTTCTGTTTGGTCCTCGCCATTGTTTCCCTGCCCTTCTACGACTTTACCTAGTGGTTTCTCACCTTTGCCAAGAAACGTCCGACCATTGTGATTTTCAAAACCATAATAGGTCTCATCGAATTCTTCATTATGGATAACGATATCTCCGATGAAGCGATTGTTTTCTTGACTCAATGTGTAATGATCCAATGCGCTAATTCCTTTGATTTTCTCTCCGTTAGCTCCCATGTAGTAATGACCTAACAACTGATACCCGCCACAAATGGCCAACATGACTCCATCGTTCTCGATGTATTCCGTCAATGCTTCTTTTTTTGTTTGGATATCTTCAGAAACGATCAGCTGTTCAAAATCCTGTCCGCCGCCAAAAAAGACTAAGTCATACTTCTTCGGATCAAATGGTTCATGGATGCTGACGACTTCCGAAATAAATTCTACACCCATTTTTTCGGCTACATAACGCAACATCAACAAATTGCCATTATCCCCGTAGGTGTTCAGCAAATTCCCGTAAAGATGAGCAACATTCAAACGATAATTAGCCACGATCCATCCCCCCTTTGATATAGCCTTTTTCTGCCAATTTTTTGCGTAGTTGCAAAACAGCAGTATAGGTTGCTAGGATATAGACTTTTTCAGTTGGTAGATTGGCGATATCTTTAATGACCTCATCAAGGTCTTTTGTTTCGGTGATCTTTTCTTCGGGAATTCCCGCTACTTTTAAACGCAGCGTCATATCTTGATGGCGGTCGCCGCCAGCAATGACTTGAGGAATCGCCATTTCGGCAAATGCTTCATGATTTCCATCCCAGATCCAGCTAACATCAATGCCGTCCGCATAATTTGCATTCAAGAGACTGACGAGAGAAAAAGGATACGGAGATAAGCCGATCATATCGATCACTTGATTCAGTCCTACCGGATTTTTGACTAACACGAGTGTACACTCTTTGCCATCGATGGTAATGACTTCTTGACGGCCAAAGACTTTTTCATCATAGGCCAATCCAGCTCTGATTTTTTCAGGTGCGACTTGATAATATTCCGCTACAGCGGTCGCTGCCAATGCATTATAGACATTGTACATGCCGCCAACTTCGATTCCATATGAATTCCCATCAATGATAAAATCAGCAGAAGTATTGTCCATTGCTGTGATGGCTGTCAATTTGTAGTCTAGTTTTGGACGTTTGAAGCCGCAGTTCGGACAATAGTATTTGCCTAGATTCGCATAGGTAATCATTTGGTAATGTAAGATGTGGTGGCATTCTGGACAAAGAACCCCGTCTGTATTGTAATGGGCCATCTGCTCCTGATTAGGTAAGTGATCAAAGCCATAATACTTTCTTGGATTAACAGTAGTGACAGAATTGAACAACGGGGAATCACCATTACATAGAATTGTGGCCGTCGGTGAATTTGCTGCTCCTTCAACGATCATTTTATATGTTGTATAGATTTCACCATAACGGTCCATCTGATCGCGAAAAATATTCGTGAAGACAAATAGTTCAGGTTTGATATACTTCGTTACTTTGCTAAGACTAGCTTCATCGATCTCTAGTACTGCAAACTTTTTGCCGCCTTTTGGTTTGGCAGATAAGAAAGTAGAAACGATTCCTTGGACCATATTGGCACCTGTTGGATTTGTCAGCACATCATCAAATTCTTGCCGTAAAATATTCACCGTCAGTGCAGTAGTCAAGGTTTTTCCGTTCGTACCAGTGATAACGACAACTTGGTAATCTTTTGCTAGATGATCTAAAATATGCGGATCGATTTTTAATGCTATTTTCCCAGGCAGACTTGATCCGCCTTTAAAAAAGTTTTTTAATACCCACTGAGAGGTCTTACCGACTGTGACAGCCAGTTGACTTCTTAACCCCATAGTTGAACCTCCAAACGAGATGATTGTCTTTTTAGTTTAAATTCAATTTATCATACCATATGTTCTAAAAAAGGTTAAACGGCTTTTCGATTTCTTTAAGTTTCTGCAAAGAGTTCAGTTTATTGAACCAAAAAAGGCAGAGACATTCGTTACAAACAAGATGTCTCTGCCGCTTCAAAACGCTTGTGGAAGGCTCGCGACTTTAAGATACAACGCTTAGAACCTTCAATAGCGCCATTTTACTGGCTGTTTAACCAATAATAATCTTCTCGGTTGGGTATTCATAACCTAAATCTCGGGTTTCTTTTGGCACAAACAACAACAACGTATAAAGCATACCTACACGTCCAATGAACATCAGTAAGGCTATCACTAACTTACCCACACTTGAGAGATCATCGGTGATCCCTAACGATAAACCGGTGGTCCCAAACGCAGAAGCTACTTCGACAATGATGGCGATCAACGGGATATCTTCAGTGGCAGTCAAAAATAATACGCAGAAAAAGCACATTCCTAAGGATAACATGAAGACAACAACCGACTTACGCACATCGTCTTCATCGATCCGTCGGCCAAATATGTTGATATTGTCTTCACTCTTTAAGAAGGCATAAAGATAAAGACCAATAATGGCGATCGTTGTCGTACGAATCCCGCCACCAACTGAACTTGGGCTGCAACCGATAAACATTAGTAACGAAAAAACGATCAATGTCGTAGTCTGAAAGTTCCCTAAATCATGGATCTGCAGTCCAGCATTACGGGTAGTCATGGAATAAAACATACTGTTGATCCAGGTGCTGCTAAAGCCGTAATCTTTGAACAGATGGTCTTTCTCTAGGAAATAAATGGCGATCGTTCCACCGATAAACAAAATCACAAAAGCCAACATCGCGATTTTTGTAAACAATGAAAAGCGAAAAGGCAGTTGTCGGCGATTTTTTTTCAGCTTGAAGAGGGCCCATTCTCGGAAATCCATAATCACTGGAAACCCAATCCCACCGATAAAAATCAAAAACATGATACAAATCAAAAAGAAATAATCATGTGCGAAAGGTAAAATGGAATTTCCTGTCACGTCAAAACCAGAGTTTGTGACCGCGGAAATAGCTTGGTAAAAACCATAAAATAGGGCATCCCGCCAATTGTCATAATAGCCATTAAAATAAAAATAAATAGAAAAAATAGCGCCAGAGATGGCTTGGCAAAGTAAGATGATCGTAAACGTGATTCGAATCATCCGCACGATTCCGCTTAGCTTTGGCTGATTCATATCCGTCATAATCAACTGACGCTGCTTCAATGAGATCTTTCTCCGAGAAACGATCGCAAAGAAAGTGGAGATCATCATAATCCCTAGTCCACCCACTTGAAAAAGAACTTCAAGAAGCACTACACCGCGATCATTGAACACATCATCGATAGGGAATGTCGTCAATCCGGTGACACTGACCGTGCTGACTGCCATAAAAAACATATCGATGAAGGAAGCATGAGAACGAGGTTCACGAAAAAAGGGAAGATAAAATAAACCTAAGGAAATAATCGTCATCAGAATATAGTAAAAAACGATCACTTGGATCGAAGAAACATTTTGGGCAATAAAATATTTGCTTTTGCGTTGTGTCAGACGAGCAAACCGCGTGAAATTCATAACTAGTCTCCTCACTAAATAAACTACCCACAGTATACCAAAGAACCAAGCAGTTTCAAAAGAAAGCAAGATTGAAAGTAAGTAGCAGCCAATATCATCAAAGAAACGCTCTGCAAAAATATGAGATAGTGCCGCAAAACAATTAATGGAACAGAGAAGACGATAGCCTGTCATTGAGAGAGTACTAGAAGATAGCGGTGAGCCGGACAAAAAACTGTATGCCCGATAAGTCTGTTGGGCATACAGTTTTTTTGAAGAGATCGGTTATTTAGAGTGCTTCCACCGCTTCGATTGCGCGAAAGACTTTTTCTGGAGTGATCATTGGGTCGATCAGGACAAATGTTTCTTCTTCTTTAACGGCATAAGTCAAAACAGGCGCAAAATAAGCGCGATCCACACGAGTGACATGCAAGTCTTTTAGTTTCATAGGTAAGTGCAATGCTTCGTAGAAAGGACGCAGTTCCTCGATAACAGCAAAATCGTTGGTGTAGGCAAGCTGTACCCAGATGCAGTAGGCCACTTTATTGCCATGGAGGACACTGTGGGTTTCGCTCAGATAAGATAAGCCGTCATGTAATGCGTGGGCGCCAGAAGTTCTGCCAAACTCTACAGCAAATCCACCAACTTCTCCTGCTAAAGCGATGATGGCATCTGTGATTCGCGCAAAAGCTGGCGTCAAGCGCCCGGCTTCTAAATCAGTGACTGCTTGGATGGCATCTGCGATCAAGAGTTCTTTGATTAGTTTTGCACTTTGAAAACCGAGCCGAACCAAGGCTGTTTTATCTTCTTCTGCCATCGTGCGTACAATGGCTTCCATTTCATAATACTTGGCTAGCGTGTCTGCGATGCCTGCAATGAAATAATCCACGGGTGTTGCTAGCAAGAATCGAGTATCGACGATCGTCATATAAGCCCCTTTTTTGGCGTAATCGATCTTGCAGATTGTGTGGTCTGGGTAATAGGCGACAATCACAGGAGTAAAGGGTGCACAGTTGGAAACCAATGTAGGGATGACGATCAGCTCCGCTTCCATTCTTTCTGCAGTAATTTTTGCGGTATCTGCGACACGTCCACCACCGATCGCAAGCAGGACATCTGCGTGTTTGATCTTATCCGCTAACTCCTGAGCATTCTCATAACTTGAGGAGCCATCATAGCGATAAACAGGATAGTCAAATGGATGCGGATAATAGGTTTTAAAAACGTCAAATGATTGATCGCCAGTAATGACAGCAACCTGATCAAAATCATTGAGATACTCTGGTAGATCAAAAAGAACTCCTTCACCAGTAATATACCGGTTTGGTCCAGGGCGGACTTCATTGGCTAACATAACACAACACTCCTTTGCAATCGTCAGAATTTTCTAATTAGTGTAACGTGGAATAGCGCCTGCTGTCAATTTTTCTTTTGAGCAGTTTTGTTCAGATCAGCCAGGCCAAAGCCAATCGGCGCAAGCAGGCGTAAAGAGGGCATAAAAAAAGACCCTAACAAAGGAGAGTTTGTTCTTGCTAGTCTTCGCATAATCAAGACTGTTTTGCGAAGATCCTCTCCTTTTGAGGGTCAGTTGTTGGGCGAGAAAACAGCACTATTTCTATCTCAGAAACTAAAGGAATATTCAAACTGCCGCTTCTCAAAATAGGTTATGTCCAATTTTGACGGATGAAACCAGCTCGTCCTGAACCTTCACGGTAGGCGTTGTAATGCGCCGTATTTTTCTTATAAAAATCTTGATGATAGTCTTCTGCTGGATAGAAAGGTTCAGCAGGTTCGATTGTTGTCACGATTGGATCTGTAAAGCGACCGCTTGCTTGCAAAGCGGCTTTTGAAGCTTCTGCGATTTTTCGTTGTTCTTCACTATTGTAATAGATGACTGGACGGTAAGAGTCCCCACGGTCTGCGAACTGACCAAAGGCATCTGTAGGATCGGTTTGTTGCCAATAGATAGCCACGAGTTCTTCATACGTTATTTGTTCAGGATCGAAAGTGATTTCTACGGCTTCTGTATGTCCTGTGGTTCCAGTTGTTACTTCTTGATAGGTAGGATGAGGGACATGTCCACCGGTAAAACCTGAGACTACCGAAAGAATTCCTGGTAAAGAATCGAAAGGTTTGACCATACACCAGAAGCAGCCGCCGGCAAAAATTGCAGTATCTTTCATTGTGATTCCTCCTTTGGTTTTATGGTATGCTTCTTATAGAGAAAGACAAGCGATATGCTTATAAGAAACGGCCAAAGAAAGCGAGGTTTGCTGTGGATACGATCATCATTTTATTGCGGGGGAATTCTGGCAGCGGAAAAACGACAGTAGCAAAAGCGCTGCATCAACAATTAGGGGCAGAAGCGGTGTTGATCTCACAGGATGTATTTCGCCGAGAAATTTTTCACGTGAAAGATACGCCTAATAATCATGCTGTAGGTCTAATGATGGAGGCCCTTTTATATGCGCGAGGGAAGGTTCCTTTCATCATCGTTGAGGGAATTTTTGCCCGTGAAAAATACCAGGACTTCTTGCTCTTTTTACTAGAATCCTTTGAGAAGTGTCTCATTTATTATTTTGATGTGCCTTTTCAAACAACGATTGAAAGACACCGAACACGGCCGCAACGGGTATTTTTTTCCGAATCATCGCTACAAAAGTGGTGGCTCGAAAAAGACCTTCTCTTTGGGGAAAACGGCATAGCGTCCAAGAGCAATGATACGAGTAATAAATCAGTCCTCTCAAAAGAGAAGATGTTTACAGAGAAGCAGACAATATCTGAAATGATCACGATGATCTTGGAGGATACGAAACAGTTTCAAAAATAGCCTTGAAGCAAACGATCTGTTTTCCAAAAAAACTAAAGTGAGGTATCTCTATGTTAGACAAATCAATTCCTTATGCAGAAATTTGGATGGAGCGCATGGCTGCGGATGAAGTAGCACCGGTCCCTGACTCAAATAACTACATCATTCAACCTTATCAATCCGGTGATGCGAGTGAGTGGGCGCGGATTGAGACAGCGGTGGGAGAATTTGATACAGAAGCCGCGGCACTTGCGTATTTTGAAAAAGACTTTCTCCCCTATGAATCTCAATTGCCGCAACGAATGTTTTTTGCAGTGGATCCAGAAGGAACAAAGGTAGGAACAGCGACTGCTTGGTGGAAGAAGAAGCAAGATGGCAACATTGTGCCGCTCGTTCATTGGGTAGCAGTCATTCCCAGCGCTCAAAGACAAGGGATCGCTCGCGGCTTGGTAACCAAAGTTATAGAAACATGCCAGAACCAAACGGCAGATTCCGAAGAATCTGCTGCCGCTATTTTTCTCCATACGCAAACATGGAGTCATGCTGCGATTGGACTGTATCAACAACTAGGCTTCAAACTTATTGATACAGACTATCAGGGACAGATGAATCCCGAGTACGAACAAGTATTGACTATTTTGAGAGACGTGGCGCAGAAGGAAAACGGGCAGTAAAGCCAATCATTTGCAGGCATCGTTCTGTTCAGTACCCCTCTTAGCGACTTCTGAATTTAAACCTGTAAAAATTCCTTGTTTTCAAGTATAATACCAAAGGAGTATCAGGAAGGATGGGCAAGATGGCACAACTTTTTTTTAAATATGGCGCGATGAATAGTGGCAAAACGATCGAGATTTTAAAAGTTGCACATAATTATGAAGAACAAGACAAGCCGGTCGTGATTATGACCAGCGGCATCGATACCCGAAGCGGGATCGGAACAGTTTCCAGTCGTATTGGGTTAGAGCGTGACGCCATTCCGATTTTCGATGAGACCGATTTGTATCATTTAGTAAAAGATCTAGGATATCAACCCTATTGCATTTTGATTGATGAGGCACAGTTTTTGAAAAAACACCATGTCTTGGCGTTTACTAAAATCGTAGACGAATTAGGCATTCCTGTGATGGCATTTGGTTTAAAAAATGATTTTCGCAACGAATTATTCGAAGGTTCTAAATATCTGCTTCTTTATGCAGATAAAATTGAAGAAATGAAAACGATCTGCTGGTTCTGCCACAAAAAGGCGACCATGAATCTGCATTACATTGACGGTAAACCAGTCTATGAAGGCGATCAAGTTCAAATTGGCGGTAATGAAGCCTATTACCCTGTTTGTCGCAAACACTATTTTCACCCTGGAATCAAAAAAGAAGGAGAATAAAACATGTACGATCAGTTACAAGCGATTGAAGACCGTTATGAAGAACTAGGCGAACTGCTTAGTGATCCCGCTGTCATTTCAGATACGAAACGGTTCATGCAGTTGTCCAAAGAAGAAGCAAATACCCGAGAGACTGTCGAAGTGTATCGCCGTTACAAAGAAGTCGTTGAAGGCATCAAAGATACAGAGGAACTATTGGGCGAAAACTTGGATGCAGAAATGGCAGAAATGGCTAAAGAAGAACTATCTGACTTAAAAAAAGAAAAAGATGTTCTTGAAGACCGCATCAAAATCTTATTATTACCAAAAGATCCCAATGATGACAAAAACATTATCATGGAAATTCGCGGGGCTGCGGGTGGAGATGAAGCGGCACTATTTGCTGGAGATCTCTTTAATATGTATCAGAAATATGCGGAAACACAAGGTTGGAAAGTCGAAGTGATGGATGCCAACGTTACCGGCATCGGCGGCTACAAAGAAGTCATCATGATGATCAGCGGTGAGAATGTCTATTCAAAATTGAAATATGAAAGTGGCGCGCATCGGGTACAACGCGTGCCGTCGACAGAATCTCAAGGACGAATCCACACATCTACAGCAACCGTAGTCGTGATGCCAGAAGCAGAAGAAGTAGAGATCGATATTGCTGATAAAGATATCCGAACAGATATCTATCATGCTTCAGGCGCTGGTGGTCAGCACGTCAACAAAACGGCATCAGCTGTCCGCTTGACACACTTGCCGACTGGTATCGTCGTTGCCATGCAGGATGAGCGTTCACAGTTGAAGAACCGTGAGAAAGCGATGAAAGTCTTGCGGGCAAGAGTATACGACCAAATCCAGCAAGAAGCACGAAGCGAATACGATGCAAATCGTAAATCAGCAGTGGGAACTGGGGATCGTTCTGAACGGATCCGTACGTATAACTTTCCGCAAAATCGGGTGACGGACCACCGCATCGGGTTGACTATCCAAAAATTGGATCAAATTTTGGCTGGAAAACTTGATGAGATCATTGATGCATTGATCATGTACGATCAAACATCAAAATTGGAAGAAATGCAAAATGGGTAAAACCTATCGAGAAGTCCTTTCACGGGCTTCTTCTTTTTTAGAAACAAAGGGACTGGAAGGGTATGCGATCCAATACCTTTTTCTGGCTCGTAAAAATTGGCAAAAACTAGATTGGTTGCTGCATATGGATCAGCAAATTTCGCCAGCTGATAAAGTGCAAATTGAAGCAGATCTGCAGCAGCTTTTAGCGCATCGTCCCCCCCAATACCTTTTAGGCTATGAAGAGTTTTATGGCCATCGCTTCAAAGTAACAGAAGACACATTGATTCCTCGACCGGAAACGGAAGAATTAGTCGCTTTGTGTCTGGAGCAAACAGAACCTGCAGAGAATTTGCGGGTCGTAGATATTGGGACAGGGACAGGTGCGATCGCGGTCTCTTTGAAATTGGCACGTCCTCACTGGCAGATCGCTGCTGTTGATCTTTCAGAGGCCGCATTGGCGGTAGCTAAAGAGAATGCGGCGCAATTAGGTGCGGAGGTCGCTTTTTATCAAGGCGACACGCTGACACCAGTGGGGGATCAATCATGGGACATCATTGTATCAAACCCGCCTTATATCAGTGAGCAGGAGTGGGAGCTGATGGATGCCAGTGTGCGTCAGTTTGAACCCCAAATGGCCCTTTTTGCAGCGGAGAATGGTCTAGTGATGTATCGTAAGATTGCAGACCAGGCAAAGAAGTTATTGACACCTGACGGAAAAATCTTCGTCGAAATCGGTTTTCAACAAGGCAAATCTGTCCAGCGTATTTTTGCGGAAGCTTTTCCAGATAAAAAAGTTACGGTCATTCAAGATTTATCTGGAAAAGATCGGTTGGTCGCAGTACAATAATCCACAGCATGTGGACAACCATTTTTTTGAAAAATTTTTTTGATAAAAAACAGTGATAGAGTAAGACTTACTTGCGAATAAAAGTTATAAACAGGGTTATCCACACTTGACAAACGATTTATCCACAAAATGTGGATAAAAACCGAAAAAATGTTGATAAGTGTGGAAGTCCTCAAAAAAAGGATGTGGATAAACTGTGGAAACAAAAAAATTTAGTGAAGAACAATTATCCGAAGCAGCAAAAATTTTAGCCGCGGGTGGATTAGTTGCTTTTCCTACAGAAACAGTGTATGGCTTAGGCGCCAACGCTCTTTTGCCTGAAGCGGTAGCACAAGTCTATGCCGTCAAAGGAAGACCTAGTGACAACCCATTGATCGTCCATCTCGCCGACCCGGAACAACTGAAGGATTATGTGGATAACTTGCATCCAGCAGCGGAAAAATTGATGGCAAAGTTTTGGCCTGGCCCCCTAACATTGATTTTTTCTATCAAAAATAACAGTTTACCGTCTATTGTGACCGGGGGGTTATCCACAGCGGCATTCCGTATGCCAGCGAATAAAAAAACACTTTCAGTCATTAAACAGGCACATGTCCCACTAGTCGGACCTAGCGCAAATACCTCTGGCAAGCCAAGTCCGACCTCAGCTGAACATGTATTGCATGATTTGAAAGGAAAGATAGCTGGTGTGATCGATGATGGGACTACTAGGATCGGAGTTGAATCAACAGTCTTGGATTTAAGTGATCCGACAGCAAACCCAATGATCTTGCGTCCAGGATCCGTGACCAAAGAACAATTAGAAACGGTTTTAGGCAGTGAAGTCGAAATAGATAAACACCTAGTATCTGAAGGTGAAAGACCCAAAGCACCGGGAATGAAATACAAACATTATGCTCCGGATACAAAGGTTGTGATGGTTCGGTCAGAGGACTGGCCAGCAGCACTCGATTGGGTCAAGCAGAAGCGATTACGAGCAGGTGTCTTGGCAGGCCCATCAATTTGTGAGACAGCCAGATTTGAAACAGCAGCTGTTTACATGTATGCGGACGACACGGTTGAGGCAGCAGCAAAAGGACTTTTTGCAGGTTTGCGAGCCTTAGATGAATCGATCGCTGGCTTGGAGATCATTTTAGCGGCCGCTTTTCCTGAGACAGGGATGGGCAGCGCCTATATGAATCGCTTGAAAAAAGCAGCCAATCAAAATTTTTTTCAGGTAAAATAGAAAAAACGCTGCTTTGATCATAGGTAGAGCTTAGGAAATATGATACAATGCTAGCATTAAGGTAAAGGGGTGTTGTATGAATGGACTATCAAACGTTTGATCCTGATTTATGGCAAGCCATTGAAAAGGAAGCGGATCGCCAACAAAACAATTTAGAATTGATCGCATCTGAAAATATCGTTTCCGCAGGTGTAAGAGCGGCTCAAGGCAGTATTTTAACAAATAAATATGCCGAAGGATATCCAGGTCGCCGTTACTACGGTGGTTGTGAATTTGTCGATGTTGTTGAAAATTTAGCAATTGATCGTGCCAAAGAACTTTTTGGTGCGGCCTATGCAAACGTACAGCCTCACTCAGGCTCACAAGCCAATACTGCAGCATATCTAGCGTTGATTGAACCAGGAGATACGGTGATGGGCATGGATCTATCCGCAGGTGGGCATTTGACCCATGGCTCTCCAGTCAATTTTAGTGGGAAAACCTATCACTTTGTTAGCTATGGCGTAGACCCAGCGACTGAAGTGATTGATTATAATGTCGTACGGATCTTAGCGAGAAAGCATCAACCAAAATTGATCGTTGCTGGTGCAAGTGCGTATTCACGAACAATCGATTTTGCCAAATTCCGTGAAATTGCTGATGAAGTCGGTGCTAAGTTGATGGTAGATATGGCACATATCGCAGGATTAGTTGCTGCTGGTCTGCATCCAAATCCAGTTCCTTATGCAGACATCACTACTTCTACGACCCACAAAACCCTTAGAGGGCCTCGTGGCGGCTTGATTTTGACCAATGACGAAGACTTAGCGAAAAAAATCAACAGTGCAGTCTTTCCTGGCATTCAAGGCGGACCTTTGGAACATGTGGTCGCTGCCAAGGCAGTCGCATTCAAAGAAGCATTGGATGAAGACTTCAAATCTTATTCAGAGCAAGTGATCAGAAATGCGCAAGCAATGGCAAAAGTGTTCAATCAAGCACCGCAAGCACGGCTTGTTTCTGGTGCAACGGACAATCATTTATTGCTGATTGATGTGCGAGGATTTGAGCTTAACGGAAAAGAAGCCGAAGCATTGCTTGACCAAGTCAACATCACAGTCAATAAAAATTCGATTCCATTTGAAACCCTTAGCCCATTTAAAACGAGCGGTATTCGTGTCGGCACACCGGCAATCACTAGCCGTGGGTTCAAAGAAGAAGATGCTGTGGAAGTAGCAAAACTGATTGTCAAAGTGTTGGAACACCCTGAAGATACGGCTGTTTTGGAAGAAGCAAAAGCACAAGTGAAAGAGTTGACGGACAAGTATCCGTTGTATTAAGATGTAGCAGGAAAAGGGTTTGAGCCGATGCTCAGATCCTTTTTTGAAGGAATATGGCTATGACGTGATGCAAGGTTGTATCAATCGTTGATTTGCTTTAAAATAAAAGAAAAACCAAAGGAGACTTTTAAAATGGGTAAATTCCAAGTAATTGACCACCCCTTGATTCAACACAAATTAACAATGATCCGCGACAAGAACTGTGGAACGAAAGTGTTCCGTGAAGTTGTCGATGAAATCGCCATGTTGATGGCGTATGAAGTATCACGGGATATGCCCCTCGAAGATGTAGTGATCGAAACACCGATCGAAGAATCGACCCAAAAAACACTTAGTGGTAAAAAAGTAGCAATCGTACCGATTCTACGGGCCGGACTAGGCATGGTCGACGGTATTCTAGAGTTGATCCCAGCGGCTAAAGTAGGACACATTGGTATGTATCGTGATGAAGAAACCCTTGAACCACATGAGTATTTCGTTAAATTGCCTGAAGACATCGACACTCGTCAGTTATTTATTGTTGATCCAATGTTAGCAACTGGTGGTTCAGCGATCATGGCCATCGATGCGTTGAAAAAACGCGGTGCTTCTAACATGAAGTTTGTTTGCCTAGTTGCTGCGCCAGAAGGTGTGAAAGCATTGCAGGATGCCCATCCTGATGTGGATATCTACACAGCAAGCTTAGATGACCGCTTGAATGAACATGGCTACATCGTTCCTGGATTAGGCGATGCTGGTGACCGTTTGTTTGGAACAAAATAAAAGAAAGAGCGTGGAACAAAAAGTGAAAAACACTTTTGTTCCACGCTCTAAACACGTCTAAACGCTGGGAGTAGGAGCAACTCCTTCGGAAATAAATCGAACTACTCAAAAACTACTCAAACATTTGAAAAGCAATTTCCGTGTATTCCTCCTTATTTCTTGGAGATTACCACTTTTGTCCCAGTCTCCTTTTGAACGAACTACATTTTCGTTAACTGTTTATAATTAATGATCAATACACCATTACTTTGTGTAACAAGCTTTTGATTCTCCGCTGTCTGATTCAATTCAACAACCGCAGAGTTCTTAAGCTGCTTAGTGACTGTACCGGTTTGTTTTATTCCATGGATCGTGAACATGACAGGAGTAGCGACCTCAAAATTTGCACCTTCAGCTGACGGGACAACGGTTGTTTCGAACTTACCAAATGTTGCCATGTAAAAACCTCCTTGATATAGTTAAATTATACCACATTTTTTGAAAATTTTCAGTAATCCTATTTTTTCCCTAAACTTCTCTTTACAAAGTTGTGTTTTTTTCTTATAATCTTCTTTGTGTTAGTTGCCAGCTTAGCTCAGTTGGTAGAGCAACGCACTCGTAACGCGTAGGTCACAGGTTCGAATCCTGCAGCTGGCATTGAAGCAGTCTAATTAGACTGCTTCTTTTTTTTAGATGATTTTTTTAGAGAAAACTTTAAAGTTTCTAAATTTTTTCTGAATGAGAACGGGGAATCCTTTCTTTTCTGCGCAAACATCACTATAATGGATAAAGATTCTACAGAAGAGAGTGTGGGCATGGAAAATACACGAATAAAAAAGAATGATAATCGAATTGACTACGGTGTGATATTACCCGTATTTTTATTGTGCTTGATTGGGTTTGCGTCATTGTATGTCGCATTGACGAATGATCCAAGGAATCCATCCGTGGGAAAAACCTTAGGATTTCAAGCTTTATGGTATGTACTAGGAGTTATCGCAATTATAGTGATCATGCATATAAAATCCAAGTGGTTGTGGAAGTTGACTCCCTATATTTACGGAGCAGGATTGCTGGTAATGCTGGGTCTCTTGAAGTTCTATGATGCAGGGTTAGCCGACTCTACGGGCTCGCGAAACTGGCTGCGTTTTGGCTCCTTTACGATCCAGCCTTCGGAATTGATGAAGATTGCCTTTATCATGATGTTGGCGCTGGTGGTCACCCATCACAATGTTCGTCATCGAGATCGAGATTTAAAGACGGATGGCTTATTGATCGCTAAAATGTTAGCTGTAACCATTCCGGTCCTAGTTTTAGTCATGCTGCAAAAAGATTTTGGAACGATGTTAGTTTTCTTAGCTATTTTTGGTGGGATCTTTTTGATGTCGGGGATTTCTTGGCAAATCGTGATCCCAGTTATCGCCGCTTTTGTTTTGATAGGGGGCGGGACCATCTTTTTAGTTACAACAGATATGGGACGAGAGTTTCTCTATAATGTCGGCTTTAAAGAATATCAGTTTGCACGTATCGATTCTTGGTTAGATCCGTTTCACGATACTCAAGGCCAGTCTTTCCAACTAGCTTATGCTTTAATGGCTATTGGGTCTGGTGGGATGTTCGGTAAAGGGTTCAATGTGAGTGATGTCTACGTGCCAGTTCGTGAATCAGATATGATTTTCTCTGTGATCGGAGAGAACTTTGGGTTTGTCGGCAGTGCCTTTGTGATTTTATTATATTTCATTTTGATTTACCGAATGATTCGGGTTTGTTTTGATACAAACAATGAATTTTATGCCTATCTTGCTACCGGGATCATCATGATGATCTTGTTCCATGTCTTTGAAAATATCGGTGCTAATATTGGCTTATTGCCTTTGACAGGTATTCCATTACCCTTCATCAGTCAAGGGGGATCGGCATTATTAAGTAACATGATCGGCATTGGCTTGATTTTATCGATGCGCTATCAGGCTGAGAGTACACCAAAAACCTTGTAAGGAGATAGCTATGATCACATTTTACTGGTATCCGAAATGCAGTACATGTAAAAATGCGAAAGCTTGGCTAGAAGCAAATGGGATTCCCTATGAGGCCATTGACATGATCAAAGAGGTGCCTACGAAGGCGCAATTGTTACAATGGATCACCTCTAGCGGCTTGCCAGCTCGCCGCTTTTTTAACACAAGCGGAATGAAATATCGTGAATTAGGTTTGAAAGAGAAAGTACCAACGTTGTCGAATGAAGAAGCCGCAACTTTGTTGGCCACAGACGGCATGTTGATCAAACGCCCATTGTTGATTAGTGAAGATCGCTTTTTGATCAATGGGTTTAAAGAAAAAGAATATGAAGGAGTCTTGTTAGAATCATGGAAAAGAAATGCTTGAGAAAAAAAGATAATTTGTGGGTACTGTTCAATGGCAAAGAATACTGTGTTGGTTTGACAAAAGAAGCACAAGAAGAATTAGGTGCTGTGTCTTTTGCTTCTTTGAAAAAAGTTGGTACAGCCTTGAAACAAGGAGATACGCTAGTGGAGTTGGAAGCAGAAAAAGCTGTCAGTGAATTTCCAAGCCCATTAACAGGCGTGATTTCTTCTGTAAATGAAAAAATCGATCAAAACGTTGATATCTTAAACGACAGCGATGAAATGAACGCTTGGCTAGTCAGCTTTAAAGATGTTGATCCAAGTCAATTTGACGAATTATAAAACAAGATCCAACCACTGATTTACAAAAAGAATTGACAGCAGATTGAGACGTTGCTATAATTTGCTCAATAAATGAATGCTTTGAAAAGAAGAGTACATGTTCTTGACGTACACAGAGAGCCCTGTTTGGTGTAAATGGGCAACGAAGAGAAGATGGAAGATGGTCTTTGAGCAGGATGGGTGAGTCTAAGGACAAGCCTATCACGGGATGCACCCGTTACTGTGCAACAGTATGCGAAGAAATTCAAGTACTGGAAGAGGCTGTTGATGCGAGTCGACAGTAAATCAAGGTGGTAACACGGAAGTTGTGCTTTCGTCCTTTGTAACAGTATAATGTACAAAGGATGAAAGCTTTTTTTGTGTTTAACTAGTGAATGAATAAAGAAAGATGGGAAATTTATGGCATTAATCGAATTGACCCACGTAAAGAAATCCTTTGACGGTAAAAGTGGCGCAGTCCATGCCGTCAATGATGTTTCTCTGCAAGTGGAAAAAGGCGATATTTATGGCATCGTTGGTTATTCAGGTGCCGGCAAAAGTACATTGGTTCGTCTATTGAATGGATTAGAACTTCCTTCAGCTGGTGATGTAGTGATCAATGGTCAAAATATTTTAGCCTTGAAGAACAAAGAATTACGAGATTTTCGTAAAAAAATTGGAATGATTTTTCAACACTTTAACCTCTTGTGGTCACGAACAGTATTGGAAAATATCGAATTACCATTAGAATTGGCAGGGATCCCCAAAATCAAACGCCGCGAGCGGGCACAAGAGCTGGTAAAACTTGTCGGGTTAGAAGGACGCGAAAAAGCTTACCCTTCCCAATTGTCAGGTGGCCAAAAACAACGGGTAGGAATTGCCCGTGCGTTAGCAAATGAGCCAGAAATCTTGCTATGCGACGAAGCAACCAGTGCTCTTGACCCTCAAACAACCGAAGAAGTTCTGGATTTACTGCTGTCCATCAACAAAAAACTGAATTTGACGATTGTACTGATCACCCATGAGATGAACGTGATTCGCAAAATCTGCAATAAAGTAGCTGTAATGGAATTAGGCAAAATCGTTGAAGAAGGTTCCGTACACTCGGTGTTTCGTCATCCGCAACAAGCTGTGACTAAGCGCTTTGTGCAGCAAGATTTGGAGCCAGAAGAAGATCCCGAGGAATTGCGTCAAGCCTTTTTAAGAGAAAATCCCCATGGCCGCTTAGTGACATTGACCTTTACGGAAGACAATGCGAATGAACCAATCATTTCGCAAGCGATCCGAAAGTATCTGATTGATGTCAATGTTGTTTATGGCAAGATTCAGCAAACGAATGAAGGCTCTTTTGGCGCATTAACCGTTCTATTGACCGGTGAAACAGCAGAAATCGATAAAGCATTGCGCTTTTTTGCGCAAGAACAAGTAGGCGTGGAGGTGATCGAGCGTGGGTAAATCATTTTCAGAAACCTATTTTGATTTTGAAAAAATCGATTGGGCAAACATGCAACAAGCGACGATCGATACGTTATTTATGACATTCTTCTCTATGGTACTAGTCATTGTGATTGGACTAATACTAGGATTGGCTCTTTATTCATTAGGTCGCAAGCAAACATTTGGATCACGCTTTGCCTATACCTTAGTCTCGATTATCAGTAACGTGTTTCGTTCAACTCCGTTTATGATCTTGATGGTTTTGATTATACCGTTTACGACACTATTGGTAGGATCCTTCTTAGGGGCAAAAGCTGCGATTCCAGCATTGGTTCTATCAGCAGCTCCTTTTTATGCACGGTTAGTAGAGATTGCCTTTCGAGAAGTAAGTCCAGGTGTGATTGAAGCTGCCGAGGCGATGGGAGCAAGTTACTGGGAGATTATTTATAAGATTATCATTCCTGAGAGTGTCCCAGCATTGATTTCGGGCATCACTGTCACCACCATTTCAATGATTGGTTACACAGCTATGGCAGGGGCGATCGGTGCCGGAGGCCTTGGTTCATTGGCTTGGCAAGAAGGCTTTCAACGGGGAAATTACACTGTGACGCTTGTAGCAACAGTGATTATTTTAATTATTGTCTTTATCTTACAAGCAATCGGCGACTTTTTGACAAAAGCAACAGACAAACGCTGATTGGCTGAAAAAGAAAAACATCAAACAGAAAATTGGGAGGAATAAAAATGAAAAAGATTTTTGGTTTTGCAACAACAGTATTGTTAACAGTCGCTTTAGCAGCCTGCGGTACAGATTCAAATAACAGCGCCGATTCAACATCAGCTAGTGGAGAAAACACGAAATTGGTGGTGGGAGCATCTGTCACACCCCATGCAGAAATTTTAGAACAAGCAAAACCATTGTTGGAAAAAGAAGGAATCGATTTAGAAATCAAAACCTTCGATGATTACATCTTGCCAAACAAAGCTTTAGAAAATGGCGATATCGATGCCAACTATTTCCAACATATCCCTTACTTGAACAAGCAAATTGCCGATAATGGCTATGACTTTGTTAATGCAGGAGCGGTTCATATCGAACCGATGGGGTTGTATTCAAAACGGATCTCTGACATTTCTGAATTAGCTGAAGGTGCAACCGTGATTACTTCAAATTCGGAATCCGATTGGGGTCGTATCTTAACGATTTTACAAGATGCTGGTGTGATTAAGTTGAAAGATGGTGTCGATGCTGAAACAGCAACATTTGATGATATTGCTGAAAATCCAAAGAAATTAGAATTCAAGCATGATATTGATCCTTCATTATTGGCAACGGCTTACCAAAATGATGAAGCAGACCTAGTGGCCATCAATGCGAACTTTGCTTTTGGGATCGACTTGAATCCAGCAGATGATTCTGTTTTATTAGAAGCGGATAATTCACCATACGTCAATGTGATTGCCGTACGCAGTGGCGACGAAAGCAGCGATAAAATCAAAAAATTGGTTGAAGTGCTTCACTCTGACGAAATCAAAGACTTTGTCGAAAAACAATGGCAAGGTTCTGTGAAAATCGTTGATGCGGACGCTAAATAGTTTCCTTCATTAAGAAGTACAAACAGAGCAGTGACATAAGTTAAAAACAGACGAAACTTACTAAATGATAAAGAGATTTGACCTTCCTCGCAATCTTGCGTCGAAGACCTCCTGAATCGCAGGAGTAATCTCTTTACGTTTCGGTTAGGTGGTTTGTTTCATACTTTTGTCACTGCTCTTTTTTAATTCCAATCTAGCAAAACAGAACGGTTATGCCAAATCATTTCATACAGCAGCGGCAATTCAGGGTGCTTTTTTAATAATTGATCGTAGTGGGGGAGCTGGCTAAGAAACAGACGAATGAGTGTGAGGGTATCAGGTGAAAGTGATCCACTCCCTTTAAACAAGATCAGATCGCCTTCCAATAAAGCACAGAGCAAGTGGATTTGAGTGATTTTGACAAGACAGATTTGAAAGGAGTCACTTCCCAGACGTTCTTTGAGCAGTTCTGCAGCAAATATTTGGTTCAGCAAGTAGGTATCTTCTTCAGATAAATAGAAGGCTTCAAGTCCAAGTAATTGTTTCCATAAGAAAAGATAGTTGCGTTCATGGCGCAAATAAAAGGCAGGGACAAAGTTTTTTGGAAAAACTGTAGCTAATGCAATCCCATTTTCCAGCGGATAAACCGCTTTTCTTTTTTCATGGATTGTTTTGATACAAAAGAAGGCCTCACTGGAACTTTTTATCAAGTGTGGACGCATCCAGCGCAACAATTGATAATGGAAAAAACGGATTTGTATTTCGTTCCCTTGTAAAAGTGGAAAATGCTTGCGATTCAGAGATAAGTGATACGCTGCCAAAGAGGATGATAGAGCAGTGAAACGTCGATTGACACTGGAAGGGCTCAGGTGGCATTTTCTGCATAATAATGGATAAGTCAACGAAGGTTCTTCCAGCTGGGTGTTAAGAATACGGTAGTTACTGCTCTTTTTTACAAGAGAAGCGATGACTTTTTTTGTAACTCAGTAACCGACATTGCTTCCGTCTGTAAATAATCAAGTTGGCCTTTTTTAATCAAAAATTTGATTGGTAACTTGATACCTAACTCGCTGGCGATCATCCGTCTAATAGTCTTGACGGAGATCCCTTGTTGCAGGGCTGCTTGTTGGAGGGGGAGCGGCCTTTCTTTGAAAAGACTACGGATCAGACGCAACATGCGCAACACTTCTTTCTCGAGAAAATCCTCCAAGTTGTGAATCACCTCTTTCGGATGAGATTACATTTATTATAGTGGATAACTAGTTTCTTGGTTTTTTTAGAAAAGAATAATCATCAAAGTTTAATAAATAATTTTCACTACAAAGAGACAGATGTGGAGCTAATCAGCTTAAAAGAGAAAAAAATGAAGAAAATAAGGAAAAAAACAGGGATTCTGGATTCATAGTAGGGAATGATGGAAGGGGAAATTGGGTGATCCTGCAAGCAGTGTCGCTTAAAAGCAGACTCAAAAGAACCGCACAACTGAATAGCTGAAAAATAGTAGGGCAACACTAAAAAACTACTAGGCTAAGAATACCTTAAGCCTAGCAGAAAGTGTCTAGCTATCCCTCCCTCGCTGGAGATTTGGTACGTAATGCAGAGAAATAAATTATAGAAAATCAGCTTGCTTCACTAGGCAATAAAATGGTTTGGCGCTGACCATCATCATAGGCATAAACGGTTTGAGGCAAATACTCATTGTAAGCAATCGGCAGATCGATACACATCCCAGCACGGCGATCATCTTGTGAAAAATGAATACTAACACGGCCGTCATTATTTTTTACGTGAAAAGTTAATAGATTTTCTAACGGAATAACGCCTTTCAGATCCAAGTCAATGATCAGCCATAAACTATCGATCAATTCTCCCGGCATGGTTTGGACGATACCGCCAGAAGCATAGCGGCTGCGGCTACTGTCAAATGGTTCAAACATGGTTGTTCCCTCCTTGAGGATAAAGTCGGTCGTGGGTCGGCAATCGAAAGATAGAATCAACTTGTTTAAAATAAGACCACTCCTCAAGGAATGGTCTTATTCTTTACTTGTAGCAAAAATTATTCTTGATCTTCACCAATAACAGCTGGTTCTGCTGCTTCACCGTTTTCGTCATCTTCTGAAAGTTCTTGTGCTTCAGCAACAGCAACGATTTGTTCTTCGGCTTCTGTGACGATCGTATAATCATCATTTTTCTCTAAATCGCCTACAGTCAACGCGTCACCAATTTCAAGTCCAGTGACATCAACTTCAATACGTTCAGGTAATTTATCTGGTGTTGCGGATACAACGACACTGTATAAGTTTTGTGTCAATACGCCGCCGGCTTTCACGCCTGCTGCATCACCAACTAAGGTCAATTCAGCTTCTACCTCAGTTTCTTCATTCATATCGACTGAGATGAATTCAACATGGGTCAATGCACGAGTGAACGTGTCTGATTGAAATTCTTTGATCAGTGTATTTACTTTCTTGCCTTCTAAGTTCATAGTGATTACGGTATTCAAACCATTTTCACGTAGCAGTCTTTCTAATTCCGCTGCATTGACTGCAATCGGAGTACTGTCTACTTGATAACCATTCACGATAGCAGGTACTTTTCCTTCGTGACGCAATTTGTTCCGTAATGAACGGGGGCGAACTTCTCTTTTCGTAACTTCTAATGATACTGACATAACTCAATTCCTCCTAAAATTTCCCGAAAAAAACGGGATGTTTTTAAGCAAATTTTGTTAACTCTGCACATTAAGTGGTACGTGAGTAAAAACACGCAAAAGGGCAGTTGTTTACACAACTGCCCCAGAAAGTTTTGGTTCAACTTTTCTCCACCAGGTCGTAACGCTGTGTATGAGAAACTTTATTTACTTTACTCTTTAACCTTACGTGGAAAGTCGAAGAAAGTCAAATGAAATGATGAGTCGAGGATTTGCAAGCAATTAAATCTGAGCTATAATAGCCAAGATGGAGAGAAAACAATGCGTATAGACAAACTGATAGAAGAGCGGTTAGCGACCTCTCGCAAAGAAATGAAACGTCTTTTTCAACAAGGGAAAGTCTTGGTGGATCAGCAAATCGAACGGAACCCATCTCGAAATGTCGACAGTCGATTGCATGAAATCAAGGTTGCTGGGGTACTGCTGCAAACAAGAGATGTGTATTACTTACTCAATAAGCCAGCGGGGGTGGTGACAGCAAATATAGATCACCAGCACGCCACAGTCATTGATCTTTTACAGCCAGAAGACCGACAGGCGACACTTTATGCAGTGGGACGTTTGGATCGCGATACAGAAGGATTGGTATTGTTGACGACGAATGGGCAGTTAGGCTATGAATTATTGCACCCAAACAAGAAAGTGCCGAAACGATACGATGTCATTGTCAATGGTCCGGTAACAGCGGAAGATGTGGCTGCTTTTGCTCAAGGCATCGTTTTTCATGGAGGTGTCGTTTGTCAGCCTGCCAAATTGACCATAGAGATGACTTCAGGTAGGCGGTCCTTTGTTCATCTAGAGATTGCTGAAGGGAAGTTCCATCAAGTGAAGAAGATGTTTTTAGCAAGAGGGAAAAAAGTGATTGCCCTAAAAAGAGTTGCAATTGGTCCTTTGGAACTAGGGGATCTATTGTCCGGAGAATACCGGAATCTCACCCAATTTGAATTAGAAAGCCTAGCGAATTATTTTCGCTGAGAAAGAGGAGACTATGACTTATAAAACACTGTTATTTGATGTCGATGATACGATTCTTGATTTCCAAGATACTGAACATGAAGCGCTGACAGCTCTTTTTGCGGAACAAGGTCTGACGATGGATCTCGAAATGAAACAGACTTATCAAGAGGTTAATCACGGATTGTGGCAACAATTTGAACAAGGGAAGCTGTCTAGAGACCAAGTAGTCAATGAACGATTTGGCTTATTTTTTAAAAAGTATGGGCGAATCGTCGACAGTGAAGCGATGGAAAAACACTATCGTTCTTACTTGGATCAAGGGCATAAATTATTAGGCAATAGTCAGCTAGTGTTGGCCGAATTGGCTGACAAGTTTGATTTATATGTTGTGACTAATGGTGTCTCTAAAACCCAATACCGCCGTTTGTCAGATGCTAAGTTGATGCCTTATTTTCGGGATATCTTTGTATCAGAAGATACAGGTTATCAAAAACCAATGAAAGAATTCTTTACCTATGTTTTTGACCGGATTCCTAATTTTGAACAACAAAAAACAGTCATTATTGGTGACTCATTGTCTTCAGATATTTTGGGCGGACATTTGTCAGGGATCGATACAATCTGGCTGAATCCTAACAAAAAAGCGGCTTCAACAGTTCTCCCAACCTATGAGATCCAGTCGTTGGATCAATTGCCATCGTTATTAAAAGACTGATTTCTTAGAAATGAATAGTAATTTTTCAGAATTTCGCTATAATAGAAACAGTGTAAATTTTAGAGACGAAAGAGGTTAATTGAATGACGAATGGCAAGCCCATTATTATTGGTGTGACTGGTGGTTCTGGTAGTGGAAAAACAAGTGTGAGCCGAGCGATTTTCAATCACTTTCCCAATCATTCCATTATGATGCTTGAACAAGACTCTTATTATAAAGATCAAAGCAACTTGAGCTTTGAAGAACGGTTGAACACAAACTATGATCATCCGTTTGCCTTTGATACCGATCTATTGATCGAACATCTGCAGAAACTCCTTGCCTACGAAACGATCGAAAAACCGGTCTATGATTATGTGGCACATACTCGCAGTGAAGCAACGATCATTCAGGAACCAAAAGAAGTGATCATCCTTGAAGGAATCTTGATTTTGGAAGACGAACGTTTGCGAGACTTGATGGATATCAAACTGTATGTAGATACGGATGATGATATTCGAATCATTCGTCGGATCAAACGAGATATGGAAGAACGCGGACGAACGCTGGATTCCGTTATTGAACAATATTTGACAGTAGTCAAGCCTATGTATCATCAATTTATCGAACCTACGAAGCGCTATGCAGATGTCATCGTTCCAGAAGGCGGCGAGAACCACGTAGCGATTGATTTGATCACAACGAAAGTTGCAACATTCTTAACCGAAAGCTGAGCATCTTTTCTTTCGAAAACACTTATTAAAGAATTTTTTTGATAAAGCAGTAGTTTTTCTTTATCAATTATGGTAAAGTATACCTCATGCGACGAGTCGAGATGGTCTAGCTTTGACTGACCAGATTGATAACAGAGGCACAAGGAGCGATCCACCTGCCGGATGCAGGGTGTCGGAATATTCCTTTTGTGGAGATAGGGTATTCTACTAGTAATAGTACTGTGAATAAAAAACAGCTTTGAACATTCATGTTCAAGGCTGTTTTTTTGTCTATTTCTGTAGGGGATAGCGATAGATCATCGATTCTTCTCCCCAAGGATGATAGCCTGTACCCATCAGCTCAAAACCAAATTTTTCATAAAACGAAACAAGATCTGTACATAAATAAAGGGTCGAGAAACCAGCAGTAGCGGCAGATTGCTTGATAGTATCGATCAAAAGCCGAGCACCACCTTGTCTGCGATAGTGAGGATCGACATAGAGGGCGCGCAGCCAAGGCATCAAATCCATTCGGCTGATAAAATCATTCGTGATCAGTCCACCACAGCCAATGATCGAGGGGACAGCAGCGGCTTGGTTATCCACGAGTAGGAACCATTGCGGTAGATCGGTATCAGCAAAACTGTGGGTCAAGCTATCTTCATACACTTTCATGGATGCGGGACTCGCCCATTTTGATTGAAAATAAGTGATCGCTTCCTGTAAATATTCAGGATGTTCTCTTAAATGAATGACTTTCATTTTTATCCCACCTTTGGCAAACGGATTTGAAAAATAACGCCTTTAGGTTGTAGATCACGTACACTGATTTGCCCTTTGTGTTCCTCCACGATTTGTTTGGCGATGGCCAAACCGAGACCATAGCCGCCGGTTTCTTTTGAACGGGAGCGATCTTCCCGATAAAAGCGTTCAAAAATATGTTTCTTGTCTTCATCGCTAATAGATGGACCTGTGTTTCTAACTTCGAGCAGCCAATACTTGTTGGAAATTTCTGACAGCAGTGTGATCTTATCTCCTTGACTTGTATATTTCAGGGCATTATCCAATAAAATTACTAATACTTGATGTATTTTTTTGGGGTCGAAGACAGCAGTTGTCGTAGCTAGGTTTTCCAAGACAAATTGTTTATTATTCATTTTGGCAATCTCTTGAAACGGTTTTGCCAGTTCTTGAATGAAAGGAGCGATGGCAATGGTTTCTTTGGCTAACATCTGCTGGTTGGAATCGCTGCGGGCAATCGTCAATAAATCCGCTGTCAATCCAGTCAACCTCCGGGTCTCTGCTAATGCTTGAGCAATACTTTCTGATTCCTCAATGATCGTATGATTGGGCTTAGTGAAGGTGCGCTCTAAACTGTTTTGGATGATCGTCAAAGGCGTCCGTAATTCATGAGAAGCATTTTCGACAAATTCTTGCTGTTTTTTCCACGAAGCGAGGATCGGCCGCATTGTCAATGAAGAAAGGTAGTAGCTGATACCGATTGACAAGATCCAAAAGAAAATCATCGATAAAATCAAAATTGTTTGAAAGTTGTTCATTGCATTATTGATTTGGTTGGTATTGGCCAACACTTGAACATAGGCTACCCCTGATTGGTTCGTAGGCGCGGCAACCGTGATCGAGTGAAACAGCAAAGTCTCCGCTTCATTTTGATCGCTTACGGTCAGTGATTGAATCGTATTTAAATGTTCCGTATCTAATTTGAGTGAAGCTAGCTGAGAGAAACGTCCGCCTAATGATTGTTTGTTTACTATCGTACCGTCTTCTGACCAAAGAATAAATTGGGTGTTGAAACGATTGGTTCCAGGAATCTTTGGCATTGCTGTATTGGGCGGTAAGGCAATGGCTTCGTTTTGATTAGCGTTGTTGATCTCTGCTTGGACCAGACGTGTATCTTGGACGGCTTGTTCAAGGGCAATATCGGTTTCTTGATATGCAGATTGATCAAATAATTCTAGTACAATGATTCCGAGCAATGTAAAGATCAATGCAAAAGCGCTGATATTGATCAAGAACAATTTAAGTCGCTGTTTCTTAGAGAGTTCTTTGTTCATTCGCTAATCTCCTTGCATAATATAGCCTACATTGCGCAGTGTCCGGATCTCTTTATCAATACCAGTATCCCGAAGATGTTTGCGTAAATTGCTGATGTAGACCTCGACTACTGTGATCGTTGTTTCTGAATCAAATCCCCAAATACGGTCAAAAATTTGCTCTTTCGTCAAAATAATGCCTCGGTTTTGCAAAAAATAAACGAGTAATGCAAATTCTTTTCCTTGGATAGGTAATAGCTTTTCGTCAATCGTTACCTCATTAGTAGAGAGATTGCAGGTCAATCCTTTATAGACCACTTGGTTTTCATTAAATAAACCCAATGAACGTTTTAACAAGGCTTTGCAACGCATCAATAATTCTTCCCGATAAAAAGGTTTTGTCAAATAGTCATCGGCGCCTTTTTGAAAGCCAGCGACCTTATCTTCTAATCCATCTTTGGCGGTTAAGATCAAGACTGGTGTCTGAACAGTGTGCTGTCGTAATTTTGCCAATACTTCATAGCCATTCATTTCTGGAAGCATCAAATCTAGAATGATCAAATCATAAATCCCACTTTGGGCTTCATACAGACCTTCACTCCCATCAAAAGCTTGGCTGATTTCACCAATTTCTGCAACGATTTCTTTAATATTTTCTGATAACGTTCTGTCGTCTTCGATCAGTAATAACTTGATCATTCTGTCACCTCTTTCATTATAAGCATAGCATGAGTAACATAAAAAAAACTTAAAAAAGTGATTTTTGCTTAAGCTGTCTTTAAGTTTCAGCGTCTTAAATAGGGACTATAGCAATCAAAGGAGGAAAATACCATGAAATTAAAAAAGGTATTTCAACGAAAAGAAACCAAGTATCTTTTATCGTCTGAGCAGTTTCAGCCGTTTCTGGGTGCGTTGCAGCAGAGGATGAAGATTGATGAATATGGCCAACACACGATTCTATCTCTTTACTATGACACGGATGATTTTCGTTTCATCCGTCATTCGATGGATAAGCCAAAGTATAAAGAGAAATTTCGCATCCGGAGTTATGGTGTTCCATCTCAGGACAGTTTGGTGTTCCTAGAAATCAAGAAGAAAGTCAATGGCATTGTATATAAGCGGCGTGTTCCTCTAAGCTATTCAGATTATCAATCATGGATACGAAGCGGGGAATTTCCTACCACTATTCAACCACTTCAAATTGCCGCCGAAATTCGTTGGCTATTTAAACAAAACCATGACTTAAGTCCGCGCGTTTTGATTGCCTATGACCGCCTTTCGCTTTTTGCATCAGAAGACAGTGAATTTAGAGTGACCTTTGATCAAAACATTCGTTATCGGGAAAACAATCTGACATTGTCTGAAGGGAGTTATGGACAATTGATAGCGCCAGAGATTGGTGTGTTGATGGAAGTCAAAGCAATGGGGGCCTATCCCCTTTGGTTTGTTGAACAATTGAATCAGTATGGTGTGCGCAAAGCTAGTTTTTCCAAGTATACTCAAACCTACCAACGTCATTTGTTTAAAAAGGAGGATATTCAGAATGTTATCTAGTTTGTTAAGTGATACCGCTACTCTTGAATGGGATGGCTTGATTATTTGTATTAGTGCCTCACTGATTCTGGGTCTCTTAGTTGCCGGAGTGCATATGGTAAAGAATGTTTATACAAAAAATTTTGTCATTACGTTGGCAGTACTGCCGGTTCTAGTACAATCAGTGATTATGCTGGTCAATGGGAATTTAGGAACTGGGGTAGCGATTTTGGGCGCATTCAGCTTGATCCGCTTCCGTTCCGTTCCAGGAGGTTCTCGCGAAATCACCAGTGTGTTTTGGTCCATGGGGATCGGCTTAGCTACCGGTATGGGTTATGTCGGTTATGTGGTGGTTTTTTCATTCGTGGTAGCTGCCTTTTTATTGATGCTGTATACCGTACCCTTTGGCGAACGACGTAAGACGAGCGAACGGGAATTGAAAATAACTATTCCAGAAGACTTAGATTATCCCCAACTGTTTGATGACATTTTTGAGAAATTTACTCATACAGCCAAGTTGGATTCGGTACGCACAACAACCATGGGTAGTCTCTACGAGTTACGCTATCACTTAGTATTGAAGGATCAAACACAAGAAAAGGCTTTGATCGATGATGTACGGACGCGTAATGGCAATTTACCTGTTGTACTCGGTAAAGTTGCGGCTAATCGTGATGAATTATAAGGAGGAAGACCAATGAAAAAAATCTACCCATTGTTTTTGGCACTGTTACTGGTAGCTTGTGCGCAGCAATCTGAAACAAATTCTTCAAGTTCTGCCACTGGAACTTCGGAAGCAACGGTTACGAATGGATCTACTTCTTTGGAAGATACAGATTATTATGGAAAGTATGAAGAAGAGGATTTGGATGCTTCTTATGAGTCATCTTCAGCCATAGCGATAAAACTGGCGGGTTCACAAACGGAAGCTGGAGAAGGATTTACAGTTGATGATCAAACAGTAACGATTACTTCGGCAGGGACATATATGGTCAGCGGTTCTTTGACAGATGGTCAGTTGAAAATCAACGTCGACAAAGAAGCCAAAGTTCATTTGATTTTTGCTGGAGTAAGTATCACGAATGCTAACAGTTCAGCAGTTGTTATCGAGCAGGCAGAGAAAGTCATTACGACATTAGCTGCGGATACAACAAATACGTTAACGGATGGAACGAGTTATACCTTTGCAGAAGGAGAAACCGAACCGGATGCTGCTTTTTATAGCAAAGACGATTTGTCGATCAATGGAGAAGGGAAATTGGTCATTGAAGGCAATTATAGCAACGGTATCCGCAGCAAAGACGATTTAGTCTTGGCAAGCGGCACCTATGAAATCACAGCAAAAAACAATGCGATCAAAGGAAAAGATTCGGTGTCGATTCGAGATGGGAATTATACTCTGACGACTTCTGAAGGAGATGGTATCCAAGCCAACAATACCGAAGATGCTACAAAAGGCTATATTGGGATTGATGGGGGTATATTTACGATCCAAAGTGGTCGGGATGGTATCCAAGCTGAGACAAATCTTAGTATTCAATCAGCAGAAATGACCGTTAAGACAGCTGATGGTGCAGATAGTCAAGCGGTCGTCGCTGATGAAAGTTATAAAGGAATGAAAGCAGGTGGATCCATCCTACTAGCAAGTGGTTCCTATACTATCGATAGTGCGGATGATAGTATCCACGCCAATGATTCAGTCACCATCAATGGCGGGGAGATTTCAGCAGCGACTGGAGATGATGGCATTCATGCAGACAATGGTTTAACCATTAATGATGGGACGATTATTGTCAACAAATCCTATGAAGGCTTAGAAGCAAGCGTCATCACCATTGCTGGTGGAGATATTCAAGTGCTAGCAAGCGATGATGGGGTAAATGCCGGCGGCGGCAGCGACACGACGGACAGCGGACAATTTGGACAAGATAGTTTTGGAGGAGGACCAGGCGGTGGCGATCAAGCAGACGATAGCAAAGAAGTTGTCATCACAGGTGGAACCTTGTCAATTGATGCTGAAGGAGATGGATTGGACAGCAATGGCAATGTCACAATGAGCGGTGGAATCGTGATTGTCAATGGACCGACGCAAGGCGGGAATGGCGCTTTAGATTATAATGGAACCTTTGAAATTACAGGTGGGACCCTCGTCGCTGCAGGAACCACTGATATGGCAATGAATGTGAGTGGCGGAACACAACGATCAGTGGCGATTACTTTCGATCAATCTCAGGCAGCAGACACGTTGATCACCTTGCAAGATACTGAGGGCAATACGTTATTATCCTATGCACCTAGTAAGGATTTTCAACATGTGGTGATTTCAAGTCCAGATTTACAATCAGCAGACTATACACTACTTAGTGGCGGCAGCAATAGTGAAACTTCTGTTTATGGTCTTTATCAAGGAGGAAGTGTGAAGGATGCTTCTGAATTAGGCACATTATCTTTAACAGATACCCTTTCAAATTTGACTCAATCTGGCGCAACTGCCACGACAAACCAAATGGGCGGATTTGGACGCTGATCAATTCTAGTAGCCCTCGTTGGAGGAACCAAAGAAAGAATACTACGAACGATGACCGCTACAACTTAGTTTATTCTTGCTATACATGATTGGTAAAAAGCCATTAAAGTGTAACATTCTGAAAGGATATTCTAGCCCTCCATTTCCGAGATTGAAGCAGACAGTGTCTAAAGATATCGTGGATAGACCATGCCTATTTTAAGGTGTACTTAAGCTAGTAAACATATAGTCAAGCTACGTTTAGTAGAGGAGGATATGAGATGAATTTTATGAAACGCGGCTTACAAAGTTTGTGGGCAAAGAAAGGTCGAAGTTTGCTGCTAATTGCTGTTTTTTCGGCAATTTTGATTTTTGTTTTAGCAGGATTGACAATCCGCAGTGCTGCTTTAGTCGCAACCGAAAACGCACAAAAAAGCGTGGGAGCGACGGTGACGCTGCAAGCCAATCGGGAGTCTCTTCGACAAAACAGCCAAACAGCTTCTTCAGATACTTCAGAGGGGGAGTCGACACCGCCCGATCCAGGCAGTTTCCAGAATACACCGGTAAATCTTAGTGATGCTCAAGCAATTGCAGCGTTAAGTGGGGTAGCATCCTATAGCTTTGAAGCGAGTACATCAGCCGATGCTGTCAGTGGCATTGAAGCTATTTCAAGTGAGGATGACGAAAGTACAGCGACAGAATCTACGGAGGATTCATCTAGAGCAACGAATGGCCAGCCAAGTGGGATGCCTAATATGCAAGGAGGCAGAATGAGCAGCGGCGATTTTCAAATCACTGGTGTTTCCGAAAGTACGAACTATACAAGTTTTTCAGAAGGCACCGCGAAAATTACCGATGGTGAAGCCATCACTGCAGGAGATGAAGGGACGAATCATGTCTTGATCGAATCAGAATTAGCAGAAGCAAATGGGCTTTCAGTTGGCGACAAATTTGTTATTTCTGATAGTGAAGACAATGAAGTCGAAGTAACGATCAAAGGGATCTATGAAACCAGTGAAGTTGGGAACAGTATGAGCCAAATGTTCAATTTTTTGAACCCAGCCAATACATTGTTTGCATCCTATACTCTCGTTAATACATTGGCGGGTAATGAGGATACGTTAGATTCGGCGACTTATACGTTGAGTGATCCTTCAGAAATGGACAGTTTCGTTGCTCAAGCTGAAAAACTGATTGATACCGATACCTACAGTATCCAAACGAATGATCAAATGTATCAGTCGATGTTGACACCATTGAATAATGTTGCAAGTTTTGCCAAAAATATAATTGTGCTAGTTGCGGTTGCCGGTGTCATCATATTGACATTGATCGTAATGTTGTCGATCAGAGAACGCAAATATGAGATCGGCGTTCTGTTATCTTTAGGCGAATCGCGAATAAAAGTCATTTTACAGTTTTTTACCGAGATTGCTATCTGTATGTTCTTTGCATTGGGAATCGCTGCAGCTAGTGGCAATGTTGTAGGGAATATCGTGGGCGAGCAGCTGTTGGCTCAACAAACGACAACGGAACAAGCGGACGCAGGGATGAATGGTCCGGAAGGAATGCCAAGTATGGGCAACGGCGGTCCTAATGGCAGAAGCGGGCTATCCGCTTTTACACCCTCGGCAGAAGTACAAGAGTTAGCTATTACGGTTTCATTCCAAGAAATCGGCTTATTGGCATTGTTAGGTGTAGGGATCAGCTTTGGGTCCATTCTATTATCTTCAGCTGGAATTTTGCGCCTCAATCCAAAAAAAATATTGGTTTCCTAGGAGGGATAGCATGACGTTACAAACAGAAAAATTAGGTTATTGGTACCAAACAGAATCTGAAGCCCTTTTTCGAGAAGTAGATTTGACCTTTGATTCTGGAAAAATGTACGCGATCCTTGGTTCCAGCGGTTCTGGTAAAACGACCTTTCTCTCATTAATCACGGGATTGGACACACCAAAAGAAGGGAATATTTATTACGATAACGAACCGTTGAACAAAATTGGATTGCGAGAATACCGTCGTAAAGATGTTTCTATCGTCTTTCAAGCTTATAATTTGTTGCCCTATATGTCGGCACTGGATAATGTGACTACCGCAATGGCGATTGCCAAGTCACAACAAACAGATAAAAAGGCATATGCTTTGGCAAACCTGGCTAAAGTTGGGATAACTGAAGAATTAGCTATGAAGAAAGTTACCCAGCTTTCGGGTGGACAGCAACAACGAGTGGCCATCGTCCGGGCTATATGCTGTGAACATGAGTTGATCGTGGCAGATGAGCCCACCGGTAATTTAGATGAAACGACCTCAAAAGATATCGTTCAACTGTTTCAAGAAATTGCCCATGAACAAAAGAAATGTATCATCTTAGTGACCCATGAACAAGAAGTAGCGAAAGTCTGTGATGTTGTTTATGAACTAAAAGAGCGTCAATTTGTCATGCGGGACTCCTAATAAACTTGTTACTGAAAGACTAAACTCAAGGCTGTATTTTCTCATCAGAGCGGATACAGCCTTGTCTTGCATCTTGCAGCAGAAACTTCTACAATAAAAGGAAGGGGGCGAGACGATGCGATTACTGATCGATGGGGATGGTTCCCCAGTAAAAAACGAAGTCATTGAATTAGGTGCGCAGTTTGCATTGCCAGTTGTGATCGTCACTAGTGTCGATCACTATACGGCCAAAGAATATCCTGATTTTGTTCATTTTGTCTATGTGGATAAGGGGGCCGATCGAGCCGACTATGAGATTGTTAAAGAAATTCAACCGGGCGATTTTTTAGTCACACAAGATTATGGCTTAGCTTCACTTGTATTACCAAAAAAAGCCCGTGTTTTTCATCATAACGGGACAGAATATTTGCCGGAGACTATCGACTTTTTATTAGGGCAACGGTATTTAGGAACACAAATGCGTAAAGCCGGGAAGCGGACCAAAGGACCGAAACCATTCACGAAAGAGGATCGTCAACAATTCAAACAAGTTCTAGAGCAAGAAATTAAAAAGACGATCCAGCAGTAACCATCATTGAGGAGACTGCTGGATCGTTTATTTTTTTCGAAAACGATCATAAAAATATTTTCCGGCAACGGTGACGATGGCCACAAAGGCTATACAATAGCCAAAGATACCCATTTGATGAACAAAGCTGCCCTGTTGGGGACTTGCAACGACTAAAAGAGAGGAACCTAAAATCACTGCTGCTAAGATAATGCCAATCACTAGCCGATTGATCATTTGATCAAAACGGTCCAGCAGCTGTTTTTGATGGCGGATCTCAATATTCAGACGATGCTTGCCAGTAGCTAGTGTGTTGACAGCAGCTAATGTTCGATCAGGGAGTCGACTGAGTGCTCGGAGACTTTTGGCACTGGCTAACAAACTTTTTTTCATTTCTTCTTCAAGATCCAGCTGCTGCAAAAAGTATTTCTGAGCAAATGGCTGTGTCACTTCCATCATCGATAATTGAGGGTCAAGTGCCTCGATTACTCCTTCAAGCGTTCCGAAAGCTTTAATCAGCAGCGTGATGTCACGGTGCATCTGTAGATGATTGTCATGACAGATAGTGATGACTTCAGCTAATACTTTTTGCAAATCAATATCTTTGATCGGCATGTTGTAATAATTTTCAACAAAAGACTGAAGATCTTGATAGAAATCCACTTCATCGAAGTTTCTTTCCCGACGGCAAAGGCGTAGGACAGCTCTACCAACTTGTTGGGTATCTTGAGTGTACAATGCGATCAAGGCATCTGCCAGCCGACTGCGAAGGGTCTGGTCCATATGTCCCATCATTCCGAAATCTAAAAAGATCAAGCGATAAGGCGGCAGTGTCTCCTCATCCTGCCATTTTAAGGAGTAATCAACACCGCCTAAAACACCAACTTTCTTTTTTACATGGAAAGGAGCTGTTTGCTGATCGGGATCCAGTGGTTGCAAGAAGATATTTCCAGGATGAGGGTCTGCATGGAAAAAGCCGTCTTCAAAGACTTGCTTCATAAAGTTCTCTACCAGCAGGGTACCGACCTCTTTCTTGATTTCTTTTACTGTCCGGTTGGGAAAAAATTGTTCATTGTTTTTTCGAGCAAGCAAACAGTTTAGGTTTTCTCCTTCCATATAGTCCATGACGATGACTTTACGTGTACACCACTGAGGATAGACTTTAGGAATCTCGATCTGCTGCCAGTGGTGATTGAAGTGATAAAACTCTTGCGCATTTTTCGTTTCTTGCAGAAAGTTTGTTTCATTATCCAATGAGCGTCGAACTTCATGCAGAACGCTTTTAAGATCCACCACATTCGTTTCTGGAATATAGCGAATCAAAGGAATCGCTTTTTCAAACAAATCGAGATCTACTTGGATAGCGGAAATAATGCCGGGATGCTGTACTTTGACAACAACTTCTTTGCCATCTTTTAGAGTCCCACGGTGAGCTTGACCGATAGATGCCGAAGCTAAGGGCTTTTCTTGCAAAGTTGTAAAAATGGCTGTCAGAGGTTGTTCCCATTCTGCTTCTAACAGCGCCTGGACTTGCGGAAAAGGATCGCTTTTGACATTGTCTTGCAAGTGTTTGAATTCATTGATAAAAGCGTCAGATAATAAGTCGCTACGGACGGAAAGCATTTGTCCGATTTTAATGAAGGTGGGTCCTAATTCTTCAAAGGCTTTGCGTACAGCGAGGGGATCTTGCTGCTTACTTAAATTTTGAATCACTTTGTATTTGAGAAACACTTGAACGATCTGTCTGAGTCTTTTTTTCTTAGATGGTGATTCCTGTTCCATACGGGCACCTCTATTCTTTAAGTTTCGCTAGTCTAATAGTACGAAGAAATCAAGAAACATTCAACTACGGATGATTTCAGTTGTTAAAATCGGCAAGAAATAATGTCGCAGCTTCGTTTTTGTGCTAAAATGTGGAAGAATTAGTTTTGGTAGAAACAATGAATACAGGAGGAATTTCTTTTGAAAATTATTTTATTATATGGCGGACGCAGTGCAGAGCATGATGTATCGCTTCTATCCGCTTTTTCAGTAGTCAATGCTGTATATTATAATTACTACCAAGTACAATTAGTAATGATCACGAGAGATGGCCAGTGGCTAAAAGGCTCTTTATTGACTGAAGCCCCTACATCCAAAGAAGTGTTGAATCTGACGGATTCGGCTTACCAAGGGACGCCGATCCAACCTGGTGAGATCAAGGAAGAGGATGCGATTGTTTTTCCGCTGCTCCACGGACCAAATGGAGAAGATGGAACGATCCAAGGTTTTCTAGAGACCATCGGCATGCCTTATGTAGGCGCAGGGGTTTTAACTAGTGCCTGTGGCATGGATAAGATTATGACCAAATATATCTTGCAGGCGGCGGGGATTCCGCAAGTTCCTTATGTACCCGTTCTTAAAAACTATTGGAAAGAAAATCCTAAAAAAGTATTTGAACAATGTGAAGGCAGTCTTTTGTATCCAATGTTTATCAAACCTGCCAATATGGGTTCAAGTGTTGGGATCACAAAAGCTGAAAATCGGGAAGAATTGCAAAATGCACTTCAAGAAGCCTACCGTTATGATACACGAGCGATCGTAGAACAAGGGATCGAAGCTCGCGAAATCGAAGTCGCTGTTCTTGGAAATGAAGATGTGCGTACAACAATGCCCGGCGAGATCGTTAAAGATGTAGCTTTTTATGATTACAATTCGAAGTATCTTGACAATAAGATTGAGATGCAGATCCCAGCTCAAATTCCTGAGGAGACACAAGCGAAAGCGCAAGAGTTTGCCAAAAAAGCTTATACGATGCTTGGAGGAAGCGGCCTCAGCCGCTGCGACTTTTTCTTGACGAACAAAAACGAATTATTCCTGAATGAATTGAACACGATGCCTGGTTTTACCGAGTTTAGTATGTACCCGCTGTTGTGGGAAAAAACCGGTCTGCCATATGGTGATTTGATTGAGGAATTGATTCAATTAGGAGTCAACCGTTTTAAACAGCGTCAAGCCTTTTTAACCGATGTCGAATAATCACAAATAGGGAAATCAGTTCAACTCAAGGTGAAGCTTGAAAGGACCATGATCTTCCCTGTTTTTAACTTAAGGAGATAAATAAGATGAATCTATCGATAAAAGAAGTTGCCGCTTTATTTGGCGTAGAATGTGCCGATCAGACAATGATCAGCAGTGTAGAATTTGACAGCCGCTTGGTCACTACCGATAGTTTGTTTGTGCCGTTGGCCGGAACGAGAGATGGCCATGAGTTTGCTCAACAAGCACAAGAAAAAGGAGCAATCGCTGCTTTTTGGAGCCATCCGACAATCCAGCCGCCAGAAGGACTAATGATCATCGAAGTATCAGACACCCTAGCTGCCTTTCAAAAGCTGGCAAAATTCTATAAAGAAAAACTGGCGCCAAAAGTAATTGCTATTACAGGTAGCAATGGTAAGACTACCACAAAAGATATGGTAGATGCGGTGGTGGCACAGCAGTTCAAAACCTACAAAACACAAGGAAATCACAATAATGAAATTGGTTTGCCACTAACGATTCTGCATGCACCAGCGGATACAGAAGTTCTTGTATTGGAGATGGGGATGGATCATGCGGGGGAAATCGAGGTCTTGTCACACTTGGCTCAGCCAGATGTTGCAGCGATCACATTGATCGGTGAAGCCCATATTGAGAATCTTGGTTCTCGTGAAGGAATCGCGAAAGCCAAGATGGAAATCACTGCCGGCTTAGACCCAGCAGGATTTTTCATGATACCAGCAGACGAGCCTTTATTGACCCCCTACCTTGCAGAGTTGACTCAGCAGGTAGAAACATTTGGTTTGGGTGAAGGCAATCTTAAAGGAACGATCCAAGAAGAAACCCAAGAACAAACAGCTTTTACGGTAGCGGATCAAGTCTATACGATTCCAGTGATCGGCGGCTACAATGTAAAGAATGCCTTGATCGCGATTGGCATCGGTCGTTATTTGGGGATTGAAGAAGAAAAAATCAAAGCAGGATTGGCTGATTTTCAACTGACAAAGAATCGTACACAATGGCTGAAAGCTGCGAATGGCGCCGCTATTTTAAGCGATGTCTATAATGCAAACCCAACAGCGATGGGATTAGTCTTAGACAGTTTCAGAAAATTGCCTCTGACTGGCAGACGGATCGCTGTGCTAGCAGACATGTTGGAGTTAGGTCCTGATTCAGCGAAGATGCATGCCGCGATGGCGGATCATTTAGATGAAAGGTTCGATTTGATCTTTTTGTACGGTAGTGAGATGCAAGCGTTGAAACGTGCATTGGATCAAAGCCGCTTAGCCGATCGAGTCCATTTCTTTAGCAAAGAGGAAAAAGCGGCGCTGATCACACAACTACAAAAAGAACTGCAGCCTACGGATAGCATTGTTTTAAAGGGGAGCAACGGAATGGGCCTGGTTGAGGTAATTGATTCTCTAACAGCAATGTAAAGTAAGCGTGAAATCTTGCTGAAATTTTCATTCTGTGCTATACTTATTTAATGCCGAAAGATGAAGCACAGAATGATTACTGTAAATAAACATTGACGTTTTGAGATAAAATGATGGCTGAGACAGAAAGATTTGTTTTAGCCTTTTATAATGCCTTCGTGAAGCGGTTTTTCGGTAACAAGAGAAAGATAAGAGATGGGACTGCTCTTGTGTTTCTGAAGAAAGTACGCTTCGATTAAAGAAAACAGGCATCATGATGATGACCAAATTAGGAGGATCCATTTGAAATTTAAAGATCTAGAATTATCAAACGAATTATTGACTTCTGTTGAGCGTGCCGGCTTTGAAGAAGCAACACCAATCCAAGAAGCAACAATTCCCCTTGCGTTGCAAGGAAGAGATGTCATCGGTCAAGCTCAGACCGGTACCGGAAAAACAGCAGCATTCGGCTTGCCAATGTTGGAAAAAATCGACCCAGCAAATCACCAACTACAAGGATTAGTGATTGCACCTACTCGGGAATTAGCGATCCAAACCCAAGAAGAACTATATCGTTTAGGAAAAGACAAAAAAATCCGGGTTCAAGCGGTTTACGGTGGTGCGGATATTGGTCGTCAAATCCGTCAACTAAAAGATCGTCCCCATATCGTTGTCGGTACACCAGGACGTATGTTAGACCATATCAACCGCCACACATTGAAACTTGGCACAGTGGAAACACTTGTTTTGGATGAAGCAGACGAAATGTTGAACATGGGCTTCTTGGAAGATATCGAGAAGATCATCAGCCAAGTACCTGAAGAACGTCAAACCTTACTATTTTCAGCAACAATGCCTCCTGCAATCAAGAGCATTGGCGTAAAATTCATGAAAAACCCTGAACATGTTCAAATCAAGGCGAAAGAAATGACGGCTGATTTGATCGATCAATATTATGTTCGTTCAAAAGACTATGAAAAATTCGATATTATGACTCGTTTGTTGGATGTACAAACACCTGAGTTGACGATCGTTTTTGGTCGGACAAAACGTCGTGTCGATGAATTGGCACGAGGACTAGAAGCTCGAGGCTACAAAGCGGAAGGAATCCATGGAGACTTGTCTCAACAAAAACGAATGAGCGTATTACGTTCATTCAAGAGCGGTCATTTAGATATTTTGGTTGCTACAGACGTTGCAGCTCGAGGATTAGATATTTCTGGTGTGACTCACGTCTACAACTATGATATTCCTCAAGATCCAGAGAGTTATGTTCACCGTATCGGACGGACGGGCCGTGCAGGTAAAGGCGGAATCTCCGTAACTTTCGTTACACCAAACGAAATGAGTTATTTGCATGTTATTGAAAATCTAACTAAAAAACGGATGTCACCAATGCGTCCACCAACCGAAAAAGAAGCTTTTAAGGGGCAATTAGGTGCAGCAATTGAACAAGTAGAAGTGAAAATGGATGAAAACGGGTTGGATAAATACCTCCAAGCTGCAGATGATTTATTGGAACGCTACTCAGCACAAGACTTGGCTGCTTTGCTTCTTAAAACAATCGCGAAAGATCCATCTGATCTTGTCCCTGTGAAGATCACACCAGAAAGACCATTACCGCAAGGAAAGAAATCTTTCAATAAAAATGGTCGTCGCAGCAACAACAGCAACAACCGCAACCGTAAAGACAACGGCGGCAACCGCAGCGGCAAAGCTCGAGGAAATTACAGCAAAGACGGCGCTCGCAAAAATAACCGTCGCAGCAATGACAAAAAACGCGGCTTCGTTATCCGCAACAATCAAGACTAGTCCTTAGAGGTCGCTTTCAGCACCTTTTTCGACACAAAATTATCTGAACTTTTTTCGATCAACCTGCCAATGTGTGCCACTGACCAAGAGGCCACTTGGCGTGATCGATCATTGTTCGGATATTTTTTTTGCCCTTTTTGAGAAAAGACGGTATAGTCAAGGAAAACTGGAGAACGAGCCTCTCAAAAATTTCTTAACCATCCATTAAACCCTTTAGTTTTGAGTGGTAATTCCCTTTTTTTTTGGTAGAATGAAACTAAAATAAATGCAGCTGATGTATTAAATAGATAGATATAAAATCGTAATGAACAGTCATGGAATAAAGGTTCTTGCTGAACAGAAAAGGATAGAAAATGATCAAAGGTATCGGGATCGATGCAGTAGAATTAGCCCGCATCAAAGAATTGATTGAAAACAAACCGCAATTTATTCAGCGTATATTAACTGAGAAGGAATCTGAACTGTTTTTCAAGCTGCCAAAAAAAAGGCAGATTGAATTTCTTGGGGGACGGTATGCTTGTAAAGAAGCTTTTTCGAAAGCTTGGGGAACAGGAATTGGGAAATTGTCTTTTCAAGATATCGAAGTTCTGACCAACGAGGCTGGAGCGCCCGTTGTTACAAAGGCACCTCACCCTCTACATCAGACGTTTGTCAGTATCACTCATACCAATGAGACTGCCTTTGCGCAAATCTTGTTGGAGAATGAATAATGCCAGAGATAGCGATTCGTTAAGGGAATCACTAGAGAAAGAAGGAAAGTGGAATGGTCGTTTCAATCCATAGACCAACGAAAGCCATTATAGATTTAAAGGCAATCAAAGAAAATGTTGAAAATGAAGTGGCGCGTTTGCCAAAGGCAACGGATTTATTTGCTGTGGTCAAAGCAAATGGCTACGGACATGGGGCTATTGAGACAGCAACAGCAGCTCTAGAAGGGGGCGCTTCCGGTTTTTGTGTTGCGACAGTCGATGAAGGTATCGAGTTGCGGGAAGCTGGATTCAGTGAACCAATATTGGTGTTGGGGATCGTTTCTGTGGCAGATATCGGTTTGCTGAGCTACTACAATCTTTCATTTCCAGTAAGTACGAACGAGTGGTTGCAAGAAGCGGCTGCTTTCTTGCAAAAAAATCCTGTCACCAATCCGCTGAAGGTCCATTTGAAAGTTGATACAGGAATGGGGCGAATTGGCTTTATTTCTAATGAAGAGTTACTCTCGGCTGTCAAATGGCTCCAAGAGCAGTCTTTGTTCACATGGGAAGGGGTTTTCACCCATTTTGCGACGGCCGATCAAGCAGATGATACGTATTGGCAAGAACAAAATCAACGGTTTCAAACCGCATTGGCATGTCTGCCTGAATTGCCAAGGTATGTCCATGCCGGCAATAGTGCTACTGCTTTGTGGCACGCAGAAGCCGTAGGGAACATGGTTCGCTATGGCATTGCGATGTATGGATTGAATCCTTCAGGAACGGCATTGCCAGAAACATATCCATTGAAACCAGCCTTGTCTCTTGTTTCTGAATTGGTCCAAGTGAAATTACTTGAAAAAGGAGCCGGAATTGGCTATGGTGAAACATATATCACGCCGCAAGCAGAATGGATCGGTACGGTACCGATTGGTTATGCGGACGGCTGGTTGCGAAAAATGCAAGGATTTTCTTTATTGGTAGCTGGTGAGTATTGTGAAATCGTTGGTCGTGTATGTATGGATCAGCTGATGATCCGTTTACCCCGGTCATTTCCTGCGGGAACAAAAGTCACATTGATCGGCGAAGATAACGGACAGTGCATCACTATGCAAAAGGTAGCGGAACAATTAGAGACGATTCATTATGAAGTGGCATGCACGCTTTCTGCAAGGGTGCCGCGAGAATATAAAAGTTAGGGTGGTCCTATGGTAAAAAGGGGAGACATTTATTTTGCCGATCTGTCACCGGTCGTTGGATCGGAGCAAGGAGGGATTCGGCCAGTATTAGTGATTCAAAATGATTTAGGCAATCATTTTAGTCCAACGGTGATCATTGCCGCGATCACGGCTAAAATGGCTAAGCCAAAACTGCCGACCCATATTGGGATCTCAGCGACTTGTACAGGGATTGGTAAAGATTCAGTGATCTTGATGGAGCAGATTCGGACAATCGACAAAAGTCGACTAAAGGAGAAGGTTTGTCATCTAGATGAATCAATCATGTGTGAAGTCGATGCGGCATTAATGATCAGTGTGGGAGTCGAGACGGCTTATTCCACGTCGTCGATTCATTCATGATGCTAGGATATTTGTTATTAGCGGCAACACTGATACTATTTTTATTTTATACTTATCAACACTTGCGGCGCTTTTTACGGGAAACTAAAAAGAAACAAGAAGACGTTGAAAAAGGGTATTTTTTATTGAGCCATACATATGAAGATCAGGAAAAAGCAAGTTACTATGGTGTCTTTCAGCAAGGAGAAAAGACATTGACATTGGAGATGCCATTGCAGCTTTACCTGCACACAAGCCCACCGCAACGTGGCGAATTAGTCGCGAAAGATGGCAAAGTCATTGAATTCAATACGTGAATACAAAAAAACTTTCCATCACTATATGTGATACGTGAGGAAAGTTTTTTGCATTAGCAGGGAAAATTTTAGCAGAAACGATAAATTAGGAAAAAGAGCCCAGTGTCTAGAACAAGATCGTTCAGTCTTTTATCTTTTTTTATATTCTGAGATCAGAGTGTTGCATTCGTAATTCTGCTTTCAACAAGCCTCGGAGATGAGTTGCTTTATACGCAAAATTCAGTTATAGTATGTAGCGACTATTTTGAAAAGAGGAAGCAATGTGAAACCTTCAATTTATGGATTAACCAAAGAGTCCTTATCTTTGTGGATGACTGAGCAAGAAGAAAAGAAATTCCGCACGAATCAAGTGTGGGAATGGTTATATGAGAAACGAGTAGCGACATTTGAAGAAATGACCAATTTGCCTAAATCATTGGTAACTAAGTTAAATGAATCGTTTGTGATCAATCCTTTGAAACAAATCGTCTTACAAGAAGCCAGCGACGGCACAGTCAAATATTTGTTCCAGTTACCCGATAATCATATGATTGAGACCGTCTTAATGCGTCAGGAATATGGTATGTCAGTCTGTGTGACGACACAAGTCGGCTGTAATATCGGCTGTACATTTTGTGCGAGCGGTCTGCTAAAAAAACAACGAGACCTAACTGCTGGAGAAATTGTCGCTCAGATCATGCTGGTGCAACATTATTTCGATGAATTGAATGCTGGAGAACGTGTCTCCCATGTGGTGGTGATGGGAATCGGCGAGCCTTTTGACAATTACGAGAATGTCATGCAGTTTCTGCAGATTATCAATGATCCGAAAGGACTAGCGATTGGTGCGCGCCATATCACTGTTTCAACCAGTGGTTTAGCTCATAAAATCAAAGAGTTTGCTGAAAATGGCTTACAAGTGAACCTTGCGATTTCACTCCATGCTCCAAATAATGAAGTACGAACTTCGATGATGCGGATCAACCGCAGTTTCCCGATTGAAAAACTAATGGAAGCTATTGACTACTATTTGGAAAAAACCAATCGGCGAATCACGTTTGAATACATCATGCTGGATCATGTCAATGATCGACCAGAGCATGCGCGGCAATTGGTCGAATTGCTCAAGAATAAACGCAAGCTTTCTTATGTGAACTTGATTCCTTACAACCCTGTCAGTGAACATGATCAGTATGCTCGCAGTAAGAAAGAAGATGTTTTAGCATTTTATGACATCTTGAAGAAAAATGGTATCAACTGTGTGATTCGTAAAGAACATGGGACGGATATCGATGCAGCTTGCGGTCAGTTGCGCAGCAAACAGATGAAAAAGCAAGTCACTGCCTAGAAACAAATAAGTCTGACCATGAAGGCGGGAAAGTCGCTCATTGAACAGACTTTTATCAAAAAACGGTACAGGAGACCGTTTTTTCAAAATCAGAAAAGTAGGTGAACGGCACTCTTTGTTGACAGACCGCTGAAAAAGGCCAGCTCTGAGACAAAGACGGGTGCGGTTCCTGCTTTTGCTGATTTTTTTATTTCAGAAAAGAACTGTTTTGGATAACAACAAAGGAAAACGATTTCTCTGGATTTTTTCAAAATTCCGATACTCATGGCTTGAAAAATCGTCTATACTATAAGAATTGATAGAAATAAAAATAACACACATGATGAAAGGATGATTCCATGGAATGGATCAAATTGATTGGTATTTTGGTAATTCTTGTCGGCTTTTTGCTGAAACTCGACACGATCGCCGTTGTTCTGATCGCAGGATTAGCAACCGCATTAGTTTCGGGGATAGATTTTACTGATTTCTTATCAATGTTAGGAAAGGCATTTGTAGACAATCGTCTCGTGACCTTATTCCTACTCACACTACCAATGGTAGGAATCTCAGAACGCTTTGGATTGAAACAACAGGCCGTTGTTTTGATTGAAAAAATCAAAGGATTGACCCCAGGCAAGTTTTTAAGTTTGTATTTGTTTATTCGAGAACTAGCAGGTTTCTTCTCGATTCGGATCCAAGGACACACGCAATTTATTCGTCCAATCGTAAACCCAATGGCGCAAGCCGCAGCGGAGAACAAGTATGGCGAACTAGAAGAAGCAGATCAGGAAAAAATCAAAGCTCGGGCGGCAGCTAATGAGAACTACGGGAACTTTTTTGCCCAAAATACGTTTGTGGCGGCTTCGGGTGTTTTATTGATCACTGGAACGTTAAAATCATTGGGTTATGACGTAGCCGCCAGTGCAATCGCACAGGCTTCAATCCCTATCGCGCTGATCGTTTTAGTCATTGCTACCCTTTCAAATCTGGCTTTCGATCGCAAAATGTCTAAAAAATATGGCGAAAAGGAGGAAAAGTAAATGGAAGCAATCATCAATAATATTTTAGAATTCTTTTATATTTTGATCGGTCTCTTGTCAATCATGACTGCTGTTCGAGTCTTTAAAGATGCGACCCATCCAACACGACTGGGTACAGCAACATTTTGGCTTTTACTTGGTATCGTTTTTGCTTTCGGAAACTTTATTCCTTACATCATTGATGGGATCATCATTATTTGTATGGGCGTATTGACGTTCTTCAAGCAAGTTCGAATTGGTAAAATCGTGGATGTCGATGAACAAAAAGCAGAACAAGCCGCCGAAAGAATCGGCAGTAAGATTTTTATCCCTTGTATCTCACTAGCAGTCATCGCAGTTGCGATTTCCTACACACCTTTAGGCGGACAAGTTGGGATCGGGATCGCTTCTGTTTTGGCGTTGATTTTAGCAATGGTATTGACCTCTGCTAAACCAAAAACAGTGCTGGATGATTCCGATCGTATGTTCCAACAAGTCGGTACTGCTGGTATCTTGCCACAATTACTAGCGGCTCTAGGCGTGATTTTTAATGCTGCTGGTGTTGGAGAAGTGATCTCCCATGGTATTTCAGGTGTAGTACCCGAAGGCAATCGTTTGATTGGTGTGATTGCCTATTGTTTAGGCATGGTTTTATTTACAATGATCATGGGAAATGGCTTTGCGGCATTTACTGTCATTACTGCCGGAATCGGTGTCCCATTCGTAATCGCTCAAGGGGGAGATCCCGTTGTAGCAGGAGCACTGGCGATGACTGCCGGTTTTTGCGGAACATTGTTGACACCGATGGCAGCCAATTTCAATGCATTACCCGTCGCATTACTCGAGATGAAAAATTCGAATGCAGTAATCAAAACCCAAGCACCGATTGCCGTGCTGCTAATTGTGATCCATATCGGATTGATGTACTTTTGGGCATTTTAGTGGTAAAAAGGAATAGAAAGGATGATCAATATGAAATGTTTAGTCACAGGATTTGATCCATTTGGCGGAGAAGAAATCAACCCAGCGTTGGAAGCTGTTAAATTATTACCAGAAGAAATCAACGGAGCAAAGATAGTTAAATTAGAAATTCCTACTGTTTTCGGCAAATCAGCTGAAGTTGTACAAACTAAAATTGAAGAGATCCAACCTGATGTTGTTTTGAATATTGGACAAGCAGGCGGACGTTTTGCTATTTCACCTGAGCGAGTGGCGATCAATGTCGATGATGCACGTATTCCAGACAACGAAGGCAATCAACCAGTAGATGAAGCCATCCAGCCTCAAGGTCAACCTGCTTATTTCAGTCAGTTGCCGATCAAAGCAATGGTAGCTGCGATGAAAGAAGCCGGGATTCCTGCTGTTGTTTCAAATACTGCCGGTACATTTGTCTGCAACCACATCATGTATCAAGTACAATACATGATCGATACAAAATACCCAACGCTTAAAGGGGGCTTCATTCATGTCCCATTCGTTCCGGAGCAAGTTGTTGACAAGCCTGGTCAACCGGCTATGAGCTTACAAGATATTGCGAAAGGATTGGAAGCGGCAATCGGTGCGATTGTCGATTATCAAGGAAAAGAAGACATCAAAGCAATCGGGGGCGCCATTCATTAAGCGGCACGAACAGATTGTCAATTAAAACGAATTGATTTAACGATAGATAGATCAGACAACTAGGAATATAACTTGTAAGAGGATAGGTTGCTTGCGAGAATAGGCCGATGTTGTCTGATCTTATTTATTTCAAGTAACGAGCAAGTATGAAGCGCGGAAAGTCATTTATTCGTCTTTTTATCGATTTATTGATAGAATTCATCTAGTGGAACACGCGAAATGCGAAGGGGGCAAATCATGATCATTACTGAATTTGATAGAGAGAATTATATTTTACGTGATCAGCTGATCGACTTAGCCGTTCTAATTTATCCGTCTACCTATCAAAAAGAGCAGCGGACAGCAGAAGAATTACTGCAGCCGAATAAAGTTGTCATTGCAGCTATTGAAGGAGAGCAATTGGTCGGCTTTGTGAGTGCCTTCCAAAAAAGCGACACTATCTGGCAGCAAGAGATCAGCTTAGTTGATCCCCGACATCCAGATGAACAAATAGGTGAGCGTTTGACTGCCTTTTTGCGAGACGAAGTTGTTGCTGCTGGCGGAGAATGGCTAGTTTCTTAAGTCTTCTAGTTGAACATTGCTTGTCAAAACGGACACAGACAGTTATAGTGGCCAAGATGTTTCTTAAAACTAGTCAAGAGTTGGAACATAAGTTGAAACAAATGATATCCGAATGATCAAAAATGAAGGTCGCAAGAATCATCAAGATTAGCGACAAGACACGGCTGTAAAGTGAGTGTCTTTCATTGATTGTTCGGATATATGCTTGTTTTTTGTAACTTATGACACAACTCTTTTTGTTTTTTTTAAAAGAAAAAATGGTCTTTAAAATAAAAATGAGAAGAAGATGAAAGTAGCATATTTATTAGTTTTCTAGTAATATTTAGTAGAAATTCTTCAAAGTTATTGTCTTTTATCGTGTTTTTTAATGCTAAAAATTGTAAAAAAAGATTGCTTTTTTAATAATTATTAATTAAAATCTAATCTAACTTCAGAAAAGAGCGATTATTCTGAAAATTAAATCAATTAAGGAGTAGTTCAGGATGAAAAATAAATGGGCATATGGATTGGTTGCTGTGTGCGGCTTAGTTTTAGCAGGCTGTACCACAGGTGGTTCAAATAATTCAAGCAGCGGATCAGCTGCCAGCAGCGAAAGCAATGCGGAACAGGTATTCAATGTTGTGGTTCAACAAGAAATGCCAAGTGCCGATTTGTCCCTTGCGACAGATACAATCAGTTTCAGTGCGCTAAATAATGTATATGAGGGGTTGTACCGCTTAGACGCTGACAGCAAACCGCAGCCAGCTGGAGCAGCAGAAGAAGCAGAAGTCAGTGAAGATGGATTGACTTATAAGATCAAATTACGTGATGACGCAAAATGGTCAAATGGCGAACCTGTAACAGCAGCTGATTATGTCTATGGTTGGCAACGAACAGTCAAGCCTGAGACGGCTTCAGAGTATGCCTACTTGTACGCACCAGTAAAAAATGCGGAAGCTATCACAGCCGGAGAGAAAGATCCGTCTGAATTAGGAATCAAAGCAGTTGGCGATCATGAGTTAGAGATCACATTAGAAAAGGCCACTCCTTACTTTGACTACTTGCTGGCATTCCCATCTTTCTTTCCGCAAAGTCAAGCGGTTGTTGAAGAACACGGGGATCAATATGCGGCAACGAGCGACAATGCCGTTTATAATGGACCTTTTGTTCTTACCGGATTTGATGGACCAGGAACCGATACCGAATGGGCATACGAAAAGAATGATCAGTATTGGGATAAAGATACAGTGAAATTAGAAACTATCAATGTGAGTGTTGTTAAAGAATCAGCGACTGCATTGAACTTGTTCCAAGATGGTCAAGCTGATGATGTCATTCTTACAGGGGAACTTGCACAGCAAATGGCCAATGATGAAGCGTTTGTCTCTCAACCAGAAGCAACGACCTATTATTTTGAAGTCAATCAACGCGATGAAAAATCACCATTCCGCAATGAAAATTTACGTAAAGCAATTTCGTATGCCATTGATCGTGACGCTTTAGTGACATCGATTTTAGGGGACGGCTCAATTGCTTCGACAGGTCTAGTACCAGAAGGCATGACCTTTAGCCCATCCGACAATACTGATTTTACTAAATCAGCAGGCAGTGTTTTAGAATATGATGAGGCCAAAGCCAAAGAGCATTGGGAAAAAGCTAAAGAAGAATTGGGAATCGATTCTCTTGAATTTGATATCTTAGCCTCTGATACAGATTCTACGAAGAAAATCATTGAATATGTACAAGATACATTGCAAAAAACATTGGATGGTTTAACAGTAACGTTAAGCCCCGTACCATTCTCTGTTCGTTTGGATCGTTCCAACGCTGGAGACTTTGATATGTTGATGGGTGGTTGGGGAGCTGACTATGCAGATGCTAGCAGTTTTACAGACTTATTCACGACTGGCAACTCATATAACCGTGGTCAATGGAGCAATGAAGAGTATGATGCCTTGATTAAATCTGCAAGTACGACTAACGTCAATGACCCAGAAAAGCGTTGGGAAGATTTAGTCAATGCGGAAAAACTAATCATGAGTGAACAAGGAGTAATCCCAGTTTACCAAAAAGCAGAAGCTCATTTACGTGCACCAAATGTAAAAGGTGTCGTTGCTCATGCAGCAGGCGCACAATACGATTACAAGTGGACATCGATTGAATAACCACTTGAATGCCTAGCGGCTGGGACAGTAACTGGATACAAGATGACGATTATCGATGAATAGCTGGAATAACAGGCATAACAAAAATGGAGAAGCTGCTGCTTCTCCAAAATGCCAAGTGCTTCACTATTTGTCACGTATGGAAATCTTCTCTTGAATACAGTCTCAGCCGGCTTTTTTTTCTAAAGCAGAAAGGCAGTCGACAAAAGACACGAAACGATAGGTTACTAAATTAAAGAGTATTGATTAATAAAAAGAGCAAAGAAAGTAGCAGTAAAAAAATTCCTGGCCATAGCCAAAAGCCGTAGCTTTGTTTACCAACATCGGAGAGTTTAAGGTAATCGGTTTTATTTTTGGAAAAAGCTTTTTTCATTGAATATTGGAAATGATCAAAGAACCCAGAGGCAAAGACCCAAAGAAAACCGCCGATGATCAAGAAGAATAAAGCCCAAAGAAATAGTGCATCCGAGATAGTTGACAGGGTCAATTCCTTTTTGAAAAACAACCAGCTAATGGAAATAAGGGTACATATGAGGGCGATCAGCCCACTACTTTTTTTTATCCGCATAAGTTGACTCCTTTTTAATGATTCGTACTACTTAATTTACATAATTATTGATAAGAAGTCAAAATACCTAGGGGGAAGACGCGTGAACGGTTTTTTGAAATATTTATTGAAACGGATATTCTATATGGTATTGACCTTATGGTTGATTGCCACGATCACATTTTTCTTAATGCAATTTTTACCAGGAACACCTTATACCAATGCAGAAAAACTGAGTCCCGAACAGATTGCCTTATTGAATGAACAAGCAGGTTTAGATAAACCGATGATTACTCAATATGGGCTGTATTTGACGAATTTAGTTAAAGGCGACTTTGGGATTTCATTCCAATTCAAAAATCAACCGGTAGCGAATCTATTATCTGGTCGGATTGGTCCTTCTTTACAATTGGGGCTGCAGGCAATTATTTTTGGGACTTTTTTCGGTATCATTTTAGGGACGATCTCCGCTATGAAACAAAATACATGGATTGATACGACGTCAACGCTAGTAGCGATCTTGGGACGTTCGATTCCGAACTTTGTCTTTGCCGTTTTGCTGCAATACATTTTTGCCATCAAATTAGGTGTCTTGCCAATCGCCAAATGGGAAACTTTTGCAAGCACGATTTTGCCAACGATCGCATTAGCCATGTCGCCACTGGCAGACTCTGCCCGCTTTATTCGAACCGAGATGGTCGAGGTGCTCCACAGTGATTACGTTGAGTTGGCTCGTGCCAAAGGGCTGAGCCGCTGGGAGATCGCCTTCAAGCATGGTTTGCGGAACAGTTTGATCCCGCTGCTTACCTTGTTAGGACCTTTAGCCGTTGGATTGATGACGGGTTCATTGGTTGTTGAGAATATTTTTGCGATTCCGGGGATTGGCGAACAATTCGTAAAATCAATCATGACAAATGATTATCCAACAATCATGGCAGTCACGATTTTGTACTCTGCCATGTTAGTATTTGTGATTTTAGTGGTAGATATTTTGTATGGTATCGTTGATCCGCGTATCCGTGTGTCAGAAGGGAGCCGTGGCTAATGGAAGAGAAAACAATCAATCAAGTAGCTGCCATTGATGCAGCCAAATTTCAGCCGTTACAAAAAAATACCAAAGAAGAACGAGAAGCAATTGCTGCGCCATCGCTGACCTTTTTCCAAGATTCATGGCGCCGTCTGAAGAAAAACAAAGCAGCTGTATTTTCGATCGTACTATTGCTGATCATTATTGCAATCTCGATTATTACGATCTTTGTTTCTCCCCATGACCCTACTGCGCAAAACGTGAAGTTCACGAATCTGCCTCCCAAAATTCCCGGACTCAATCTCCCAGGATTAAATGGGTATGCAATGGTTGGTGGTGAATTGGTTGATAAATATGCTGCTGCCAATGTTCCAGAAGGCACTTACTATCTACTAGGAACCGACGGACTAGGACGGGATCTGTTGAGCCGTTTATTTGTCGGAACGAGAATCTCGCTATTGATTGCCTTTATTGCCGCTTTGCTAGATATCATCTTTGGCGTGACCTATGGATTGATTTCCGGTTTATTAGGGGGACGAGTGGATAATATCATGCAACGTTTCTTAGAGATCCTTTCTGGGATTCCGAATCTAGTGGTGATGATTTTGATGCTGGTCGTCTTCAAACCAGGAATCTTTTCGATCGTAGCTGCGATGGCTATCACCAACTGGATTCCAATGGCTCGGATTGTTCGCGCGCAAACAATGAAATTAAAAGATCAAGAGTTTGTGCTAGCTGCTACGACATTAGGTGAGAGCCGTATGAAGATTGCGATGAAGCATATCTTGCCGAATATTTCGAGTGTGATTATTGTCCAAATGATGTTCAGTATCCCATCAGCGATTTTCTTCGAGGCTTTTCTAAGTTTTATCGGTTTGGGCTTAAAGCCGCCTTCAGCATCGCTAGGGATGTTACTGAGCGACGGGTACAAGACCTTTTTATTCTTGCCTTACCAAATGTGGGTGCCGGCGGTTACGTTGTCGGTCATTATGATCGGATTCAACTTACTTGCTGATGGACTCCGTGATGCCTTCGATCCGAAAATGAAAGAGTGATTGCTATGGAAAAAGTGTTAGAAGTGAAAAATTTAGAGATCTCCTTTGATACCTTTGCAGGGAAAGTCCAAGCGATCCGCGATGTCAGTTTCGAACTATACAAAGGCGAAACACTAGCGATCGTTGGCGAATCCGGTAGTGGGAAATCAGTAACTACCCGCAGTATCATGGGATTATTAGCTAGTAACGCCAATATAGATAATGGAGAGATCCTATTCAATGGAACGGATATTCTCAAGAAATCTGAGAAAGAACTACAAAAGATTCGCGGAAAAGAAATTGCGATGATCTTCCAAGATCCCATGACTTCTCTGGACCCGACGATGCCCATCGGCAAACAAGTGGCCGAATCTTTGATGAAACATAACAAGCTTAGTAAAAAAGAAGGACTCCGACAAGCCTTGGATCTTTTGAATCTGGTAGGGATTCCGAATGCTGAGAAGCGTTTGAAAAATTATCCGCATCAATTTTCAGGGGGACAACGGCAACGGATCGTCATTGCCATCGCATTAATCTGTTATCCACAGATCCTGATTGCTGATGAGCCGACTACGGCACTGGATGTAACGATTCAAGCCCAAATCCTTGAGTTGTTGAAAGATATCCAACAAAAAATCAATTCATCGATCATTTTTATTACCCATGATTTAGGAGTAGTAGCAAATGTGGCAGATCGGGTAGCCGTCATGTATGGCGGCAAAATCGTAGAGGTGGGAACAGCAGAAGAAATATTCTATAATCCACAGCATCCTTACACTTGGGGGCTGTTAGGTTCCATGCCTACCTTGGAGGGGACGGGGGATCGTCTGTATGCGATTCCTGGCTCACCACCAGATTTGTTGGATCCGCCGACTGGGGATGCTTTTTATCCTAGAAATGAGTTTGCTTTGCAGATCGATGCCGAACAGCAACCCCCATTCTTTGATGTTTCACCGACCCATAAAGCAGCTACGTGGCTTTTAGCTCCGCAAGCACCTAAGGTTACCCCTCCGGATGAAATCTTGATTCGTTGGAAAAAATTCCAAGAAAAAACTAGACAGGCATCTGTATAAAGGAGGAGAACCCATTGGAGAAAGTGTTGCTTGAAGTAAAGAACTTAAAACAATATTTTAATGTCGGTCGCAAAGACGAAGTCAAGGCTGTAGATGATATCTCCTTTCAGATCTATGAAGGAGAAACCTTTGGACTAGTAGGAGAATCCGGTAGTGGGAAGTCAACGACTGGTCGAACGGTCATTCGACTGAATCATCCCACGGCAGGAGAAATCTTGTTTGATGGACAAGATGTCATGAAAATCAAAGGCAAAAAAGATTTAGCTGATTTCCGTCGAGAAGTACAAATGGTTTTCCAAGATCCGTATGCATCATTGAATCCTCGAATGAAAGTTCGCGATATCATTGCTGAAGGGATCGATATCAACGGATTGGCAAAAAACGAAAAGGAACGCAACCAGCGCGTAGATGATTTGTTGAAAACTGTTGGTTTAAACCCAAGTCATGGAACTCGCTATCCCCACGAATTTTCCGGAGGACAGCGGCAACGGATTGGGATTGCCCGAGCACTAGCGGTAGATCCCAAGTTCATCATCTGTGATGAACCGATTTCGGCTCTGGATGTTTCGATTCAGGCCCAAATCGTCAATTTGCTGCAAGATTTACAGCAAGAACATAAGCTGACTTATCTATTCATTGCCCATGACCTATCAATGGTCAAACATATCAGCGATCGCATCGGTGTGATGCATAATGGTAAACTTTTGGAAGTAGGTTCTAGTGATGAAATCTATCATTATGGGGTCCATCCGTACACAGAGAGTCTCTTGTCGGCGATTCCACTGCCAGACCCAGATCATGAACGAGAACGGAAGCGCATCAAATACGTCAGCGAACCAACAGATGACAAGCCTCGTGCCATGGAAGAAATCGCAGAGGGGCATTTTATTTATGCTACGAAGGAAGAAGCGGCACAGTATCAGAAAAAATTGGCACAAAAAAAGGGGTAGACCTGTTTAGGAGGAGATGAAACTGAGTGTTTTAAAAGCATACAAATTTCGGATCTATCCTACAGAGGAACAAAAGCAGTTCTTTATCCAAACGTTTGGTTGCGTACGCTTCACCTATAATCAATTGCTAAAAGCAAAGATGGAAGAACTTACTATAAATGCAGAAAAAGAAAAACTAACACCTGCAAAATTAAAAAAAGAGTATCCTTTTTTAAAAGAGACCGACAGTTTGGCACTGGCCAACGCCCAGCGCAATTTGGAACGGGCTTTTCGCAACTATTTTCAAAAGCGAGCAGGCTTTCCTAAACTGAAGACGAAAAAGAATATTTGGCAATCGTATACGACAAACAATCAACAACATACGATCTACTTGGTCGATGATCAGTTGAAATTGCCTAAATTGAAATCATTCGTTGCAGTCAAGCGTCATCGGCCAATCAATGGTCAGATTAAATCGGCGACGATTTCTGCAAGAAACAATACTGAATTTTATATTTCGATTCTTTGCATCGAAGAAATTCAGCCCTTGCCGAAGAACCAACGAAAGATTGCCTTGGTTTATCATCCAGAAGTGTTGGTAGAGGCCAATGCACAGTTACCCTTTATCAGTACCAATGCCATCAAATCTCAACAAAGGCTGGCCCGTGCAGAACGAAAACTAAATGTGAAAGCAAAAGCTGTCAAACGAAAAAAAATGGTGCTTAGTCATGCTCGTAATTATCAAAAACAAAAAGGAAAAGTTTCTCAGCTATATCGAGCGCATCGTGATCAAAAAAAAGAATACATCGATCAAGTAACCTTTCATCTGGTCAAACAATACGATACGATTTTTTTGGAACGGCTGATCGATGAGACTTGTAGATCTACAGGGAATTTTTCAGTCAGCGACTGGCATCAGTTTATTCGTAAAATCACGTACAAAGCAGAGTGGTACGGCAAAGAAGTCCGATTTATTTCTTTGTCGGCCAAAGAGTGTCAAAAAATGACGCAAATGTTGCGTGTAATCGAAAGTGAAACGAACTGGGAGGAGCGCCAGGGATCGCCTAGGGGATAGAAAAAATCTTTGGATTTTTGTTTCTAGGAATTCTGCTCACTAATTATGATTAACCAGCGAAGAGGCTGTGACGTCAGGCAAAACAAAAAATACCCAAACGATACACAAACCCACAGACGCTGGCTTTATGCTCAGCTGAAAGTGATTCGTCTATCGTTTCGGTTCTTGTTTGCTTGTGTTGCAGCCTCTTTGCACGGCCTACATTTTGTCGCCAAGCACATCAGCATTCAATTCATAGATTTTCGAAGGTCGTCCAATACCGACGGGCTTTTCACCGATTTCCGTGAAATATTGAAGCATGGCTTTTTTGAAATTTGAATGGTCAATCAATTTAAAATCGATCCCCAAAAATTTAGCGAAGACTTTACGTGCTTCAGTGATCGTGAAGTTTTCGCCGAGAACCAGCAGTACTTGTGGTTCGTGTTCCATTTTGTTTGCCACTCGTTCAAATGCTTTCAAAATAATCGCGCTATGGTCAAAAGCCAATGTATCCTTACCGACAGATTGTCCCGAGACTAGGTCCAAGATAATCTCAACATCGCCACTAGATAAAAAGATTTGGTTCGCCTTTCTCTCTAATGAAAACCAGCGGACTTGATTGGCATCATCCCCAGCGCTCAAAGGTTCTTCGCCGATAAAAGCGAGATAACTGACCGTAATGACCCAGCCCCGCGGGTCTCGCCCTGGCGTGCTGAAGGTATGGAGTTGTTCGATGTTTTGCTTTGAGATGGTTACGCCGATCTCTTCTTGCGTCTCGCGAATGACACTTTGACCAGTTGACTCATTCGGATTGACGAAACCACCCGGTAAAGCCCAAGAATTTCGAAAGGGATGCCCTTTTCGCTGAATCAGTGCAATCTTCAGTTCTTCTTCTTCTTTGTTGTAACACATCAAGACCATATCGACTGTCACAGAAGGCTTCTCATATTTTGGCTGGTCCTGACTGCGATACCAAGTTAAAAATTCTGCTTCAGAAGCTTCTTTTTCATAATACTCTTTTTCTGCTGTTTTTGAGGTGAATTCTTTCATTCCTGTCTCCTACTCCTGATATGATGAAATAATAATGATGATGGATTAGTTAAAAAAATAGGGAAAAATCAAATTGATAAAAAAGAGTGCTAAATAGAAGAATGCCGCTTTTTGTGTGTGCTTCATGGCTAAATATCCCCACACAGCGATCCATAGCAGGAACCCATAACGAAGCAATGATGTGATGACCACAAAGAAGCTAGCTAGATTTTGCCCATTGAAATAGCCGTAAAAATACAAATAAAAACTAGAAAAAATCAAATGGATGATCGTTAAAACAGCTAAGATCATGAAGCGCTGTTGTTGTTTTTTCAAGCGAAAAACCCTCTCTTTCAAACGTTCATTCCTATTATAGCAAAAAAACAGCTCATAAACCAAAAGGAGCTGATAGTAAAATCATCTCATCAATTTGGGCAAAAGAAAAAAGGAAAAACTCACAGAAAATTATGGTATACTACCTTAGTATACACTTTACAGGTGAAAAGGAGGACGTACGCCCATGGCTGAAAAAGAAACATTTTATATTACGACGCCAATCTATTATCCAAGCGGCAAATTGCATATCGGAAATTCTTATACAACGATAGCTTGCGACGCAGTAGCACGTTATAAACGTCTAATGGGCTTTGATGTGTTTTATTTGACTGGTGTTGATGAACACGGGCAAAAAATCGAAAAAAAAGCGGAAGAACTAGGTGTTGATCCACAAGAATATGTAGATAAAATGGCTGCCGATGTCAAAAAATTGTGGAAAACATTGGACATCAGCTACGATAAATTTATCCGGACAACGGACGACTATCACAAAAAGGCAGTCCAAAAAATCTTTCAACAATTATTGGACCAAGGAGATATTTATCTTGGCGAGTATGAAGGCTGGTACTCTGTCTCTGATGAAGAATACTTCACAGAAACGCAATTGGCAGAAGTTTATCGTGATGAAGAAGGACATGTGATCGGTGGGAAAGCACCAAGCGGCCACGAAGTAGAATTAGTAAAAGAGTCTTCGTACTTCTTCCGCATGAGCAAGTATGCAGATCGTCTGGTGCAATATTATGATGAGCACCCAGAATTTATCCAACCTGAATCCCGTAAGAATGAAATGATCAATAATTTCATCAAGCCAGGTTTAGAAGATTTAGCTGTCTCCAGAACAACTTTCAAGTGGGGGATTCCAGTAACGGCGAGTCCTGAACATGTGGTCTATGTTTGGATCGATGCTTTATCAAACTATATTACAGCACTAGGCTATGGTTCCGATGACGATTCATTGTTCCAAAAATACTGGCCGGCAGATGTTCATATGGTTGGAAAAGAAATCGTTCGTTTCCATACGATCTATTGGCCAATCATGCTGATGGCATTAGATTTGCCATTGCCTAAAAAAATCTTCGGTCATGGTTGGCTGATGATGAAAGACGGCAAAATGTCGAAATCTAAAGGCAATGTCGTTTATCCAGAGATGCTTGTTGAGCGCTATAGCTTGGATGCTTTGCGCTACTACTTGCTGCGGGCAGTGCCTTTTGGCAGTGACGGCGTTTTTACACCAGAAGACTTTGTTTCTCGGGTAAACTATGATCTAGCCAATGACCTGGGTAATCTATTAAACCGCACTATCGCTATGATCAATAAGTATTGTGAAGGAATCGTTCCTAAATATGCCTCAAAAGTAACTCCTTACGATAGTGAGTTGTCGACAACCGCAGCCAACGTCGTAGGTCGCTACCATGAAGCAATGGACAAGATGGAATTCAGTACTGCATTGTCGGAAGTATGGACGTTGATCTCTCGTGCCAACAAATACATCGATGAAACACAACCGTGGGTATTGGCCAAAGATCCTGAGAAAAAAGCAGAATTAGACAGTGTGATGGTCCATCTTGCAGAAAGCTTGCGAATCGTAGCAATCTTGCTGCAACCGATCATGACCGAAACACCGGCAAATATTTTCCATCAGTTAGGCTTAACTTCAGAAGCCATGGACTTGAAAGACTTGCGGTTCGGTGAATTTCCTAGTGATACCAAAGTAGTGGCTAAAGGAACGCCAATCTTCCCTCGTTTGGAATTAGAGACGGAAGTCGCTTACATCCAGAAGAAAATGGCGGAAGGAACGCAAAGCACTGCTGAAACAGTCAAATGGAACCCAGAAGAAACGGTTCTTGCTTCTGAAAAAACAGAGATCAAATACGATGATTTCGACAAGATCGAATTGAAAGTAGCTGAAGTGATCGACTGTCAAAAAGTCAAAGGAGCAGATAAACTGCTTCAATTTCGCTTAGCTGCGGGTGATGATCAAGATCGACAAATCTTGTCAGGAATCGCTGAGTTTTATCCAGAGCCGCAAGATTTGATTGGTAAGAAAGTCGTAATCGTAGCGAATCTGAAACCACGTAAGATGCGGGGGCAAATCAGTCAAGGGATGATCCTTTCCGCGGAAGATACCGAAGGACGATTAAAAATTGTTGAAGCTCCAAAGGGAATGCCTAACGGATCAATCATTGCCTAAGCGAGACAGTATTTAATCATTTCTGTTCTTTTTTCAGAAAATGAAATTGCAACTGAATGAAACATTTTGTATAATGGTCTTTATTGAGATGATCATGAGGGAGTAACTGGCAGCTTATCGTTGCGGCAACATCACCATCCTGAAAGAAATTTCTGGTGTTGCCTTAAATAGTGAGACTCGTGTATGTGTTTTAGTGCATACATGAGTCTATTTTTTTTCATTTCATGTACAATAAAGAAGGAAGAAGAATAAAGGAGGAAAAACATGTCTGAAGAGAATAAAAAAGAGCAACTCTCGCAAGCTTTTTATGCACAAGAAGCTGAGGCTGTTCTGAAAGAGCTGCAAACCGATGCCAACGGTTTGACAAATGACGAAGCCAAAAGTCGTCTGTCACAATATGGCGCCAATGAATTAGAAGAAGGTAAGAAAAAATCGATGGCTCAAAAATTCTTTGAACAATTCAAAGATTTGATGATCATCGTCTTGTTAGCCGCTGCGATCATTTCTGCTGTCGTGTCACATGAAATCGTCGATTCAATCATTATTTTAGCCGTTGTTATTATCAATGCGATCATGGGCGTGGTTCAAGAAGCGAAGGCCGAACAAGCCATCGAAGCGTTGCGGGAAATGTCGACGCCCAATGCCAATGTGTTACGAAATGGGCATACGGTGACGATCAAAAGCGATGAACTGGTTCCCGGAGATATCGTTCTTTTAGAAGCCGGCGATGTGGTACCAGCTGATTTACGCTTATTAGAAGCTAGTTCTCTGAAAATCGAAGAAGCGGCATTAACTGGTGAATCGGTACCCGTAGAAAAAGAATTGACTGTGATCGATGCAACAGATGTTGGGATCGGTGATCGTGTCAATATGGCTTACTCCAACAGTAATGTGACTTATGGACGGGGAAAAGGGGTCGTTGTCAATACAGGGATGGCGACAGAAGTCGGTAAGATCGCTGGTATGTTAGCAAGAGCCGAAGAAACGGAAACGCCGTTGAAACGTAACTTGAATGAACTTGGTAAATTCTTGACGATCGCCATCATCGTGATCGCCGTAATTATGTTCTTTGTTGGTACGATCTTCAATAATACTTCTTGGGTCGACATGTTGCTGACATCAATCTCTCTTGCGGTTGCTGCGATTCCAGAAGGATTGCCAGCGATCGTAACGATCATCTTAGCACTAGGCACGCAAGTCATGGCCAAACGAAACGCTGTTATTCGTAAATTACCGGCAGTAGAAACATTGGGTGCGACAGACATCATCGCATCAGATAAAACAGGTACATTGACACTAAACCAAATGACAGTTGAAAAACTTTATGTCAATGACAAGCAACATGCTGCTTCTGAAGACATTCCATTGGATACAATGGCTCTGAAAGTCATGAACTTCGCGAATGATACTAAGTTCGGTGAGGAAGGCAACTTGATTGGTGATCCTACTGAAACAGCACTTGTTCAATTCGGGATGGATCAAGGCTTCCACGTGAAAGATCAAGTGAGTGCAGAACCTCGTGTAGCGGATCTGCCATTTGATTCGGATCGTAAATTGATGAGTACGATCCATGAACAAGAAGATGGTCGTTACTTAGTTGCAGTGAAAGGCGCGCCAGATGTCTTATTGGGACGTGCGTCAAAAGTCTTGTTGAACGGACAAGAAGTACCAATGACTGAAGAAGAAAAACAAAAAATCTTGTTCAACAATACAGATATGGCCAAACAAGCGCTTCGTGTCTTGGGAATGGCATACAAGTATGTAGATGCAGTACCAGAAAACTTGGAATCAGAAATCGTAGAAAATGATCTAGTCTTTGCTGGTCTTGTAGGGATGATCGACCCTGAACGGGCTGAAGCAGCCGATGCTGTGCGAGTAGCTAAAGAAGCTGGTATTCGTCCAATCATGATCACAGGAGACCACCGAGACACAGCAGAAGCAATCGCTGGACGTCTAGGAATCATCAAGCCTGGTGATGACGCAGCTGTATTGACGGGTGCTGAATTGAACAAAATGAGTGATGAAGAGTTTGCACAAAAAGTGACTCATTACTCGGTTTATGCACGGGTTTCACCTGAACATAAAGTTCGGATCGTGAAAGCATGGCAACATGAAGGCAAAGTCGTCGCTATGACAGGTGATGGTGTCAATGATGCGCCAGCACTGAAACAAGCTGATATCGGTGTTGGTATGGGAATCACTGGGACTGAAGTATCTAAGGGTGCTTCGGATATGGTTCTGGCTGATGACAACTTCGCAACGATCGTTGTTGCTGTTGAAGAAGGACGCAAAGTTTTCTCAAACATCCAAAAAGCAATCCAATATTTGTTAGCGGCTAACTTAGGTGAAGTTTTGACATTGTTCTTAGCTACCTTATGGGGCTGGGATACACTGTTGCCGATCCATCTGTTGTGGATCAACCTTGTAACAGATACTTTCCCTGCAATCGCATTGGGAATGGAGCCAGCTGAAAAAGATTTGATGAAGCATGCCCCTCGTGGCCGGAATTCGAACTTCTTCTCTGGTGGAGTCATGAGCAGTATCATCTATCAAGGGATCTTGGAAGCTGCAACGGTATTGTTCGTCTATTGGTCAGCAATTCAATGGCCGGTACACGATACCTATGATGCAATCCATGCGGATGCATTGACAATGGCGTTTGCTACACTAGGATTGATGCAACTGTTCCATGCCTTTAACGTTAAGTCTGTTTACCAATCATTATTCAAAGTGGGACCTTTCCGTAACAAAACCTTTAACTGGGCAATCTTGCTTTCCTTTGCATTGATGATGGTCATCATTGTTGTTCCTGGATTAAATGACATCTTCCGAGTGGCTCATTTAGATCTCTATCAATGGGGAATCGTTCTAGGTGCATCCTTCGCGATCATCCCGATCGTTGAGATCGTTAAAGCTGTCCAACGTGCAATGGGCAAAAAATAAGCAGTCTCTAAATTTATTCCGCAGGCAGAGTATTCTGACTGCGGTTTTTGTTCACACCAATCGTCGTAAATGAATAATAGGGGCGAATGAACAATCTGCTTTTGCCGACCTTTTCATTTTTGGCAATAAACGGTAAAATAAAAGATAGCTAAGAAGAAAGTAGGGGAATGAATCGTGCGACCGAATTTAGGTTTTTATGTACAAACAATCAATGATCTAGTGAAAGAGACAGAGAAAATCGGGGAAACCATGAATCCGAATTATGAAGAGATTCGTCAGGCTCTCGATAAAAAAAAGGAATCTGAACTATCACCAGAGCGTCTGGAAACAATCGAAGCGTCCTTTAAAAAAGGAACGGACAAATATCGTTTGATGCTGGAACAGATCTCTAAATTACGCCCGCCTGCAACGGTCATGGGGATTCACAAAAAATTTGAACGAGCATATACGAAGTATGTTGCTGGCTGTGAAGAAATGATTCTAAGTATTGCTGATGGGGTCGATCGGGAAGCTTTCGATGCGTCAGAGAAAAAACAAGACGAAGCCACTGATGAAATCTCTTTTGCAATTCAGCGGATGACAGCTCTCTTGTTAAAAAAATGATAAAGTTCGTTTCTTAAACGAGAGTTATTTAATTTAAATGTTATGTTATTCTTATGTAAAATGATGATGGTGGATGTATAATGAATTAACAACCAACAACCTTTTTATTTTTCATTTTACTCCTTTTGCCATCAGGACTAACCAACTTGATGGTTTTTTTATTTTTATAAATGTTTTTTTACTCAAAATAATAAAATGACTGCAAAAGACATTGTGAATAAATTTACCTAACAGTTTGTTAGTATCGTTTCACTGCTAATCTAAAAACAAGTATCGCCAATTGCGGTTTTTCGCGGTAGATGCTATACTGAAAACAACTTATAAACGAAATGAGGGATCCTCCATTGAAAAACTAACCAATTTGTTGGAAGCTGCATAGAATCATGTTCTCTAGGGAGCAGTGTGCAGATTTTCAGGATTGGTGTGTTTTTCTGGAGGGTCTTTTTGTGTACTTTTCTGGAACCTGACCTGAAAATAGGCGCGGTTTTTGTCTAGAGATAGACAGGAGGTACAAAAATGTCAAATATAAAAATAGAACAATTAAGTTTTGGCTTCGATACTCAGAATCATCTGCTGTTCGATCAAGCTGATTTGGTGATCGATACCCAGTGGAAATTAGGTTTGATCGGTCGAAATGGTCGGGGGAAAACTACTTTACTCAAATTACTGCAAGACCAATTGCCTTATAGCGGGACTATCACCCATCAGCAAGCATTCGTTTACTTTCCTCAACCAGTGGCAGATCCGCAACAACTAACCTATGATACATTACAAGATCTGTGTGAATTTGAGCAATGGCAGATCGAGCGAGAGTTAAATTTGCTTCAGTTGGATCCAGATGTCCTCTGGCGTCCATTTGAGACATTGTCTGGTGGGGAACAAACCAAAGTTTTACTTGCACTACTGTTCATCGATGAGGAACACTTTCCGTTGATCGATGAACCCACCAATCATTTAGACATTACAGCTCGTGCTCATGTAGCTGCTTATCTAAAACGGAAAAAAGGCTTTATCGTCGTCAGCCATGATCGACACTTTGTTGACGAAGTGGTGGATCACATTTTATCGATTGAAAAAAGCCGACTAGTGATTTATCAGGGGAACTTTTCTGTTTACGAAGAACAAAAGCAACGGCAAGATCAGTTTGAACAGGAGCAAAATGTTAAACTGAAAAAAGAGATCGGCCGTTTAAAGCAAACGGCTGCCGAAAAAGCAGAATGGTCACGAGGACGGGAACGAGATAAACTGGGATCACCAACAAAAAAAGGCAGTGGAGCAGTCTATGACACAGGGGCGATTGGTGCTCGGGCAGCCAGAACGATGAAACGATCCAAAGCAATCGTCAAGCGGATGGAAGATCAAGCACAAGTCAAAGAACAGTTGTTGAAAGACATCGAATATATCGATCCCCTTTCTATGAATGTTAAAGCCACGCATCACAAAGTTTTGCTGCGAGTGGAAAATTTGCAATTGACGTATGAGCAACCGTTGTTTGATCCGTTGAATTTTACCATCGAAGCTGGTGACCGGATTGGTATTTTGGGTGCAAATGGTTCTGGCAAATCGAGTTTGGTGGCTGGCCTATTAGGTCATTTTACTGGAACTGTCACCGGCTCTGTTTGGATGCCGCAACACTTGTCCATCAGTCGTGTTCGCCAAAATTACGAGGATAATCGAGGCACCTTGACTGAGTTTGCTGAATTCCACCGATTGGATTATCAAGAATTGTTGAATAATCTGAAGAAATTGGGCGTGGAGCGAAATGTCTTTCAGACCCGAATCGAAGATATGAGTATGGGGCAGCGTAAGCGTGTGGAATTGGCAAAATCGTTGGCAACCCCTGCTGAGCTGTTTATCTGGGATGAACCCTTGAATTATCTGGATGTCTTTAATCAGAATCAGTTAGCTGAAGTGATCCAACTTGTCCAACCGACGATGTTGATCATTGAACATGATCGCCATTTTCTGGATCAAGTGACTACACAACAATTTTTGCTTGGACATACAGATCTAGCGCGTCCATAAATCGAACCGGGATAGGATTTTTTTAAATCTTATCCCGATTTTGTTATTTTAAAGTGGTAGGTTTTTGAGAAAGATACCCTATTTTGATCGTTAGTCTGTTTTTTTGATTTGAGTGGTCTAGATAAAAAATAATAAATGGGGTGCCTGTTTTTTCTTTTTTTATTTATTTTAGCTGGATTTTTTATTTATTTTGCAAGAAAAAAAGCCTTACTGTGCAATATTCTGTCGTTCAACAATCTCATTTTTTTCTCATCGTTCTGCTAGTTAATTAAAATTTCTATCATAATTACCAAAGGGTTTTACAAAAGATTTACAATAACAGTACCGAATAAAAATATTCATTTGTTATCATAAAAATCGAATTTCTTTGAGCGTTTGACAACAGCCTGTAAGAATTCAGCTGTTTTTGTGTTCCTATCTTGCTGGTCGAACAAAAGCGGCAAAGAGAAAAATAATGGAGGTTCTTTTTTTGATAGAAGTAGTTGGGTTGAAGAAGGTCTTTGACAACAAGTTTGAAGCTTTGAAAGCGGTGGATTTTACGATCGAGAAGGGCGATCTTGTTTGTTTACTTGGGCCTAGTGGCTGTGGGAAGTCAACGATTTTGAATTTGATCGCTGGATTGTTGAGTCCGACAGATGGGGATATCCGCTTTAACGGAAATTCCGTGGTGAAAACGGAGCCAAAGGATCGCAATATCGGCTTTGTCTTTCAAAATTATGCCTTGTATCCTCATATGACCGTTTTAGAAAATGTCATGTTTCCACTGACTGTTGGTGATAAAAAAATCAAGAAAAACGAAGCGCAGCAAATTGCTGAAAAATATATGCAGCTGACCAATATTGAAGAATTGAAGGATAAAAAACCTGGTACATTGTCTGGTGGGCAGCAACAGCGGGTTGCCATCACTCGTGCGTTAGTCCAAAATCCTGAAGTACTATTGCTGGATGAACCATTGAGTAATTTAGATGCGCGTTTGCGTTTAAAGATTCGCGAGGAGATTCGTCGCCTAGTCAAAGAAGTTGGGATCACGACGATTTTTGTGACTCATGACCAAGAAGAAGCGTTGTCTATCAGTGACAAAATCATTTTGATGAATGAAGGCGTGATCCAGCAAAATGATGATCCGCAAAATCTTTATTTAGAACCCAATAATTTATTCGTTGCAAAGTTTATCGGAAACCCAATTATCAATATCTTGCCAGTAGAAGTGACAGATGGTGTCATGCATCATCCAGAATTCACGATCCCTACAGAGCGCTTCGTGGATATCCGCTTCAAGAAACCGTTGACAGATGGTCATTATACTTTAGGGATCCGTCCAGAAGATGTGTTAACGACGACCCAAACACCATTATTCAATACCGAGATAAAAAGTGTTGAACTAATTGGTCGTGAACGGATCTTGAACTTTGATCTGGCTGACATCCACATTAAATCGATCGTTAGCATCGAAGAAATCATTGAAGAAGGAGCACACTTAGCTTTTGACTTCAATTACAAAAAAGCGTTCATCTTTGATGAAAAAGGGGAGCGAGTTTATTGATGTTCAAGAAAAATTATAATCCCGAAAATCAAACCAAAGCTTGGCTGTTCTTATTGCCCTCACTAGTCATTATTTTGCTCTTTAGTGTGTATCCATTATTTCGTTCATTGTTTATGAGTTTTCAAAAAGGATCATTGATCAATCAGCGATATGCCGGATTAGAAAACTACCAAAAAGTGCTGACGGATCCAGTGTTTTTCAAGGCGCTAAAGAATACAGCTTGGTTTGCATTCGCCGTGGTTCCTATTGCATTAGTGATTTCACTAGCGATCGCTTGGATCATCTTTGAAAAGGTGAAACATAAGAGCTTTTTTGAGACGATCTTCTTTATGCCGTATGTCACCAGTACCATCGCCATTGGGATCGTGTTTCGCTATTTCTTTAATGGGTCTTATGGGATCATCAACTACTTGCTGGGCTTAGTGGGGATTCCCGCCGTCAATTGGCTGGATAATGTCAATATGAGTATGCCGACACTGATCATTTTTGGGATTTGGAGCAGTTTGGCCTTCAATATTATTATTCTCTTAGCAGGGATGCGTAACATTGACAAAGAACATTATAAGATCGCAAAAATGTTTGGCGCCAATAACTGGGAGATTTTTCGCAAGATTACTTTTCCGCAGTTGATTCCGACATTTGCCTTCTTGTTGACCGTTAATATCATCAGTGCCTTTAAAGTCTATACACAAGTCTATGCCTTGTTTGGTGGTCAACCCGGTATCGCCAAAAGCGCAACCACAGCTGTCTATTATATTTATGACAAATTCCATATTGCGGGCCGTCCTGGGATCGCAATGGCTGCGACTGTGATTCTCTTTGTTATTATTTTGGCGGTGACCTTTATCCAAAATAAAATTTTAAAGAAAGTAGGGGAATAAGATGAAAAAAGTCGTAACCCTCATCTCTCTGATTTTTTTGGCGCTCTTAGCGATCATCACGATTTTTCCGTTTATTTATATGATTCTCGCGGGACTGATGACTTATAGTGAGGCCACCAGTATTCCGCCTACGATTTTGCCGGAGTCCTTTCAATGGAGCAACTATGCCGAAGTCTTTACCAAAGCACCATTTCTCCGTTACTTTCTGAATACAGTCTTTGTTTCAGCAGTCACGACTATCGCCACATTGATTACTGCTATTCTGGCAGCTTTTGCATTGACTAGTTTGGAATTCAAATTCAAAGGGCTTGTGATTGCTCTAATGATTTCCTTATTGATGGTTCCTTATGAATCAATCATCTTTACCAACTACAACACGATTGCTCAAATGGGGTTGTTGAATACTTACAGTGCGTTGATTATTCCCTTTCTGACGAGTATCTTTTATATTTATTACCTGAATGGCTATTTGAAAAGCATTTCGAATACCTTTTATAAAGCAGCAAAAATCGATGGTGCAAGCGATATGGCTTACATACGGCGGATATTGATCCCAATGTCTAAACCGGCACTAGTGACTGTTGGCATCTTGACCTTTATCTCGAGCTGGAATTCTTTCTTGTGGCCATTGTTAGTCACGAATGAAAAAAAATATCGGTTGTTGAACAATGGGCTAGCGGCCTTCACATCAGAAAGCGGTAGCGATGTTCATTTGCAGATGGCAGCTGCGACATTGACTGTCATTCCGATTTTGATCATTTATTTGATTTTTAGAAAAGAGATTATTAAAGGAGTGGCAAAAGATGGCATCAAAGGCTAAAACAACAGTTACATTTCACAGTGGTATTCTCACGATCGGCGGCACCGTCATCGAAGTGGCATACAAAGATGCCCATATTTTCTTCGATTTTGGTTCGGAGTATCACCCAGAGCAGCCATTACCCGACGAAGCATTACAGACCTTAGTGGATCATCGCTGGGTCCCGCAATTGCGCAATGTCTATGATCCTCGTCTGTCTTATACGTATCATGGATCAGAACAAAAGGACTATCAAGAAACAGCTGTTTTTCTATCTCATGCCCATCTTGATCATTCAAAGATGGTCAATTATTTGGACCCTGCAATCCCTTTGTATACCTTGAAAGAAACCAAAGCGATCCTAAAAGCATTGAATCGCACCGGTGATTTTTTGATTCCTACTCCTCATGAAGCCCCTGCCTTTGTGCGGGAAATGATTGGCTTGGAACCCCACGATGTGATCAAAGTTGGTGAGATCGAAGTAGAGATCGTTCCTGTGGACCACGACGCCTATGGTGCCGCGGCATTGCTGATTCGAACACCGGATCACTTTATTGCCTATACGGGCGATTTGCGGTTGCATGGCTATCATCCAGAGCGGACAAAAGAATTTTGTCAGTTAGCCAAACACACGGATCTATTGATGATGGAAGGAGTCAGTATCAGTTTTCCTGAAAGAGAAAGCGATCCAGATACTATCGAAGTAGCCAGTGAGAAAGAATTGGTAGCGGCTTTTGTCGAGTTGGTCGAAAAAAATCCACAACGGCAAATCACTTTCAACGGCTATCCTGCCAATGTAGAGCGTTTTTTAGCTTTGGTGGATGCTTGTCCTCGAACGATCGTCCTTGAAGCACACCAAGCAGCATTACTGAAAGAAATCTTTGACAGAGAAGTTCCCTATTACACGGTTGAAGGCGGAGCTTCCTTAGCAGAGTTAGATCCTGCGCTAGAAATTGATTATCGTTCTTTATGTGTCGACACTGGCCAGTATGTCTGGCAAGCAGTTGACCATTTTGAAAATTTACAACCAGGCAGTCTGTATATCCATAGCGATGCACAACCTTTGGGGGCTTTTGATCCTGCCTATGAAGAGTTTCTCGCTTTGTTAGCAAAGCTGGAAATTGAGTTTGTACGGCTGCCGGTTTCGGGACACGCAGTTCCTGAGGATCTTGATCAGATTATTGCGTGGATCGAACCAAAAAGATTGGTTCCAATCCATACCTTGAAACCAGAGAAACTGGTGAATCCGTATGGCGAAAGAATATTGCCAGAACGTGGCGAGAAAATAGAACTATAAAAGGATAGAGGAGAGTAAAGAATGAAATCAAAAAAACTAGCATTTGCAGCAGTGGCTGCGGCAACTTTAGTGTTAGGGGCATGCGGCAACAATGGCTCAAATGACAGTGCAAAAGGCAGCGATGAGATCGTTACAGAGGTTCCGAAAGATACTACTGTCACATTCTGGCATGCAATGAATGGTGCACAAGAAGAAGCACTGACGAAACTGACAGATGAGTTTATGGAAGCAAACCCAAATGTGAAAGTAGAACTGCAAAATCAATCTCAGTACTCCGATCTGCAGGCGAAAATCAATTCGACACTACCTTCACCAAAAGATTTGCCAACCATCACACAAGCGTATCCAGGTTGGCTTTGGAATGCAGCTCAAGATGAAATGCTTGTTGATTTAGGCGAGTATATCGATAATGATACGATTGGTTGGGGTGACCAAGAAGAAATTCGCTCTTCATTATTAGAAGGTGCACAAATTGATGGTGTCCAATATGGTATTCCTTTCAACAAATCAACGGAAATGTTATTCTACAATGCAGATCTTTTAAAAGAATATGGTGTAGAAGTACCGACAACATTAGATGAGTTAAAAGAAGCTTCAAAAACAATTTACGAAAAATCAAATGGCAGCGTTGTTGGTGCTGGCTTTGATTCATTGAATAACTACTATGCTATTGGCATGAAAAACAAAGGTGTTGATTTTAACAAGGATTTACAGCTAGACAGCGATGAATCGAAAAAAGTCATCAATTATTATGCGGAAGGTGTGAAAGACGGCTACTTCCGTATTGCTGGATCCGATCAATATCTTTCAGGACCATTCGCAAACGAACAAGTTGCGATGTTCATCGGCTCGATTGCTGGAGAAGGATATGTCAAAAAAGACACCGAAGGCAAATTTGAATATGGTGTCTCTGCCCGCCCAGAAAAAATCAATCTACAACAAGGAACAGACTTATATATGTTCACAAGTGCATCTCCAGAGGAACGTACCGCTGCTTTTGAATACATGAAGTTTTTGACTTCTCCTGAGTCACAATTAGAATGGGCAGTTTCAACAGGATACATGCCAGTTGTTCAATCTGTTTTAGATAGTGATGAATACAAGAACAATCCAGATACGAAAGTTGCTTCTGAGTTAAGTGAAGCAACAAAAGAACTTTTCTCGATCCCAGTAATTGAAAATGCAGACTCAGCTTACAATGAAGTTCGTTCCATCATGGAGAATATTTTGTCGAATACTGACAAAGATACCGATAAATTGATTAAAGATTCCATTCCACAACTTGAGGATGTTTGGAATCAATAGTTCTGCTCGTAAAAGGGCCAGACAATGACCCTATCAACCCGAAAGAGACCGTCAGATATCCCTGCGGTCTCTTTTACATAAATGTTAGAGGAGTAATGAGAAAATGCAAATCACCTTTCTTGAAACCAGCGACATGCACGGCTATGTCTACCCAACTAATTTCGCCGACGACCACGATCTGGCTATTGGGGCAGCGAAAGTCGCAACGAAACTAAAGCAGTTAAAAGCCGAAGCTGATGGTCCTGTTGTAATGATCGAAAATGGCGATTTTATCCAAGGATCCCCACTGAGTTATTATATTGCCAAAAGCCAGCATCCGGTAGCAGAATTGACCAAAGTGATCAATCACATGGCATACGATGTCCATGTTTTAGGAAACCATGAATTTAATTATGGATTAACGTATCTTCAAGAGGCAATCGCTAGTTATCAGTCCCCTGTTTTAGCAGCGAACATCTTAAATGAAGAGGGACAGCCCTATTTCGGCAAAGCCTATACGATCCTTGAAAAAGATGGGATTAAGATTGCGGTGTTGGGATTGGTGACCCAGTATATTCCTCATTGGGAACAACCAGCTACCATCAAGGGGATGCGGTTCGAAAGCATTATCCAAACGGCAAAAAAATATGTGCCTGAGCTAAGAAAACAAGCAGATCTTGTCATCGTCAGCTATCATGGCGGTTTTGAGAAAGATTTGGTAACCGGTGAAGCCACCGAATTGTTGACCGGAGAGAATGAAGGCTATGAGTTACTGCAAGAGGTGCCGGGGATTGACGCTTTCTTTACTGGACACCAACATCGGGAAATCGCCGCCATTGTCAATGGGGTCCCTGTGGTCCAGCCAGGTTATCGGGGCAGCCAAATCGGCCGAATCCAATTAACAATAGAGAAAAAAGAGGGTCAAACAGTGATTACGGATCAACAAGCGACATTGCATTCAGTGGCAGAAGTTTCAGCCGATGAAGCAATTTTGGCAATGATCGAACCAATTGAGACGGAATTGGAAAGCTGGTTGGATCAGCCGCTAGGGAAAGTGAACGGGGATATGCGAATTACTGATCCGATGCAGGCACGGATCGTGGAACATCCATACGTGGAATTTATCAATCGCGTTCAGATGGCTGCCAGCGGAGCGGAAATATCTGGGACAGCGCTCTTCAATAATGAAGGAAAAGGCTTCGGTACAACGATCACGATGCGGGATGTCATCACGAATTATATTTATCCTAATACATTGGCTGTCGTAAAAGTGACCGGAGCAGAGTTGCGTCTTGCGTTGGAACAGACAGCGAATTACTTAGCCGTCGAAGCAGGGAAAATCGTCTTTAATCCAGCCTTTATCGAGCCGAAACCGCAATACTACAATTATGATATGTACGAAGGAATCGACTATACGATTGATATGAACCAGCCAGTTGGCAAACGAATCACACGCTTGTTGTTCCATAATGAGCCTATCACGCCGGAACAGGAGCTGGAAGTTGTCGTAAATCAATACCGAGCGGTAGGCGGTGGGAATTACGCGATGTTTACAGCCGACAAAATTGTACGGGAGATCCAAGTGGATATGACTGAATTGATTGCTGATTATTTGAAACAACACCCAGTACTAGAAGCTGAGACGAATCAGAATTTCAAAATCGTGTACTAAAAAGCCAAAAAGGGCTGTGACATAAGTCATGCAACAAACGAACGATTCCGAGGAGAATGAGACTGTGCTTGCGCTTCAGCAAGTTTACATCACCAATGTACGATGGATGACACCCAGTTATCCTCGGATCGTCTTGTCTAGTTGCTACTTATGACACAGACCCTTTCTATGTTCTTGTAAAAGAAAATCAGATTAGTTTTCTACATTGCGGACATATTCATCGAAGTAGCGAATCAAATCGGCTTTTACCTGCTGATAGTCTTCTTCGCTATAGTTTTTTTCCTCTAATTTTGCTTGGAAAAAAGGAAGTTCTAACTCTTCTTTTAAGCGCTCAAGCACTTCTTCTTGGTTCATGAGATCACCTTTTCGTCTATTTGGTACCATCATAACAAATTGAATGCGGCTGTCAATGCTTCATACATTTCTTTCATTTTTTCCAAACGACTTTTAAGAGAAACAAAGTCATCGTCATCATGGAAAAGGACTTGTTTCAATTCAAAATAGTAAATCTCAAAAGCATCAAAGAAGCCAGTAACTTCGGATGTTTGCAATTCTTTAAAGGTATCACAACGAATATAGGCTTTTTCTGCAATGGCATAGGTTTCAGCCGTAGTCAATAAGACGAGGGCTTCATTGTAACGACGGCTAGTGACCAATTCATAAGTTGACTGGCACTTATTATAAATATTTGAAAAATCTTTCAGTAAAAGCTCGATGGGTGTTTTATCAAACATGGGGGAGTCCTCCTGATCGTTTTATTTTTCAAATAAGACACAAACACATTCAGGCGCGTAAACGTCTTTTTGAATAGTAGTGAGTTCACCAGTTTCGGCGTTGCGACGGTACAAAGTCAAGTTGTCGGAATTTTGATTGGCACAAACTAAGAATTTGTTGGTTGGGTCCAAGTCAAAGTCTCGCGGGAAGTCACCTTCTGTTGATCGACGTTGAATGAAATTCAAGCCAGCGCCATCTTCAGTTACTTCAAAGACAACGAGAGAGTTGTGTCCACGATTGGATGAATAAACGAAACGTCCATCTTTTGATACTCGGACAGCAGCCCCACTATTAAAGTCGGTGAAATCTTCTGGTAAAGTCGGTACTTTTTGGATTTCTTCAAAGCTGCCATCAGCTTCATTGTAGCGTAAAACAGTCAAAGAGCTGTCTAGTTCTCCTACCAGATAAGCATATTGGTGGTTAGGATGGAACACTAAATGACGAGGGCCTGTTCCGGCAGCTGCAACATAAACAGCCGCTTCTGTTAATTTTCCTTCAGCAGAAACGTCATACGTATACACACGGTCTGTTCCAAGATCACATACAGCTAAGCGTTGATCCGGCGTTAAGTCTGTGTAGTGTACATGAGGGTTGTCTTGATTTTCGTGAGGACCAACAGGTTCATCATGATAGATGTGATCAGTGGCTTCAATACTGCCGTCCGCCAATATTTTGTAGACGTTTACTTCACCTTTATGATAATTAGCACCATAAACAAGTTGACGAGGTTCATCTACTGCTACATAACACAATGGTGCGCCTTCTTCGGTCACAGTATTCAACAACTCAAATGCAGGCGTATAAGCACCACAACCGCCTGCGCCATCAACTTCGGTCACAGTATATACTCTTTCTTTTTTACTGCGGGCAAGATACGTTGGGCTCTTTTCTTCCGCACGCAAGGTCAAGTCGACCAATTGTTCTTTTTCTGTATCTAAAGTGATCGAATAGATCCCTTTACTTTCGCGACGCGTATAAGTGCCTAGGTAGATCGTTTGCAACATAAAAAAAGCCTCCTAATAGTTTGATTTCTTATTAATTCTACCATAGAATGCGGAAATGGGCGGATAGAAAAACTTCTTATGTTATAATAAAAAAAGAACATAAAGGGGAGGTTGTTGTATGAAACAAGGAACAATCAAAGCGATTGGGCCACAAGCGATCGATCAAAAAGAAAAAATGCTGATTTTTTTCGGCGACCAAGCAACAGAGATCTTAAGGGAGTATTCAGTGATCCAATCGATTCCAGATTCTCAAGATTTGGTCGTAGAAAACGGCGATACACTTATTTTTGGGGATCAGTCGTACACCGTGACACATGTCGGTCCTATCGCAAATCAAATTTTGCAAACGATCCAGCATGTGACATTTATCTTCGATGAAGTACCCGAAGAGCAACTGACCAGCGCTATCTATTTAGAACCTTTCAATTTGCCGACCCTTGAAGTTGGTATGAAAGTTATCTACAAGTAGGAGGCGGGGAAATGAAGGAAACAGAGAAGCGCCCTTTGTCCTGGTTTTGGAAGTGGTTTTTAAATAATCAAGCAGTCACGAGTCTATTAGTGGTTCTACTCGTCTTATTGATCTTGTTTATGTTTACGAAAGTATCCTATCTATTTGAGCCAATTTGGCAATTTCTGGCGATTGTTGGATTGCCAATCATTTTGGCGGGGATTTTGTATTACTTGATGAATCCTGCGGTTGATTATCTGGAACGAAAGGGAATCAAACGCATCTATAGTATTTTCGGTCTTTTTATTTTGGTCATCGGATTGATCGTCTGGGGCGTTGTGGTGATTGTGCCGAAGATCCAAGAACAGTCCATGAGTTTCGTTGAGAATTTGCCCGGATATTTGGATATCATTGAAAATAAAGTCAATGAGATTTTGTCCGATCCGATTTTCTCACAAGTTCAAGATCAATTGGAAGCATCTAATGAGAAGTTGATTGCATCAATGACCGACATCATTCAAAACTTATCACGGAGCACGATTCAAAATATCGGCAGCTTTTTTGGGGCCGTTGCAACGGTGGTATTGGCTGTCATAACGATGCCCTTTATTCTCTTTTATCTTTTAAAAGATGGACGACAGTTAGCACCTTATTTCGTGAAATTTTTGCCGACAAAAATGCGTAAACCATCATTGACGGTTTTAAAAGAGATGAATGATCAAGTTTCTTCTTATATTCGCGGGCAACTAACAGTCGCATTTGCAGTAGCCATCATGTTTATGGTCGGTTTTAGTTTGATCGGCCTAGATTATGCCATCACATTAGGGATCGCAGCTGGCTTTTTGAACTTGATTCCATACCTAGGCTCTTTTCTAGCGATGGTTCCGGCGGTCTTTTTGGGTATCGTCGGTGGTCCTGTCCTGTTGGTGAAAGTCCTGGTCGTCTTTGTGATCGAACAGACTATTGAAGGGCGATTGATCTCACCACTCGTTTTAGGAAACGAGTTGTCGATCCATCCCGTGACGATTTTATTAGTATTGCTGACTTCGGGTAAACTCTTCGGACTTGTCGGCGTGATTCTGGGGATCCCGGTATATGCTGCGGCAAAAGTGATCATTACCCATATTTTTGAATGGTATACGACCGTATCGAGTTTGTATGAAGAAGAAACGGAAAGCGATGTTCAGCAAGAATAGTTCGAAGAAAATTTTTTGACGAAAGATCTTTGTGAAAATCACACTGACTCACACATTTTTCTAGTTTTTTATCGGAGTATAAAAAAGCTGAATTTAGAAGGCTGGAGCGAATTGCTTCAGCCTTTTTGTTATGTGCGATTTTTGACACATAGTTGCAAGAAAAACATATAGCTTCTGTTTCTAGAGAATGCTTATACTGAAAGCACATACAAGCAAAGGAGCGTTGGAATGAAGATTCTTGCAGTAGATATCGGAGGGACAATGATCAAGACGGGGTTGTTGAATAGTCACGGAGAAAGAATACAATTAGGAAGCTTTCCGATGAATAAAGACTATTCAACTGTGATCGACCGATTGATTTCACATATTGATAATGACTATCCAAAAGACTTTTCCGGAATTGCTATTAGTACGACAGGATTAGTAGATCCAGTGACACAACAGATTGGGATGGATTCACCGCTTTATGAGGGATTTGGTAATCGCATGGTTTCTTTTTTAACGGACTATTATCAAAAACCCGTCATCGCGGAGAATGATGGCAATTGCGCGCTTTTAGCAGAAAAATGGCTGGGAAGAGGAAGAGGCGCTAGCAGTTTTGCTGTCATTGTTTTAGGTACCTCTGTGGGAGGCGGATTGATGGTCGATAACCAGTTGATTCGTGGCAAACACTTTTTAGCTGGCGAGTTTGGTTATATGCTGTTTCCTGAAGTCGAAAAGAAAGATTGGGAAATTTGGAGTATTGCCGGTGCAACAAGAACATTGGTAGAACAAGTTGCAGCCGAAAAAAAAGCCCCCTCGATTGATGGGTATAAAGTTGTTGCTTACTACCAGCAAAACGATCCGGCAGTGACGATTTGGGTGGATCGCTTTATTGAAAAGCTAGCCGTGGCCTGCTACAACCTACAATACATTCTTGATCCAGAAATTGCTTTGATTGGAGGCGGAATCAGTGAAAGCGACTTTTTACTGCCGCTATTAGAAAAGAAGATTCAGCAGATTGCAGCGCAGATTCCTAGTACAGTTCGATTGCCAAATGTTGCCTGTTGCCAGTTTGGGAATGAGTCCAATTTAATTGGTGCTTGCTACAATTGGTTACTGCAAACTTTTGAAATGAAAACTAGCTAAAACAGTTGCAATTCTAAGATAAAAATGTAATAAAAAAATAGTCTCTATTTTTTTATTATGTAAGCGTTTAAATTGCAGCGAATGAAACAAGGGTCAGGTGATAAAAGTGAAAAAGTTTTACGATCAAAACGGGCAAAACACGTTCAGAGGGATCGCGCGCTCAATCAGTTCCTACTTGCTGGTATTCCTGATCCCCTTTTTAACGGTCTCGTGGATTTGGTATGCGACTTCTGTCAAAAGTATCAATGAACAGGTTGCATTAACGGCAAAGAATCAGTTGATTCAATTGAAATACTCCTTAGAGAACAACTTCCTTCAATTGAACTACCTGACCCAGAAAATGACGGATGACCATCAACTCTCATTAAATTTTTTGACCCATCCCTATTATTCAAAGGAAGGCAAAGCAAGCCTGCAAACCTACAAGATCACGAATGAGTTTGTCGAAGAAGTTTATTTATACTATAAAGAAGAACCGGAGAACTTTTTTTCTTCGATTGGCAAATTATCCGTCGAAGGTTTCTTAGAAAAAGTAATCCCAGATAATGATATGCAGCAAGGACAGCTGATCGATCAGCTAGAGAAAGCTTATCCAACGTTGCTGACTATCGAAGGGGCATCATTGGCACGGCATCATTCCCGATTCTTCTACATTGTGCCGTTACAAAATGATGAACTGACTGTCTATGGAGCAGCTATTTATGAGATCAAAGAAGCTAGCTTAGCAAAAATGCTGGACTTGACCAATAGTGATGGTGCGAGTACGAATTATTTGATCAATGATGAGTTTCAGATTTTAGCTAGCACAAATCATAACGATTTGACAGTTTTTTTGAATGATCCCCAAGAAATGGCTCAGATCACCACTCAGGACACCTTTCAGTTTAATCAGCAAAAGTACCTCGTTCAATCAATTCCCAATGAGGAACTGCATATCTCAGTGGTATCGGTGACCAATCCATCACAAGCATTATCGCTGGTCAATCGCGTTCAAGAACATTTCATTCTTATTTTTATGTGTATTCTATTCGTGGGGATCATTGCTGTTACATTAATGGGGATCAGAAATTATCGACCGATCCGCAAAATCGAACATTTGGTTCGAGAATTCCATAAAGATATGGAGATGTCGGTCAATTCGATGGATGATGTTCATAATACATTGGCTGCTGTTTTAGAAGAACAGCAGGAACTGCATAAAGAAATCCAGATGCAGACGCCGCATGCTCGAGAACAAGTTCTTAGAAAGCTGATGAGCGGTCGTCTGCGTTCGGAACAAGAAGTTGCAAGGCTGATCGAAGCCGTTCATATTCATTTTCCTGCGGACAATTATTTTGTCATCACGATCGATACCAAAACCGTGGCTTCAAAATATAAAGCCGGCGAGAGCTGTTTTCTGATTGACTATATTGAAGAAATCAGCAGCCAAGGGTACACAGCCTACGCCACCGAGATCCTTTCCACTGAAGTGATCGCATTGACTGTGGGATTTGATCACAG
>Ga0160505_100014_pt1 | contig 188545 bp, 183 predicted proteins | sample DIDeMG_FD_108225 | JGI IMG/M metagenome (GOLD analysis project Ga0160505, IMG submission 108225) | Enriched chicken feces microbial communities from UW Madison campus, WI, USA - DID2874_E49_Stillage MG | ecosystem: Host-associated > Birds > Digestive system > Large intestine > Fecal ... | reverse complement strand
TGGAGCGGTGCCGGCAGTCAATGCCAGCTTGCCGTTGATTCGCAAGCAAGGACAATTCATCCAAGTGGGCTTGTTCGCCAATAAAATGGTGGAGCTGGACACCGAATCGATCATTCAGCGAGAGATCGAATACATCGGCAGCCGTTCGCAAAATCCGTACGATTGGCCGATCGCAATCCATCTGCTTGCCAAAGGCGCCATCAACATCGACGAGATGATCACGAAGAAATTCCCACTGACCGAATGGCGCGAAGCCTTCGACAAGGTCATGGAGGGCAACGAGATCAAAGTGATGATCGAGTCCAATCCGGGAGAATTTTAGAACGAGATTTCAAGGAGGACAGTATGGAAAATTGGTTGCATTTGGACGATAAGGTCATGATAGTCACAGGCGGTTCTTCAGGGATCGGGAAAAGTATCGTAAATTCTTTGTTAGAAAAAAATGCACGAGTGATCAATTTTGATCTCAAGACTACCGATTCCTTTGATAATGAAAACTATTTTTTCTATAAAGTAGATGTATCTAAAAAAACTGAAGTGGAGGATCAGGTCGCTAAAGTTTATCGCACGTTTGGAAAAATCGACGGTCTTGTGAACAACGCGGGAATCGCTTTGCCCGGAATGTTAGTGAATCCAGATGGGTCAGGAAACTATGAGCTAACGGAGGAATTGTTTGATCGAACGATTGCCGTCAATCAAAAGAGTGTCTTTTTATTAAGTCAAGCAGCGGCACGTGTCATGATCCCTCAGCGATCAGGCGTCATCGTGAACCTGTCTACTGAAAGCGCCAGAGAAGGGTCCATTGGTCAAGGCTTTTATGTAGGGACCAAAGGGGCGATCAATAGTATGACGTGTACGTGGGCTAAGGAATTAGGGCCATACAATATTCGTGTGTTGGGCGTGGCCCCCGGAATCATGGAAGAAACAGATCTGCGCTCAGAGAGTTACGAAGAAACACTCGCATTCATTCGTGGGATCACTGTCGAAGAATTAAGACAGGGCTATGAGCAGGCAGCAACTATTCCAATGGGCAGAGCAGGAAGACTTAGCGAAGTTGCGGATGTCGTTGCATTTTATTTATCAGATCATGCAAGCTACTTAAGTGGTATCATCACAAATGTGGCTGGCGGAAAATCAAGAGGGTGAGGGTGGAAAATGGAGTACATGTTGGATACCGTTTGCTTAGAAAGTATTGAAAAATATCTGGATATCGTCCCTATAAAGGGAGTGACCTCAACACCAAGTATCATAAAGAGAGAGGGCAAAATTGACTTTTTCTCTCATATGAAAAGAACGTTAGATGTGATTGGCGGTGATCGCACCTTGCATATGCAGGTGGTAGCAAAGGACACTGCGGGAATGATGGCGGATGCTAAAAAGATTTGGCGCATTCTCGGGGAGGACGTTTTTGTTAAAATCCCTGCATCTAAAGCTGGGTTGAGTGCATTGACACGCTTGAAAAAAGACAATGCTGAATGTCGGATCACGACCTCAGCGGTGTATACAAAATTACACGCGTTTATGGCATTGGAGGCGGGAGCAGATTATGTCGCTATTTATACCAATCGTTCTGAAGCGCTCGGAATCGATCCGTTTGAGACGATTCATTCTGCGAAGAGGTACGCGACAAGCCAGTCCCTGCAAGGAAAAATAATGGCCTCTAGTATCAAAAGTACGACACAAATCACAGACGCGATAGAAGCAGGCGCGGATGCAGTCACATTTTCTCCGGCGATTTTAGAAGAGTTTTTTCATTTTGCGGCGACAAAAAAAGCGATCGATGATTTTACCGATGATTGGATAAGCCTGTATCAAACAAAAACGATTTGACCTGATTTTTAAGGCGCTATTTCGAACATTCGAAATAGCGCCTTTTTGTCATGAGCGGGTATAAAAGAGGAGCTGCGTATTCCTCGTATCTTTATCTTCGACTAATTTAGGGCAGCTTGAATAAGGAGTGCGTGTGGAAAACAAGAAATCAAGTTCTTTCGATAATTGCAAATAAACGGGAATGTCTTTGCTGAAGGGATTCATGGGGCTTTTTCCCAAAATACTGTCGTTTTTGAGGGCTCAAAAAAATGATTTTTCCTTCTTTCTATGGTAGTTTCAAAGAAAGAACCGTTAGTTTATAAGGAGGGGTTTGGATGCAAGCTGTGGTATGGTTTCGCCGCGATTTGAGAATACAAGACAATAAAGCGCTCTATCACGCATTTCAGGATTTATCAGAGGAAGATGAATTGGTGTTGCTGTTTCAAGTGAATCCAAAACAATTCCTAGAGGACAGCTCAAACCATGAAGCTTTTTTCGCTAGTGTGGCGCATTTTAAGAAAACGATCGACAAGAAAGCTCATTTGCACATCCAATATGGGGAACCAGTGGACTTATTTAAGCGATTGAAGGAGACATTGCCAGAATGGGGAAGAATTTATTTTAATGAAGATACCTCTGGATACGGGGCAGAAAGAGACGAGCAGGCAAAGAAATTTTTCAAAGAAAACGACATTGACTATTACCGTTTTCAAGATCATTACCTGCACGGTGCTAAAGAAATCAAAAACCAACAGGGAAATGCCTATAAGGTTTTTACACCTTATTACAATCAATGGAAGGAACGTGCCAAAGAGACACCCGTCAATGTTCGTTTTAAGGCAGATGCGGTCCATTCAAAAATGCTTTTTCAAGAGGATGAAAAGAAACTTGAAAAGCTGATCGGAAAATTAAAAAAACAAACAAAAGTTGGCGAAGAAGCAGCAAAACGGCAATTGAAGAAGTTTGTGACGGACTTTGTTTCAAATTACGAAAACGCGCGAGATATTCCGAGTTTGGATCAAACTAGCCATCTGTCACGTTATCTGCGAACAGGAGAACTAGGAATTCGCACGGTGTGGCAGGCATTACAAGAGGAGAAGCCTTCTCAAAGTCGAAAAACGTTTGAAAAAGAATTATGCTGGCGTGAATTTTATAACATGATCTACACAAATTCTCCTCGTCAAAAAAAGGAGCCCATTCAAGAACAATTTCGTTTTATCAAGTGGCAAAATAACAAGGAATTGTTTGGAAAATGGCAAACAGGAAAGACCGGCTTTCCAATCGTGGATGCCGCGATGCGCCAGTTGAATGAAACAGGCTGGATGCACAACCGTCTGCGAATGATCACAGCCTCCTTCTTGACTAAAGATTTATTGATCGATTGGCGTTGGGGAGAGAAGTACTTCCAGCAAAAGCTGATCGATTATGATCCCGCCAGCAACATCGGCGGCTGGCAGTGGGCGGCCTCTACAGGGACAGACGCGGTGCCGTATTTCCGAATTTTTAATCCAACAACACAATCGCAAAAATTTGATTCTGAGGGTGCATTTATCCGAGAGTTTATCCCAGAGCTAAAAAATGTGCCGGATAAGCTGATCCATCAACCCGAAAAAATGACGAAAGAGGAACAGGAACAATATGGAGTCATTTTGGATAAGGACTATCCGAGTCCGTTGGTGAATCATAAAGAACGTCGGAAAAAAGCACTCTCCTTATACGAATCCAGTAAGGAGTACGCGCGAGAGGTAGAACAATACGAAGAGAGAGATTGAGAAAAGTCGTATTCAGTAACGGAAATGCTAAGAAAATAGGATGAGTCTGCTCCTTGCTGTCAGTTTTTTTAAGACTGATAGAAGGGAGTGGATTTTTTGTTGTGGATTTGGAAATCAGAAGTGCAGGCTCGACTGCGAATCAAAATAAAAGTTAAAAAAAATTCAAGTATTTGCATTCTTTTGTGAATTTAAGGTTATTTATTATTATGTCAGTCGTTCTTTTATATTTTCCTTTTGATTATAGGAATAGTCGTTTTATTCAGTTCAAATAACTAAATAGCAACAAGCCAGAGTTGTCTAAATTATAAGTACAATTGTTAAAACCTCCAATCATAAAGGGATTTAGACTGAAAGGAACACTTGATTAAAAAAATAAAATATTTTCATGCGAAGGAATTTGTGATATGATTAGCAAAAAATAAAAATAGTGCAATAAATGGATAGAGTTGTATTAAGTATATCTATTTGTTTTTTATAGTAAGGTGAGCGCATGAGAGAAGAAATTAAACAAGCCGACGTTATTGTTGTAAAGGTCGGAACAAGTTTGTTAGTGTCTCCAGAAACGGGAATCATCGAAACCGCCATTGAACAGTTATCTAATGTATTGACTGAGCTGATGGCGATGGGGAAAAAACCTATTTTGGTCTCTTCGGGTGCTGTGGGGATCGGTCTTACACAGTTGGGAAATGTTTCGAAGCAGACGGCTGCCGCTGTTGGACAAGGGATACTGACAGGCCTTTATGAGGAAGCCTTTAGAAATCAAGATCAGAAAATCGCGCAATTGCTGCTGGATCGGAAGGTCTTTGAAGGGGACGAAAGTCAACAGGCCTTTGCTCGAACGATAGAAGAGCTGCTGGCAGGACAAATTTTGCCTATTATTAATGAGAATGATGCAGTAACGATCGACGGGCCAGAGTATAAAACGAAATTTGAAGACAATGATGAATTGTCACTGCTTGTTGCAGAAGCTGTCCAAGCCGATTTGTTGGTTATGTTGACGGACGTGAATGGGTTATACGCAGAAAATCCTGCTATTAATGAAGAGGCAAAAATGTTTCGTCATTTGTGCGAGATCGATGAACGATTTATCGCGGAAACAGACGAACTTCCAACTGGAAAGCTCAGTCGCGGAGGGATTCGCAGTAAATTAAAGACTGCAACAGGGGCTTTGGCCGCGAATATCTCAATGGTCTTAGCGAACGGGCAAAGTCCGTATGTCTTGTTTGATATATTGGCTGGGCGAGAAGTCGGCACGCTATTCAAGAAATAGCGTGAGAAGTGTCTGCTGGAAAAAGAAAGCATAGAGGGAAATGTCAGAAAATTGCAAAAGTTACGTTGACGCACCCTTTCTGATTTTTTCGAACGAATAATGGCTACATTCAGCTTCGGCTGGTTAATAGATAGAGGGAGGAATAGTTTTACATGGAATTAGTTAAATTAATAGGTATTTTGATCGTTATTATTGGTTTTGCATTGAAATTGGACTCTATTTTAATTATTTTAGTCGCGGCAGTCGTGACGGCAATTACGGGTGGTCTGGGCGTGGACGGCTTGTTGAACACACTGGGAACCAGCTTTGTCTCGAACCGTTCGATGGCGATCTTTATTTTGATCATGTTGGTAACCGGTACATTAGAGCGAAATGGCTTGAAAGAGTCAGCAGCCAAATTGATCGGTAAAATAAAAAATGCGTCGGCAGGGGCGGTTATTGGGGCATACGGTATCATGCGCTCGATCTTTGCGGCCTTCAACATCAGTTTCGGCGGCGTGGCAGGGTTTGTCCGTCCGATCATTATGCCAATGATGATCGGTTCCATTGAAGCAAAAGGACAAGAACCGGATGAAGAATACGTGGAAGAGCTGAAGGGAATGTCTTCAGGAATGGAGAATATCGCCTGGTTCTTCTGCCAAGTGTTATTTGTCGGCGGCCCGGGAGCGTTGCTGGTTCAAGCGACACTGAAAGATTTAGGGTACGAAACGAGCTTGCTTGATCTTGCAAAAGTAGAGATCCCAGTCGCGTTGTTTGCGGTTATCGTAGCGATCGTTTATTACTTCTTAAAGGATCGCAAGCTTTACAAAAAATACTACGGCAGCAAGAAATAGGGAGGAAAAAGGATGTCATTTTTTCTAAGTCAAGACGTATTATTATCTGAAAAATTACTCGAGATCATCTATATGGTCATGGGCGCAGTAGCCATTTATACAGGAATCAAAAACGCCCGCGATAAAGACAATGCGACCCCCCTCGGCACCGCAATTTTCTGGTGTGCGTTAGGGATCGTAATGATGTTCGGTCGCTGGATTCCACCGATGATCAACGGGGTGTTGGTGATCATCATGACCTTGCCGCCAATTTTCAATAAGGTGAGCAAGGGCAAGGAAAGTGCACCAACAGAAGCAGTCACGAAGAAAATGGCTGATAAGATCGGCATGAAAATCTTCATTCCAGCATTATCAATGGGGATCTTCGCCATTATTTTCGCGGTATTCACACAACTAGGTGCCTTGGTCGGCGTCGGTGTTGGGGTATTGGTCGCGATCGTTATTTTGATGGTGTATTCACGATCTAACAAACCTAAGATTTTCTTGGACGATGCAGAGCGTATGTTATCTACAGTCGGTCCATTGAGCATGCTGCCGATGTTACTGGCAAGTTTAGGGGCTATTTTTACAGCAGCAGGCGTTGGGGAGGTCATCTCTGAGCTGGTGGCGAAAGTTATTCCAAAGGGAAATGTGAATCTTGGGATCATTGTCTTTGCGATCGGGATGATGTTGTTTACAATGATCATGGGAAACGCGTTTGCGGCGATCACGGTCATGACTGTCGGTATCGGGGCACCTTTTGTCTTAGCCTACGGTGCTGATCCAGTGTTGATCGGCATGGTTGCTTTGACTTGCGGGTACTGCGGAACGTTATGTACACCGATGGCAGCGAACTTCAATATTGTACCTGTGGCGATGCTAGAGATGAAGGACCGCTTTGGCGTGATCAAAAATCAAGCGTTGCTTGCGGTGGTCTTCTTAGTGTTCCAAATTGGCTATATGATTCTATTTAAATAGTAGAAAAGGAAAGGTGAGTCTAATGAAAGTATTAATTACCGGGTTTGATCCTTTTGGTGGCGCGGCCATCAATCCAGCGTATGAAGCAGTAAAATTATTGCCAGATACGATCGAGGGAGCAGAGATCCATAAATTAGAGATCCCAACGGTCTTTGAAAAAGATGGCGAAGTCTTAGCCAAAGCGATAGACGAACAACAACCAGATATCGTGATCTGTGTCGGTCAAGCAGGCGGACGTTCGGATATTTCGATTGAGAAAGTAGCGATCAACTTGATGGAGGCGCGCATCCCAGATAATGAGCAGCAGCAGCCATTAAACCAAGTTATTCATGAGGATGGCGAAACCGCCTACTTTGCGACGATCCCAGTCAAGGCGATGGTGAGCAACGTGAAAGAAGCAGGGATTCCTTCCAGTGTTTCTTATACGGCGGGCACATTCGTCTGCAATGATATCATGTACCGTTTGTTATATTTAGCAGAGAAAAAAGAACAAACAATCAAGGGCGGATTCATCCATGTGCCGTATTTGCCAGAACAAGTCGTGGACTTGCCTGTCGGTACACCAAGCTTACCCGTTGAAACGATAGCCAAAGGCTTAGAGGCTGCAGTGGCTGCCGCGATCACGACAGACGAAGATCAACAGGTCGCAATGGGAACAATTATGTAATTTTAAAACGTATAAGATCAAGCATCGGGCTGCCCGTGTTTGATCTTTTTTTATGGAGAAAATTTAGAAAATGGGAGAGTCGTCGGAACTGGATCGAAAAAACGCAACGAATCATAGGAACAGTTTCCACGACTCGTTGCGCTTATTTTAATTGGTGACGATTTCCCAAAAACGATCGAGCGTAGCCAATTGGGTCATTTGCCGATTGCATTGATTGCTGTCGGTGCAGATGTAATTTCCCTTTTTTGTATAGGTTCCATCGCCAGAAGTTTTTGTAGTAGCTAAGAAGAAGCTCACTGTACTGATTTGATTGCAAATGGCACAGTGCCCTTTTTGAACATCCGAGCTGAAGCTGCCGTATACTCCTGTGAAGCGGTTGTCGATCTTTCGAATCAAATACTTACGATTCGTGCCGCTATCAGTCCAACCTAAATAGCTCAACTCACGAAAATCCATTGCTTCCAAATCTGGATAGTTCATTTTTTTTACTTTTCGAAAGGCCTTCTCCATTTGTTTAGTGGAAGGCGTGTCCATCGGTTGGACAAAGGCTTTTAGTTCTTCAAAATATTTTTCAAAGGTTTCCCGAGTCATTCCGGTATCATGAAATTTTTCCCAATACGCGGCTAATAGAGGGTCACGGCCGAAGAATTCTTCGGTCTTTCCTTGTATCAATGTCTGTAGCGTCACGATCGTCTGCTTGTCATTGACAGAATGGTAAGCGCTGATCAACTCACCAATCTGTTGTTTGCAGTACCAATAATCAGATGGGCGCAATAATAGTTGTTTGTTCGTCATGATTTTCCTCGTTTCTTGTCTTTGAGGAAAAGAGCTTTCCATCAAAGAACGAATAATTAAATACAGGGTCGTCGTTCTTTGTGCGTACGATACAAGATGATTCTGTCATCAAGACCGCCTCCTAGCTTCTAAATAGTGTTGGGTGTTCGTCATGCATTATAGTCGGAAATGACTTCCTTCGCAAGAATTCACGAAGAACACTTTTGATAGAATAAAGCATTCCATACGTTTCTACAAGTCTTTTTACTCTTAACGAAACTTAGTTGATAAAGTAAACTAAATTGTGTATACTTCAACTAGTTGATAAAGTAAACTAGTTGAAGAGAATTGGAGGACGGGATGGATACGCAGGAAGTAAGGAAATTCAATCGTTATTACACGAGAATCTTAGGCGTCTTTGATCAAAAAGTCTTTGATCTGGATTATTCCATGATCGAAATGCGGATTTTGGGAGAGATCGGTCGTCATCCTAATGTCACGGCCAATGATCTGACGAAATGTCTAAATATTAAAAAGAGCTATTTGAGTCGGAAATTGAGTAAATTAGAACGAAACAGCTATATTTATAAAGAGAAGAGTTCTGAAGATAGCCGAAGCATGCATCTTTTCCTCACTGAAGAAGGCACGGCGTTGAATCGTTATGTCGAAGCGCAGTCGGATCAAAAAATGCAGGAGCTGTTAGCACCTCTAAATAATGAGGAGCAGCAGCAATTGGTTCAGGCTATGAAAACGATCGAAAAAATTTTGTATCAAGTCGTTCCTAATGAGTTAGAAGAATAAAAAGGAGTTGTCCAACATGTCAGAAGTAAAAATCGTACCGTTTGAAGAAAAATACACGCAAGAGATCGTGGATCTGATCATTCCTATTCAGCGAGAAGAGTTTAACATCCAGCTTACCGTTGAGGATCAGCCAGATCTGTTAAGAATCCAAGAAGAATATATCAATACGGGAGGCAATTTTTGGGTCGCGCTGTTTGATGATAAGGTGATCGGGACGATCGCGCTTGTACGATTAGAAAATCACTGCGGGGCGATCAAAAAGATGTTTGTCACAAAAGATTTCCGAGGAGAAAAACAGATCGGTCGGAAATTATTGGATACTTTGGTGAACTACTGTAAAGAACAAGGCTATGAGCGGCTTTATTTAGGGACGGTAGAGGTGTTGAAGGCGGCTCAAAAATTTTATAAAAAGAACGGCTTTGAGTTGATCGATAAAACAGAGATGCCAAAAGATTATCATTTGATGGATGTCGATACCGTTTTTTTCATGAGAAAATTGACAGAAAACTAATACTGCAAAGACCTAATCCCTTCGATTTGTTGATTGGGTCTTTGTTTTTATATGGAATTAAGTGATAAAAATATCGCAAAAGAAATATATGCTACTAATCGTAATTCAGCTTCAAAAGCAACTAACGGTCTCTGATAATTAAAGCTACCTTTATATAGTAGAAAAAAGAATATTTAGTCTCGGAATTCAATTGAAAAAGGGGAGTCTCTCTTATATTCCCTCCGAGAAACTGCTACACTAAAAAAGTAGGACAGTGAGAGATGGAAAAAAGGAGGAGCAGGGATGAGTGTACTGGCATCGCCCATTAGGGTCGGAAATCTTGAAATCAACAATCGATTGGTGTTACCGCCAATGGCCACAGCAAAATCTACCGAGAATGGAGAAGTGACAGATGCACTTTGCGCGTACTATGCTGAAAAAAGTACGGGAGGGTCACTCGGATTGATCATCACGGAGCATAGCTTTGTCCATCCCCGCGGACAAGCGAGTGCCGGACAATTATCTATTGCGAAAGACAGTGATATTGCGGGCTTGAAGAAAGTGACCACGGTCATTCATCAAAATCAGACAAAAGCATTCGCGCAAATCAGTCATGCAGGGGGATTAGCCAAACAGGCGATTATCGGAGCAGAACCCTTAAGCGCAAGTGCAACCGTGTTTCCTAAAGTCTCGCGGGCGGAAGGAATACCGAAGCAAATGACGGTGAAAGAGATCCAACACGTAATCAGTGCATTTGTTGCAGCAGCAGTAAGAGCAAAAGAAGCAGGTTTCGATGGCGTGGAGCTTCACTCGGCACACGGTTACCTGCTAAATCAGTTTTATTCTCCGTTGATCAACAAACGAAGAGATGCCTATCGCGGCGATCAAATCAGCGGTAGAATCAAGCTTCATTTAGAAATTATCCGCGGAATTCAAAAAGAGGTCGGTATGGACTTTCCTATTGCTGTTCGATTGGGTGCGAGTGATTATTTACCTGGTGGAACTACGATTGAAGACAGTGTGATTGCCGCAAAGGCGTTTGAGGAAGCGGGTGTTTGCTTGATAGATGTTTCCGGCGGGTTTAGTTTTTATACGCACCCCCACACGAAAAAGCAAGGCTACTTTTGTGATCTATCAGAAGTCCTCAAGAAAAGTGTACACATTCCTGTTATACTTACTGGGGGCGTGGTGACGGCTTCCGCTGCAGAAGATCTTCTAGTGAGTAATAAAGCAGATATGATTGGCGTTGGGCGCGCAATATTGAAGGATTCAAATTGGGCGAGAGAAGCACTCGCGGCATTGGAGTAGTCACGATTGTTTTTTTATCCTATAGGTCGAAAAAGAAATGAGCATAGAGAGAAGCGTTTAAATGAAAGAGTACAGTGTGCGGTTAATCAAGTTGGTAGTTGGGTTGTTCTTATTTGCGTTGGGGTCCTTTTTGACCATTCAGGCCAATATCGGGCTGGCATCTTGGGAAGCCTTCAGTATTGGGATTGCTAATCTGACGAATCAAACCTATGGAAATATTCTGATCATCAGTGGGTTTGCCATTTTAGTCATCGATGTTGCATTAAAGGAAAAAATTGGGATCGGTACGATTTTGAATACCATTTTGATCGGTACCTTCGCGGATATGATTCAAGCTATGGGGATAATCCCGCAAATGACTCATTTTTTACCGGGTGTCGTGATGCTGCTGTTGGGGCAAATCGCCATTTGTGTAGGCAGTTATTTTTACATTGGTGCGTCCCTTGGCTGCGGTCCCAGAGATGCCTTGATGGTAGCTTTTGGGAAGCGAATGCCCAATGTTCCCATCGGTCTCGTTCGAGGAATCATTGAAGGAACGGTCTTGTTGATCGGCTGGCTATTAGGAGCGAAGGTCGGGATCGGGACTGTTATTTCAGTCTTCGGTATCGGCTTTATCCTGGAAACCACATTCAAGATTTTTCATTTTGACGTGACAAATGTCGCCCACGAGAGTGTTGTGGATACGGTGAAGGGACTGCATGGACAGGAATTTTAACTTAAATAAATGGTTTTTCGACACACTCAGCTGTGATGGGCTGGGTGTTTTTTTGTTCTCTTAATTTTTACAAAAAGTTATTTAAAGATTATGAGAGAGGAAGAGAGTGTGTGAGGAGAGAATTACTTTTGAGCGTTTTATAGTCATAAGAATCGATAATTGCGCTTTTTTTATTCAAAATCTCTATTTATTATTTTATATACCGTTTGGTTGTAAGCAAATTATTGTAAAAAAAAAATAAAGTAAGTTATGCTTATTTATGAAAGCGAGGAAGAAAAGTGGTGCGACCATTTTTAAAAAATACGAGATAGTTATTTTATAATGATTGCCCAAGAACAATTCATATCAACTCTTTAAGGAGGCGCATTATGAATCGTGGAATAAAAGCAATCGGTATTCTTTTCTCTGTGTTGTTGATGTCAGTATTATTGATGGTAATCGCAATCAGTTCTCCCTATTTGACTCTTCCTTTCGGTATCCGACGAAACAATTTCTTAATGACAACGTTGTCCAACGATTATTTTCGTCAGTATCTCTTTTGGTTAGCTTTAGTATTCGCTGTAGTAGTACTGATTTTTATCTTGTTCCTTATTTTTTATCCAAAGGGAAAACAGACGTTTGTTTTAAAAGAAAACAAAGGGCGTTTATCCTTTAGCAAACAAGCGATAGAAGGATTTGTCCGTTCCAAGATCGAAGGGGTTGGGTTCGTGGACTCACCGCAGGTCAAGGTTCGTGCAACCAAGAACAAGATCAAGGTCAAAGTAAAAGGTAATTTAAATCGAACGTCTGCCCACATCGGAAAAACAGGAACGTTGATGGAAGACATTCAAAAGGAATTGCAGGAAATTTTAGGTAGCCGTGAACAGGTCAAAGTAGATGTCGCTTATACATCATTTGAAGAACATCAGACGACTGAAAATCAGTCACGCGTGAAATAGGAGGGAGCACATGAAAGATTTATTTAATAACTACAAACTCCCAATTATTTTTGGCGGATTGGGACTCATTTTAGCGATTCTTTTTGTATCCATTGGTTTTTTTAAAACGTTGGTGATCATTGTGTTAACAGGATTAGGTGTAGCGCTAGGCTATTACTTTGAACAAACGGGTCTACTTGATGAATTTATGTATAAAAGAAAGAACAAATGAAGCTATCTATGCTTTTCTAAGTGTACTTGGAAGGCATGAAAGATAAATATAATTATATTATAGGAGGAATTGTACATGGTAGAAAATTTTGAAAAGAAAAATTTAAACGAGAAGGCAGAAGCTTCGACACCGACTCATTCAAATCCCACACATAACAATCATGAGTCTGATGAAGTCAAAGGGGAAGTTTCGTACGACGACAAAGTGATTCAAAAAATCATTGGTGTCGCAATCGAACAAATCGATGGCTTGTTAACAGTTGATGGCGGCTTTTTCTCAAACGTTGCGGGCAAATTAGTAAACACAGACAACGTGACTGCAGGTATCGAAACAGAAGTCGGCAAGAAGCAAGTAGCTGTGGATATGGACGTTGTGGTGGAATATGGAAAAGATATCACTGAAGTAGCCAACAAGATCAAACGAGTGGTTCGTGATGAAGTCGGCAAAATGACACATTTAGATGTTATTGAAGTGAATATCCACGTTGTTGATATCAAGACAAAAGAAGAGTTTGAACAAGATAGTGAAACAGTACAGGACAAAGTAACAAGTGCTGCTAAAACAACAGGCGAATTCGCCTCAGAACAAACAGAAAAAGCAAAAGACGCAGCAGGACGCGGAACAGATAAAGCAAAAGAAAAAATCGATGAAAACCGCGAACCGCGTGTCGAGTAATAAATAAAAAATAGTCACTAAAAATAGGAGGAATTAATCATGGGTTTATTATGGTCATTAATTATTGGAGCAGTTATCGGAGCGATCGCCGGAGCAATTACAGGTAGAGGAAACAGCATGGGCTGGATCGCCAACATTATCGCAGGTTTGGTAGGTTCTGCTTTAGGACAAGCATTATTAGGTTCTTGGGGCCCTTCATTAGCCGGCATGGCTCTAGTCCCATCGATCATTGGTGCGATCATTTTAGTACTGATTGTGTCATTCTTCTTAGGCAGATCAAAATAACGAATCGTTCTAATCAATAGAAAAAACTTTTTAAGTATTTCGACTCCAGTCTCGTAATGAGAGTGGAGTTTTTTTCTTTGCCTTAAAAAAAATACTCAAATCATTTATTTATTTTCATTAAATAATTTTTTTTCGTTGGAATACCGCTAGTCAACGGACTAAGTATCTTTTATACTATGAATGAAAGCGGTTGAGTCGAGCGGCTCGCAAAACGTAGTGTTAGGGGGGAACTGATGACAATCAATTATGAAAAAATACAACAGAGCTATGGGAATTACCGAACGGCACGCGTGATTTGGATCACGACATTAAAGGAAGAACACCTTCTCAAATGTGATGTTCTCGATAAAGATGGAACGTTACTCTATCGCGTCATTGAACCGCCAGAAAGTGACAATTATGAACTTGCGGACGAAGGAAAATTAACAAAGGATCAAGTGCTGGAGATCGGAAGGCTCATGGAGACAAATAATCCTCTTTATGAATGGGATCAAGAGGATATGGAGGACACGATCCTGATGCTGGGGAGCTTTGGAAAAGAGATGTCGATACAACAATGGATGGCAAAAACCAGCTTTAAAAATCAAGAAACGATGCTGACCTATGTTGTTTATTCTGGTGAATCCCTTGAGGAAAGTCAGCCCTACATTGAGCATTTAGATAAGAAGTTAAGCGAAGACGAGATTATCGAGCAACACCTGCTTCAAAAAATACAGCAAGACGAAGAAATCGGCAGCATGGAGGTGACCATTGCCAGATCAGGGATGGTCAGCAGTTACTTTCTTACATTTGAGACGGAACGTGGATAACAAAAGAGCCCGCTTATGCGCGCTCTTTTTTTGTCGATTTTTTTAAACGATAGTGAAATTCATTTTCATAATTGCAAGGTAATCTTGAAAGCGTTAACCTTTTTTCTCTATTGCAATCCTATAGGGATATTAAGGTGGTATGGTTTACCTGTACCAATCAGCTGATGGTCTTTGCTGGATTGTTTTTGCAAAAACAACCAGCTCAAGAATATGTTTTTTAAAATAGGAGGGAACATGTATGTTAGTCATTGCTTATATTGGTTTTGGCAATAGCGTTTGCCAATATCATTTACCCTATGTGGAAGCACGAAAAAAAAGAATGAAAGTTAAGTATATCTATCGACGCGAAGAAGATCGAATAGGAGATTTAGAGCGGGAGAAATGGTACCCTGCGATTCAATTTACTTCAACGATTGAAGAGGTAATGCAAGACCCAGAAGTGAACTTGATCGTTGTCAATACCCCCGATCAGTTTCACGTCGCCTATACTAAAATGGCTCTTGAGTGCGGAAAGAACGTTCTGACTGAAAAACCTTTTGCCATTACTAGCGATGAAGCAAAAGAAGTCTTTGACTTAGCCAAAGAAAAAGGTCTTCTGGCAATGGCGAATCAAAATCGTCGTTTCGATGCCGATATGCGAACGGTTCGCAAAGTGATTGAGTCAGGTGTTTTAGGTGAATTGATTGAAGTAGAGTCTCATTATGATTACTATCGGCCAGGTATTGCTGAGCACAAAGGAATGGGCGTACTTTATGGCTTAGCCGTCCATCCTGTTGACCAGATCATCGGAGAATTTGGAATTCCTAAAAAACTTGTTTATGACGTGCGAAGTATCGATAATCCGGGAATTTCGGATGATTATTATGATATCGATTTTTTCTATCCAAATGGGCTGAAAGTAATTGTGAAAACAAGCTATTATGTAAAAATTAACTATCCTAGTTTCACGGTTCATGGAAAAAAAGGGAGCTTCCTAATGCCTTCACTGGGGCATAATTCTTCCAAGGAAAAACCCAATGGGCCTTATCCGTTGCCAACAGAGGAGTATCCAGAAGAGCTATGGGGAACTTTGTCTTACTTGGATGAAGAAGGACAAGAAGTCGATATGAAGGTCCCTGTAGAAAAAGGCGATTACGGACTCATCTATGATAACATTGCTGAAGTTTTGGCTGGAAAAGCCGAGAAAATCGTTAAGGATGAAGAAGTGGTAGCCGTCTTGAAAATTATCGAAGCAGCAATGAACGTTGCCAAGGAGGCAAAACTATGAAAGTAGGATTACTAGGAGCAGGAATGATTGTCCATGATCTGTTGAGCTTTGCTAATGATGTTAAAGGGATGGAGCTTGAAGCAATCTGCGCGACGCCTGCTGAAGAAACGGTTATTCAGAAGCTAGCTGAAGAGCACGGAATAAAAAAAAGCTACACTGATTTCGATGAGATGCTGGGAAATCCTGCTATTGACACAATCTATGTAGGCGTTCCAAATCATCTCCATTATATATTTACTAAAAAATCGCTAATGGCAAATAAAAATGTGATTTGTGAGAAGCCGTTTACATCAAATTATCTTGAAGCAGTCGAATTAGCCAATTTGGCGGAAGAACGCAATTTAATCACCTTGGAGGCTGTATCGACGCGCTTTTTACCCAATGTTTTGAAAATCAAAGAGTTATTACCAAGTTTAGGAGAGATCAAAATTGTTTCGGCCAATTATTCTCAGTATTCCTCAAGATACGATGGTTTCAAACAGGGAGTTATTCAGCCAGCATTTGATCCAGAGAAATCAGGCGGGGCCTTGATGGATTTAAATATCTACAATATCAATCTGATGGTGACCTTATTTGGCGCGACGAATAAAGTTAATTATCAAGCGAATATTCAAAGAGGTATTGATACTTCGGGCATTTTAAATATGGATTACGGTGATTTCAAAGCCGTTTGTATTGCAGCAAAGGATTGTAAAGCACCGATCGTCACCTCAATTCAAGGGGACAAGGGATGCATCGTGATTAGAGACTCTGCAAATGTGGTCGCTAAGTTTAAAGTGTTAATGAATGATTCGGCGACTGAGCAAGTTTTTGAGCTAAATCAAGATAAGCACAGAATGTATCATGAATTTATAGCTTTTTGTGACATTATCGATAATCGAAAGGTTTCAGTAGCGAGAGATTTAATGGAGATTACGCTGGAAACAATGAAAATTCAGACTCAAGCTAGGAAAACGGTCGATGTGGTTTTCCCAGCTGATGTCAGTATGAGCAACCGATAGTTTCTAGAATGTACTGTAGTTATACAGGGATTACTAGAAGTGAAAAATGTAATCCCTGAGATCAACTACTAAAATAGGAGGTTCTAAAAAATGGCTAAACAAAAGAAAAAGTTAATGGATCGAATTACGGATTTTACGACGAAAATTTCCGGACCGCTTGGTAAATTTGCAAACACTGATATCATTTCTTCCGTCGTTGCCGGCTTGGTTTCTGTTACTCCAATTATTATGATTGGTTCGATCTTTTTAATATTGTATGTATTGGGTTCTCCGGATGTAGGGACGAGCGGCAAACCATTGATTGCCTTTTTGGCACCGTTTGCTGGAAAATTTGCTTGGATGAATAGCTTAACGATGAACATGATGTCTTTGTACTGTTCGGTGGCGATTCCCTATCATTACGCTCAAAAGAAAAAAATGAACACCTTGACGTGTAGTTTGTTAGGGTTGGCAACATTTTTGATCTTTACCATCAATGGTTATGATGAGGCTGGGGGGATATCAGTTACTTCATTTAGTGCAAGTGGTTTATTCGTTTGTATCATAACGAGTATTATTGGTGTTCAAATTTTGAAATTCTTCTTGGATAGGAATATTACGATAAAGATGCCTGATTCTGTACCGCCGAATATCGGGAATGCCTTCGGAGCACTACTTCCTTTCGCAACAATTTTTTCACTGGCTTGGTTAGTTCGAACGATTATGAATTTTGGCATGGTAGCTTGGTTAAATACGCTATTAGAGCCAATTATAACTTCATCTGATAGTGTTTGGATGGCGATGTTTGTGACCTTTGTCTGTCTGTTGCTTTGGAGTGTCGGACTTCACGGAGATAATATGTTTTTGGCTTTATTCACACCATTCGGTTTGATGTGGGTCGATCAAAATGCAAGCGCTTTATCTAATGGTGCATCAAATTATGATTTACCGAATGTATTAGCCGGATTAGGTAGCACTGGGCTTATTCGATTAACAGTTTGGACCGCCGCGGTTTGGCCGCTTCTTTTTCTAATGATTATTTCTAAAAGAAAACAATTTCGAACGATTGGTCTAACTGCTTTGGCACCTGGAATTTTCACGATTGTAGAACCAGTAATCTACGGTTTGCCGATTGCTCTTAATCCGTATTTAATGATTCCTTTCATCTTGAGTGGGACGATTTCTTCGGGAGTAGGGTATCTTTTGATGTCGACTAGCTTTTTTGGGAAATTTTATGCCGTTGTTCCTTGGGCAACGCCGCCATTTCTATTAGGGCCATTAGGAACAGGAGATGTTAAGACAGCGTTGATACCAATCATTTCCTTTGCAATCGGATTCGTAATCTATCTACCATTTTGGAAAGTTTATAATCAGAGTCTTGATATGGTAGAGCAGTAAGAGATCGAAGAAAATGCATTGATTGAATTCATTCAAACGAATGAAGCATAATCCAATCTTTTATGGAACAATCAAAGAAGGTAAATTTATCAGCAAGTCTAATTTCTCAGATAAGGATGCTATAATTAACGAAATTGGATTCGTTTACAGAGTATAGATATTGTTTTATACTACCGTTCTTCAAACGTTAAGTGTCGTTATCTTGGACCATCCTAAACTGAGGAGTGAGCAAATGATTATTCAACAACTGCAAAAGGGCACTGCATTTACACATCAGGAAAAAGCAATTGTTCAGTTTATTTTAGAAAATCAAGAATTCATTTTAGATAAAACAGCGAAAGAATTAGCGGTATTAACATTAACTAGTTCAGCGACAATTAATCGTTTGTGCAAGAAGCTGGGGTTTACAAGCTATCATGAGTTTCAATTGCAATATGTCAGTGAACATGCACAAAATAAGAAAAATGATCGCATAAAGCTTGATGTTACGGCTTCGAATATAGAATTGTCTTCAACAGTTGAGGGGCTATATCAAGAGACAGTCCGCCATACACAGCAAATGATCAAAAAGGACTCTTTGAATCGTATCATCAATCGTTTAGTTCATTCAAAAAGAATCGATTTTTATGCTAGCGATATGAATTATACACGTGCTCAAGGAATTTGTTTAAAGTTGAGCAGTTTAGGAATCAATACTCAAGTATTCAATACCTATAACGATTTTTATATTGGGACATTATCGGATAATGACAGTGTTGCAATCATTATAAGCCATACAGGAAAAAATCCTGTAATGGTCAATGCGGCGATGGAATTACGGCGAAAAAATATTTATACGATCGCTTTAACAGGGAATTTAGATCGAAAGTTAGATTTATTATGTAACGAAAGTCTCTATATTTATTCTGGAACGTATGAGTTAACCTCGCTGCAATATGGTGTTTCAGTTGATTATCTTTTGGATGTGATTTTCACTTGTCTGGTCGCCCGTAAACGAAAAGACCCCTTCGATTATGTTTAATAAATTAGGAAGACTTACTTAAGAAAGGAAAAAATAGAATGAAAACGATTATGTTAGTTTGTGCTGCTGGAATGAGTACCAGCTTGTTAGTCACAAAAATGGAAAAAGCTGCGGAGGCTCAAAGTTTGGAAACGAGGATTTTTGCACTATCCGCTTCAGAAGCTGATCCTGAAATTGAAAAGGGAGACATCGATGTGATTCTGTTAGGCCCGCAAGTCCGTTTCATGCTGAAGCAGTTTGAAGAAAAAGCCGCAGCAATCAATGTGCCAGTCGAAGTCATCAATATGCAGGATTATGGAATGATGAACGGTGAAAAAGTCTTTGCGACAGCCCTTAAATTGATTGAAGAAGGGGTATGATCGAGTGGATAACAAAAACTTAGAAGTGATTATGGGTTTGATCGTTCATGGCGGCAATGCTAAAAGTCATGCGATGGAAGCTATTCAATTGGCGAAAGCTCAACAATTTGACGAAGCAGATAAAAAGATTGTCTTAGCAAAAGAATCATTGGTAGAAGCGCATCATACTCAGACAGGGCTACTGACGGCTGAAGCCTCTGGAAGGAATACAGAAATTTCATTATTGATGGTCCATAGTCAAGACCATTTAATGACAGCTATTGCTTTTACTGATCTAGCGGAGGAGATCATTGCGATATATAAGAAGATTGCGCAAAATTAGTTTACAATTATGAAAATGAATTTTACTATCGTTTAAAAAAATCGACAAAAAAAGAGCCCGCTTAGGCGCGCTCTTTTTTTTGTCGAGTAGAGGGAGTTAGGCCGTTTCATTTACCTAGCTATTGCGAATCAGAAACAATTGCTAGCAACTCGTCTGTCACGGCTTCAATAAATTCTGGGATCGATTGCGGTTGGACTAACTAAAAAATCTGATTTCGTGAGGGATAGCTCATCAATGATCAATGCCTCCAACGCCTCGGCAGAAAGAGTAGTGTTCACTCTGTAGATTTTAGTGCCGTAATTCGTCCACTCTGCCTCGTAAACCAAGCCGCCGACACCGCGAATATCGGGTTTGCCGTTATAAAAAAGAACCATGAAATCGAAAATATAGTGCCCTTCAGGTGTAATCCTAAAATTCTTCTCGCTTCGATCTATTTTTCGTCCGACCTGTTCATATAAGGCGAGGGGTTCTCGCCCCCACACATCAGGTTCCTTTTCATCGATGTTATTGCTGAGGGCTTTTTTCTTGAAAAACATAACGATCACTCCATTCTTAGAATAACTAATTGATGCTGCCTTTTTTTAAATACTGTGTTTGGATATTATCAATTATACTGAAAAAAAGCCTTCAGATAGTGAAATTCGTCTTTTTGAAACAAGTGACGGTTAAAAGAACAAGTGTGCTTTCTGATAACTAAGGAGAATAATTAATCGTACAAAAAATAGATTTTCCTCTTGCCTTGAAGTGAACTCCAAGGTGTATGCTTGATTCATCAGGAGGGATTTAGAATGAGAGAAGGCAAAGTAATCGTAATTACAGGAGCTTCCAGCGGCATCGGAGAAGCGAGTGCTAAGCTGCTTGCAGCACATGGGAATCGCGTTGTTCTGGGTGCTCGCCGGGAATCTAAACTAAGGGAAATCGTTGAGGATATCCGAAATAATGCTGGAAAGGCCATTTATCAGGAAACAGATGTCACGGAGAATCGGCAGGTCGAGGCCCTTGTTCAGTTGGCGGTGGATACCTTTGGAAGGGTCGATGTATTGATCAACAGTGCAGGGATCATGCCCAATTCCCCATTAAAGGATAAGCGGATCAAGGATTGGGATCAGATGATCGATAGTAATATTAAAGGAACGCTTTATGGGATTGGAGCGGTGCTGCCTTTTATGAATGCACAAAAAAGCGGTCAGATCATCAACATTTCTTCGGTGGCTGGTCTTTATGCTCATGCTGGCGGTGCCGTGTATTCTGCGACAAAATGGGCCGTTCGTGCTATCAGTGAGTCTTTGCGGGAGGAAGTGGCGCAGGATGGATCGAATATTCGGGTCACGATCGTTTCGCCGGGCGCGATCAATACCGATTTATTATCTTCGGTCACTGATCCGACTTTGAAGAAGAACTACGAAACATTTTATGATCATTTTGGCATCTCTGTGGATCGTGTAGCGACAACGATCCAACAAGCCATCGACTTGCCTGACGACGCGGCGTGGAACGAAATTATTATTCGCCCGACAAAACAGGTACAATAGAGGAGGAGCAGCAATGGACAACGTTACATTAAACAACGGCGTGAAGATGCCGATTTTAGGATTTGGTGTTTATCAGATCTCCGACCTTGAAGAATGTGAAGAGATCGTTTATCAGGCGATCACTCAGGGGTATCGTTTGATCGATACCGCGGCAGCTTATGGAAACGAAGAAGCCGTCGGAAAAGCGATCAAACGCAGTAGGGTTCCTCGTGAAGAATTGTTTCTCACGACGAAATTATGGATCAGTGATGCAACGTATGAGGGAACAAAAAAAGCGTTTCAGAGATCGTTGGAACGATTAGACTTGGAGTATGTGGACTTTTATTTGATTCACCAACCATTGAATGATGTCTATGGTGCCTGGCGTGCGATGGAGGAGCTATATAAAGAAGGCAAAATCAAAGCGATTGGTGTAGCGAACTTTTATCCAGATCGTTTGATTGATTTAGCAGCCTTCAACGAGATCACTCCGGCGGTCAATCAAATCGAAGTCAATCCCTTCTTCCAAAGAACAGCCGATCAAAAGGCAATGGTCGAAAAGGGTGTGCAGGTAGAGGGTTGGGCACCTTTTGCGGAAGGTAAAAATAACTTGTTTCAAAATGAGCTGCTGCAACAAATCGGGGATCAATATGGCAAATCTGTCGCACAAGTCATCTTGCGCTGGCATATTCAACGAGGCATCGTGGCAATTCCAAAATCAGCGAATGTCGCTCGGATGCAGCAAAATTTTGACGTGTTTGATTTTGAATTATCAGCAGAGGACATGGATAAAATAACAACATTGGATCAGCAGAAATCCAGTTTCTTTGATCATCGTGAGCCGGAAACTGTGGAGAATTTGATAAGTTTAGTAAGAACCACTGAGTGAGAAAGGAGAGAAGACATGAATATCAAAGAAGTCAGTGAAAAGTATGAGCTTTCGGCAGATACCTTGCGTTATTACGAACGAATCGGGGTGATCCCGCCAATTACTCGCGATAAAAATGGGTATCGGGATTTTTCTGAGAAGGATTTGAACTGGGTGTATTTCGCCAAAGTTTTACGCAATGCGGGGGTGTCGATCGAAGGATTGATCGATTATGCCAGTCTTTCTCGCGAAGGCGACGAAACCTTGGGTGCAAGAAAGGCGATTTTGCAGGAGCATTTGGATGAGGCGGAAGCGAAAATCAGTGCATTAGAAGAAGCGCGGGATTATTTGAAATATAAACTAGATAATTTTGATACTCATATGGTTACTTATGAAAAGGAAAAACTCCAAATCAATAACGAGTTGAAGGAAGAGTGAGGATGCAGCCAACCTGGGAAGGTGGAAAATAAATGAAAAAACGATTCGGACTTTTAGCAGCGATAGTTACGATTGCCGCGTTGTCAGCTTGTGGCAATACGGAGAATCAGTCTCAAGATTCAAGTTCTACTGGAAATCAGTCAGAAGATTCGGCTCCTGTTGCTCCAGCGCCAGAAAAATTTAGGAAGTCATTGGTGGTTTATTTTTCAGTGCCGGAAACAGATGATCCTGAAAATATGACCCAAGAAGAGGAAAACAGCGCGGTCGTGATCGATGGGGAAGTTCTAGGCAATACACAATATGTGGCGCAAACGATCCAAGAACGAGTTGGAGGGGACATTTTCCGAATTGAACCTGACAAAGCGTATCCGACAGATCATGAGGAGCTGGTGGATCTGGCTAGTAAGGAACAAGAGGAGGGGGCACGACCAGCCTTAAAAGAAAAAATCAAAACGATGGATCAGTACGAAACAATTTTTCTCGGCTATCCGAACTGGTGGGGGGACATACCCATGATCCTTTACAGTTTCTTGGACGAAACAGATCTCGCTGGGAAGACCATCATCCCTTTTAATACTCATGGCGGCAGTGGCTTTTCCGATACGATCGATTCGATCAAGAAAGAAGAGCCCGGCGCCAAAGTAATCGAAGACGGCTATTCCGTCAATCGTGATGAAGCCGCCGACAGTAAAGAAGCGGTGATTAAATGGTTGAATGACTTAAACATCTAAAGAGGCTAGGGCGCTGCGAATAACACTTGCAGCGGTCAGCTATTAAGGAAATGGAGTGAAAAAATGAAAACGATTTATTTGATGCGTCACGGGGAGACGTTATTTAATCAACAGAAAAAAATACAAGGTTGGTGTGACTCGCCTTTAACAGAGCTTGGCAAGAAGCAGGCGCTGATCGCGCGGGATTATTTTGTCAGAAACAAGATTGAGCTGGATAGTGCCTATGCCTCTACCTCGGAAAGAGCCTGTGATACGTTGGAGCTGGTAACAGATATGCCTGCCTTATAAACGAGTCAAAGGATTGAAGGAATGGCATTTCGGTGATTTAGAGGCAGAGCATGAATACTTGAATCCACCCTTGCCCTACGGTGATTTTTTCACTAAATTTGGCGGGGAAGGGGAAAAGGACTTTCGTGCACGAGTGGCACAGACGGTTCTTGAACTGGCTCGGGAAGATCAGGGGAAAACGATTTTGATGGTTTCTCACGGAGCATCTTGTCGGCAATTTATGCGGGAATGGGAACACAAAACCAAGATAGATCTACAAGGGAGAATCGCAAATTGCTGTATTCTGAAATTTGCCTTTGAAGAGGATCAGTTTGAGTTGCTGGAAATAATCAATCACGATTTTTCACTCATTGTGTAAAGAAAAAGACGAATTTACTTTACGTTTGTTAAGTAAATTCGTCTTTTTCTTTTGATTTGGAAAGTTCTGAGAGTGTTCCTGTTTCGATCCAGGCATTTTTCTTTTTGAATTCTGTCAGATTTTGTTGGAAGTTTTTGGCATATAAAAGGGAAAAAAGGGTATCTAAGAGATACTCAAACGCCACCTGTGACGAAAAGGTGCTGACTTTTATAAAATCCATCTCTTCTTGGGTAAATACCAGTGCCCGAGTCGCAAGTGGAATCAGATGTGAACGGCTGTTCCCCGTCAACAGCAGGGAAGGAATGTTTTCATTCAAGAAATGTTTCATCATCCGTTCGTACTGCGGCACATTTGCCCGGTAGGTAATAAAAATGGCGCAATCCTTGCTCGTAAGACTGGCAGCGTGCCATTCTTCATCGGCATATTCATCTGCGAGAATCAAAAATTTATTGATCTTGATCAACTTGTTTTGAAAGCTGCGTGCGCGAATTTGAGAATCCCCCTGTGCAAATAGAAAAATTCGATCGGCGTTCGCTAATAGATTTGCTGCATCATCCAAAGCCCGTTCATCGAGCTGAGCGTAGGTCCGTTGCACAGTGTTGATCGTCAAATCTGCCAACTTTTTAGCGATTTCTTTTGTAGAATCTTGTGCTGTAAAAGGGAAATTAGCATCTACTGGATCGGCCCGATAAATGTCACTGTGGGCTACCTCAGAGATTGCCACGCGGAAATCCCGAAATCCTTCATACCCCATTTTTTTCGCCAGACGAATCACTGAAGAATGGGAGGTGTACGTGTCTTTGGCCAAATCAGCGACATTGATGGCCGGGATCGTTGGCAAATGCTGCAAAATATAATCCGCAATCCGTTTTTCCGTAGTGGTCAAGTCATTTTGCAGCCGCAACTTATCGATTAATAACATGGGTGTCACCTTCTCCTTTGTCACTCCGTATATTTTGGAGGGTACTCTTAACAGGTATCATAACGTATTTTGTTGGTTTCTAGAAGAATTCTCTCTAGTTTGTAGAAATTTCTGGTAGAAATGTTCAGAAATCGAAGCAGTTTTCGCGAATGCGTGAATAAAATGACCTGTTTTGCTGAAAAGGCTTCTCAATAAACGGGTTTCTTCTATAATAAAGGTAACAACAAAAAATTTGGAGGGATCTACACATGCTGACGATTGCCTATATTGGAAACGGAAAAAGTACAAATCGGTATCACTTGCCATTTTCTACGAAACTACCAGAAAAAATCACCGTCAAAACAATCTACTCGCCAAGTGGGCGAATCACTTGGGAGAAAAATCCCGGCACGACGTATACATCGGACATCAATGACATCTACAATGACCCAGAGATTCAATTGGTCGTGGTGACAACACCAAGCCCGCTGCATTTCAAATTAGGCAAAGAAGCGTTGGAGCACGGAAAAAATGCCCTGATTGAAAAACCTTTTACAGAAACCTCTGACGAAGCCAAGGAATTGTACAGATTGGCGGAGGAAAAAGGATTATTTGTTCAATGTTATCAAAATCGCCGTTATGATTCCGACTTTTTAACCGTTCAAAAAGTAATCGAAAGTGGTGTGCTAGGGGATCTTTTAGAAGTCGAGATGCACTACGATTACTTCCGTCCAGAAGTACCAGAGAGTGTTGAAACCTTCTCTATTGGAACGAGCTACCTGTATGGGCATGCGTGCCACACGCTGGATCAAGTGATCTCGTATTTTGGTCGCCCGGATGACGTCCACTATGAGGTTCGCCAGCTTTTAGGCGACGATCGGATGAATGATTACTTTGATTTGGATTTGTTTTATGGTCGTATGAAGGTTTCTGTGAAATCGAGCTATTTCCGTCTAAAGGAACGTCCTAGTTTTGTCGTTTATGGCAAAAAAGGTGTCTTTGTGAAGGAGACCAAAGACCGCCAAGAAGAGCACTTGAAAATGTTCTATATGCCAGAAAACAAAGATTTTGGGATTGATTTACCGGAGCATTACGGGACATTGACGTACATTGACGATGAAGGAACCTACCATGAAGAAAAGGTCGTTTCTGAAATTGGCGACTATAGCCGCGTCTACGAGGATATTTATGACACGCTGATCAACGGGAAACCTAAAGTTGTCAAAGATGAGGAGACACTGCTGCAAATCGAGATGCTGGAAAAGGGTATCCAACCACTCACACGATAAAGAAAGCGAGGAAAAGACATGAAATTAGCCATTTTTGGTTCTGGGAAAATCGTGCAAGAATTTTTATCGATCACGAAAGATTTATCGGAGATTCAGTTAAAAGCGATTTTAGGAACAAAAAGAAGCCAAGAAAAAACGGAAAAATTAGCTGAGGAATACGGAATCGATGCCGCCTACACGGACATTGAAGAGTGCTTAAAAAGCGACGCCTTCGACACGGTGTATGTAGCAGTGCCAAACCACCTTCATTACAGTTTTGCAAAAAAGGCCTTGGAGGCAGGAAAGCACGTGATCTGCGAGAAGCCCTTTACTTTGAAGTATGGGGAATTAGTGGAATTGGAAACCCTCGCATCAGAAAAAGAGGTAGTATTAGTAGAGGCGATCACCAACCAATATTTGAAAAATTACCAAGGAATCAAAGAAGCGAGCCAGAAAATCGGCGCATTGAAAATCATTGAATGCAACTACTCGCAATATTCCTCGCGCTATGATGCCTTCAAAGAAGGAACCATTTTGCCAGCCTTCGATCCGAAAAAGGGCGGCGGCGCCTTGATGGATATCAATATCTACAACATTCATTTAGTGGTGGGACTGCTTGGCAAACCAAAAGACGTTCGCTACTTAGCCAACATCGAACGAGACATTGATACATCTGGCATGCTACTGCTGGATTATGGCGATGTGAAAGTTGTTTGTATTGGTGCGAAGGATTCGCAAGCGACCATTCGCTCAACCATTCAAGGGACAGAGGGATCGGTCGTGGTGAATGGACCGACGAACACGTTAGACAGCTATACGACAGAAAAACTTTCAGGAGAAAAAGAGACCTTTGATCACAAAGATCATCCACACCGCATGTTTGATGAGTTTAAACTCTTTAGCCAAGTGATCGATAAAAATGATCAAGCATTTGTAAAAAAACAATTAGAGCATAGCAAAATCGTAATGGCCATCGTTGAAGCCGCGATCAACGATGCTGGAATCGTCTTGGGAGAATAACAAATAAACCGCACAGGATTTTACTCTGTGCGGTTTTATTTATTATTGTCCCCAATAAAATAACCCATAATAGAATAAATAGCTCCATCCAAACATCCCGTGGAAGAAGGCCCAAAAAAGACTGTGCCATTTTCTATAAGAAACGATAAATGCAAGGATATTTCCTAATCCGATTGCTGAATTCATTGGCCACCTCAAATCTTTCTTATTTAAATAACGTATAATGAATAGAGAATAGTACTATATGAAGAATCGTGTCGTATAGATCAGGTGTCGTTTGGATAACAAAAAAAAGAAGAATCTGGCGCTTAGATTTCACCGTAAAAAGAGCGTTCTAGGAAAAGCAATTTTTTCAAGAACGTTCTCTATACTAAAAAGGATAAAGACAAATTGAAAAAAAGGCAATCTTTTCAATAAAACGCTTGCCTTAAAGTGGACTTCAACGTGTATGGTATAGAAAAGAAAGGTGTGGAGACGAATGGATTATGTGAAGTTGGGAAATACAGGATTGGATATTTCAAGAATTTGTTTAGGTTCTATGAGTTTTGGCGATCCGAAGAATTGGATTCATGAGTGGGTATTGGAAGAAGAAGAGAGTCGTCCCTTGATCAAGAGAGCGCTGGAGTTAGGGATCAACTTTTTCGATACTGCCAATGTCTATTCATTAGGAAGAAGTGAAGAGATTCTCGGGAAAGCATTGAAGGATTTTGCGACGCGTGAGGAAATCGTTCTGGCGACAAAGGTTCATCAAAAAATGTTTGATGGGCCAAATGGGCAAGGGCTGTCACGAAAACACATCATGGCGCAAATTGATCAGAGTTTGCAACGGCTTCAGACAGACTATGTTGATCTTTATATCATTCATCGTTGGGACGAAAATACGCCGATCGAAGAAACGATGGAGGCGCTGCATGATGTCGTGAAATCGGGCAAGGCTCTTTATATAGGCGCATCCGCGATGTTTGCGTATCAATTTCAACAGGCAAATCATGTGGCTGAAAAAAATGGCTGGACAAAGTTCGTATCGATGCAGAATCATCTGAATTTGATCTATCGGGAAGAAGAGCGGGAGATGATCCCTTATTGCCGTTCAGAAAAAATCGCGTTGACGCCCTATAGTCCGATGGCCTCTGGACGGTTGCTCCGTGACCGCTCTCAAGTGACGAAGCGCAGCACAACAGATACCGCACAAAAAGCAAAATATGACGAAACAGCGGAAAAGGATCAGGTGATCATTGATCGTGTCGCTGAATTAGCAGAAAAATATGAAACGAACCGGGTCAATATCGCACTTGGCTGGGTGCTGCAAAAAAATCCCGTCGCAGCACCAATAATCGGAGCGACTAAAATGAAGCATATCGAGACTGCTGTTGGTGCAGTGGATTTCAAGCTCTCAGAAGAAGATGTCCGTTATTTGGAAGAACCGTATGTTCCTCATCGAGTCGTAGGACATAGCTAAAATCGAAGAAAATTACTAATCGTTTTACAAATAATCAATAAAAAAGGGCGTATATCAGAAATGCGGATGCTATTATGCAAAGCTCCCTTTATTCCGAGCCGTAAGACTGATAGAATTGAACGAATAGGATGGTTCTTTTAGAATGAAGCGGCAAAACTTAAAAAAGGAGCGGTGACTATGAATATTTCAGAAGTGGCTGCGAAGTTTCATATGACGCCAGCGACGATCCGTTACTATGAGAAGCAAGGGCTGCTTCCGCCGATCACCCGAAACGAGTTGGGTATTCGAGACTTTCAGGAAGAGGATATTAAGTGGGTCGAATTTATTAAGTACATGCGCGATTCTGGCCTATCCATCGAGTCATTGGCGAGGTATTCAACCCTCTATCAACAGGGCGATGCGACGTTATTGGAACGGAAGGAAATCTTGATTCAGGAGCACGAAAAATTGGTTGAGAAGCAGAAGCTGATTAATGCGACGCTTGCTCGCTTAGAACAGAAATTGGATAATTACGATCACATGATTCAAGTCTGTGAACCGCAATTTTCACGAAATCATAAGATTTTTGGGATAGACCGTGTAATCAGATAGAATCTGAAATTGTACAAAACGTTATTTTAAAATGATGGGGGATAAAATGGGAAAAGTAGTGTTTTTGGATATTGATGGTACCTTGTGCAATGAAAGCGGACGTGTTCCAGAAAGTGCAAAAGAGGCGATCCAGCAAGCCTATGAACAGGGGAATCAGTTTTATTTATGTACGGGAAGGTCAAAAGCTGAGATTCCTGACGATGTGCTTGCACTGCCGATCAGCGGCATTATCGGTGCTGGCGGAGGCTATTGCGAAGTGGAAGAAGAAGTTATTTTACACCGTGTATTTGATGCGGCTGAGCTGAACAAACTGATCCAGTTCTTAGAGGCGCATCAGGTAGAATATTACCTTGAATCGAATCAAGGATTATTTGCGAGTGCCAACTTGAGAAAGCTGCTCATTCAGCTTACGTTGGGAGAAACGGCGGAGGATTCACCAGAAGGTCAAGCAAAAATCCAATCGGTCAAATGGTTTTTAGATTTGCTGATTGAAGATCCCAGTAAAATCGACTATGAAGACGTGAACAAAGTGTCTTTTGTAAATCAATCGATTCCTTATGAAGTCATTCATGAGGAATACGACGGTGATTTCCAAATGCTGAGAAGTACCGTTTCGGCCTTTGGTCCTGACAGCGGGGAGATCGGGCTGAAGAACATCAACAAACGAACAGCTATCGAAACGCTCCTGCAGCATATTCAACGAGAAAAGGCTGAATGTATCGCCTTTGGAGATGGCGTGAATGACATCGACATGTTTGAAGCCGTGGCCCTGGGAATCGCAATGGGCAATGCAAAGGAGGAGCTAAAAGCTGTCGCGGATGAGGTTACGCTGTCTCATGATGAGGGCGGTATCGCCTTTATGCTTGAGAAGCTGGACCTTATCAACGCGTAAGCTTTTTAATCCTCTAGGCTAATCTGCTATAGTGAAAGAAAAGTAAAAAGGCGGAAGTTATGGAAATCAGACTTTTACGATATTTTTGGGCTGTTGCACAGGAAGGAAACATCTCTCGTGCTGCTCGGATCTTAAATATCACCCAACCTACATTGAGTCGTCAAATCAAGGAGCTGGAAGAAACGGTCGGTGCACCGCTTTTTCATCGTGAAAAGAATCGGTTGAGTTTGACGAAAGACGGTTATTTTTTGAAGGAACGAGCCGAGGAAATCTTGGCGTTGGATGAGAAGCTGGAACAAGCCTTTTCTGCTCAACGAAAGGAGCAACTAAGCGGAACGATCGCCATTGGTTGTGTAGAAGCGGACAATTCAGACACCGTGGCTATGCTTTTGGAGGAGCTGGTCAGCGACTATCCTCAGATTCAGTTCAATCTAGTGACTGGAACGAGTGATGATATTTCTGATCGCCTAGAAAAAGGAATTCTAGATCTAGCAGTTTTGCTGGAGCCGATTGATTTGAGGGAAGTGGAGACCCTTCTGCTGCCTCGAGAAGAGCGATGGGGAATCCTCGTTTCTAGAGAATTATTTATCGCGAAAAAGGAAGTACTGACTCCTGAAGATATCAAAGGGCTGCCGCTGTTATGTTCGAGTCGTCCAGAGGTCCAAAGGCTACTTGCAAAATGGTCGGGAAGTCCGTTTGAGCAATTGAATGTTGTTGGAAATTTCAATTTGATATTCAATGTTTTGCCTTTGGTGGATCATAAAGTCGGGGCAGCGCTAACCGTTGAGGGGGCGATTTCTGATCGGAAATTAGAAGAATCCGTCTTTATCCCGTTGTATCCCACAGTCAAAACAAACTGTGTATTGGTTTGGAAAAAGCGTCTGCAAACGCCGGCTGTACAAGAATTGATCAACCGCTTCAAGTATGCTTTTCAGCTATAGTAGTATGCTGATATAAGCATTAGATAGTAGGAACAATGAGCTGTATTCTGAATGTATTCAGAATATCGCTCATTTTTTTTATGAAGGAGGCTGTGCGATGATTTCAATAATAATTTTTTTCTCTCGAGCAGGAGAAAACTATATTGATGGTAAGAAAAAAATGATTTCGGTCGGAAACACCGAACGATTGGCCAGGATGATCAGTGAGCAGACACAACTAGCCGCGTATTCGATCCGTCCTATTGTTCCTTATCCAATTAATTATGAGGAAGCCGTGGAGCAGGCAAGAATAGAAAAGTTACAAGCTCAACGAGTAGACTATCAGAAGGAACCGATCGATTTAGAAAAAATTAAGACCGTTTTTCTTGGTTTTCCTAATTGGTGGGGAACCTATCCGCGGATCATTCAGACTTTTTTAGCAGATCATGAGTGGAAAGATAAGGTGATTTATCCCTTTTGTACGCATGAAGGCAGTGCTTTTGGTTCAAGTCTGGAGGAGCTGTCTCCTGTCTGCAGCGGTGCGGAGATCAAAACCGGTTTAGCGATTCGCGGATCAAAGAGTGAACGCGCAGATACTGCGATAAAAAATTGGTTGCTTTCTTATTCGAAACAACAATCCTGAAACAGGAGGAAAAAAGAATGGTAAAACATAAAGAAGTTGAAAATGGCGTGATTTTTCCCGTTGGCGAAAAGAACGAAGCGTATGCGGAATTTTTTGTCGGTCAAAGCTATCTCCATCCACTGATCGCTGATCCGACGATTGACGTAGGTGTTGCAAACGTGACCTTTGAACCAGGCTGCCGCAATAACTGGCACATTCATCACGAGGGCTATCAATTATTGTTGGTTACTGGGGGAGAAGGCTGGTACCAAGAAGAAGGCAAAGAAGCACGTCGTCTAAGTGCAGGAGATGTGGTCATCACCCATGATGGGGTCAAGCATTGGCATGGCGCCGCAAAAGACAGTTGGTTTGAGCACATCGCTGTCACCGCGGGCACACCCGAATGGTTAGAGCCTGTATTGGATGACTGGTATGACCAACTAAAATAAGGACTTGAATAAATAAAGTAAACCTAAATTAAAAAAGTTTACCTTAAAGATAGGAGCATAGCAAATGGAAAAACAAACAGCAGGAAGACAAAGATTAGGTGAATTTGCCCCGCAGTTTGCAGCGTTGAATGACGATGTATTATTTGGAGAAGTATGGGCTAAGGAAGACGAGCTTCCCCCCATGACCGCAGTATGATCACCTGTTCAGCCTTGTTGGCGATGGGTGCGCCTCAATTAGAAGCACATCTAAAAATAGCAAAGAAAAATGGCGTGACAAAAAAAGAAATCGTCGCATTGATCACACATCTCGCATTTTATGCAGGGTGGCCAAAGGCGTGGAGTGCGTTCGCGTTAGCAGAAGATATTTTTGAACAGAATTGAGGGATAAAATGAATAAAACTATAGAAGGAAAAGTCGTGGTGATCACAGGGGCCTCCTCTGGAATTGGGGAAGCTACTGCCAGAATGCTGGTTAATGAAGGGGCGAAGGTGGTACTGGCCGCCCGGCGAGAAGAAAAGTTGCAGCAATTAGTAGAAGAATTCGGAGAAACGAGTGTTTACGCCACTACAGATGTACGGAAATCTGAAGAAGTCGAAGCTCTAGTTGACTTAGCTGTAAAAACGTTTGGAAAAGTGGATGTATTATTTGCGAATGCTGGAATCATGCCGGCTAGTAATATGAGCGAGCTAAAAACAGAAGAATGGAACGACATGATCGATTGCAATATCAAAGGAGTTTTAAATGGTTTAGCTGCGGTGCTTCCTCATTTTACCAAGCAAAAATCTGGGCATGTATTAGCCACAAGCTCAATTGCAGGGTTAAAAGTCTTTCCAGGAAACAGTGTTTATACCGGGACTAAATTTGCGGTACGAGCGATCATGGAAGGCTTCCGAATGGAGTCTGCGTTGGAAAAAACGAATATTCGCACTACAACGCTTTATCCAGGAGCCATCTCAACGGAATTATTGTCTACGATTTCTACACAAGAAGTCAAACAAGGGATGGAAGAGTTTTATCAAATCGCCATCACTCCTGAAGCAGTAGCGAAAACCGTCCTGTTTGCTATTCAGCAGCCAGACGAGGTGGCTATCACGGAAATGACCATTTTGCCAAGTGTGCAGGCGTAGAAAAAAGAAAATGCAGTACCTGAATGTTTAAGCCATTCGGGTACTGTATTTTTTTGTGGGCTCCTCATTTATTGACTTGATACAATCTGTTATTTTATGATTAACGTTCGATTATTTATTGTTGAGATAGCAGAAGAAAAGGCAACGGAAACGGCTCTTTTTTCATTAGCAATCAGGTATCTTAAAGTAGAAAAGAGTCGTTGAATAAAAAAATAAACGCTTCTGAATGACGCATAAAATAACGGATTTAAGTAAGACTCTTTATAAGAAGAAAAACATCTTTTTTAGGTTGCGCTTACATTGTTGCCAAAAAACATTGCAAAAATCTCTACTTATCAAGAAAAATAAAGGGTTATATACTCACCTTAGACGAGAGGAAGATATAAATGAAGGATCGAACAGTTAATATATTACGTATTTTTATAACTTCTGATTATCCTGTCACTTTGGCAAAGCTGGAGGAAGAATTTCATACAAGCACCCGAACCATCCGAAATGAGTTGCGAGAAATCAATCAATTTTTGGTGGAAAAACACTTTCCAGAAATCAAAAATCTGAGAAAAAGAGGGTATCGACTGGTTTTATCTTCAGAGGAAAAGAAGTCCTTATTGTCTCACTTAGGTGCGACAGAGGAGACGCAATACTTGGATCGCGAAAATCGGATGTTTGATTTGATTCTTTCTTTTTCATTGAGCAGGAAGCCCGTCTTCTTGTATCAAAAAGAAGAGGATTATCAAATTTCGAAAAGCACGCTGGATGAAGACATGCGTCGGGTCAGGAACATGCTTGCGGAATACGGGATCGAGGTACTGAGTGTCGCGAAGCAAGGCATCGTATTGAAGGGGGCAGAGCGGTCGATTCGAACGATGATCTATGAGGTCATCAATCGTTCTGTAGGTGTTATTTCTCCGCAGTCTGAGCAAGAATTTTCGGTTAATCGGAGGATTTTGTCCAGTTATCTTTCGGAAGAATTGTTTGAAAAGCTGGATCACTTGTATGCGTCGTCTGTGAATTTGGAAGAAGACGCGATTTATCGTAATCAGATGCTGGTCTTTACCGCCGTTTGGCTGAATCGTTATTTACGAGAAGACCTTATCGCAAGTTCTGCGTGGGAGGCACCGGATACTCCTCAAAGTGAGATTCGGGATTTTGTAACAGCGATCTGCGAGACTTTTCAGCTCTCCCCTCCAGAAGTGGAGATCAAATACATTGTTTTTATGCTAAATACCTTCAATTCGCGGGACATGAACAATTCGATCGAATGGGTTCAAGCGCAATTATTGTCGATCCAGTTGATGCAGTTTGTTGAGGAAAAAACCAAAATTCCTTTTTCCAGAAAAGAAGAATCCTTACAGGAAGGCCTCTACAAGCATTTAGTCGGCATGATCAATCGAGTGAAGAGCAATATCCAGATCGTCAATCCGCTGAAAGAAACGGTCAAAAAAAATTACGGCAATATATATGAAGCGATCCAACAATTTACTCCGGCTATCGAACAAGTGACGAAGAAAACGTTGAGTGAGGACGAGCTTGCCTTTCTCACCATTCATTTTTCGACTTCGGTCAGTTCGATCAACCAAGACCTCCACTACATCTATAAAGCAGTAGTGATCTGCAACCACGGGGTAGCGACTGGTAAGCTGTTGTCTGAAAATTTGAAAGAGTTATTTAATATTGAAGTGTTGGCCGTATTGAGCTCTAGAGAAGTAGCGTTGATAGAAAAATTAGATGTGGATTTGATCTTTAGTACGGTGGCGATTCGTTATTCAGAAAAGCCGGTTTTAGAGTTAGAACCCATCATTAAAGAAGAAAGCAAACGCCGAATTACGGCATTCTTAACAGAAAATCAAAAACTTAAACGTTTGGTCAATCATCAAGATTCGACACATCTATTTTCAGCACTGATCGAGACCATTGAGAAGAGCGGGGGAAAAGTGACTGAAGGTATTTACAAAGAATTGGAAACGCTTTTTGACCAAAACCATTTAACGATAAACAAGAAGGAGATTCAGCCGATGTTAGAAGATGTTTTAATAGACAGCAACATTTTATTGAATGAGCAGGTGAAGACTTGGGAGGAATCTATCCAGCGAGTGTCGGAACCGTTGATTAATGAGCGGGTGATCGAGCCAAGGTATGTCACGGCGATGATCGACTCAGTAAAGGAGTATGGTCCGTATATCGTAATCGGGAAGTACATCGCATTGGCCCACGCGCGGCCGGAAGACGGGGTCAACCGCTTAGGCGTGAGCGTTGCTACGATCAATGAACCGATCGCATTCGGAAATGAAGAGAACGATCCCGTGAAAATCATCTTTTGTCTGGCTGCGGTGGACTCCTACTCTCACTTAAATATCATGAAGAGTCTGATCGCTCTGATCAATGATGAAGAGAAGATAGATCGTTTAAGCAAAGAAACGGATGTCGATCGTTTCAAGGAAATTTTATTTAGTTAACGGAATTATGCATAGTTCATATAGATAAAAAAAGAATGGAGAGAAAGAAAATGGGAAAACAAGTGTCAATTTTATTCGTATGCGGAGCAGGATTAGGAAGCAGCTTTGCGGCTCAAATGGCGGCTGAGGATGTGTTGAATGCACATGGGGTCGATGCAAAACTGGATCACGTGGATATTTCCACAGCAGCTTCTTCACGTTCGGACATCATCATCACTGCACAAAATTTCAAGTCACAATTTGAAAAATTCTCGATCAACGAAGAGCAAACAGCCATTGTCTATTTAAAAAATATTGTGTCCAAACCAGAAATCGAAGAGAAATTACTACCGATCTTAGAAGCGAAAGGCGCGTTATAAAGCCATTCTAAAAGACCATAGGATTTCTTTCGTAGGACAAGTGAGTATCGAATTTTAAACTCATTTTTCGAGTTTTGAAAAATGAATACTATAAAACGAATAAGGAGCGAAACAAATGGGAGTTGTTAATTTTATTATTGAAAATATTTTGACACAAGCATCCATCACCATTGCACTGATTGCGATGCTAGGGCTGGTTTTGCAGAAAAAATCTGCGGGGCAAGTCCTATCGGGAACCTTAAAGACATTGCTTGGCTTCCAAGTACTAAGTGCGGGTTCGAGTATTATCGTTGGAAGCCTTACGTATTTTGGTGAAATCTTTACGGCTGGATTTCATATGCAAGGGATCATCCCTTCAATCGAGGCGATCAACGGGCAAGCGATGAACGAATTGGGGTTAGGGCGCGACATAGCATTGACTTTTCTAGGTATTTTTATTGTGAATATTCTGATCGCGCGCTTTACCAAATGGAAATACATCTTCTTAACGGGTCAAGCGATTTTATGGATGGCAACGATGACGACTGTTTTTGGCTACTTTTCTGGGTTGAGAGGATTGGTTCTGATCGTTGTTGGAAGTATCGTCGGTGCGATTTTTGCAGTCGCGATGCCAGCGATTGCGCAACCAATCATTCGTAAGATCACAGGATCAAATGATATCGCTCTAGGTCATTTTTGTACGATTGGTTATATGTTTGAGGCTGGAGTCGCTTATATTTTCGGTGAACGAGGCGAGAACAAAAAATCCATCGAAGATATCAATCTACCAAAATCTTTTGAATTCTTACAGGATACGTATCTGTCTGTCATGGTCGTGATGGTGCCGCTATATATCGTCACTGCCGCTTTCGCCGGACCAGGAGTTGGCGACCACGGTGCGCAGCATTACTTGATGTTTGCCTTCTTACAAGCGATCCAATTTGTAGTTGGTGTTTATGTCTTGCTATCAGGAGTCCGTTTATTATTGGGTGAGATCGTACCGGCTTTCCGAGGAATTGCGATGAAGCTAGTACCCAACGCGATTCCAGCATTGGACTGCCCAGTATTTTTCCCTTACTCACCAAATGCGGTGATCTTAGGATTTATTACGACGACGATTGGTACGATCATCGCCATGTTTATCTTGCCGACCTTTGGTTTAGCAATGATTCTACCGGGAATGCTGACGAACTTCTTCGCAGGAGGAACAGCGGGGATCTTCGGAAATGCAGTCGGAGGTCGTCGAGGCGCGATCATCGGGGGGATTGCTCACGGCTTTTTCATCACCCTTTTACCAGCACTTTTAGTAACGATCTTTAATCAAATGGGCTTCGTCAATGCTACTGCGACGGATGTAGATACGGTTGCGGCTGCACTGCTTTATGCATGGATTCTTAGCCCGATCTTAAAAATGTTTTAATTAGGAGGTTTCGCGATGTTTGGCTTTTTTAAGAAAAAAGAAAAACCAGCAAAAATAGAAGAAAAGAAGGAACTTTCAGTAGAAGAAAGAGCGCGGCTAGAAACAGAAGCGCAGCAATTCATCGAAAAACTCGCCGCATTGGAGCAAGATGCGACTGTAGAAAAAACGGAAATAGCTGGAGCCTATGAGAAACTCGGTTTGACTTATGCCGCGTTGGACCAAATCGATGCAGCGATCGAAACGTTAGAAAAAAGTTTGGATCATAAGCTGACGATCGGCGATGGGTACAAGAAATTAATGAGTCTTTACAACGGAAAACGGGCGGAAGCTGCACGTAACGGAGACGATGCAGGCATTGATAAATACATGGGGAAAATGGATGAGATGCGACAAATCGCCAAAAAAGTAACGATCAGTGGCTGATCGATCAAATGAAAAGAAGGTATCGGATAAATGTACAAAACACTAAAAGAAGTAACGCAAACAGCAGAAGAATTAAACATGACGATTGGGGCGTTCAACACGCATAATTTGGAGATGTTGCCGGAAATGATCCGCGCAGCAAAAGAGATGGGTTCGCCGATCATTATCCAAACCAGTATCGATACGGCAAAATATATTGGCTATGATGTGATGGTGGCAGTGGTGAAAGAGATCGCCAACACTGAATTGGTGGACGTTGCCTTGCACTTGGACCATGCAAGAGACTTCAATGAGATCAAAGCCGCGATCGATGCCGGCTATTCTAGCGTGATGTATGACGGGTCTCATTTGCCCTTTAAAGAAAATATCGCAAAAACGAAAGCAGTCGTTGAGTATGCGCATGCAAAAGGGGTCTCGGTGGAAGGCGAGCTAGGTACGATCGGTGGAACAGAAGAAGGGATCTCTGTGGCGGAGAACGACAAGGTCTACACGAAGCCAGAAGATGCCGTTGCCTTCGTCGCGCAAACGAACATCGATGCGCTGGCAATCGCCATTGGGACGAACCATGGGCAATTTAAATCAAAAACAGAGGTCAATATTCCATTGTTGAAGGAGATTCATCAAGTCGTTGACGTACCTTTAGTGATTCACGGAGGAACAGGTGTGAAGGAAGAAGATTATCCAGAATTGATCAATAACGGGATTCGCAAATTCAATGTTGGGACAGAGTTGTTAGTCAACTGGACGAAGGTGGCGAAGGAATCCTTTGGGGAAACGGAAGTGAACAAATCCCTTCGCCATAACGTGATCCCAGCGAACTTAGCGGTGAAAGAAATCGTCAAACATAAAATCGGTTTGTTCATGAATGTGAACAGTCCATTGGCGATGCAAAAATAAATGGAAAAGTATCTGATCTTGATCGCTGGCAGTCCAGCAACTGGGAAATCCTATTTGATCAACGAAATGCGCCGGATACTAGGAGAATTTTTCCTAGTCACACCGGATGAAGGCAAGGAGATCTTCGCTGATACTATTGGTTTTGATAATCTGGATGAGAAAAAATCACTGGAAAAAAAGGTTTGGGCATTCTATTACAGTGCTTTGGATCTGTATATGAAGGCAGGAAAACGCCTTGTAGTCTCTGAATATCCCTTCAGTGATAAGCAAAAAGGGAATCTAGAGGATTTAGCGCAGCGTTACGGCTATGAGGTGGTGACGATTCGCTTAGTCGCCGACTTTGATGAACTTTGGTCCCGAAGAAAAATTCGGGATATTGAGTCAAGCCGCCACTTGAGCCACATCATGACACACTATCATTTTGGCGATGTGTTAGCAGATCGGACACAAGCGGATGACTTGATTACGCGAGAAGCATTTCAAGAAATCATTGAAGCACGAGGATACAACCATTTCCAATTGGGTACGCTGGTTGAATTTGATGTGACTGATTTTTCAATGGTTGATTATGAGCCGTTTTTACAACAATTCGCGGAGAAACTTGCCAAAAATCGTGAGCAGGAAAAGTAAAAACACCAAAAAAAGAGTGCACTCTGAAAGCAACGATTTTCAGAGTGCACTTCTTTTTATAGCGCTTATTTTTTTCTTTTCTTCGAGACAAAGACCCCCGATGCGCCAAAAGCAACACCTAGTCCTAGTCCCAAAGCTAAATTATCGAATAAAAGTCCATACAGCAACCCCAAAGATAAACCGATCGCCAACGAACTACCTTCTTCCTTTTTCAAAGTTACAACCCACTTTCTGCAGCTTTTTTTGGAACGCTATTTCAGTTGCTTCTATTATAAAGGAAAGTAAATGGTTTAGATACATTTTAGGAGTGAAGGAAAAAGGGAAGGATAGGGTGAGTTTTTTCGAGTTTCTAGTTGACAAACGGTTTCAAACGTCGTATGATAATTGTGAAATCGATACCACAAGGCGGTGAGAGATTGGCAACCATCAAAGATGTAGCGAAGAAAGCAGGCTTATCTGTTTCAACTGTTTCAAGATATTTAAACAATCATCCGTATATTTCTGAAGACAAACGGAAACGGATTCAATCCGCGATGGCGGAGCTGGATTATACACCGAGTTCTGTGGCAACGCAATTGCGCTCAAAGAAGGGGACGATGATCGGGATTTTAGTTTCTCGTATCGTTAATCCATTTTTTTCCCACTTGGTCGATTCGATTGAAAAGAGCGCCCGTTCCCATGGCTACAATGTGCTGGTGATGCAGACGTATGACGATAAAAAAGCGGAGACGAACATGCTTGAGATGCTGAAGCAGCAGGTGATCGCTGGTCTGATCATGTGTTCCATCGAAGGCGATCCCAAAATCATTGAAGCGTATCGTGAATATGGTCCCATCGTTCTCTGCAATGAACAAATCCCGGGATCGGATCTTCCGCAGGTTTACACTGATCAGGAAGCTGCGAGCTTTGAAGCAACGAATTATTTAATAAAAAAAGGGTATCAAAAGATCGCCTACTGTACAGGTGGGACGTTGACGCGAGGCGGGCACGGAAATTCGCGGACCGAAGGATTTGAACTGGCGTTAAGTACCCATCAGCTTTCAATGAAAATCGACTGGATCTTTAAGCAAGTCCATACGATCGAGGACGGAAAGCAAGTGGCGGACAAGCTATTGTCCTTACCAGAAGACCACCGCCCCGACGCCGTATTTACCAGTAGTGATGAGGTGGCGAGCGGTATTTTGGAACGTTATCTCGAAAAGGGCAAACGAGTGCCGGAAGATTTAGCAATCATGGGCTTTGATAATCAACCCTTCACAGGAATGCTGGCTGTACCGTTGACAACGATCGCGCAGCCTGTAGAAGCATTAGGGAAAGAATCAACGAATTGGCTGATCGCCAAAATGGAAGAAAAAGACTATCAGCTTGATGAAACAGAATTGGCATTAAAATTGATTATACGAAAATCTGCCTAAGCAGATTTTTTTGAAAGAATTGTGGTATCGATACCACAAAAAGGAGAGAAATTCATGGAAATGATATTGAAGGATACACCGTTGAAGAAGGAAGCTCAGAATTTCTGGAAGGAAGAAGTCGTTTACCAAATTTATCCGAAAAGCTTTTATGACAGTGATGGAGATGGGATCGGTGACATCAAAGGGATCACACAAAAATTGGACTATTTAGACGCGCTTGGCGTGACCATGTTGTGGATTTGTCCGATTTTTACTTCGCCAATGGTTGATAATGGCTACGATATAGCTGATTATAAAGGTATCCAAAAAGAATTTGGCACGATGGCGGACTTAACGGAACTGATCGAAGCAGCAAAAGCGAGAGGGATCAAGCTAATTCTGGATCTTGTGGTGAACCATTCCTCGGATGAGCATGAATGGTTCCAGCAGGCGTTGACAGATGCGGAGAGTCCATACCGCGACTACTATATTTTTAAAAAGGGTAAAGACGGCAATCCGCCGAATAATTGGCGGTCGATTTTCGGCGGCAGTGTTTGGGAGCCTGTTCCAAATGAAGAAAATACCTATTACTTCCATACCTTTGATAAAAGACAGCCGGATTTAAATTGGGAAAATCCTGTGTTGAGGCAGGAAATTTATGACATGATCAATTGGTGGCTGTCTAAAGGGATCGCAGGTTTTCGGATTGATTCCATTACTTTTGTAAAAAAAGATCAAGATTACGGCGATGTCCCGGTCGATGGCAGCGATGGGTTAGGCAGCGTGAAGAATAAAACGAGAAATCGTCCGGGAATCGAGAAATTTTTAGCGGAGCTCAATCGTGAAACCTTTCAAAATTATGAATGCGTGAGTGTCGGTGAGGCACCAGGTGTTCCCTATGAGCAGTACGATCAGTACATTGGCGAAGACGGCTATTTCAATATGATTTTTGACTTCCATTATGCCGATATCGATGTAGAAAACGGCAGTGAATGGTTCCGCCGAACGAATTGGCAGCCGCAAGATCTAAAAGAGCTGCTATTCAAAAGTCAGTCGGCGATCCAATCAAGCGGATGGGGCGCAAACTTTTTAGAAAATCATGATCAGCCGCGTTCCTTATCGAAATACATTACGGATGAAACGTATCAAAACGAGATTGGCGCTAAAGCTTTAGGGACACTGTTCTTCTTTTTACGAGGCACGCCCTTTATCTATCAAGGACAGGAAATCGGCATGAAAAACTTTCAGCGAACAACGATCGATGATTTCAATGATGTCTCAAGCATCGATAATTACCATCGCTCATTATTAGAAGGGTTCTCTGAAAAAGAGGCCTTGACCTTTGTCAATCAGCGTTCAAGAGACAACAACCGGACGCCGTTCCAATGGGATGCTTCGACAAATGCCGGCTTCAATAAATCAGGCAATGCTTGGTTGAAATTGACGGGGGATCAGGCAGCGGTCAATGCGGCGGATCAAATGAATCATTCAGACTCGATTTTTTCCTATTATCAACAGATGATTCAGCTGAGAAATCACTCAGCTTATCGTAAAACACTGATCTATGGCGCCTTCTCACCAGTGGAAACGGCGGATGCGGTCATAGGCTATGAACGCATCGGCGAAGAAACGATTCAAGTGTTTGTCAATCTCAGCAATCAGGAGCAGACAATCGTCGCTTCAGGTGATGTGTTGTTGAACAATTACCCCGAGCTAAGGAAGTCGGAGGGCGCATATATGCTGCAACCGTATCAGGCGGTTGTCATCAGAAAGGGTGGAAACCATGACTAATACAAACTATCAAGAGATCGCTAAAAAAATTGTCGCAGTCGTAGGAGAAGACAACATTGTCTCTGCTACGCACTGCGCGACCCGTCTGCGTTTGCAGGTGAAGGACCGCAAAGCTATTGATGACAGCCAAGTTGAGCAAGTCGAAGAAGTCAAAGGGGTCTTTTACAATGCTGGGCAATACCAGATTATTTTAGGAACAGGGATCGTCAATAAAGTGTATGATGCGTTGCAATCGATCTACGCGTTTGATGAAGTATCCAAAGATCAAATGGCAAAAGACGATTCGTCTCAGTTGCAACGGGCCGTACGAAATATTGCGGATATCTTTGTTCCAATCATCCCGATTCTTGGCGCGACGGGCCTTTTTCTTGGATTAAAGGGTGTTCTATTTAATGAAACCGTTCTTCATGCGATGGGGCTGACGCCAAACAGTATCCCAGAGTGGTTGAGTGCGTCAGTGACTGTTTTGACAGATACGGCTTTTGGGTTCTTGACGGCGTTTATTTGTTGGTCGGCATTTAAGAAGTTTGGCGGGTTGCCGATCATTGGTTTCTTGATTGGATTGATGCTGGTGTCTCCAGCTCTGCCGAATGCTTATGCGGTCGCAGGCGGAACAGCAGAACCGATCATGGCTTTCGGGGTGATCCCATTAGTCGGGTATCAAGGGTCGATCTTGACTGCCTTGATCACCGGGATGATCGGTGCAACGCTTGAGAAAAAACTCCGTAAGGTCATGCCGAATGCGATGGATCTGATCTTTACGCCGTTTGTCGTGATTTTGGTTTCTGTATTTGTTGCGTTATTCGTCTTAGGTCCGATCGTTCACGCCTTTGAAGGGCAGGCGGTCAAGGTCATTGAACTCTTCTTGCATTTGCCATTTGGCATCGGTGGTTTGATCATCGGTTTCTTGTACCCGATCGCCGTAATGACAGGGATGCATCATATGTTCATCATGATCGAAACGTCTCTGATCGCGACGACAGGCTTCAATCCATTGATCACAGTTTGCGCGATGTATGGTTTTGCGAATGCGGCAGTGTGTTTGGCGATCGCTTTACGAACGAAAAATGCTTCTGTTAAAACAGCAGGGGTCTCAGCGACGATCACGCAAATGCTTGGGGTCAGTGAACCGGCCTTATTCGGTGTCGTGATGCGCACGGGAATGAAAGCGATCTTAGTGATGTTGGGAAGTTCAGCAATCGGCGGAATGGTTCTTTCCTTATTAGGGATTCAAGCCAATAGTTATGGCTTAGCCGTATTACTGTCACCCTTGATGTATATCTACGATCCGTACCAGGTGATCACGTATGTCGTCGTCGGAATCGCGACCTTTGCATTAGCGTTTATCTTGACGAATATGATTGTGATCAAAAAGAGTGAACCGACTGAAAAAGTCGCAAAAACACAAGGAAGCGTGAAAAATGTCAAAGTCTATTCTCCCGTTGAAGGAGAAATCATCCCTATTACAGAGGTGAACGATCAAGTATTCGCCAGCAAAATGATGGGGGAAGGCTTCGCAGTTTTACCAAGCAAAGAAACAATCAAGGCGCCTATTTCTGGAACTGTAAAAATGATTGCGCCTACGAAGCATGCCATCGGCTTCGTAACAGAAGACGGCATGGAATTACTGCTTCATTTAGGAATCGATACCGTTGAATTGAAGGGAGCTCCCTTTACACTTACGATCAAAGAAGGTGAACGGGTGGAACAAGGGCAAGCGATCGGGTCTATCAATTTGAAGATGATCGCTGAACATGGCAAAGATGCAACCGTCATGGTGATCATCACCGATTCAAAAGAAAAAATCTCCGGATTGGAATACAACCAAGATTATGTATTGCCAATTTTAGGATCGTAGGAGCAGCCAGATGGAATGGACACAAGAAATGCGTTACCGCCCGTACCGAGAGTGGGACGACGATTATATAAAAAAAGTAGAAACCTGCGTCAAGCAATCCACATGGCGCCTGAATTACCATGTTCAACCGGAAACAGGTCTTTTTAATGATCCAAACGGATTCAGCTTTTTCAATGGGAAATGGCACTTGTTTTATCAGTCCTTTCACTTTGGCCCTGTGCATGGCTTGAAGTCTTGGCATCATGTCGCTTCGAAGGATCTGATCCATTGGGAATCGGAAGAAGGCACCATTGAGCCATCGAGCTCGTATGATTCTCATGGGGCCTATTCTGGCAGCGGGATACCCGTGGGGGAAGAATTATTTTTGGCTTACACAGGAAATGTTCGCGATGAGGCATGGGAGCGCCAGAGCTACCAATTAGGTGCCTGGATGGATGCCGATGGGAATATCGAGAAAGAATCGAACCCCTTGATCGATCAGCCGCCTGCAGGAATCACCGCTCATTTTCGAGATCCCCAGATCATCCGTTACAAAGAAGGCTATCTCATGATTATCGGTGGTCAGACGATCGCTGAAAAAGGGGAAGTGCTGGTATTCAGCAGTAACGAGTTGACGGAGTGGGAGTATCAAGGACCAATGAAAATTGACGAAGATCTAGGTTTTATGGTGGAATGTCCTAATCTGCTGTTCCTAGAGGGGAAAACGCTCTTGCTGCTGTGTCCGCAGGGACTGGACAAAAAGAGCTTGAATTATCAAAATATTTATCCAAACACGTATATTTTGGCGGAAGACTACTTAGAATCCACCAATGAACTGAAAAATCCGCAAAAGCAGCGGGTGTTAGATGAGGGATTTGACCTCTACGCGACACAAGCGTTTACTGCTCCAGACGGCCGTTGTTTGAGTGTCGGTTGGATCGGTTTGCCGGAAATGCACTACCCGACCTTTGAAGAAGGCTGGGCACATAGCTTGAGTCTGGTAAAAGAGCTGACGATCCGAGAAGGAAAACTCTATCAATATCCGGTGATCGAAACCACCTATTTGCGGCAATCAGAAGAGGTACTTGATTTGGCGGCAATGGTAAAAAATGTCACAGAAACCACCAATAGCTATGAGCTGCAAGTAGCTATTCCAGCAGACTGTCAAGGAAGCATTCGCATCTTTTCGGATTCGATTGGTGAGCAGGCGCTCGTTTTGAGCTACGATACGACAAAAGGAACGCTCCAACTCGATCGCAGCAAAACACAGTATCCCCTCAATCCAGAATTTGGAGAGACACGAGAAAGCAGAATCCCTGTGAATGAATCGCTGAAATTGGCTCTTTTCGTTGACCACTCCACCTGCGAAATCTTTGTGAATGACGGAGAAACGGTGCTCACCGCCAATTATTACCCAACAGAAACACAAACAAATCTTGTTTTACAGAGTACAAAACAAAACAACGCAACGTATTATGTATTAGAAAAATAAACGAAACGAGGGCTGAGATCACTTTAAGTGACGATTCAACCCTCGCTTTTTTATTGGTTTAAAAAGTTTTTTAAATGTTTGGCAGTGTAGGAACGATCGCAATTCATCAGGTCAGAAGGGTATCCTTGAAAAAGAACCTGCCCGCCATTCGTCCCGCCGCGGGGACCGAGATCAATGATCCAATCGGCCTGACTGATGATGGAGAGCGTATGTTCTAAAACGATCACGGTATTTCCATTGTGTTTTAATTTGTTTAGAAGCGTTAGTAAATGAGTGATGTCCTCTTCATGAAGCCCTGTGCTGGGTTCATCAAAAATAAAAATCGAGGAATCCGCTGCCTTCTGCTTCAACAACATCGCAGCGATCTTTAAACGTTGGCGTTCCCCGCCTGACAACGTATCCAAGCTTTGACCTAAAGTCATATACCCCAAATTTGCTTCACTCAGAACTCTCAAGCAAGAGGAAAGCTCGGGGATCGAGAGGCGTTGTTCTGCTTCTGAAACAGTCAATTGAAATAGCTCATCGATCGTGTACCCTTGCCAACGGTAGGACAGCGCTTCTTGGTTGTATCTTTTTCCATGGCATTTCTCACATTCTTGTCGAACATCTCCCATGTATGCCAGATCGTATGTGATATAGCCTTTTCCTTTACATTCAGGGCACGCACCAGCGCCGTTAAAGGTAAAAAGGGAAGCAGACCGTCCAGAGATTTTTGCATAAGACTGTCGGATCGTGTCGAATACACCAAGATAGGTCAATACATTCGACCGATTGCTTCCTCTAATAGGCGTTTGATCGAAACTGACAGCTTCAGGATAGTTCCTTTTGAAAAGCGTTCGGATTAATGTACTTTTCCCAGACCCTGCCAATCCCGTAACAGCGGTCAACGCTCCTTTCGGCAGTTTTGCCGATTGGTGGTTGATATTATGGGCACTCACATCTTCTAAAGTAAAAAAGTCAGAATACGTTTGTTTTTTTGTATTCAAGACATGAGTCTTTTTAAAAACTTTTGCTGTGACCGTGTCGGAATGTAAAAACGTTAAAAAGTCTCCTTGAAACGTGATATTTCCGCCATTTGTTCCGGCTCCGGGACCGAGCTCAACAATAAAATCCGCCAGTTTGATCGTGTCGGGATCGTGGTCTACTATAACGACCGTATTGCCTTTTTTCTTCAAGGATAAAAAGATGTTGTTGATACCGAGAATATCTTCAGGGTGAAGACCGACACTGGGCTCGTCAAAAATATAAAGAACATCAGAAAGAGAACTATTCAAATGCTTCGTCATTTTCAAACGCTGCGATTCACCGCCAGATAACGTTCCAGTCGTTCTCCCTAACGTTAAATAATCCAATCCCACCGAAAGCATAGTCCCCAAACGATTTCTTAAATCCTTCAAAATCGACGCCACTTGGTCATTTTTAATTGTATTCAAAAAATTCAATAAATCCTGAATAGACATCTTCACGCAATCCGCAATCGAAACCCCATTTATCTTGGCTGAGCGCACGCGTTCATTGACGCGAGAGCCCTGACATTCTGGACACTCGGTGGTTGTGGTTACCCGATCAATGTCTTTCTGGTATTGTTTGGCCCCTTTTTCAATAATGGTCTTTTGAATGCGGTCGATCACGCCAGTATAGAGCCCCGTCTTAGGAAATTTTTCTGATGCATGCTCAGGCTTACTGCCTGGATCGTAAAGTAATTTTTCCATCTCAGCAGTAGAAAATTCACTTAATTTTTTTTGATTATCAAAATAGCCTGACTCTGTATAGCGCGTCAACCGCCAGCCACCCGGTTGAAATGTCGGAAATTGAATCGCGCCTTCGTTTAACGAGCGATCCAGATCAAGAAGCTGCGAGTAATCAAAGACAAGCTGCTCGCCGGTTCCCTGACAAACAGGGCACATCCCTGATGGATTGTTAAAAGAATAGATCATGGAATACCCGATAAAGGGGCGGGCGATTCGAGAATAAAGCAGTCGCAGCGACGTGTAGATGTCCGTAGCCGTCCCCACCGTTGAACGAATAGTCCCGCCGATTTTCTTTTGATCAATCACGATGGACACGGGTAAATTCTCTAAGCGATCGACGATGGGCCGTTCATAGTGGGGGAGGAGCTGCTGGATGTAACTAGAGTAAGTTTCATTCAATAAGCGCTGCGACTCCGCAGCCAAAGTATCAAAGACAAGAGAAGATTTCCCTGAACCGGAAAGTCCTGTAACGACGGTGATTTTTCCTTTTGGAATGGAGACAGAGACATTCTTTAAATTGTTGCTTCTGGCACCATGAATCGTGATGGCTTTTGTCATTCCTTTCGCGTCCTTTCCTGTTCGAGAGCAAAGCTTAGTTTATTCGCTAACTCAGTTAAACAGTGCTGTTCTTCGGGAGAAAAATGTTCAATCGCCGTTTCATAGAGCGCGGAATGTCCTGCATCGATCGAATCAAGAAAAGTCAAGCCAGTGTTGGAGATCTGTGTCCGTAATCCACGGCCATCCTCTTCGCTGATGGTTTGCGTGACATAGTGTTTTTCCTTTAACTCTTTGACCGCTTTGGAAAATTTGGAGGGACGTATCTGCAATTTTTCAGATAATTGGGAAGGAGAGGCCGGTCCTTTTTGCTGCAATAAATGCAAGATATCGTATTGCAGCCAAGAAAGGCCGTTAGGATTGACACGATTCCGCTCCCCGACAAATTCACATTGCAGTTGGATCAAAGCCGTTTTTAGATTCGACATGTAAAGCACTCCTTAAATAGTTTCTATATGGAAATTATATCTAATTAAGAATCAATTATCAATCCTTCAGACAGGTTCGATCAGAGAAAATTTTGAACTTCACTTGACATTTTTCTTTCGATTGCTTCTAATTGATTTTAAAGGGTCTTTTAATTTTTAACTAAAAGAAGTGATAAAGTGAGAAAGATCATTACTGAAAAAAGGGGTCAGAGGTGATGAAATGAAGCGTTCAAGATACGTGATTTACGATCATTTAGAAGAGCTGTTTATGCAGCAGAAACAAGTCACTACTTCAGAGATCGCTGAAAGTACAGGTTTGAGCAGAAATGTCGTAACGACTTATTTATCCCAGCTTTTGGAAGAGGGATTAGTCAGCAAATATGGGACGCGTCCTGTTTATTGGCTGCCAAAGAAAGCGTCCGCTGATCCATTTTCGGCGTTTATAGGGACTGAAGGCAGCCTGAAGGAAGAGATCGATCAATGCAAAGCAGCGGTAACCTATCCACCGAAAGGCTTCCCGGTTTTGATCACTGGCGAATCTGGAGTGGGGAAGAGTTACCTGGCTACATTGATCCATGATTATGCGATCAGTCAAGAAGTCATCGAGACGACGGGGCGATTTGTGACGTTGAATTGTGCCGATTACGCCAATAACCCCGAGCTGCTTTCTTCTGTTTTATTTGGATACCGCAAAGGGGCCTTCACGGGAGCAGATCAGGATACCGAAGGATTGGTAAAGCAGGCGGATGGCGGTTACCTTTTTTTTAGATGAGGTGCATCGCTTGAATAGTGAGAATCAAGAGAAGTTATTCACCTTATTAGATTTAGGAAAGTATTACCCCTTGGGAGAAAAGGACCAAGCGATTCAAGTGAATGTGCGTTTTATTTTCGCAACGACAGAATCTTTAGATGACACATTGTTGCGTACTTTTCGTCGCAGAGTTCCGATGGTCGTTCATTTGCCAGCGTTTCATGAGCGACCCATTCATGAACGCTTGAAGATTACCTTAAGTAATTTCATAGAAGAATCAAAAAATTTAGAAAAGCATTTCACTCTTAGTTTGTCGGAATTGTTTCAATTAGTGAACCGTCCGTATAAGGGGAATCTAGGAGATTTAAAAAATCGTGTTCGCCTTCAGTGTGCTCGCGCTTTTATGGAGCAAAAAGAACAGGCAACGATCACTATCGGTTCGGAAAAAGAAGGGACGATCCAGATCTCAAATGAAACGAATAGCGATTCGACGATCGATCATTTCTTTGAAAACCGTTTGGTGCAGTTACTGGAGGCTGTTTTACTTCCAGAAAAAATCACAGAAATCAACGAATGCCACTTTTTGATTCAAACGGAGATCAAAAAAATCCGAAGGCAGTTGGATCATTCTGATTTAACGACCTTGATCGTGGCGAGCTATCTGGAGAAGCTCCGACATCAAAGTGTTCTGCATCGTGGGCGCTATGGTATTTTTTCAACATTGAGTGAAGAATCGCTGCAGCAAGCGGCATTGATCTTGTACCTGTTTGTTGAATCGAGTGAAAAGCCAGTGCTGAAGACGGATGTGATCCTGCTTGTCAAGGAACGATACCCGCGATCTTTCTATTTGATTGGTGAATTTATTGATGGATTAAGCAGTTCAATGACGCTACCTTCAGAAGGCATCGACTATCTGATTTGCTTATTTCTGTTTATTTTGATTGGGGAGGAATCCCATGAGATCGAAAGGGTCCCATTCCTTTGTTTGTTACTATCCCATGGAAGTATGGCATCCAGCATTCAAGCGGTCGTCAACAATCTTTGTCAGAACTATTTATTTGAAGCCTTTGATATGCCGATCGATGCCTCCATCCAACAGATCATTTCAGAGGTAACCAAGTTTATCCAAAAACAGACCAAGCAGCATCAAGAGGTCATTCTTCTTTTTGATATGGGTTCCTTGAGCCAGATGTATAAGGAAATCAAGAAGCATTCCGATGCAGACTTGATGGTGATCAATAATGTAACGACAGCGATGGCTTTGGATATTGGCCTAAAGGTGCAGCAGCAGCTATCCTTCAAAGAAATCGCGGCGAAGGCTGAGGGCTACAAGGAGCTGACGAATGTTCAGTATTATGAAGGCATTTCGCAAAATAAAAACATCATTGTTTCCTGTATGTCCGGTGTAGGATTGTCTGAGGAGATCAAGCGGATCATTACGCACTGCTTGCATGAGGAAACCGAGATCATCACCATGGATTATAAAGATTTGAAGCATACGTTAAATTCCCATGACCTGGAGTATTTCTCAAATACGCAATTGATTTTAACGACCACCGACATTGAGTCTTTTGAAGGGCTGTCGATAGTAAATATTTATGACGTGATGGAGCAAACTGGAGCGGATGAACTGAAGCGTTCTCTGATGCAAAATGGAGAAACGGAAGAAAACTGCAGCACGTTGCTAGAACAGCTATTGCAATTCTTCACCTTGGAGGGGATCGGTGCGCGTCTTCAATTCCTGAATCCCAAAATCGTGATCCAGGAGGTCCAGGAAATCGTTGAAAAATATGAACAGTATTATGAGCTGAAGCTGGCAGGTCGCGACTTGCTGAATATTTCCATGCACATTGCCTTGATGATCGAGCGTTTGATGGTGAATACTGAAGAAGAAAATTTACCAGAAGAGTTAGGGACGGAGAAAAAGGAATTTTACGACGTTTCTAAAAACATTTTTTACGCGGTGGAGAAGAAATACAATATTTCAGTCGATGATTATGAGCTGTCTTTGATGTATGAATTGTTGAGAATGCGTTTTTAATATCTGCTTAAAATAGTGCTTGTTTCGTTAAGCACTATTTTTTTGTGCTTAACAGTGCTTGATTTTACAGGGATCAAATTATTGGCACAGGAATTGCTTTTAATAAAGTGAGAAGGAGGGATAGCATGACAAAGATTGCGATCGCTACACATGGAAAGTTTGCTAAAGGCTTAAAAAGTACATTGGAATTATTTATTCCCAACGAGACGATCACTTATTTATCCGCCTATGTTGAGGAGGAGCCTTCGATCGATGACCAACTGCAGCAATTTTTTGGTTCCTTGAATGGAGAAGCAGCCATCGTCTTTACAGATTTATTTGGCGGCAGCGTGAATCAGAAAGTGTTGTTAGAGAGTGTCGGAAAAGAGGTTCAAATCATCGCGGGATTTAATCTATCTTTAGTATTAGAGGTCATCTTAAATAAAGATCAATTAACAGAAGAGCGGTTGAAACAACTGATTGCTTCAGCCAGAGAGGCGATGCAGGTCGTCGCGCCGTTACCCAATAAGGAAGTTAGTGAAGAAGAGTTTTTTGCTTAAGAACTAGAACATTCAAGAGGAGAGATGAACATGATTAAAGCATTACGAGTAGATGAACGGCTTGTCCATGGACAAATCGCAATGGTATGGTCGAAGGAATTGAAATTACAGGGATTAGTCATTGCAAATGATGAGGTAGCCAGCAACGAGACACAAAAAATGGCGCTGCAAATGGCCGTTCCGTCAACTGTCAAATCAATTATCAAGGATGTGGACAGTGCCATCAAGCTGCTGCAAAATCCAAAAGCCAGTGAAATGAATCTGATGGTCTTAGTGAAAACGGTGGAGGATGCGTTGAAGATCGCAAGAGAAGTCTCGACGATCGAATATGTCAATATCGGAAATGCTGGGAAAATGGTACAGGCAGACAAAAAGCAAATCACGAAGTATGTGATGCTGACGGACTCAGAAATTACTGCATTGAAGGAATTAGTTGAATTTTATCCTGAGACAGCTTTTCAAGGGGTCCCATCGGAAGACAAAGTATTCGCACGTACCATCATTAAAGACCAGAAACTATAAAAAGAAGGAGTGAGCATTATGTTGGATGCGTTTTTAGTTGGGTTAGTTGTATTTCTTTGTGTCGGTGGACACGAAGAAATTGGGTTTTCGCTATTATTTCGACCAATCGTCGTTGGCCCGTTCTTAGGCTTGTTGATGGGTGATGTGCAGACGGGGCTTAAGATCGGAGCTGCACTCGAAACAATTTTTATGGGAGTTATCAATATTGGCGGCGCCTCGGCAGCAGAACCCGGCTTGGCTACTGCTTTGGCGACGGGATTTGCCATCAAGCTGGGAGGCGGAGTTGACGCGGCAATTGCGTTGGCGTTACCGATCGGGATTTTAGGACAGCAGATCAAACTAGCGATCTATATTTTATTTAGCGGATCGATGGCCCCTGTTTTTGATCGTTTGGCAGCAGAAGGAAAACAAAAGCAATTCACCTATTTACATTTTGGGGTTTGGGCAATCTGGTTCTTCGCGTATTCACTGATTCCCTTTTTCGCGATGTTGTTTGGAGCAAATGCCGTTCAGGCGGCATTGAATATGATTCCTGAGGTGATCATGAATGGATTATCTGTAGCAGGGAATCTATTGCCTGCAGTCGGGATGGCGATGCTGCTGCGAATGCTTTGGGAAAACAAGATCGCTGTGTTCTTTTTCTTGGGATTTGTTTTAGTTGCTTATCTGAAGCTGCCATTAGTAGCAGTCGCAGTGATTGCATTCATCGTCGCAGTATTGATTGCGCAAAGAGACTATCAATTGAATAAATTGGAAAAAATGAAGCCGGCCGCAGCAGTTCAAACAGCCAGCAATGTCGATCAAGAAGAGGAGGACTTTTTCGCATGAGCAAGATAGGGAACGATTTGACCAAAGAAGAGAAAAAATTGGTTCGTCAGATGTTTTGGCGTTCGCAAACATTGTATATATCTGTGAATCCGGCAAAGCAGGGGGCCAACGGTTTTTGCTATTCAATGATGCCCTTCATCAATGCCTTTTATAAAGAAGAAGGGCAAAGAAAAGAAGCACTGGTCCGCCATATGTCTTACTTTAATACAACGGTTCCGATGGTTTCTTTCATCATGGGGATCGCCGCTTCGATGGAGAAGGAAAATGCGGAGAAGGAAAACTTCGATGTCGCATCGATCAATGCGGTAAAAACAAGTTTGATGGGTCCATTAGCAGGGATCGGTGATTCGATCTTCTGGGGTGTATGGCGGGTCATCTCTGCCGGTATCGCTGTCGGTTTGGCCACTAGCGGGAACGTTCTAGCGCCACTAGTTTTCTTAGCACTCTTCAATATTCCGCAATGGCTAACGAGATATTACGGAGCCTTCTTAGGCTACTCATTAGGGTCAAAATATATCGAGAGGTTGTATTCTGAAGGCTTGATCGGTATTTTAACGAAAGGTGCCAGCATGGTCGGTTTGATGATGGTAGGTGCCATGACAAGTTCAATGGTCGTTTTCCAAACGAAGCTTTCCTTCGATATGCAAGGCGAAACGGTTATGAAACTGCAAGAGATGCTGGATCAGATCTTTGTAGGGATCGTGCCGATCTTATTGACGCTGTTGTGCTATTACTTATTGAAGAAAAAAGTCAGCATTACGATGCTGATGTTGGGGATCATTGTTTTGGGCATCATCATTTCCGCTTTAGGCATTGCATAGAAGGGACGAAAAAATATGATTTGCTTTGATGAACGGACTGGTATTTTTCATCTTCAAGGGAAAAAAACGAGTTATCTCATTCAAAAGAACGAACAAAATCATCTTTTTCATCTTTATTGGGGAAGCCGCTTAAATAAGCGCTTCCCTGATTATTTATTGAAAGAGATCAAACGAGCGAGTTATTTAGCAGATACCGATCATCTTAATGAGTATAAATTGGAACGTCTTCCGCAAGAATACCCCGCTTTTGGCAACAGTGACCTAAGAAAACCCGCGTTTCAATTAACCTACCAGAATGGGACAGCCATCAGCGATTTTCGCTATGCTTCCTATGAGATTCTTACGGAAAAACCGAGAGTGAAAGAGTTGCCGAGTCTTCGGGCGAGTGAAGAAAGCCAGACATTGGTCCTTCATTTAGTCGATGATTATCAAAAAGTGAAGATGCGTCTGTTTTATACGTTGTATGAGGAGTCAGATGTGATCACCCGTCATACAGAGCTAGAAAAATTTGGGTATGATCGCATCACTATCGATCAATTGAACAGTGCGTGTGTGGAATTGCCGTCTACCGATTTCGAGCTTTTACATCTTAGCGGGCGCTGGGCCTGTGAAACGGGTATCCAAAGAACGGCTTTGAGCCAGTTGAATTATCGAATCGAGAGTTTACGCGGCGGGAGCAGTCATGAGCTCAATCCTTTTATTTCACTCGTTGAAAAAGGAACGAATGAAACGAGTGGAAAAATTTACAGTATGAATTTGGTGTACAGCGGGAATTTTGAAGCGACGGTTGATGTGGACCAGCAGGAGGCTGTAAGAATGCAGATTGGGATCAACTCGGCGACATTTGGTTGGAACTTGGAATCTGAAACGGTTTTTACTACACCGGAGGCGGTATTGGTCTTCAGCGAGCACGGCTTGCAGGAGCTGACGCATAAATACCACGCGTGTTATCAAAAGCATTTATTGGCGCCGCAGTTTGCACAAGAGGAGCGCCCGGTGCTGGTCAACAGTTGGGAAGCCAGCTATTTTGACTTGAAAGAAACCGAATTATTGAAGTTAGCTCAATCTTCGAAGGAACTCGGAGTGGAGTTGTTTGTATTGGATGACGGCTGGTTCGGAAAGCGCAATGACACATCTAGCTCCTTAGGGGATTGGTTCGTAAATAAACAAAAATTTCCAAACGGCCTTTCTTCGTTTATCAGCAAGATCAAGGCGATCGGATTAGACTTTGGTATTTGGGTCGAGCCGGAAATGGTCTCGGAGGACAGCGAGTTGTTTCGCAGGCATCCTGAATGGTGTGTGGCGGTCCCAGGACGATTGAAATCCTATTCTCGTGGGCAGTGGGTACTAGATCTAGCCAATGAGGATGTTCAAGATTATTTGATCGAGACAATGACGACACTCCTGCAAACGCATCCGATCGATTATGTGAAATGGGATTGGAATCGAAGCATTACAGAGGCAGGATCGAACGCCTTAGCACCAGATCAGCAGAAAGAATTTTATCATCGTTATATTTTAGGTCTGTATCGAATCGTCGGAACGCTGACTGAGAAATTTCCGAAGGTTCTATTTGAAAATTGTGCTGGAGGCGGAGGAAGAAATGATCCTAGGATGTTGTATTACATGCCGCAGTCTTGGGCTAGTGATGACACGGATGCCATCGAACGGTTAAGTATTCAGGAAGGAACGAGTTTGATTTATCCACCGATCACTATGGGCTGTCATGTTTCGCAAGTTCCAAATCATCAGATTGGGAGAGTCACTCCGCTTCAAACCCGCGGGATCGTGGGGATGCAGGGGAATTTTGGGTATGAGCTGGACTTGTCAAAATTATCCGCTGTGGAACAATCGGCGATCAAAACACAAATTGAGCGCTACAAAGAAATTCGCCAGACCATTCAATTAGGAACACTCTACCGCTTGTGTTCTCCTGAAAAACAAAATGGAAAAGCGTGGCAATACCTCCATGAGTCACAGGTCGTTGTGTCCTATGTTCAAGTACAGGCAAGACCGAACTTGGCGTCAAAGCGCTTAAAATTAGTAGGGCTAAAAGCAGAGGATTGTTAGGTATTGCCTAATGGAGACAAACGATATGGCGATGAATTGATGGCCTTTGGTTTGGCGATCGATAGCGTAAAAGAAGATTATTTTAGCCAGCAATGGGTATTGGAAAAGGTGGAGGAATGATCAATGAGTGAATGGTGGAAAAAAGCAGTCTTCTATCAAATTTATCCAAAGAGCTTCAAGGATACAAACAATGATGGAATCGGAGATATAAATGGGATTCGAGAGAAATTGCCTTATTTAAAAAAATTAGGAATCGATGCCTTATGGATCAGTCCCATCTATTTATCGCCGCAAATCGACAACGGATACGACGTGGCAGACTATCGCCAGATCGATCCAATGTTCGGTACGAATCAAGAGATGTATCAATTGATTCAAGAGGCACATGGTTTTGACATGAAGATCGTCATGGACTTTGTGGCAAATCATACCTCTGATCGCTGTCTTTGGTTTCAAGAAAGCCGCAAATCAGCGGACAACTTTTTCAGTGATTTCTATATCTGGCGAGATGCCAAGGCGGATGGCTCAGCACCCAACAACTGGGGCTCAAGCTTCGGCGGCTCGGCTTGGAGCTGGGACGAAACTCGTCAACAGTATTATCTTCATTATTATGCGAAGGAACATCCTGATTTGAATTGGGAAAATCCAGTCGTCCGAGAATATATTTATGACATGATGCGTTTCTGGAAGTCAAAAGGAGTCGATGGTTGGCGCATGGATGTGGTCACCTCGATCTCAAAAGATTTGGATTTTCCAGACAACCCACGTGATTTTACTACGGAGAATCAGCAGAATGGCCCACGAATGCATGAGTTCATCCATGAAATGAACCAAGAAATGCTAAAGCCATTTGACATGATGAGTGTCGGGGAATCTCCCGCCGCAAAATCGACGGATGCCCATTTACTTGTCGATCCAAAAAGAGAAGAGCTGGACATGATCTTTACTTTTGAACATATGCATGTGGATCGCAAAAAAGGCGATGTCAATGGACGTTGGGCATTGAAGCCCATGGATCTGCCAGAGCTGAAAAGAATTCTAGCGGCTTGGCAGAAGGAGTTGCGAGGAAAAGGCTGGAATGCGTTATATTTTGAAAATCATGATCGCGCCCGTGTTATTTCACGCTGGGGCAATGATGCAGAATATCGGTATGAGTGCGCGACGGCTTTTGCGACTATTTTACATGGACTGCAGGGAACGCCGTTCATTTTTCAAGGAGAGGAGATCGGTATGACCAATCCTGCTTTTGAGTTGGATGAGTATGAGGACATTGAGCTGCGGGGAAACTACCACTTTTATGTGGAACAGCAAAAAACGATGAGCAAATCTGAATTTTTAGCCGCCGTTCATAAAATCTCGCGGGACAATGCCCGGACGCCGATGCAATGGGAGGATAGCGACTACGCCGGCTTTAGTAAAGTTGAGCCTTGGTTCAAAATCAATCCTAATTACCCAGAAGTAAATGCGGCGTTGGATCAGAAAAGTGAGAAATCAGTTTTCAGCTATTATCAGAAGCTGATCGAATTAAGGCATACGGAAGAGATCCTTACTGAAGGGGAATTTGAATTGCTCTATGAAGAGGATTCGAAGCTGTTCGTTTATAAGCGGAATTGGAAGGCAAAAACTTGGATCGTCATTGCCAATATGTCTGAAACGGAACAACAGTTGCCCAAAGCGCTCGACCTGTCAGGAAGTACCATCGTGTTGAAAAATTACGCAGAACGGGAAAAGTTGACTGCTGCCCTAGCCCCTTATGAGGCACTGATCATTCAAACTGTTTAAAGGAGAACCTATCATGTATCAAGCAGCACCGAAACGTTATGAAACAATGAACTATCGTCGTGTTGGCAACTCAGGTTTGAAGCTTCCAGCCCTTTCATTAGGACTGTGGAACAATTTTGGCGACAATGCGCAAGCAGAAAATCAAAAAAAGCTGATTCTCGGCGCCTTTGATCGGGGAATCACTCATTTTGATTTAGCGAATAATTATGGACCTCCTGCAGGTTCAGCCGAACGGAATTTTGGCCGGATTTTTAAAGAAGAGTTAAGCAACTATCGTGATGAACTCATCGTTTCTTCTAAAGCCGGCTTTTACATGTGGGAGGGGCCCTATGGAGAATGGGGATCACGGAAAAGTATTATTGCTAGTTGCGATCAAAGCTTGATGCGCTGCGGCTTGGAATACTTCGATATTTTTTATCATCATCGTCCAGATCCGGACACGCCATTAGAGGAGACAGCCCTGGCGCTGGATCAACTGATTCGTGCAGGAAAAGCGTTGTATATCGGTATTTCGAATTATGAAGCCGAACAAACAAAAAAGATCGGTCAGATTTTTAAGGAACTAAAGACACCCTTCATTCTGAATCAGTCAAAATACAATCTATTCGAGCGCCAAATCGAAGAAGACTTAGTTCCTGTACTTGATGAGAAAAAGTTAGGTGCGATCGCCTACAGTCCTTTGTCACAGGGCTTATTGACAAATCGTTATTTGAACGGTATTCCAGCAGATTCTAGAGCGAGTCAATCGGATAATCTCTTCTTAACTGAAGAAAAAGTGACGCAAACGATTGAAAAGGTAAAACAATTGAATAAACTGGCTCAAAAAAGAGGACAGACCTTAGCACAACTGTCATTAGCCTGGAACTTGCGTTTGCCATGTATTTCCAGTGTCATTATTGGCGCGAGCCGAATGGAGCAGCTAGAGGATAACTTACGCAGCTTGAACCAACTACATTTTTCGGACGAAGAGTTAAAGGAAATAGACCAAATTTTAAGCTAAAGTTGAAACACTAACTTTTGGAGGTCGTTACGGTTAGGGCTAACGATAGCTTTGTGGAAGTTTTAACAGAAATTTTCCTCATAGTCGAAAAAGAAGCAATAGAAAAACGATTGATCAGCAAGAGCTGTGATCAATCGTTTTTTTCGTGTTCGAAAATCCACCGATCATCGAATAAATCGCTTTGGTTTGAATTAAAAAACAATGAACACATTTTTGAACGGTCAGCAGTCGCCTTAAAAATGCTCACCTCTCTTCGTTTAGTGTACCTTGCATTGAATGTTGTTTTCCTCCAAAATCTCTTTAAAATAAGTCAACTCCTCGGTATGAAGCTGTGGAATATCCTGCATTTCATATTCACGATCCAGCGACGCGTATTTTTTCTCACCGAATTGATGGAAAGGCAGGAGCTCAACTTCAGTGATATTCATTTGATTGAATAGCTTGGCAAAAGCTTTTGCGTTGGCTGGTCCATCGTTATAATGAGGAATTACCGGAATCCGCACGACGAGATTTTGCTTTTGCTCGATCGCGATTGCTAGATTTTTCAAGATAGGATTCAGTGAGACGCCGGTACCCGCTTTATGCTGCGCTTCGTCGTGATGTTTTACATCAAAATACAACAGATCGACTTGTTCGATAAACTTCTTGAAGGTTTCAGCCTTTGAAAAACCGGTCGTTTCGCTGGCCGTATGAATGCCTTTTGCTTTCAGTTGACGCAAAAGTTCGGTCGCAAATTCTGCCTGATAGAGGACTTCACCGCCGGACAAGGTGACGCCGCCATCCGATTCTTCATAGAAGGCTTCATCCTTCATCACTTCATGGATGATCTCATCCATTGATTTGTATTCGCCTACCATCGTGTGTTGATTTTTTTGAGTATCCCACATCTGCTCGGGGTTTCCATTTTGCGACTCAGGATTTGAGCACCAGTAGCAACGTAACGGGCATCCTTTGAAAAAAACCACCGTACGAATGCCGGGTCCATCATGGATACTAAATTTTTGAATATTAAAAATGCACGCTTGATCTTTCATCAGAAAGCCTCCTTTATTCAGATTGAGTGTAGCACATCTTATTATCAACGTAAATAATAATTGTTACGTTCGTAACTAAAAAGTCATGAAAAGTTGTTCCTATTTAGAAAATATGATAGTCTGAAACAAACGACTGAACAGAGATGGAGAACGTGTATGTCAAGAGAAGAAGAGATTCTTGCGATCGTCAGCAAGAAAAAGAAAATTGAAGTCAATGAGCTTTCCGAACGATTGAATGTTTCGAAAGTAACAATAAGGAAAGATTTAGATAAGCTGGAGAGCCGAGGATTGCTGCATCGCCAACATGGCTACGCCTTGCTGAATAACATGGACGATATCAATTACCGATTGGCACAAAATTACGATCTAAAACGTAAGATCGCGTTGGAAGCCAGTAAAATCGTAGCCGATGGGGAAGTGATCATGATCGAATCCGGTTCGACCTGCGCGTTGTTAGCGGAGGAATTGGCATTCAACCGCAATGACATCACGATCATAACGAATTCCTGTTTTATTGCTTCTTATGTTCGTAAGGCCGAAACAGTCAAGGTTATTTTGATCGGCGGCGAATATCAAAAAGAATCCCAAGTCAATGTTGGCCCCTTAGTCAAACAGGTCATCAACGAATTTTATGTCGACAAGCTCTTCGTAGGGATCGATGGCTTCGACAAACGGCGAGGGTTCACCGGCAGTGATATCACCCGCTGTGACACGACACGAATGCTGGCGACGGCGGCGGAACAGACGATCGTTCTGACGGACTCCAGCAAATTTTCACAAAATGGTGTGGTCTCAGAATTTGCCTTTAGCGAGATCAGTCAAGTGTTTACGGATGGAAAGATAGAAAAAGAAGCATTGAATTTTCTCCAAAAAGAGAACATTGACGTTTTTACGGTATAACGAATCAGCCGGGATAATCTGGCTGATTTTTTTTGTGCGATCAAATGCTATAGTAGAGGAAACGGAGAGGAGCGGATATGGATGGAAATTCGCCATGTTCAAGAAAGTGATTACGCATTTTGGGTCTCACTGGATCAGTATTTATCAAAAGACCAATTCATGCAAAAGGTTCGGGATAAAATGGGCCATATTTTGTTGGTAAATGACGAGCCAGTCGGATTGCTGAGGTACAATCTTTTTTGGGACGAGCATCCTTTTTGTACGATGCTCTATGTAAAAAAAGCGAAGCAACGAGCAGGCTATGGCAAGGCAATGATGGGATTTTGGGAAAAGGAGATGCAGCAGCGGGGACACAAAATGCTGCTGACATCGACTCAAGTAGACGAAGAGGCAGAGCATTTTTATCGTAAGTTAGGGTATCAGGATGCGGGCAGCTTACTAATCACTGTTCCAGAGTATCAGCAGCCAATGGAGTTGTTTCTGCTTAAAAGCATTGCAGTCAAGTAGTGATTTTTCTGAACAGGTGAGCTTCTCTCTTCTTCAACATTATAGAGGAGACGATGATCATCTGCTGTAATCTGTTTTACACAATGTAAAGCAGTTGGAATTATAAGTATCCGAATTTATTTGAAATCGCTATAATGGATAAAAAGTGTATACGGAGGGAAGAATGAATGACTTATAAGGGGAGCTTAGTTGCAGTCCAGGATATTGAAAAAGCGAAGGATTTTTATCAGACTGTTTTAGGTTTAGAAGTGATGGTGGATGCGGGTGTTCATGTTCAATTGACTGGCGGGCTATTTCTGCAGACAGTCGATACATGGGCTGAATTTATTCATAAGAAGGAAGACGAGATCACTCTTGAGAATAATGCCAGCGAGCTGTATTTTGAAGTTGATGACATGGATGACTTCATTAAATTGTAGAGAATCGGTCCGATATTGAATACCTCCATCCAGTCGTGGAGCATAGCTGGGGGCAACGGGCAAGTGCGCTTCTATGATTTGGACAGACATATTATCGAGGTGGCGGAAGCTATTGCGATGGTGGTCAAACGCTTCGTTGATTCTGGGCTGACAATTGACGAAACGGCGGACCGAACAGGAGTGGAGTCGCGATACATCAAAAGCACACTGGATCAGCTGTAAAAACTTGAGATATTGCACATCCGTGCAGTATCTTTTTTTACTTTGAAATCGTTTGAATTTCTATTGACTGTATTTCTCTTCACATGCTATGATAGTTGCGAAAGAAGATAAATATAGTTACGTATGAAAACGGAGGATGTAATTATGAGTATCCAGACAAAAGAAGCAAATGCACCGTATTTTGGCAAATTAACCAATCGGATGAATCATTTCCGCGAATCTGTTTTGACGAAAAAGCCTTATATTGATGCGGAACGTGCATTATTGGTAACAGAAGCTTATAAGGCGCATTTGAATCAGCCAAGTACCGTGAAGCGGGCATTGATGCTGCAAAATATTTTGGAAAAGATGTCGATTTATATTGAAGAGGATACGTTGATCGTCGGAAATCAGGCGTCTTCAAATCGGGATGCACCGATCTTCCCGGAATACACGATGGAATTTGTGCTAAACGAACTGGATCTTTTTGAGAAACGAGATGGCGATGTTTTCTACATTACGGAAAAAACCAAAGAGGATCTACGTTCGATTGCGCCATTCTGGGAAAACAACAATTTACGTGCGAAGGGCTGGGCGTTACTGCCAGATGAAGTGAGTGTCTTTATGGAGACTGGCTTTTTCGGGATGGAAGGCAAGCTGAATTCGGGTGATGCCCATTTAGCGGTGGATTATGGTCAGATGCTGCGAGTGGGGTTGAAGGGCTATAAAGAACGGACGCTGAAGGAGAAAGCAGCACTTGATTTGACGATTCCAGAAAGCTTGGATAAGTATCAGTTTTATAAAGCCGTTTTAATCATGATCGATGCGGTGAAAACGTTTGCGGAACGTTTCTCGGCTCTCGCGAAGGAAAAAGCGGAAACCGCAACTCCGCAGCGACGTGCTGAATTGTTGGAAATCAGTCGAATCTGCAGCAAAGTTCCTTATGAGCCGGCGGAGACTTTCCAAGAAGCGATCCAAGCAACGTGGTTCATCCAGTTGTTATTGCAAATTGAATCGAATGGTCATTCCTTGTCATATGGCCGCTTCGATCAATACATGTATCCTTATTTAAAGGCGGATTTAGAAAAGGGCGCCATCACAGAGGACAAAGCGGTGGAGCTTTTGACCAACCTTTGGATCAAGACGTTGACGGTCAATAAAGTTCGTAGTCAGGCGCATACCTTCAGCAGTGCTGGGAGTCCGTTGTATCAAAACGCGACGATCGGCGGTCAAACCCGCGATAAGAAGGATGCAGTGAATGAGTTGTCCTATTTAGTGCTACGGAGTGTCGCGCAGACGAAATTGCCGCAGCCGAATTTGACGGTGCGTTACCATGCTGGCTTGGACAATCGTTTCATGAATGAATGCATCGAAGTGATGAAGCTTGGTTTCGGGATGCCGGCCTTCAATAATGATGAGATCATTATTCCATCCTTCATGAAAGTGGGCGTGACGGAAGAGGATGCCTATGATTACAGCGCGATCGGGTGTGTGGAAACCGCGGTACCAGGAAAATGGGGCTATCGTTGCACGGGGATGAGCTACATGAACTTCCCTAAAATTCTGATGATCGCTATGAATGACGGCATCGATCCAGTATCTGGCAAGCGTTTCGTCAAAGGGTATGGGCATTTCAAAGACATGAAATCTTATGGTGAGTTACAGCAAGCCTGGGATAAAACCGTGCGGGAATTGACTCGCATGAGCGTAATCGTGGAAAATGCCATTGACCTTGGTTTGGAGCGCGATGTTCCCGATATTTTGTGTTCGGCATTGACCGAAGATTGCATTGGTCGCGGGAAAACCTTGAAAGAGGGCGGCGCGGTCTATGATTTTATTTCTGGGTTGCAGGTAGGCATCGCCAACACCGCAGACTCCTTAGCAGCGATCAAACAATTGGTTTTTGAACAGGAAAAGGTTTCTACAGACGAATTGTGGGAAGCATTGATGACGGATTATGCCAGCGAGCGCAGCCAAGAGATCCAGCAAATGATTTTAAATGATGTGCCGAAATACGGGAATGACGATGATTCTGTTGACCAGCTCATCACAGAAGCTTATGACAGTTACATCGACGAAATCGCCAAATATCCGAATACCCGATATGGTCGCGGACCGATCGGCGGGATTCGTTATTCAGGGACGTCTTCGATCTCGGCAAATGTGGGTCAAGGCCGGGCAACGATGGCGACACCAGATGGACGAAATGCGTGGGTACCTCTGGCGGAAGGCTGCTCACCGTCGCATAATATGGATAAAAATGGACCGACAGCAGTATTGAAATCCGTATCAAAATTAAGCACCGAAGATATTTTGGGCGGCGTGTTATTGAATCAAAAGGTTAATCCGCAAACATTAGCCAAAGAAGAGGACAAGCAGAAGTTGATCATGCTGCTGCGGGCATTCTTCAATAAACTGCACGGCTATCATATTCAATACAATGTCGTTTCAAGAGAAACCTTGATCGATGCACAGAAACATCCAGAGAAGCATCGCGACTTGATCGTTCGAGTCGCCGGCTATTCTGCCTTCTTCAATGTGTTATCCAAAGCGACACAAGATGACATTATTGAACGAACCGAACATGTACTATAAACCAACAAAAAAGGAGAATCCTCGCGATTCTCTTTTTTTTTATTGGTTTATTTAGTTAATACTGCGGGCAAGTACGAGCCATTCTTCTTCTGATTTTTCCTCCTCAGAGTATAGGAAGTAGTAGATCTCCTTTTCTCGGAAAATAATGCCTTTGTAGTGTTCTTTTTGTTTGAACAGGGTGAAGCGGCCATTTTTTTCTGAAGTAAGTCCTTGCTCTACACCGCCTAGGACATCGTCTTTTGTTTTTCCGGCACGGTAAGTCAATTGATCCGAATAATGAATTTCTGCGATTTCTCCGCTGATCAGCATGTATTCCTCCGCTTCGCCTGCGTTTGTTGGTGCATTTAGAGGAAAGGGCGTCTCTTTTTTCAGCTCGGCGAAGCTTTGATAATCTTGGACCGGATTCGGCAACGTGACAGGGGGCTGCGGCGTATGAAGCTGAGAGACACCAAAAACAATCAAAATCAGGGCAGCGAAGCAAAGAGCCAGGACTTTTGGCCGTTGGAAAAAGGCGCGCCACGTAGGCTTTGGTTGTTCCTGCTTCCGCCGTTCCTTTTCCATCGCACGTGCAATTTCCTGTCGCTTCTCTGTTGAAAGAGAGAAATGATCCATTAATTCATGATAGGTTTGTTTCATCAGGTGCCTCTCCTTTCAAGAGTTGTTCCAGTTGGTTTCTTCCGCGATGAAGATGAGAACGAAGGGTGCTTTCCTTCATCTCCAGCAGCTGCGCGATCTCTTTGGTAGAAAAGCCTTCGTAATAAAAGAAGTGCAAAGCTGAGCGTTGGATTTCCGGTAGTTGTGCAACGGCTTCCCATAAGTACCCAAAATCTTCGGGTGTCTCTTGCGTAAGGGTTTCTGGCAACGGTTCGAAGCGTCGTCGCCCATTGGCTTTTAACCGATTCTTCGAAAGATTGATCGTCACACGGTAGAGCCAAGCTTTCTCGTGTTCCTCGTTCTCGAATTCGGGTGCTTTTCGAATCAGTTGGATCATTGTTTCTTGAACGATGTCCTCTGCATCACTTTGATTATGGACATAAGACATTGCCAAACGAAGCAGGTGATCTCCGTAGCGATCCAAATAATAAAAATCAGTTTCCTTTTCACTTTCTTGTTTTTCTTTCGCTGGATTCAAAAAAGCGAAGAGTTCTTTAAAAAATCCAACAATCGGATGTTCTCTTGATAAAACCTCAGATGCCATCATTGAGCCTCCTTTAGATCCCCGAATTAAATAAGCTGAGTATTTCCTTTGCTGCAGGCGCAGTTATTTTTGACTCAAAATTCAAACAGTAATTCACATTCTTCTCACTCTAGCAGAGCAGGCTGCCTGTATCTAGCTGGATGAGGGAAGCGGTCAAACGATCAACATGAAGGCTTTTTCTACTTTCCGTCGCTTCGTAGTTGCCGCTAAGTGCTTTTCCCTTCAGCGATTTTGAATAACGAAGGACTATCTTTCCGCCATTCTCATTCTCGTAGGTGCGCTCTGCTAAAAGGGGCTTCTTGTCATTATAATAATAATACATTTTTTTTGGCAAGAAGTGTGGCGTGAGTTGCGCAGGCATTTTCCCTGAATATCCCATGCGTGCGTCCAATTCTTTTTTTGTTTTCATTTCGATCAGCGGCGCGGGCAGCCCGACTGATTTTTCTTTCGAAATGTTCGAGCGGGGTATTTTTCCTGTTTTTGCAAATTCGTTGAAATAGCGCATGTCATAGTCAAAATAACGAGTGAAGCGGCCTGTAGCGCTCTCTTGTACTTGCGGGGAAGCGAAGATTTCCTTTCCGCTAGAAATGCTTAGTCCTGTTAGACAGATAAATAGAACCATCCATGATTTCATTGGTGTTTTCCTCCTCCATTTACGGGTTCACTCTATATACAATTGAAAGGGAAGAGATGTTGCAGCGAGAAGAAAATTTTTTCGTCTAGGTGTTACAAAAACGTTTCATTTTACGAAACACGCTCCAATAAACGTTCCATTGATACATTCACACGTGAGCGTATAGACGAAGGAAAGGAGGGAATGCTAAGGTAAAATCATAAAATAGAAGCGCTTACACGAATCTGAATCCAAAGATCGAGTGTTCGCCTGACGATGAAACAACAAAAAAGCATCCATTCGCGATGCTAAAAATAAAAGGAGTGTGTTAAAAATGGCAAAAAGACTTGCATCGACCCCAAAGAAAGACGGCTTCCGAATGCCGGGGGAATTTGAACCGCACAAACAAATATGGATGATTTGGCCGGAGCGGCCGGATAATTGGCAGCACGGGGGCACCGATGCGCAAAAAGCCTTTACGGATGTGGCGAAAGCCGTCAGTACGTTTACCCCAGTGACGATGTGTGTATCAGCGAGACAATACGAAAACTGTCGCAATACCTTACCAGAGAATATTCGGGTGGTAGAGGTCGCAAATGACGATGCTTGGATGCGGGATTGCGGACCGACATTTGTGGTCAATGATAAGGGCGATGTTCGCGCAGTGGATTGGGATTTCAATGCGTGGGGCGGCTTGGTGGACGGGCTGTATTTCCCTTGGGCGGAGGATCAGAAACTAGCGCAAAAAGTCTGCGAGATCGAAGGCATCGATACGTATCATACACCTGATTTTGTTTTGGAAGGCGGCTCGATCCATGTGGATGGTGAGGGGACGGTGATGGTCACGGAAATGTGCCTGTTATCGGAGGGGCGGAATCCTCATATGAGTAAAGAGGAAATCGAAGAGATGCTGAAGGATTACTTAAATGTTGAAAAAGTGCTTTGGGTCAAAGACGGTATCGATCCCGAAGAAACCAACGGACACATCGATGACGTGGCCTGTTTTGTACGACCCGGTGAGGCAGCATGTATTTATACAGAGGATGAAACCCATCCATTTTACACTGTCGCGAAGGAAACTTATAACTATTTAAGCAGTCAAACGGACGCGAAGGGACGTAAGTTAAAGGTCCACAAGCTTTGTACCACGATCGATCCTGTAACGTATGGGGCAGAATACGAAGTCGACACGGTGGCAGGAAGTATTCCGAGACACGCCGATGACATTTGCATCACTTCGTACATGAATTTTTTGATCACAAATGGGGCAATCATCGCACCGCAATACGGGGACAAAAATGATGCGTTGGCACTCGAGCAGTTGCAAGAAATGTTCCCAGATCATGAAATCGTCGGCGTGCAAACAAGACAGGTCGTTTATGGCGGCGGTAATATTCACTGTATCACTCAGCAACAGCCGAAGGGATAAAAAACTGCTGCCAATGCCTTATAACGTGGCACTAACAACAGTGAGCAGACGGGTCATTCAGTTTTAAGAGATTTTTTCAATCTTTTATAGAGGATCAGTTCGACGATCGCGATCATAGAGATGCGTGAGGTCATATCAAGGCTGTCATAAATGATCTCATCTGTAAAAATGTAAAAATCGAGATCACATAGATTCTTCACGACATTGGTGACTGCACGGGTAAAAGAAACCACCGTGGCTTGTGACGCCTGTTTGACTAATGCGATCGTCTCGATGACTGCCGGACTGTCGCCATTGTAGGCAAAAACAAACAGGATATCTTGATCCCGGATGTGATGAAGGGCATGTCGGATCGAGGCCTGATCTGTTAAAAGGACGGAGTTAAAGCCTTGAGCGGTAAAAAGCCAATCGATATAGCGCAAGGCTTGCAAGTCTAATTCTTCTCCCATCAGATAAATGACCGGATCGTTATCGAGTAATTGATTGAAGGTCTCCATTCGTTCCTGGTCTACGACGCGGATGGATTCCATGATATTTTTTAAATATTCTTCTTTGTAATCCTTTTGTTTTACAGAATGGGGGATCGTTTGCGGTGCTTGAGGCGCATGCAGCAAGCTGTCGATGAAATCACTGTACCCCTCAAAGCCCAGCTTTTTAGTAAAGCGGAAGATGGTTGCTGAAGAGACGTAACATTTTTTTGCCAACTGACGGATGCTGTAGTGCTTGGCTTCGTCAAAATTTTTCAACACGTAGTTAAAAATCCGCTTCTCTGATTCATTCAACTGTGTGAGGTGCTGATTGGCTGCGCTATAAAAGTTTTTCGTTTCTGTCACTAAAACCACCTGCTTTCCTATTTCTTTATTATAACCTAATTTCCGATGAGACATCGATGGAATTTGACGAACTGGAGGTCTAGAAAAAATGAAAGTATCACATGTAAAAAATTATCCGACAAAGCATTTTATTGACAATTATGAGTTATCAAAAGAGGAGATCCAAGACATATTAAGTACGATCGTTCAATTAAAAGAAGCGGCCCATCAAAATGCCATTCCACAATTGCTGAAGGGGGCGACGCTGGCAATGATTTTTGAAGAGCCTTCGACACGGACGCGGGTATCCTTTGAAACGGCCATGGCAGAATTAGGGGGACACGGCCTGTATTTGAAACCCGGAGAGATCCATTTTGGCTCTCATGAAGCCATCAAGGACACAGCAAAAGTTTTGTCCAGTATGTGTGATGGGATCATGCTGCGGACGGAAGAACACGAGCTGGTACTGAATTTAGCGGAACACGCAACGGTCCCCGTCTTCAATGCCATGACCTATTACATTCATCCTACGCAGGGATTGGCGGATGTGTTGACGATGATGGAGCACCTTCCAGAGGGAAAGACTTTAGAGGACAGCCAGATCGTCTTTGTGGGAGATTCTGGGGAAAACGGGATCATGGCAATGGAGCACGCCCATTTGGCTGCATCATTAGGTCTTAAGTATACGATCGCTTCGCCGAAGAAATACACCATCAGTCAAGCAGAGATCGACAAGGTCAATAAGAAAATGGCGCTGACTGGCGGGACGCTAACGGTGACTGAAGAGGTTGAAGAAGCCGTAAAACAGGCGGACTTCATTATCCCTGATGTTTGGTATTATTATGGGTATGAGGACGAAAAAGAAGAACGCAAGGCAGCTTTTTATCCGCGTTATCAATTGAATATGGAAATGCTGAATATCGCACCGGATCACTGCAAAGCGCTGCACTGCTTGCCGGCAAATCGCGAGGTGGAGATCACCAGCGAGGTCTTAGATCATCCCACTCGTTCACTGGTTTTCCAAGAAGCCGAAAATCGTCTCCACGTTCAAAGAGGCTTGCTGGCATGGTACTTGTATCCGCGGCTAAAGCGGGCAAATGATCAGACGAAAAGCTATTATGAAGGAAAGATGCGGGCATTTCTGGACCAAAGATTAAGCTAGAAAGGGGACCGACCTATTATGGAAAATGTAAAAAAGCTTGGCTTTATCGACATTGTGTCACTCTCGTTTGCCGCGGTTTTTTCTCTTGAATTGATCGCTTCGCAAGCGTCGATGGGACCGTCATTGATTTTCTGTTTTATTGTTCTCGGCGTTACGTTCTTCCTTTCCCATGGTCTGATCTGCGCAGAGCTTGGCTCCACGTATCCGGATCAAGGCGGGATCTATGTTTGGATCAAGCGTTCCTACGGGGATCGATGGGCGGCGCGGACGACGTGGTGGTACTGGATCAATGTGGCGGGTTTTATCCCGTCGACCTTAGTAGTCATGGGTTCGATTCTGCAAATGCTGTTCTTCCCGAATTTGTCTGTGTGGGGCATGGTCGTTTTCTGTATCGTGTGTACATGGTTTATCGTAGCCTTCAACTGTATCGATTTGCAAGATGCCAAGTGGTTAACGATGCTTAGCACGATCTGCAAATTGATCGCTTGTCTTGCGCTAATCGTTGGTGCCGTGATGACGCTCACTTCGAAAGGATCGCAAACAGAGTTTTCACTGAAAGCCATCATTCCCAGCTTTGACTTGAGCTTCTTTTCGTTGGTTCCGGTGTACGTATATGCGTTGACGGGGTACGACTTGATTAGCTGCTCTGCCGGCGAAATGGAAAATCCCAGCAAGAATGTACCCAAAGCGGTATTTTCTAGCGGTATCTGTACGATCATTCTGTATATCATCGCAGCTATCGCGATGCTGATCATTTTGCCCGTCGATCAAATTGATCCAGACTCCGGGTTGTTCACGGCCTTTGGGGAAGTATTTGGCACCCAAGTAATGATTGGAGTAGCGATCATTTCTTTCATCGCATTCCTAGGCTATATTTTCAGTTGGGCATTAGGTGGAAATAAAGCAGCGTTGGAGGCAGGACTCGAAGGAGAGCTGCCAAAAATCTTTGCGAAAACCAATAAGGTACACGCGCCCATCGGTTCAGCGATCCTGCTGGGGCTGTCTTCGACTGGGCTGCTTGTCTTTTACGGCCTGATCGCATCCAGCAATGCCAACTTATTCTGGACCTTGCTTTCCTTTACTTCGATCATTTTCTTCCTGCCCTATATGATCTTGTCTTTTGCGTTTATTACGCTGCGGAAAAAAGATCCGACAATCGAACGTCCCTTCCGAATTCCTGGCGGCGATGGGGTAGGGAAATTAGTCGCAGGTGTGCAATTTGTCTTCTTTGCCTTTAGCACGATCTTCTTCTTTTTACCGCCAGAAGGAGAAAATCCTGTTTCCTATGTCTTGTTCTTAGTAGTGGGGGTAGGCTTAGCGGTTGCCGTTGGAGAATGGCTGATCGATAAATCTATCAAAGAACGCTCCTTGAGAGAAGCAGAACTAAGTGAATAAATAACCCTATAGAAATCAGCGTGCTTAGCTGATTTCTATAGGGTTTTATTTGTAGAGATAGGTCAGCCATTCCGAGTCTTTTCTGCGCGTGTCAAATGGGAGATAACCGTTGTATTTATAGAGATAGTCTATTTTCCAGCCGCCTGTCTGGGTCCTTTTCTCGTTGATCAATTCCAAAAAATCCGTTGCACGGAGATCCTTCAGCCGATGACTCTTTTGAAGGATGTAATGCAGATCGGTTAATGACAGTGCATAGTTTTGTGGAAACATACTTTCTGTGATATGAGGACTGATTGGCTGTCCATTTGATAATCTGCGGAATAGCTTGTGTTGAAGCATGTAGTCAATGCCTTTTTGCAGCATTTCATTAACTTTTTCATCAGAAGCATCGACTTTGTCTTGATAGGTCAATAAGGCGCGTAGGGATTTTCCGATGCCGATGTAGCAAGGGACCGTTTTCATACACCGGCCAAATTTACAGATGCCTTTGTGTGGCCAAGTCGTTTTTTGCTGGCGATCAAAGACCTGATAATTCTTGATCCAATTCAATGCGTGCTGCGCTTCCTTTGAGTTTCCTAGATTCAGACGACAATACGCTTCCAGCAGCATCGCGTTATAGCAGGGAACGATTTCTTCCATTTTCCCTGTGTAAGCAAAGCCTTCTGAAGTTGCTAGATGTGAGTTGACAAATCGAATCAATTCTTGAGTGACAGGTAGTTTTTCAGTGAAGGGAATCTCAGCCAAGCCTACTAGCGCAAAAATTTTTCCCAACGGAGATAGGTTGGTTAGCTCTGTATATTTTTTGACAATCTCCGACTGTTCTAAATAATCCAACGGTTCGTTAATTGTTTCTCTCCGTTCGACTTTTATTCGCAATTCCAGAGCACGATCCACTCTCTATTCCTCCTTTTACTCTCATTATCGCAAATTGACGAGCAATTAAAAAGGTTTGCTTGAAAACGTTTCATTTTAGCGATGCAATTTACCCCTGAAACCTGTATGCTTAAAGTAGAAAAGCAAACAAAGAAAGCAGGTGGATAAATGAAAAAACATAAATTAGAGGACAGGATCGCAACAATACATTTCGATTCTGGATTGCAATTTCGGATTGACTTTTTACCAGAAAATCAGTTGCGTTGGACTTCGATTCGCGAAGAAGATGCAGGGGCGACGGCTATCGAAACGATTCACGTTGAAGAATATCCGGGTGGGATTTTTTCAATTGATTGGGTGGAAGAGGACGGGTTATGTGTTTCTTATACTGTGGATACGTTGAATCATTACGTGAAAAGCTTCATGACCTTCACGGATGAAGCGTATCGTGGCGGACGAAGACCGTTTGTTCATGAAGGGCCTTTTCAATTGATTTTAGAAAATGGCGAACCCGATCTGGCACCGCTGCAAAACTAAAACTATAATATCAAATCCGATCATTCATCCAGATGATCGGATTTTTTAGTGGCGAAGTGGCTCGTGGTAAAAAAATACACCGATCCCTGATAGCAAGATAGGTGTATTTAGTCTGGATTTAGCTATTTTTTAGGAGTAATTCTTCGATTTCTACTAGTTTAATTTCTTTGAAGAACTGATTTACTTGCTCAGTGCTAATGGTTCCATTCGTTTCAAATAGTGAATTAGAAATTCCGCATGCCATCGCATACCTGATGGCATCCTCAATCGAATAGCCGTTACTGATGGCAAAAGCCATGCCGCCAACTGTAGAATCGCCACAACCAGTGGTATTGACAATATCGACTTTTGGAATTCTTACATCATAAACTGTTGATTCATGCTTAACGATCGCACCATCACCGCCTTGAGAGATCATAATCGTTTCAATGTTATCGAAAAGAGGCTCATGCAAAAGAACCACAATCTCTTCAGGTGTTTGTATTTTTCTGCCTACCAATTCTTCTAATTCATGTGTATTTGGTTTAATAAAAGTCGGACGAACGGATTGTTGTACTAAAACATTTTCCAATTGTTCACCAGAAATATCCATCAAGATTGGGAAGCTTTTTCCAACAATCGAACGAATAAAGTCTAATAAATGGAGATGGAACTTCGCATCGTCTGAATTAACTGAGCCGGAAATGCATATCGTATCTATCTTGTATTTTTTTAAAAGATGAGCAATGTGCTGAAAAAAGAGCGCCTCATTTTCTTTGGAAAGGTAAAGTCCTTTTTCCACCAATTCGGTGTGCGTATTCCCATCGTGCATGATAGTGATCGCATTTCGGGAATTGCCTTCTACAGAAAGAAATTCTAAGTGGTAGCGATTTTCAGCATTCAAGGTATCTAAAATCATTTTTCCAACAGGACCTCCCAGAATACCTGTCAATACCACGCCTTCACCGGACTGAGCAATGACTCTGCCAGCATTGATGCCTTTTCCTCCAATAGAAGTATGAGGATTTTCTACACGGTTCACTTGGTCCAAGATCAATGAAGAAACAAGATAATTGTAATCCATGGACGGATTTAGAGTAATTGTCAAAATCATTCCTGTTCCTCCTTGATGATTTCTGTAAATGAACGGTAGTAGTCAAACGTCGTATCTGACAGCTTATCATCGGTAACTAAATAATCTACGTCAGATAACGAATAGAAGGTATAAACATCAGATCGATTAAATTTTGAACTGTCTGCTACAACACATTTTTTTCGAGAGTGCTTAAAGGCAACCCGCTGAATGGAACCTTCGATGGGATTTGCTGTAGTGACATTGTTATCAAAGACTCCATTTGTCGCAGCAAAGGCAATATCAATGTTTAAATTGTCGAAGCTTTTTTCCGCAATTTCACCATAAAATTCCTCCGTCGTACGAGAAAATTCGCCCCCCGACAATAGCACGCGATAATCCGTGTTATAAATCAAATAATTAAACGCCAGCAAACTATTTGTAATCACAAATAAGTTTGCTTTTTTTATTTCGGGCAATGCATGCAGCATCGTTGTCCCCGCACCGATATAAATCGTGTCATTGTCTGAAATGATACTATTCATGACTTTTCCAATAAATTTTTTCTCTGATACATTGGTGTCTATTTTTTCCTGAGTAGAGAGTTCTTGCTCAATTTTTTCTAATTTTTGTGCACCGCCATAAATTTTTACTAATAAAGATTGTTCTGCGAGTTCGTTGATATCTCTCCGAATAGTCATGTCGGAGACGTTTAAATTTGAAGATATTTCCGTAATGGACAGGTAGTCATTCATCTGCAACAAATCCAATATTTTTTCTTGCCGTTCCTTTTTTAACATAAAATCACCCCGTATAAGTAAGCTCTTACAATAGACCGTAAGTCTAACGGCCATGTCTATACATTAATTAATAGCATTTAAGCAGAGAAAAAGCAAGGATAAGATGTTCACATGTGTTAAACTTTGTTAATAAAAATAATTGTATTTAATGAAGGGCTCCGTTTAACAAAAATAAAAAGAAAAGAAAGCGTTGACAAACGTTTTTTAGCGTTGTATATTTACATTGTAAAACACATCTTAACAAACAATAACAAAATATTTCAACGTATGTTGAGAAGGAGTGAAGCGTTCGTGTGTTACAAAGATATGTTTGATCAACAGCTGATTTCTCTTGAAATAGAAGGAGAGAATGAGGAAAAAGTTTTCGCGAATGTTGCGGCACATTTAGAGAAATTGGGATTTGTGAATGAAGGGTACTTGAATGGAATTACTGCAAGAGAAAGACAATTTCCTACAGGGCTGATTACTCAGCATCTGAACATTGCGTTGCCGCATTCTGATCCGGAGTATGTAGACAAACCGTTTGTTTACATAGCCAGGTTAAAAGATGAGGTAACTGTTAAACAAATGGGAGACAGCCAGAAAATGGGGGTAAAAAACTTATTTTTCCTTGGTATCAAAGATCCTAAAGGGCAGGTGGGATTACTTCAAGCGTTTATGGAATTATTTATGAAAGAAGAATTTGTTGCAGCATTCATGCAGGAACAAGAAGAAGAGAAAATTTACCAAATGTTTGTACAAAATATTTAACTAAAAATGAATGGATAGAAGACGGAGGGAATTAGAATGAAAAGAAGATTAATTGTTGCATGTGGAAGCGGCGTGGCCACCAGCCAAACGATCGCTAGTAAGATTGCCGGATTATTGGAGGATGATGGGATTGATTTCCCGGTAGAAGCAGTGGACTACAAATCGATTCAAAATGAGCTGCCCTCTACAGGAATCTATGTTTATGTGGCTCAACCTGATGAGGAAGTGTTGGAGAAGGCAGAAGAACTGGGTGTGAAGGTCTTCCCAGGAATTCCATTTTTAACAGGAATGGGTTCCGATCAGATTTATGAAGATATTAAATCATTAGTTGAATAGGAAATAAAAATACGAATTAAGAAAGAAGTGGAAAACGTGCAAATATTTCAGGACATTATTAATTATATTTTAGGGTTAGGTTCAGCTATCTTTGTTCCATTGATTATTTTGCTTTTAGGGTTAATTGCTGGAATGAAAGTCAAAAAAGCATTTATGTCCGCGATTACTTTAGGTATCGCTTTTACGGGTATGTCAATGGTCATTGGGTTCATGTCCAATGCGGTAAGTCCCGCATCTGAAGCATTAGCGAAAAATACTGGACTCAATTTACCCGCGTTGGATCTAGGCTGGACGGGCGCAGCCAGCATCACGTGGTCTTGGTCCTATGCGTTTGTTTTCTTCGCAGTTGTACTTGGTGTGAATTTTGTCATGTTGATTTTGAATTGGACCAAGACATTGAATGTCGATATGTGGAATGTTTGGGGAAAAGCCTTGACGGCATACCTGGTTTACTTTATCAGCGGTAGTTTGTTGGCGGGGTTCGCAACAGCGATCGTTCAAGTTATTTTAGAATTAAAAATGGGCGATATGTTCCAACGTCATATCGAAGATTTAACGGGCATTCCGTTGGTAACGGTTACGCACTTGATGAATATTTCCGCAGTATTACTGTTGCCGATCAATGTGGTTATGGACAAGATACCATTCTTCAATAAACGTTCAGATACGAAGGCATTGAAGAAAAAAATCGGTGTTTTCTCAGAGAATTCAGTCATGGGCTTTATCATTGGCTTGGGTCTTGGATTGGCCGCAGCGTATGGGGTATCGGGCTCGTTGAATTTGGCGATTCAAATCGCGACTGCTATGGCATTGTTCCCAATGATCTCGAAAATGTTTATGCAATCTCTTTCTCCATTAGCAGATGCTATGTCTGAAATGATGAAAAAACGTTTCAAAGATCGTGAAGTATACATCGGATTAGACTGGCCGGTTCTTGCAGGTCGTTCTGAAATTTGGGTGACTGCCATTCTTTTAGTTCCTGTCTTCATTGGTTATGCGATTATTTTACCTGGAAACGCCGTGTTGCCTTTAGCAGGGATTATCAATTACTCGATCGCCGTTGGAGGATTGCTGTTAACGGGTGGTAATCTTGTCAGAATGCTGATCATGGGTGTTATCTCTATGCCGATCTATCTTTATGCTGCCACTTATTTGACACCAATCCTAACGGGTTTGGCAGATAAAACTGGGGCAGTCGAAGGGATCAAGAAAGGTCAGCAAATTACATGGTCTTCCATTGAAGGGCCAGAGTTTAGAATTCTATTTGCAGAAGCGTTTAAAGGAAACATTTTGGGAATTGTTGGTGCAGTCATTTTTATTGCGATGTTCGTATGGTTGTACAAATACATGAATAAAGCAAAGGTTCCTAGCCAAAGGTACGAGGAATTAGCAGATAAAAAGGTTAAAGGGATGAAAGTCGCCGGATAGCAGGAAGAATGAAAGGGTAGGTAAAGTGAATGACTAACAAAGAAGAAAATAAAGAAAAAACAAAATGGCTACTCATTTTATTTCTTGCGATCATCAGCTTTATCGTAGCCTTCATGACCCAGCAACTGGTGTTCAATATAGTCGCTATCGGGCTATCAATCTGTGTTTATAAATATGGCAATCCAATACTTTTCAAGGAATATGATGCACGCAGAAAGAAAAAATATGAAGAAGCGATGCAAGTAAGGAATGCTGCACAAGAAGCAATTACTAGTAAAAAACTATTTAAAAAATAAAAAAGGTGGTCTCGACTATGTCAGATGGACGAATGATTTTTGAGAGAGAGCGTGAAGATTTGGCGCGTATCGTCAAATTAATTTTTACGCGAAAGAATACTAACGTTGCTGGGGGAAACTTTTCATTTAAAACAACAGATCGAAATGGAAAAGAATATATAATTATGACTCCAACAATGATGTCAGAAGCTTACTTAGGAGAAGTTTCATCAGCGCAAATTCTAGTCGTAGAACCGCACACGCGAAAAGTTATTGATGGCGTTGGGAATCTAACGAGGGAAATAAATTTGCATGAAGCGGTTTATGACACGAATCCTGAAATCAAAGCGGTACTACACGCTCACGCACCGAACGCAATGTTTTGGGCAACATCTGGTTTAGATATGCCGAATTTAACAGAAGCTACACAAAAAATCGGATACGTGCCAGTGCTTGACTTCGAACCGAATTGCTCACCGGAGCTTGCCGAATTAGTCTCTAATTATATGAAAAAAGAAGAATTAGCGCTTCCTAACATGTTGTTGCTGAACAGTCATGGGGTATTGATCAGCGCACCAGGAGAAACAGGAATAGAAGCAATTCATAAAGCGCTGCAAATTCTTGATACAGCAGAATGGAACGCTGAGATTGCGTATAAACAAACGATTTTCCAATCCTTAGGCCTACTAGATGGATACTATTCAAAGGGCAAACAAGTGGGCACATTGGAAGACTTGAAGGCTCATGCACCTATCTACAATCGTCAAGAGATATTTGCGGGTGGGGATTAACACTAAAATAGTGGCTTATTGAAAGCAAGACTAGAGCTTATCAGCTCTGGTCTTTTTTTAATGATAAATTCCTTGCTAGTTGGCCTTGATAAATTAATATATAAAGTTGAGGGCCATTCCTTTTGACATGCTTGATACTCTAAAGATCTCTGAAATTGATTCACGAAAAAGAATCTAAAATTAGTAAGGATATATCAGGTTTTATTCGTTATAATAGTGCATAATAACGTATAAAAGAATCGGTATGATTAAATTCCAACCATTCACCAAAGAACAAACGCGGATTTCGTCTATTTTGTTGTTCTTTCTACCCATTCCAGTCAGTGATGGAGTTGGTTTCATAGCAAGCTTACTGAAAGCGAAAAACCGATTATTTTATTAGGTATCGACTAGGGTACGAGTCGTACATTTTTTTAAATTTGATAAGTTAAGTAGGAAAAGAGGCACTGATATGTTAAAAGAGGATCGATTTCAAGCAATCATGTCATTATTAGAGACGAGCGGAACTGTTCGGGTCAGCGATATTATGGAAAAATTGTCGGTTTCTGATATGACTGTGCGGCGTGATTTAGATGAATTAGAAAAGCAGGGGCTGTTGGAACGGGTTCATGGCGGGGCCAAACTGAAGGATTTTTATCGTCACGTAGAGCTTTCTCATACGGAAAAGCAAATCATGCTGCAAGAGGAAAAGCAGCGGATCGTGAAAAAAGCCAATGAGTTGATCAATGATGGGGATACGATTTTTCTTGGTCCGGGCACAACGATCGAGCTGTTATCGGAAATCATTACGGCGGATTCGTTACGGATCGTTACGAATTGTTTGCCGGTGTTTGAAGAGCTGAATAAGCATAAGGGCAACCGAAAAACGTATTTGTTGGGCGGCGAGATGCGGGAAACGACGCAGTGCTTCGTTGGTGAAATTACGAATAAATCATTGAATGATATGAATTTCCATAAGGCATTCTTTAGCTGCAATGCGTTAAATGAACAAAAAATCATGACCTCTACTTTTGAAGAAGGGCAAACGCAGCAGATTGCTCTTAATAATTCGATCGAGCGTTTCTTATTGATCGATAGTTCAAAGATCGGTAAACGGGATTTTTCTGTTTATTATAGTTTGAACGACGTCACAGCGGTGATCACAGATAAAGATGAACAGAAGCATTATGAGAAGATCGAAAAAGAAGAGAAATACCTTGTCTAAGTTTTTTGAACAATCCTAAGCTGGAGGCTCTATAATAAGCCTTCAGTTTTTTTATGTCTTCAAAAATAGCGAATTCCACGAACATTTACCCATTTTGAATATTTTCGATAAAAAGATAGAGTTATTTTTAGCGAAATTATGAGGTGAAATAGAGGGGTAGATTTTTTCGTAAATCAAAAATCGTGTGCGAACAATAAGGAGAGGAAACATATGCCAACCAAGCCAGTGACTCAACGAACCCTTTTTACCATGGGGAAGGACAATCTCGAAAAACGTATTCTAAAATCTTACGAGGATTCGCAAGATGCGGATACCGTTCTTCAGTATCTCGTCGCTGTGCTGATTCGTCATTGCTTGTGTGTCAGCGACTTTTCTGGTATTTGTCGCGATCTTGTTAAAGAGATCCTGTTAGCTTCAGAGCCGACAGAGGTGTTGCGTAAATTAGCACCTCTTTTTCATGATGCCTTCAAAGGCGGTGGCAAAGAGTGGGAGCAAGTGATTCATCGCCTGTATAAAAATAAAAAAGAGTATCACCGATATAACAATCGTTTGAGTGACTGTAAGAAATATTTGTTTGATCAAACAACGCCAGTTGAGGATTTGATGGGGCAACAGTATAAAATTGTTTCAACATTTGAGGATGCTGTTGGGAAGAGTCACACATGGAGTTTAAGGAATGTCGATCCGAATTTATCTACGATGAAATTGGATGCGGTAATGGAGCTGTTATCTTCTTTAACGATTTTTGAAAAAGAGGATATTCGACGGTTTGTGAAGCTGGAAAACGCGGAGATCGCTAATTGTACGCGTCAAGTATTGGTGAAAAAAGGGGAGCACGTGTCAGCGTCTGCCCGAATCGCAGTTGTTCCAGCAGAACAGGCGGAAATGACCTTACATGGAATGAGCGAAGAGGAGAGAGTGGCATTTGTTGCCAGTCTGTTACCTGAAGGGGTCATTTTGACAGACACCCGCGAGTCTGAGGGGCAGGACACAGAAGTCATAGACGAAGTAATTTCAGAGGACTCGCACCAAGCTGTGGCCTCGGCGGAAAAGACAGCAGCGCCCGCTGGATCGGTGCAAACAAAGGAAAGCAGTAATCAATATGTAACCCAAAAGCAATCGACATCTACAGAAAAAGAGACTCTCGGACCGCCGGAAAAGAAAAACGGGACTAAAAAGAAGGAAAAGAAAAAGGACCGTAAACGAAAGCGCAGAAAATAGTGTTAAATTGGCTTCCTTGAGATAGGAAAACATTTCTTTTTCAGGGGTTATTTAGCTTACCCTAAACGAGAATAATGAAATAGCCGTTAAATTCTTTTTTAGAATTCAACGGCTTCTTTTGCATGATGCAACCTTTTTCTATTTTGCTTCCGCAGCGTATGCGACGTTGCCTTTTGCAGCGGCTGGTGCAGCTTTTTGTTCTTTTTCCGCAGCATAAGCGGCATTGCGTTTCTTCATTTGGCGTGCGTACCAGATAAAGATCAATAGATAAGCAGCCAACGCCAATGCGGCATAGATGACAAATTCGATTTGTCCTTGCGAAGCGTTACCAACTAAGTAGCCCAAGAATTTTTCGATGGGACCTTCCATTGTTGTATGAGAGATCAAGGCAGAGTCGCTCAATCCTGCAGGGAAAGCACCAACGGCTTTTGCTGTTTGAGTAACGAATGGAGCGATCAATGTACCGGACCATAAGAACAGCGGCAATTCGATGGCACCGATAACGATCATACGGATCAATTTTCCGCGGGTCACGACCAACAAGGCTGGAGTGACACCCATTGCGATGATCCCGCCTAAAGGCAATAATTTGTTTCCTGGTAAAATGATCGCTTCTAATAACATGATTGGTGCTAATACGTTTGCGGCAGCCCAAATTTCTGCGCGGCCGGCTAAGAAAGGCCAGTCCAAACCAATGTTGATCGTGCGACCTTTAAGACGTTTGTTGGCAAAGTCTGTGATTCCTTGAGAGAGTGGTTCGACCGCGGCGATAAACCATGCGCCGATCAAAGAGAACAACTCTAAACAGACGGCAGCAGTAAAGGCCAATGAAAAGATTTGTGTAGGAGTTTGTCCGGCTAACAGCCCAACGAAGATCCCTAAGTAAATCCCGATCGCAAATTTAGATCCCCAGAAGCCGATCTTGCTGTTCAATTTGGCAGCATCGAAATCGTACTTGTCTAACCAAGGGAAGACTTTGTCAAAAATTTTATCAAAGACCATGATGACTGGATTCATCATGTAGTTCATGTGCGTTGTGGTCATCGGGTTGCTGTCTGGTGCATTCAACAGGTCATTGAAGGTTGGTTTCATCAAGTCAGAGTTCCAAATTTTCAGGACACCGATGAAGATGACTAAAACAGTCGCAACGAACAAGTTCGCGCCAGAGAAGATAGCGAACAATCCGACGATCGCTAAATGCCAAATATCAAAAATGTCGACATCCAACGTGTTGGTTTTTTTCATCGCCAACATAATGATATTGACTACGACCATTACTAATAAGAAGTAAAGGGTGTAGGGTGAGCCCCAAGTGATCGTTGCTAATGGCGCCCAGCCGACATCTGTGATGTTTAATGAAATTCCTGTACGTTCAACAAAAGCGGTCATTGCGTCTGAGAAGGCCGTCGTTAAAATACCAATAATAGCTCCGATACCGGTCAAAGCAATCCCTAATTTGATCCCGCCTTCTAGGGCACGGGTAGGTTTTACTTTGAAGAATAAAGCAATAACAGTCAATACGATGGTCATTAATGGTGCCGCCCCTAAGTTGATTAGAGGAGTAAATAGTTGATTGGCGATATCAATAATTGTACTCATTAGCTTTTCCTTTCTTGGTGCTGACTAAATGAATTTTTTTGATTTCTCTGAGTCTGACTTTACGAATGAGCAGCGGCTCTTATAAGAGGCCTCATTCATTCGTAAAGTCTGTCATTTTTTATTTGTTTAAAGATTGGATAGCGCTTTCCATATTTTCGTAAACAGGTTCAGCCATTGCCGGGATACGATAGAGGATGGCACCTGCATCGATGATCGGGATGTTCACATTGAATCCTAAGTCAGTATTGGCGATCTGCGCAAAAATATCGTAGTTAGAAAGCATTTCTTCATTGATGTCTTTGATCATGACCGCGTCACAAGTTACTTGGTAGCCGCGATTGCTCAATTCGGTTTCTAAAGCGCTCTTGATTTGATGACTTGAATTTACCCCTGCGCCACATGCTGCTAAAATTTTGATCATTCGTATTCTCTCCTTAAAAGATTATTTTTTCTCCTGCACTTAGGCAGAAACTTCCATAGTAAAGTGTTTCTCTAAAAACTGATAAATGTTCTCGGTGTCTTCAAGTTCGAAAAACGAACAAAGGTCCTTTTTATCCACTGAATTAATGAAATCCATGATGTCTGCCAGCATTCCTGCTTGGGCTTCCCCATTTTCATTCAAGATCATAAATAGAAAATGAACGGAAATTTGATCACTGGGCGAAATCATATTATGAAACGTAATCGCTTGTTTCAATTTGATCGGAATGATTCGCGTGGTTCGCACATAGTCACTTTCCGTATGGGGAATCGCGATATCTGGCAACAGCTCCGATACAGGGGATAGGTCCAAGCCTGTCGGGTAATTTCGTTCGCGTTCTAATAAACTTCCCAAGAAATCATCAGTAACCAATTGTTTGCTTAATAGATCTAAGTAAACTTCTTCAAAAACTTCTTCTTGTGTGGCCTTTCCCGAAACATAGGTCGTTTCTTTGAAAAAAAGCTTTTTCAAACAGAACAGCTCCTCTCTAAGTTTGTTTGTGTTTGTTTATACGTTGATTATAATCGCTTACATCGCCTTTGTCAACATAAAACAAAAATAAATAAACATATTTGTGTTGATTAATGTTTGATAATGTTTTATTATAAGTGTGTGGAGGGACAACATATGCTGAAAACGGAGCGTCAACAATCAATCTTGGCTATGTGCGATCGCTATGGGACGATCACCGTGAAGTTTATTCAAGAGGTATTAGATGTTTCTGATATGACGATTCGACGGGATCTCGAGGAGCTTTCGCAGAAGAAACAACTGCTGCGGATTCACGGTGGGGCACAACGAATCAACAGTCTGGAAGAAGAACGTCTTTCTTCTATAGAAACAAATGAACTTTCCCATAACGAAAAGAAAAAGCTGCATACCGAGGAGAAGGAATACATCGCCAAGCATGCGGCCGCGTATATCAACAAAGAGGATGACACGATCTTTCTCGGATCGGGAACCACGATTGAGTTGATGACGCAATATATAGAACCGTCTTCATTGCGGATCGTGACGAACAGTTTGCCGGTTTTTAACCTATTAAGTGAAGCAAACAGGTTTGAATTGTATTTGATCGGCGGACTCTATCGAGAAAAGACAGGGGCCTTTGTTGGATCGATCGCGAATGAGACTGTCCAGAAAATCGGAATCAAAAAGGCGTTTGTCGGGGTCAATGGTCTTAAGGGCACGGAGGTTTCCAATTTCAGTATTGAGGAAGGGACCTTGCAGAAAATAGTTTTAGACAATGCCGCCGTTAAATGTTTGGTTTCCGATGCCAACAAATTTGATCGCAGTGATTTTTACAATTTTTATGACCTGCGAAAGATCGATGCACTATTTACGGATGCTACTCTTTCAGCCGAGCTGAAGAGTTATTATCAACAATACACAGAGATCATTCAATAACAAATGATTGAAACAATCATAAGGAGGAAATAGCAATGCGTGTAGTAATTGGTTCAGACAGTGATGGCATGAGATTGAAAGAAGTGATCAAGAAAGACTTGATCGACAAGGGAATAACCGTAGTGGACAAAAGTGAAACCGCTTCGGAGGATTTCGTTGAATCGACGTTGGCGGTGGCTAACGATTTGAATGAAAACGGAGGAAGTCTGGGGGTAGCGATCGATGGCTACGGCGCCGGCAGCTTTATCACGGCAGTGAAGGTCAAAGGGATGGTGGCCGCGGAAGTTTCTGATGAACGCAGCGCTTATATGACCCGCGAGCACAATAATTCTCGCATGATCACACTTGGTTCAGAGATCGTCGGAGATGAATTGGCCTTAAATATCGTTCGAGAATTTCTTCAAGCGAATTATGATGGCGGCCGTCATCAAGTCCGGGTAGATATGCTGAATAAAATGGCGTAATAAAAAAACGAGAAGGGATGAATAAAATGAAAATCGCAATTGGCTGTGACCACATCGTCACAGATACAAAAATGGCTGTATCAGATTTCTTAAAATCAAAAGGACATGAAGTGTTGGATATGGGGACGTATGATTTCACACGGACGCATTACCCGATCTATGGAAAAAAGGTTGGCGAAGCTGTGACCAGCGGTGAAGCAGACCTCGGTGTTTGTCTATGTGGGACAGGTGTCGGCATCAACAACGCCGTCAACAAAGTACCCGGCGTGCGCAGTGCGCTGGTTCGCGACATGACGACCGCGATTTATTCAAAAGAACAGTTGAACGCCAATGTGATCGGCTTCGGTGCTCGAATCACAGGGGAATTCTTGATCTGTGATATTTTAGAGGCCTTTATTAATGCGGAATATCAAGAAACAGAAGAAAACAAAAAATTGATCGCTAAAATCGATCACGTGGAAAAAGCCAGTGACGGCCAGTCCGATCCGCATTTCTTTGATGAATTCATCGAAAAATGGGATCGCGGCGAGTACCACGATTAAGAGGGCGATGGCATGATTTTAACCATTACGATGAATCCCTCGATCGATATTTCCTATCCGTTGGCGACGTTTCAATTGGATACGGTCAACCGCGTGACGAATGTTCGCAAAACTGCCGGCGGAAAAGGGCTGAATGTGACGCGGATCTTAAAGCAATTAGACACTGAGGTGGTTGCTAGCGGGTTGATCGGTGGATTTCTTGGAGAAGAAATCAAAAAAGACCTGGACGAAAACCAGATTCCCCATGACTTTCAACCAATCAGCGGTGAAACACGAAATTGTATCGCGGTGCTGCATGAAGGCAAGCAGACGGAGATCCTAGAGAGCGGCCCAGTAATTTCACCGAAGGAAGCAACGCAATTCTTGCAGCATTTTCAACAACTAGCAGAAAAAGCCGATATTCTCTCCATTTCAGGCAGCTTGCCAGCCGGCCTGCCCGTGGACTTTTATAGCCAAATGCTGACGGTTTGTAAAGAGAAGCCAGTCATATTGGATTGCTCGGGAGACGCGCTGAAGGCAGTATTGAAAGGGAAAGTGAAGCCGAAGTTAATCAAACCCAACACAGAAGAACTGGCGGATTTGTTAGGCAGAAAAGTTTCTTACAATCTTGACGAGCTGATGGCTGCATTGAAGGAACCTCTTTTTGAAGGCATTGAGTGGATCGTGGTCTCAATGGGGGCGCAAGGGGCTTTTGCGAAGTATTTTGACACCTTTTACCGGGTGACGATCCCTAAAATCGAGGTAGTGAATCCAGTCGGGTCAGGCGATGCCACGGTTGCAGGATTGACCGCTGCGATTGAAGCAGGGCTGTCGGATGAGGCTATTTTAACGCAAGGCAATGTCTTAGGAATGCTAAATGCACAGGAAGCGACAACAGGGCGTGTTGCATTGGCGCATTATCAAAAACTAGCAGACAAAATTCAGGTAGAGAAAGTAGGAGGAACTGGAAATGAACGAAAAAAATCACTATATCAAACAACTATGTAATGAAGACGGCGTGATCGGCGCGTTGGCGATTGATCAACGAGGCGCATTGAAAAAAATGATCACTAAATTTAAAGGCAGTGAAGCCGAGGATGCGGAGATCATCGCGTTTAAAGAAATCGTTTCTTCGCAATTGACGAAGTATGCGTCTTCTATTTTGCTGGACCCTGAATATGGGTTGCCAGCAGTGGATGTTCGGGCAGAAAATGCCGGTCTACTATTGGCTTACGAAAAAACTGGCTACGATGCCTCTACACCGGGTCGCTTACCCGATTTATTGTCTGTTTGGTCTGTCAAACGTCTTAAAGCAGCAGGGGCGGACGCTTGCAAGTTCCTGCTTTACTACGATGTCGATGAAGCTGAAAAAATCAACAATCAAAAACACGCGTTTATTGAACGGATCGGCTCTGAATGCCAAGCGGAAAATCTGCCTTTCTTCCTGGAATTAGTATCTTATGACGCAACGATCGCTGATGCGACCTCCAAGGAATATGCCATCAAAAAACCGCATAAGGTCATCGAAATGATGAAGGAATTTTCCGATCCTCGCTACGGCGTCGATGTACTGAAGGTAGAAGTCCCCGTGAATATGAACTTTGTCAAAGGCTATGCCAGCGGAGAAGTGATCCATACGAAGGCGGAGGCAGCAAACTTCTTCAAAGAACAATCCGAAGCAACCGACTTGCCCTTCATTTTCTTGAGTGCCGGCGTGAAGGCGGAACTTTTCCAAGAAACGCTGCGCTTTGCAAAAGAGGCAGGCTCTACCTTTAATGGCGTGCTTTGCGGTCGTGCGACTTGGGCAGATGGTGTGGAAAGCTACATCACTGAAGGAAAAGAAGCAGCGATTGCTTGGATGAACACCCAAGGACGTAAAAACATCGAAGAATTGAATGCCGTATTGAAAGAAACTGCGACACCCGTTGCTGAATTGGCAGCGACACTATCGTAAAAAAAGGGAGACTATGGGCTGTAAATGGCCATAGTCTCTTTTTCGCATATATATCCGCTAAAAATGATACAATAAAATGTAAGGGTATACAAAATAAGGAAGTGAGGGAATACGATGATTTTAGTCACTTCAGCAGCAGGAAATACCGGGCGCGTGATGGTGAAAAAGCTGGTAGAAGCGGGTCTGGATGTATTGGCGGCAGATATCAATCCAAAAGTAAACGAATTACCGGGAATCAAGAAGGCGATGGTAGGTGATTTGACAGACCTTTCCTATATTGATGCACTGATGGAGGAGGCGACGATGGTGGTGCATATCCCACCGCTCTTCTCAGCACAAGAAGCGTTGATCGGTCAGCGGATGGTAGACAAGGCGATCCAGCACAAGATTCAGCATTTTGTCTTCATTTCAGTGACCCATCCGATCCTTACCAGCTTGCTGCAGCATACGGCAAAACGAGATGTAGAAGAATATTTGATCTACAAAGGCATGGAAAAACAATGCTCGTATACGATCCTGCAGCCGATGCATTATATGCACAACTTCAATCCGAAGATGGTAGGAGAGACAGGGGAGTATCAGATCTTTTACGACGTGGACAGTAAAATCAGCTATGTCGCGACGGAGGATGTAGGCGAGGTCGTGGTCAAGGTATTGACCGATCCAGCGAAACACAACAAGGCGACCTATGAATTGGTCGGCACAGAAGCCTATTCACCAAAGGAATTAGTCCAAACCTTCAATCAGGTCACTGGTAAAAACGCAACAGCCGTTTATATGGAAGTAGATGAATTTTTGGATCAGATTCATGCGACAGATCTCTATTTCAGAGAGGGCTTCAAGCAATTGGCGTATTCCTATTCGACTTGGGGCCTCGATGGCAATACCAATGTGCTGGGGTGGCTGTTAGGTCATGAACCAACGAGCTTTACCGATTACGTGAAGAAAAAAATGAATGAAGACTAGTAGAAAGGCTGAGACGAACACGCGTCTCAGCCTTTTTTGCTGCGAAAATCAAGAGGATGCATCGAAATCAGCTGTTGGTTTTGGTTGATTATCTGCTGACTGTTCCTCGATGAAGTTTGCACAGGATGACGATCCGTCAGGTCGGTGATTTAGCAAGAGTCATAAAGAGCAAAGCGTCGTCTTTTTTTATGAATTTCTTACAAAAATATACCCATTAATGACAAAAATCTAAAAATCTTCACAAAAAGGAAATGGACTTTGGTGAAGGGACTGTACTATTCTAAACAGAATAAGAGTCGTTAAGTTCATTAAATGGAGAGTGACGTTAGATGCGTGTATTGGTAGTTGAGGACAATCGTGAATTGGCATTATCGGTGAAAAAGGGCTTAGAGCAGGAAAATATTTCGGTGGATTTGGCTCATGATGGGGAATCTGGTGAGGAAAAGGTACTCGTAAATTCTTATGATGGCATATTGCTGGACTTGAATTTGCCGAAGAAGGATGGCTTGGATGTTTTGCAGAGCCTTCGAAAAGAGGAAATGGAGAGCCCGGTCATCATTATCACCGCACGCGACGAAATAAAAGAGCGGGCGAAGGGGTTGGACTTCGGGGCAGATGATTATTTGATCAAACCTTTTGAGCTGCTGGAATTGAAGGCACGCTTGCGTGCAATCGTTCGCCGGTACCACGGACGCGCACTGCCTCAGATATCGACAGGCGGATTGACAGTAGATCCAGTGTGCCGAAGAGTCAGTTATCAGGAAAAAGAAATTTTGTTAAAACCAAAGGAATTTGATATTTTATTGTGCATTGCGCAGCGTCATCCAGCAGTGGTCTCGTCTGAGGAAATTGCCGAGCACGTGTACGATGAAGATTTCGATCCGTTTTCTTCCGTTTTACGGGTCCATTTGGCCAGGCTGAAAAAGAAGCTCGCTGAAGCGGCAGGCAGGGAAGTCTTAAAAACAATTCGAGCAAAGGGGTACCAAATATGCGACTAAATCTGAAAATGACTTTGACGATGCTGCTGTTCTCCCTGTTGGTGACCGGGGTGATCCTGATCAGCTTTTTCTTCATGCGTAATAATGTCGAAGGAGTCAGTGTCACCTCTGGCTTTGACGGGGATGTCTATTTCATGGAGGAGAACACGGTAGTTCAAACGAAAGCTCGGGATGAGATCTCCGATTCGGGGAAAGACATGCCCGTCACCATTTCAATGGTTGAAAAAGCCTATCAAGACGAGCTGTTCAAATACTTGCCCACGATGGCTCTAGTTATTTGTTTGGCGGTTTTACTGTTGACGTTTTTGCTTTGGCTGCTCCTGCGAAAAATATACACGAATCAGATATTGGCCATCACTCATGACCTGAATTTTATTGATCAGCTGCCGGAAAACACGGTGAAGGATGAGGCGCTGAGTGAAGCTTTCAATAATTTAAAAGATAAATTCGATGGTCATTTAGAGGATTATCGCCGCTTGAATAGTTATCTGACCCATGAACAAAAGAATGCCATCGCGATTTTACGAGCAAACCTAGAAATCGAACGCCAGCAAGAAGACAATCAAGGGAATCTTACTCTGTTGGATCGTTTGACGGACAGCATCGACGATATTCTCACGCTCTCCAACAATACAGCTGATCTTGGAGATGAAGTCGTGGATGTTTCTTTAGTTTGCGCTGAGGTCTGCGATGCGTATAAAAAGAACTATCCCGATCTGCTGTTTGAATTCAATGAAAATGAGACGACTATGATCCGTGGACGTGACCGCTGGATTTACCGCGCCGTTTCTAATTTAGTTGATAATGCGATCAAATATGGAAACGATAAATTGGTGACTGTCAGTATTACCAACAAAAATGGCAGTGTGGTCGTTCAAGTAAAGGATCGTGGGATCGGTATAGCACAAGAGAAGCAGCCAGCGATTTTTTCCCATCGTTATCGTGTGCACGGTCTAAAGCAAGATGGCTATGGTATCGGATTATCAGTGGTTTCGCATGTTTGTGAACTGTGTCGCGGGTTCGTCTATTTAGAAAGCGAGGAAAAACTCGGCTCAACCTTTTATTTAAGTTTTCCCAGTGTGGGTTAACATTCAGTTAACACTGCATTTGCTACTATACGCTCATAGGAGGAGACGAAAGCGATGATCATCATCCGACATGCTTGGCTAAATCTTAAACGCAACCGTTCCAGTCATTTGAAAATAGGCGGTATGATTTTGTTGATTCTGCTGATTATTTTTTCAATGCTGAAAATCTATCGAACAGCGACAGCCTATTTCTCAGATTACCGAGCACAGGCAGCGGTGGTAGTCAAAGGTGTAAAAGATTTAAATCAAACCGAACAAGCGAAAAATTTGAAACCAACCGATTATGAAAAATTAAAAAACTTGTCTTATGTAAAGAAAAGTCAATTGAACGCGCAAGGGATTATTCCATCTACATTGGTGCAACCCAAAGGAAACGGCCAACCGACTAAGGACTACACTAGTTTTCCGCCAGAAAAGAATCAGGAAAACTATTTAGCGATCACCATGCTGGATAAGGACTCATTAAAAGAACTTTTAGCCAAAAAGACGGAAAAACTGAAAGGGACTGCACCGATCGACAGGAATACTTGTGTCATCAGCAGAAATTTTGCCAAGGAAAATAAGCTGAAGCTAAACGATACCCTCTCGTTGGGAGCCAAGGGGCAAGAACAAAAAGTAACGATCACAGGAATCGCTGAATTTGCCAATGCAGAAGGAGAGGGCTTTTCCAGCCCTGTTTTGATCAACTGGGATACAGGCGCAGCGATGCAGGAGAGTATTCTTCCGACATATTCAATGGTGATGTTCCAACTTACTGGTAAAAAGGAACTGAAAAAATTTGTAAAAGTCTTTAAAGAATCAGAGTCCTTTGAAGAGTATTCGTTGATCGGTCAAAATTGGTCACTGCGTCTATTCCAGTCATTTAATGACACGCTCGATCTGCTATTCAATGGTCTGATCGTGGCTTTGATACTGGGAATCGTAGTGATCGCTTTGATCTATCAACGGGCGATCAATCGGCGGCAAGATTTTTACACCTTGCACCTGATGGGAATGGATCGAAGGACGCTAGCGTTAAGTGGTTCGCTGGAAAGCACTCTGCTTACTTTCGGGATCGGGGCAGGTGCCTCTATCGTCTCACTACGCTTGAGCCGCTGGATCACGGGTGAATGGCTGATTAATCTGCAACGGGAATTGTCTCATCAAGAGCCTTTTGTAGAGTGGGTGTTTCCCAAGGTTAATGAGGAGACCCTCGAAGCAAGCCGCTGGTTCGACCACGCCGAACTGCTTTTTTTAGGTGTTTGTCTGATTACCATGTTGCTGCTGATCAATTTTCGAATCGTAAAAATCGTCAGTAAGCCCTTGCAGGAGGTGTCGAAATAATGACTGAATGGGTATTGGAACAGGTTGATTATCAATACGAACAATCTGAGATTAAAACGCTGGCTGCTCTTTATGGCAGCTTTCGAACGGGCAGAAGTTATCAGATTATTGGCGATCTTGGCAGTGGGAAAAGTACGCTTTTAGCACTTTTGGCAGGGCTGGTAGTTTGTCCAAACGGTTCCTTAATGTTTGCTGAAAAAGAGCTGGCTTCACTGGATCGAAATACTTACCGCGGAAGGGAAGTTGCTTGTTTGTTTCGAGAAGGCAGCTTGTTGCGGGATTCAGCATTGGCAAATTTGGAGATGGAAGCCTTATTATCTGGCGGGAAGTCTGACAAAGAGGAATTGACGAAAGTATTATTGTCAGTCGGCTTGCAAGAACATCAGTTAAAACGTCCGTTGAACAAATTATCGGAAAAAGACCAGCAATTAGTCGCGTTAGCGAAATTACTAGCCAAAAAAACTGCTCAATTACTTTTAGTAGATGAACCCGAGGTCGTTTTTAGCGAATGCGGTGTCTCTTTCGCGATGGAGCGATTACGAAGACAGTGTTTACAACAGGAAAAATGTTTAGTCTTTACGACTCAAACACTACAATCGGTCAAATTTGCGGATGAATTATGGGGACTCAATGGAGGAAAACTCCTGTTTATTAAAGAACAGTAACCATGATCTGATCGCGCTTTCCAATCATCCAAGTTCTCTGACAGGAAGGATGCTACGATGAATTATTGGAAACGAGCGAGAAATAGTATTTTTAGAACCAAAGTAAAGTCCTTGATTCTATTTGCAGTTATTTTTGTTTTAGGAAATGTCATCGCCGGAGCGATCGCGATTCAGCAGTCCACGGCGAATGTTGAGAAAAAAATGAAGCAGCAATTAGGCGCGACTGTTGCGCCGGAGTTAGACCTCGATAAATTGATGAGCCAAAATAGTGGCGGTTCAGCCATCAAAGGGCCAGAAAGACTCAAGGAAGAGACTATCAAGAAAATGGGGGCCTCGCCTTATGTGAAGGACTATGATTATAGCTATTTAACCTATCTAAACGTAAAAAAATTCAAAACCTATGAAATGAAACAAGAGGGCGATATGCAAATCACTAGTCCTCATAAGTCCATGGTGCTAAAGGGCAGCAACAGTACAGAACCGCTGGACTTCAAAAATAAAAAAGTCAAACTGGTTGATGGCCGAATGTTGACTAAGGAGGAACTTGAAGGCAAGAAGCCTGTTGCCTTGATCTCCAAAAAAGTTGCCGATGAAAACGGACTATCCGTTGGCGATCAAATGCTGCTTGATACAGTCACACTATTGCCGAAAGATGACGGTACATTGGATTCGCAGGATTCAACGGAACATAGCATTAAGATCGTTGGCTTATTTGAACCAATAACATTAGATAAAAAGAAAAACGACAATCAAGGACAAGATGCCGTAAACAAACAGATGATAGAGCTGGATCAGTATAATACGGCCTTCGTCTCGAATGGGTTAGTCCGTGAGATCAATAAAACAGAAATTGAAAAAATGCCACCCGAATTGACGGAAAATATAGGCGAAGAGGTTTTACCAGTCTTCACGTTGAAATCGCCAGATGATGTTGCCGCATTCAAAGCAGAAATCAAGCCGCTATTACCAGATGGCTACAAAACAGTCGCGTCTTCGGACGAATTCGATAAAGTTGGTGCAAGTGTCAAACGTTTGTCCAAAATTTCTGGTTACGTTGTCTTGCTAGCCATTCTTGCTTCTTTGATGATTATTTCGCTGGTCGTGGTGCTGTTTATGAAAGACCGAAGGCATGAATGGGGCATCTATCTATCTCTAGGGGAACAGCGGAAAAATGTCATGAAACAAGTAATCGCTGAATTATTGGTGATCAGTATTGCGGCACTTTTGGTGTCACTCGTTACAGGAAATATTTTAGGGAAAATTGTTTCAGAATCTCTGATCGCTGGTGATAAGATGGAGCAGGTCGCTCAAAATGTCGGCAATCAAGTCATTATGACAGGTGGGGGATCATCAGTCCTAGATTCAAATTTGACCAATGAAGATGTTCTAAATAATTATGAGGTGCGTTTTTCTATGGCTTACTTCATTACATTCTTTACTGCTGGTATCGGCACGATTTTGGTATCGGCGATTTTACCGCTGACGTATGTGATGCGGTTGAATCCTAAGAAAATCATGATGTAGGGTATTTGTTCTACTTTTTACGGTGGTTCTTGCAAAATAGAAAACTTGAAAGACAAGTTGAAACATCATAGTGGAATGAGGGTCGTCAGAAAAATGAGCACCTCAATATGAATTAGGAGAGAATGGATAATGACAATTTTAGAAGCGAAAGAGCTAAATTATTTCTATCAAGATGGCGGAAAACGACGGATGATCTTGCAGGATACTTCAGTGAAATTTGAAAAAGGTCAGTTTTATACGATCTTAGGCGAATCAGGTTCGGGAAAGACCACTTTCCTATCCTTAATCAGCGCGTTGGATGCACCGACTTCTGGTGAAATCTTATATAACGGAGAAGATATCAGGCAGATTGGGTATGAACGATTTCGCCGTGACGATGTCAGTATTATTTTCCAAAATTACAACTTGGTCCCATACTTGACTGGACTGGAAAATGTGCTTGTAGCGATGGCGATCACCGACAATGAAATGCCGAAGGACACGACCGAGATCGCCTATAATCTTTTGGATTATATCGGGATCACCAAAGCGAAGGCTGACCGCCTGATAAATCAGCTTTCTGGTGGTGAACAACAACGAATCGCGATCGCGCGGGCATTGGCGACGAATGTGGATATTATTCTTGCCGATGAACCGACGGGAAATTTAGATGTCGGAATGGAAGAAGAGATCGTGACGATCTTCAAAGAATTGGCTTCGATCCATAATAAATGTGTGATCGTGGTGACTCACTCCAGAGAAATAGCCCGTCAGTCGGATGAAACCTTCTATTTAAATCAAGGTGAGCTGTTGCCATATGAGTGATTTTCTATCAAATTTTCATGGTGATAATTATGATCGTCGCAAACAGGAAAAGGAACCGCCGAAAGAGGTGGAGCAGAAATCGAAACAGGAAGACTTTTCGACAAAAAGAAAAGAATCTCCTGAACCACCGATAAAGCGAAGAAACAGGACAAAAAATGATGACGTAGAGATCGATCCGGATTACAAAAAACAGAAAAAAAGAAAACGGCGTTTAATGATGGTTGGCATTTTCGCGGCGTGCCTAGCAATAGGTGTCTTCTATTATCAGCAGACCCACATCAAGGTTCCAAATTTTATTGGGAAAAACGTAACGGATATGCAGGTCTGGGCTTCGGAAAACAAAGTCAAGGCCAAGGTCAAGCAATCCTATGATTTAGCGAAAGAGCCCAATACGATTTTAGCTCAGCAGCAAAAGGCCGGCTCGCGGATTAAAAAAGGGGGCGTGCTCAACATAACGAACAGTCTGGGTGCAGATCCTAAAGAAAAAATCCCTTTGCCAGATTTTATGAAGATGAATAAGCAGCAGGTGGAGCAATGGATCAAGGAGAAGAAGGCGGACAATCTTTCTTTGATCGAAGAGTACAGTGACACCATTGAAAAAGGCCGACCGATCCGTTCTGAGATCGCGAATGCGGAGGTGAAGCCAGAGACCTATCAACGGAAAGATGCCGCTAAAGTATTCTTTTCTAAAGGCCCTCAAACCTATCAAAAGGACATCAAAGTTCCTGATTTCCAGCGGAAGCCCCGCAGCGAGGTCGAGACGTGGGTAAAAAACAATGAGATCGATTTGACTTATGAAGAAAAAACGTCAAACGATGTTCCAGTGGACAGTATCATGGAACAAAGTATTCCAAAAGATCAAAAAATCGCCAAAAAGGATAAAATGCGCGTGACGATTTCGCTAGGGAAAGGCTATGTCGTTCCTAATTTTTCTGAGTATAACTTGGAAGACGCAGGCTCAGCTTTGGAGGGCGTGCAGATTCAAGCCAAGGGCATTTACACAGACAATCTTCCTTATGGTCAGTTAGTTTCCCAAAGTGAAGAAGCAGGGAAAGTCCTGAGTGCAAAGGACAATTTAACGATCAAAGTGCTGTATTCATTAGGGCAGCCCTATATGAAGGACCTGCGAGGAACGATGGTGGAAGGCGGACTGCAAAAATACTTCCACGATGAGTTTCAATCGAAGGGCGCCACTATCAACTATGTGATTCGGCGCGTTGATTCTGGCCAGCCAAAAGGCACGGTCGTTGGGATGAGTCATTTCAGTGATTATGTTCCGTTAAATCTAACCGTATCAATCGATATTAGTCTAGGAAATCTAGGATCAGCACCAAATAGTTTTCCAAATAAAAATAATCAAAGCGGAGAAACGCCAGAAGCACCAGAAAAATCAGATAATCCAGAAACGCCCAGCCAGTAATGTGCAACAAAGAAAAACTCGATCCTCCTTTTTTAAGGTGGCTCGAGTTTTTGTTATTTAATCGTGACGAAGCACTGGGAAAGTTTCTCGACAAAGGTTTCAAAAGAATCTAACTGACTCAAGCGATGGACATTTTGTTCATCCGTACAGATCATCGCCAGGTCATCGAAAATTTCTCGGAAAATATGACGGTTGTGGTAATTGATCGAAATCAGAAAGACCAAGGTGACGAGTTGTTCGCCCCATTGAATCCCATTCGGAGCAACGACGATAAAGATCCCCGTCTGGTGGGCATCCATCGTTAACGTATGGGGCAGCGCTACGGGTCCAAAAGCAGTGGAGGAGAGTGCTTCACGTTCCATGATCTGTGTGAAAAAATCCGTGTCTACAAAGCCGTCCTGCTGCATTTGCTGACAGATGCGCTTCAAAAGAGCCGTACTTGTGGTCTTCTTCTTCAAATGGAGAAAATGGTCGCTATTGACGAGGGACAAGAGATTTTTGCTGAATTGTTCCTCCCGTTTCTTTTCTTTGATGTCAAAGATTTTTTCGGAGACGTGCTGCCGATCCTCTAAGGTAAAGAAGGGGTTGATCATGACATAGGGAGTAGTAGTCACTTGCTTCAATTTGACGGCTGAAATAATCAGCTCGGTCGACACGTGCCGTAATTCTTTTTCATTCGTCAGGATATTTTTGATGTCCAAGTCATCGCCAAAGTGCTTCTGTAATTTTTCCATGACTTGGATGTTCATATTGTAATAGAGAGGCACCAGCAACGCACAATTGATCTTGGTGGTGCGCTGTTTTTGCACTTCTAAGGCATAGCCTAAGTGAAAGGCGATGTAGGCGATCTCGTCTTCGTTGATCGTCTGATCGAGTTCTTTTTGAATAATATGTGAGACTTGAACGGCGCAATCGTAGATCAGCGGGCACTCTTTTTTCAAAGTCTCGGTCATCGGGTTTCTGCAGGAATACCCGTTGTCTAAACGGAACAACAGGTTTTTGATATGGAGCGTAAAACGGATCAGGAATTCTGGTTCGTTGTTATCAATAAAGTAGATTTCTGAGACCTTGGCTAGGATCGTCGACACGAGATCGATGCAGCGTTGATCGGCAACTTCAGCTAATTCTTCTTTCGAGATTTGGGTAAAATTGACATTCGTCCCGTTGGCGGAGATCAATAAAGCCAGATCCCGAATCTCCTCCTGCGGAAAGTGCAGGTCATAATGAGCAGCCAGTTTGCCGGCGATGTCTTCAGCAATCTGATTGATCAGCGGCGGGACCGAGCTGGGGGGCAGATGCTCTGCTCCAGAAAATTGAAAATTGCCTTTCATGCGGTCGATTGAAATCGCCAAATGAATAATGATATTGGTCAGGGCATAATCGTTGGTGAAAAAATTGTAGTTCGCGAAAATCTCAGCCACGATCTCCTTGATGTAATCCAAATCAAAATCCGTAAAGCTCTCCTGCAGCTTCGAGATGTCGACAAAGTTTTGATCTAACTCGGAAAGCAAAATCGTATGGATCAACTGGCGTTTGGCTTTTTCAGTGCCAATCAAACGTAGAGAATCGTTGGATTGCACCAGCTCAAGGGACTGTTCTGCACATTTCTTCTTCACTTTCTTGATGTCCTTCATTAGCGTCGACTCGCTGACGTACAATTCTGCGACTAAGTCTTCGATGGAAAGCGCCTCTTCTGCGGCCGTCAGTTTTAATAGGAGATAGGCGATCCGTTCTGCGGGTGTCTCAGGGATGCCCACTTGGATGCCTTCTTGGACGGCCTTCAAACGAAGAGTGTCCACGCGATAGCCTTTGTTGGAGGAAAGAATCAATTCAGGCTCATTTTGCTGAATCTCAGAAATGTAGGATTTAATGGTTCGTTTGGATAGGGAAAACTTCTCAGCCAACTGACTTGAGGGCGTCCACGTTTCTTGTTCGTTCAAATAGCGCAAAAAGGGTAAATATTTAACCTTCAAAAGAAAACCTCCTTCACCGCTGCGGTGCAAATAAATAGTTGTTTCACCGTGGGGATTTTCCTATAGTATACCTATAGATGGTAGCGCTATCAACAAAGCTTTTTAGAAACAAACAAGCAAGGAAAATGTGAATGGAAATGGGAGGAATCAACGTGGAAAAGTTAAATGTATTACTAGTGTGCGGGTCTGGAGCAAGCTCAGGGTTTATGGCGGCGAATATCAGAAAGGCGGCATCAGCGAAGGGCATTGAGTTGAAGATCACGGCACGAGGCGAAAGTGAGATCGAAAACTATATTGATGAGATCGATGCCTTGATGGTGGGGCCGCATTTAGCCTACATTTTAGACGAGGTGGAGGAATTTGTTGGGGATGCGCCAGTGAAGGTCATTTTGATGAAGCCGGAATACTACGCGACGTTGGATGGCGAACAAGCGTTGACGCATTTGTTGGAAGAGATGGGCTAGTTCTACAATAGGAGGGTATAAAAATGAATTCTTTGATCCATTGGCTAGAAACAAGCTTTACCCCAAGGATGAACAAAATCAACAACAATGTTTGGATCGTGACGTTGAAGGATTCCATCATGCAGGCACTGCCGTTGATTTTCTTAGGGTCGATCTTTTGTATGTTGGCGATATTGAACGACTACTTCCCTTGGCTGCCGAATTTCTGGACGCCATTTGGGTGGACGATGGGGATGATCTCGTTAGTGATCTCTTTCCTGATCCCCTTTAACTTAATGGAAAAGAAACGGTTGCGGAAGCAGCGGATCAACGCGGGGATGGCAGGCATTATTTTATTTCTGATCATTATTACTCCGCAGGTCATCACGGATGGGCAACCGGGGTTCAACCACAGCGCATTAGGCGCTGGCGGGATGTTCGTGGCCATCGTTGCGGGGCTGTTTGCCGGCTTCGTGCTGAATCTATTCGGAAAATTCTCTTTCTTTAGTGAGGAATCCGTGATTCCGGATTTTGTACGCTCGTGGTTTGACGCGATGCTTCCGATTGGGATCGTGGTCGTTGTTGGATGGGTCGTTGTCGATATCGTCGGGTTCGATGTGTACAATTTTGTGCTGGCGCTCTTCATGCCGCTGCAAAATATCGTCGAAACGCCGTGGGGCTTCTCTTTGATGCTGTTTGTGGTGTGCTTCCTTTATTCGCTGGGCATCTCGACGTGGGTGTTGACGCCGGTATTGAATCCCGTTTTATTGGCGGCGATCCAAGCGAACATTGACGGAACGGCGACGAATCTAGTGACGGACCCAACGATTTACTCTGCGTATCTGTGGATTGGCGGGATCGGCTGTACGATGCCGTTGGTCTTCATGCTGATGCGCTCCAAATCGAAAAAATTAAAAGCGCTGGGGACGGCATCGGTGGCACCAACTGTGTTTAACATCAATGAACCGATCGTGTTTGGCTGCATTGCGTGGAATCCGCTGTTGATGATTCCGATGTGGCTGCAAGGGATTATTTTACCGCTGATCGTTTGGCTGCTGACTAAGGTGATCGCGTTTGCGCCGATCCCGATGGAGATGTTTCAGATGTGGTACTGTCCGTTTCCGATCGCTACGTGGCTGACAACCCGCTCGGTGTCTGGCTTATTATTGATGGTGTTGATTTTCGTGGTGGCTTCTGCGATTTGGTACCCGTTCTTTAAGGCCTACGAAAAGCAGGAGATGGAAAAAGAGGCAGAGGCTGCGAAAAAGGCCTAAGTTAAATTTGGAAGAAGGGTTGATAAAGAATGAACGAGCAGACAGTTCAAGACGCGATGCAGATCATCTTGCACGCTGGTGATGCGCGGAAATATTGTATGGAAGCATTAAAAGCGATCGAGATCAGTGATTTTGAGACCGCAGAAGAAAAAATGGTTTTAGCAAACGAAGAGATCGTGCAGGCGCACCATATCCAGACGGATGCGATCACGGCAGAAACTTCCGGCGAGGAAGGTCATTATTCGGTGCTCTTTGCCCATGCGCAGGATACGCTCATGACGATCTATAGTGAATTGAATATTGCTAAGCGCATGCTGGCTATTTTTAAAACCTACGATCAGCGAATCCAACAGATCGAACAGCAGATACAAGGGGGAAGCGAAGATGAATAAAGCGCCAAAGGGTTTTCCAAAGGACTTTCTATGGGGCGGTGCGATCGCAGCAAATCAGGCAGAAGGTGCTTGGGATGTGGATGGCAAAGGCTGGTGTGTGGCGGACATCAATGAATTTCGTGACGATGTCGCCTTAGAGAAAAAATCAAACATGGAAACGACGATCGCCTATGTAAAAGACGCGATGGCTAGCGAGGATCGGATATTTCCCAAACGATGGGGCATCGATTTTTATCATACGTATCAAGACGACCTGAAACTGCTGGCGGAATTAGGCCTAAAAACCTTCCGTACCTCGATCAACTGGTCGCGGATTTTTCCAAACGGCGACGAAACAGAACCCAATGAGGCGGGCTTGAAATTTTATGACGATCTCTTTGATGCCATCTTGGAAAATGGGATGGAGCCGATGATCACGATGTCTCACTACGAGATTCCGCTTCATTTGACGACAGCATACAAGGGCTGGTATTCGAGGGAAGTCATTGATTTCTTTGTTCGCTATGGTCAGGTGATCTTAGATCGTTACCATAATAAAGTTAAAAAATGGATTGTGGTCAATCAAATCAATTTGATTATCCATGAATCGTTCAACCACTTAGGGATCGGAGAGGATGTCGTAGACGATTTGCTGTCTGCGAAATACCAAGGCGTTCATAATGAGATGGTCGCGAGCGCTCTGATTACGAAGTACGCCCATGAAAATTATCCAGACAACGAGATCGGGATGATGCTGTGCAGCGGACCTTCCTATGCCGCAACCTGTAAGGCGGAGGATGTGTTGGCGACCGTCAAGCTCAATCAAATGGAATATTTTTACGCGGATGTTTTGCTGCGGGGGTATTATCCAGGCTACGCCTTCCGTTATTTTGAAGACAAGGGAATCACGGTCGCCTTCGGAGAGGGCGACGAAGAAGCATTGAAGCACACGGCAGATTTTATGTCCTTCTCTTATTATTATACGCAGATCTGCGATGAGGATTCTTATACGAAAGACTTAGGACCCCATCGCAACAAGGAGCTCGACGCGAACCCCTGGGGCTGGACGATCGATCCCATTGGCCTGCGGATCGCATTGAACGAGTTTTATGATCGCTACCAATGCCCGATCTATATCACCGAAAACGGCATCGGCTATTTCGATAAGCTGGAAGAAGGGAAAATCCATGATTCTTATCGCATCGACTATTACCGCGACCACCTGAAGGCGATGAAAGAAGCCATCAAAGACGGCGTAGACCTGCGGGGGTATTATGCTTGGGGTCCGATCGATATTATTAGCTGCTCTTCTAGCGAGATGAGCAAACGGTACGGCTTTATTTACGTGGATCTGGATGATTATGGAAAAGGCAGCGGAAAACGATTGAAGAAAGACAGCTTTGCTTGGTACCAACAGGTGATCCAAAGCAACGGCGACTCGCTGGACTGATTATTTAAGAGAACTTAACGAGGAGACTCGTTAAGTTTTTTTGTTTCCAGCCTCATCTTAAATATGTTGAAAAATGTTTATTATTTACGGATTTAAAAGCACAATGATTTACTGTAGAGAGGGCATAAAAGCTTCCTAACAGCACTTAAGGATAGTGGGATAAGGGCAGTGTGAACCAATCGATAACTAGAAAAAATGGAAATAAAGGCTATAAACGTATTCGTATAATCGAAACATAAGTATATTTATATCTGCGATAAAATAATTATTTGCATTATAACGATAACTATATTAATATTAAAACAATAGAAAATATTATTTATTTGTATTTTGCAAATGGGGGTTTTTAGCAATGGATGGAACAACTGAGGAACAGGATAAAATTCGCCGAGCGACGTTGATGATCTCGCTCATACTGCTGCTAGTTAGCTGCGGAAGTTTTTTTCTTTACCAATATGCCTATCAGACCAGACTGAATGTGACGGTTACCAGTAAAAAACTACTTCCAGAAACTGAAAAGGTGAAAAAGAATTCAGTGAAGTCCTCTAAGAAACCCGACGAAGACCAAACGGTGACAAATAAGCAAACGACAAATGAAGGGATCAAGGAACTGGAGCAAGACCCGTTAAAACAATTGCCAGAGACAGCCAACGATCCTTTGCAAAAGAAAAGAGCAGTGATCTCTTCTTCGAAAATTTTTAAGTTAGGAGATACGACGGAATATATGCCGTAAGCTTTACGGACGATCATCGGTTCAGCTTTTCTAAAGGACAAGAAAATTTAAATAACGAATAAAGTGTAAAAATACAGATTATCCTATGAGGATAAACGCTCAACGTACTAAGAAATGATTGTTCATTTCTTAGTACGTTGAGTTTTTTTATGGGCTTAAAAACGATATTTCGCTAAGAAGCTGAAACAAAAAGCAATAAATTAAATAACGATTGTTTTTAATTCGATGAAAAGATATAAAAGCGTTTGTATTAAAGAATACTATTAATAAAACGCAAAAACTTATACATTTTACAGTTAGAATTTGATTTGATAAAGGTTTTTTACTTATTTATAGAAAGAAAATTCTAATAATAGTGACTATTTTATTATTATTTCGGAAAATAAAATTTTGAAAGCACTTCATATGCATCGATAAAGAACATAATGTTCTATAACTGAATAAAAACCCCGTAGCTATCCTGTTTGAACATATTATTTGTGTTATTTACGAGCATATAATAATATTAAATTAACGAATAAAGCTCATTGAGAAAGAGTCATTCTAAAATAATAAAAAAGAAATGAAGTTGAAGGGGGTGGGTGAATTCATGGTATTTGTTAAAAAAGCAACTGGGATCGTCCTTGTGTCTCTGTTATTTATTTGCAACGGCAGCTCGCTAGTAGGCGTTCATGCAGAAGGAACGCCAGAAGGATCGAACCATAATGAAACAACAGCTTCTAATGAACAAAGCTTAAAGACGCTTACCAGTTCTGATGAATTTTTAGAGGACCTGTCCGCGGATGATGACGCTACCAAAAAAACGACCACGTCTACGGAGGCGTCAGCGACCACCGAGTCCGCAGCTGCAAAAAATGAATCGGGAAAGGAGCAGGAGGCAACTGCTTCCAGTTCTGAAGCGACAGAGGCATCGACGGAAGAAACGACAGGTTCTTCTGTTGAACAGGCGGAGACTTTCGCAATTGGTGTACAGGCAGCGGGCGAAGGAACAGCAGAAAGCCCGCGTATCGTCGAAAATGAAAGTGAATTAAAAACAGCGATCGAAGTGGATAAGGTCAGTCATATAAAGCTGGCTCCTGCAAGCGAGCCTAATCAAGTGTTTGCTCTCACAAGCAGTGGCAGGATCGGAATCACAAATGACATGACGATCGATGGCAACGGACGAACGGTCTCCTATACGTCTTCACGAGCATTTGAAGTGAACACGGCGGGTATCTACGTGACATTTAAAAATATCACTTTCGGTTCAACCGATTTTACCGTTCCTGCAGACGAATATTATGGCTTCTGCCGAATTTATGGACGAACGAATGTCACGTTGGAAGTTGAGAATGTGAACTATTATTCGAACAGAGGGGCGCAGCCTTTCTTTAATCGAAACACTGGCGGAAAAATTATTTTTTCAGGAACCAACGAATTCATAGTCAGTAATGGTACTTCGGCACAAGAATTTTCGGAGGCGAACAGCTATCTTTTTAGAAAAGATAGTCAGACAACGGTGCGCCACAGCACAGGTTACGCTCGTGCGGTCAGAGCGAATGGCGAACTTATTTTTGAATTAGAAGAAAACGCGCAGGTTGATTTTACGACCAACTCGCCTGATTTTGCTGAAATATCAACAGACGGTGCAAGGTTCACCGTAGGAAAAAACGCCAATTTAAAAATCAATGGGGAGACGGAGTTTTCCAATAATAACAGTCGAGATGTTTCCTTTGACATCCAAGATCAGGCAAAGGTGGCAATGACCTTTGGAAATGCGATCAATATCAGCAGCGATTCCACACTCAAAGTAGGGAAAGGGGCAACGCTCGATTTGAAATCGACGAATGACAGCAGGATTTTTCGCAGTACCATCCCGCCGGAAAACTTTGTCGTGGACAATGCCCTTCGAATGACCTTCAATGTGTCGACTACTAGAAATGGCGAGCCGTTAAATACCGGCTTTACCTTCAGTGACTTTATGGAGGATGTTACAAGCTATGGGATCACAGCGAGTGGCGAGCCGATCGCGAGTACGGTCCAAGAAAGGGACAAGATTACTTCGAATGGCACAAATCTTACATTGTCGAATGCTTCCACTCGAGCGGACTTTACCACAGAGGAAAAAACCACGATCCGAGGAGCGACCAGCATGATTTTTCAACGGCTGCCGAATCCGTCGGTCGTGTTGAATGTGAGAAGTGTCATCAGAGATACGACGGCGACGTTTACTATAAGCGACTACCTCTCAAATAGCAATACAATAACGAAGGCTATCTTTCGTCTGTACGACAAGGAAAAATCTCCAGACGACCTGAAGCAGGACAGTGATTCGGATTTGGTGGAGGAAAAGACACTCGCAAGCGACGCCCTTACGTCGAAACTCGAATTTACGGATTTAGATGCTGAAACAGATTATTGGCTGTATGTTCAATTAAAAACCAATTTTGATTCCACGGACAGTGAGTGGTACAGCGTGCCATTTGTCACAAAATCCAGTTTGTTGTCCGTGTCGATCCCAACGTCGATGTTTTTCACGACGGAGATGGACGAGTCAGGCAATTTGTATGTGCAATCACCTAGCTATGCCGTAAAAAATAACAGCGCTTATTTTGTCGATGTGTCAATGGCAAGCTTTGAAGAAGAAAGCAATGGAAATGTTGAACTGGTGGACGGTCCTCAAACAAACAATACGAAAGATCTTTGGTTGGAGCTGACTAAAAACCGGGAGCAACTGACGACACTAAAAACGGACCTATCCAATGTTCCGATCAGTAAATTGGATACAGATGAACGCAGCGAGCTCCGATTTGCCGGTGAGTATTACGGACCGGGGGGAAGAGAGGTCAACGTGGCCTATAAAATGACATTGAAATTTGAAAGAGCGGAGGATTAACGCATGGAGGAACTCAATAAACAGCCAGAAAACAAGCGGAAACGACTGTTGTTACTTTTGCTTCTGTTGTTATTGTTGAGTGTTGGCGGCTATTTCGTCTATCAGCACTTTAACCAACCAGATACACCTGTGACCGTGGTCAGCGGTGAATTTTTACCAGACGGGAAAGACGCTTCAAAAATCTCGGAAAAAGAACTTCAAAACATGGCTCAGAAAAAAGTCGACGCGAGTCAATTCAATATGGTGATCGCGCCAACCGCAACAGTCGATCAAGACATGACAAGCGATCTATTCATTCAGAATCCGGCGCACAATGGTCATCCCATCAATGTCGAAATTCGTTTAAAAGGGTCAAATGATTTGGTTTATACCTCGGGGGCGATGCAACCGGGTTATGAAATAAAAGGAGCAACCTTAGAAAAAAAATTGGAGAAGGGGGAACATCAGGCAACTGCACTCTTTAGTATTTATGACGATACTACCAAGGAAAAACGCGGCCAAGTCGCGGCAGCAATCACATTTCATGTAGAATAATACCATTTGGAAGGAAGATGAGAGATGAAAAAATTTATCAGTTTAGTAGCGTTATCAAGTTTGATGTTTTTAGCAGTACCAGTAGGAGCGACGGATATTGTTGGAGAAGAATCCGGCGAAATTCCGATCAACGGAACTTTAGGGATGGACAATACAGATGAAGAGGCAAAAATCGTGGAAGGCGAAGATTCATGGATCAATGTCACATTGCCGACAGAAACGATTTTCTATAGTACGAATACTAAAGCAAATGCGCCGATCAAATCACCAGACTACACGATCACTAATAATTCAGGACGTCCAGTGGACATCAAATTCAGTAAATTAACTAAAGACACGGGTACAAGCACTCCTACTGATGTAGATTACGACGTGTCATTACGAGGATTTGATACAAATCATCCTATTATCACCGCTGGTGTAGCGGCTGATGAATCAACTTCTCCTACGACGATTCATCGATTAGCCAACAGTAAAGGAAAATTATTAGAAGGAGATACGGACGGTTTAAATCTGAATACAGTGACTTACGGCTATGAAGGAACTGTCAAAGCAGACTTAGCTGCTACCGTCAATCATAACTTTGATATGACACTTGAATTTGAGTCTGTTGGCTGGTAATCAAAGGATAATTTCGGGAGGCCATGCAGATGAATGATACGATCAAAGTTACAGGGACCTTGAACATGCCTGTTGAGTCGTCTGTTCCAGAGCCTGAGGCTGCTTCCCCCAGTTCAAAACCTAAAGAAGTGATCCACGCGACTACGCGAAATGAGTATTACCCTCAAACAGGCGAAAGAATGGAAAATGAGTTTTTGATCTTAGGAATTCTGCTGATCTTACTCGCAATCGTTATTTATATGAGACAGCAGTTGAAGAGTGAAGCTCAATAGATAAATTAATAAAAAAACAGCTGGGCCAATGAGTGGCTCAGCTGTTTTTGTCATTCTTATCGTAAATTCGAGAAAGCACCGAATTTGGTTAAGAGTTCATCAAAGCCTGGGACGGTTTCTTCGCGGTTCCAGTCTCGTTGCAATTCACAGGCGAGCTGGGCGATCGAAGTCAGTTGTGCACCGGCTTGTTCGACACGGCGCAACGCCGTTTCGTGGGCAATTGGGGAAGTTCCGCCAACGGCATCAACGATTGGATAGACTTCGTAGCCTTCCTTTAAAGCGTCTAATGTCGGGAACGTCAGGCAAGCTTCTGTCCATAGGGCTAAGATCAATATTTTTTTGCGGCCGGTCGCTTTGATAGCTTCGTTGTATTCTTTGTCTTCCCATGCGTTGATCGAGCTGCGGTCGTAAGAAGGAACGTCTTCTCCCACGGCTTTTTTCAGTACAGGGATCGTATCTGTGTTCCAGCCTTTTTCAACGTTGACGGTTGAAAGGACGATCGGAATATTATAAAGTTTCGCCAGTTCGATCGCGATCTCCGTGTTGCGGATCAGCTCTGAACGGTTCATCGAATTAATGGAATTGATTTGGGTCGGTTGATAGTCGATCACGGTCAATACTGTATTATCAGGTGAGAGTAGCTCGTCTTCTGTTCGTTTCGCATAACTTGTCATTCTATCCACTCCTAATTTTTATTGAGGCCGTCATTTTTCCTTGCAGAAAATGAGGCACAGCCTGTTTTTGACACACCTATTGTAACGCGGAATGGTGAAAAGCACGAAGATTTCGTTTTGTTAGGAAGTGGGCAAAGCGTCTAGAAAACGTCTTGCGGCATTGGAGAACACCTGCTTCTTTTTCCAAATAATACTGATTTTTGCCGTCAGTTCAGGCGCCAGAGGAACGAATACCAAGCCGTTGTTTTCTGTGGGAATGATCCCATCGAGACAAAAGGCGACCGTCGTGCCTTCTTTTACGAATAACGACGCGTTGTACAGCAAATTGTAGCTGCCGGCGATCTTAAATTGACTCAAATTGCCGCCGAGCCATTCGGAAAGCTGGTGATTCACCATGGTTTGACTAGAAACCAGTAAGGAGTGGTCCTTCAAGTCACTGGGGGATACCCTTTCTTTTTTTGCCAGTGGATGGAAGTCATTGACCAGCACGCCCCAGCGGTCTGAAACAGGAAGAGCAAGGTATTCGTATTTTTGCTTTTCCACCGGATCGATCACCAAGCCAAAATCCAGCAGTCCTTTGTCGAGTTTATCCTTCACATCGTCCGCATTGCCGCTGTACATCTCAACTGTGATGTCAGGATACGTGACCATCAGCTCGTTTAAGGTCTTGGCCAAGTAGCGAAAGGCGGGCGTCTCGCCACCGCCGATTCGGATGGTTCCGCCGATCACGTCATTTTTCTTCAGGTTTGAGGTGGTCGTGTCCACGAGGGAGAGGATCTCTTGCCCGCGGTTTCGCAAGTAGATGCCGTCTTCTGTGAGCGAAATCTCGCGATTGCCGCGGATAAATAATTGGACGCCTAACTCCTCCTCCAGCTCTTTTAATTGTTTGGAGAGGGTAGGTTGGGATAAATGCAGCACCTCTGCGGCCTTACTGATTGTTTTTTCCCTCGCAACAGTCATAAAATAGGTCAAAACACGAATATCCATTTATTTCCTCCTATAGCTAAAAACGATAGTTAGCTATTCTATATAAGTATTAGTCATCGCTAGTATAGCGAAGTATACTGGACTCAGCAAGTAAAGGGAGGATGATTCGGATGGAACAGGCATTTTTGGCGAAAATCCAAGGCATGGAGATTTTACCTGGCTCCGAAGTGTATGAAGACATTCATAAACTAAAAGCCGATAATGAGCGGCTCGTCATGGAGATGAACGGCGCTTATCATACGCAGAGGGAGCTGCGAGAGTGTTTAGAAAAGATCACTGGAGACACCATTCATGACTCGGTCACCATTTCTCAACCGTTTTACACGGATTTCGGCAAGCATCTCTCCTTTGGTAAGGATATCTTTATCAATCAGAATGTGATGTTTGTCGATTTAGGCGGGATCGTGGTTGAGGACCACGTGCTGATCGGTCCCATGTGTCGGATCATTTCAGTGAATCATCTCACGGACCCAAAAAAACGCCGCGGCTTGTCTGTTGCGTCAGTAAAAATCGAAGAAAATGCTTGGCTAGGCGCCAACGTGACGGTTTTACCCGGTGTGACCGTGGGAAAAAATGCGATCGTGGCGGCGGATTCGACGGTCACAAAGGATGTGCCGGAGAATGTGATCGTTGCAGGATCACCAGCCAGAATCATCAAAGAAATAGATTTTCAGTGAGTTTTCCCACAAAATTTAAAGGAAGGTGGGGAATAGCAGATGTCTATTTTTCGAGTACTTTTGTTATTTTATATAACATTGGCAGCTCTGACGGCTTGCGCAAAGCCTTCTGTCGATACTGCCTCGATCTCCAGCAATGACACCCAGTGGACAATGAATGGGCGTCCGCTACAAATAGAACTGGAGGATACGGAAACTGGCCGGCAGTTGTCAGAGGTTTTGCCCAATCAATTCGTGATGCAGGATTTGAACGGGAATGAGAAGTATTATACACTCCCGAAAAGTTTGCCGACGAGTGAAAAGCAAGTCGAAAGGATTGAAGCAGGAGACGTGATGTTGTACGGTAATAGGACCCTCGTTGTCTTTTACCGCTCCTTTTCAACCAATTATTCTTACACACGAATCGGTCGAGTGAAAAATAACGAAAAGTTAGCGGATCAGCTAGGCGAAGGGGACACAATGGTGGAACCACGCAGTGATGAAAGGAAGGAATAAGTATGTTAAAAGAGACGTATACATTAACGAATGGAGTAGAAATTCCTAAGATCGGGTATGGGACCTGGAAAATCGCGAACGACCAGGCGACTGAAAAAGTGCTGGAAGCAATTGAAGCAGGCTATCGCCACATTGATACGGCACAGGCTTATGGCAATGAAGCAGGCGTCGGCGAAGCAATCAAAAAAACAACGGTGCCAAGAGAAGAGCTGTTTCTCACCACCAAACTTGCGGCAGAAATCAAAGAGTATGACGGTGCGGTGAAGGCCATCGATGACTCACTGAAAAAATTAGGCGTAGATGTTATTGACCTAATGATCATTCACAGTCCGAAACCATGGGCAGAATTTCATGGCGAGGAGCACTATTTTGAAGGAAATCTCGCGGCTTGGCGTGCCCTTGAAGAAGCCTATCAAGCAGGAAAATTGCGTGCCATCGGCGTCTCCAACTTTGAGATTGTCGACTTGGAAAATCTATTGAAACATTCTAAAACCAAGCCCGCCGTGAATCAGGTGCTTGCCCATATTGGTCAAACCCCATTTGATGTCATCGAGTTTTCCCAGAAGCAGGAGATTCTTGTCGAAGCCTATTCACCCATCGCCCATGGTGCGATGCTGAAAAGCAAGACCATCACTGCCTTAGCGGACAAATACAAGGTCTCCATTCCGCAATTGGCGATTCGCTACTGCTTACAGTTGGGTCTGTTGCCATTACCAAAAACGGAAAATCCAGCGCACATGAAGAACAACGCCGAGGTAGATTTCGAAATTTCCGATGAGGATATGGAAAAATTAGCTCGTGTAACAAGTGATTTTGATTATGGCAAGAATAACGACATGCCTGTCTTTCGCAGAGTTTTAGGATAACAAAAAAGCGTCTGTCTCTTACGCGAGGCAGACGCATTTTTTTGTTATTTAATGAGTCTTAGGCGGTAGGCAAAATGATCCGTTGATTCGTCACAGGATCAATAATGTCCTCCAATTGAAAACGATCATTTTCATAAGTCAAGTCGAAAATCGTGCAATTCGGGAAGGGACGCACCAACACGTGCTCGTCTCCAGACCAGACGGATTGAAGAAAGCTTACACAGGCGCCGTTATGAGAGACGGCGAGCACTTTTTGATGATCCTCTTGGCTCATAATATGATGCAAGGCCTGCGTGACGCGCTTTTGAACATTTAAGGTCGATTCTCCGCCGAATTGCAGATAAAAGGATTCAAAATACGCTTTTCCTTCCGGCTGTAAAAACTGCTGCTCCCCCTCAAAAGAACCGAAGTTCATCTCCTTCAACTCTTTCAACCGCTGATAGTTTTTACTGTCAGTAACCAGCTCCAAGGTGTCACAGGCCCGCTCTTGGGTCGAAGCATAGAGGTGATCAAAGTGGATACCGGTCTCTTTGAAATAACTTTTTGCCCGCAACGCTTGCTGGATGCCATTTTCAGTCAAGGGCGAATCACAAGCGCCTTGCACTTTTTTTAATTGATTAAAAAGCGTCTCTCCGTGACGCATCAAATATAATTTCTTTTTCATGATGTCCTCCTATTGTTCACTCTCTCCATACTATCAAATTAGAGATGGAAGCGCATCACAAAGTTGGCAAAGGCCGCTCTATAGCACAGAAGCCGGCAGCTTTAAGAGTTTCAAGGACTCCTCCAATAGCTGATCTAATGCCTGCTGATCCGTCATTTCTGGTGTCTCGTTCCATTTCCACAAGGCAGGATAGCCCTTGGTATTTTGACGATTGTTCGGTGAATAGACGGCACCTCCTTGGGCATGGGAATCTGTTGCCGCATAGAGCGTGGGCAATGCACCTTCCGCGGCACTTTGTCGGATGCTGGGGAATACCCGAAACAAAAGCGCCCCCATGCGCATTGCGGTGGAGGTGGCCCCAGCGCTTTTTGTTACTAGATTGGTTGCGGCAACACCAGGATTTGCCGCCATCATTGTGATGGGGTACCTTTTTTCGGTGAAGACTTGGTCTAGCTTGCGAGCGATTTGCGCTTGCGCTAATTTGGTCTCTAAGTAAATGGTCCAGGCGCTGTAATTGTGGCCATCTACATTGGTCAAATCGATCTTAGGATGACCAGCCGGCAACGACGTCAAATTCACGACACGAGCGGCCTCGCTCCGCTTCAAAAGAGTCAAAAGCCGGATGGTCAAATAAAGTCCGCCTAAATAGTTTGTAGCCCACATCATTTCGAACCCGTCCACGGTGACAGATCGTTCCGCCGGCATCATCAAACCAGCGCTGTTGATCAGAATATCTAGACGATCAAGGGGAATATCTTCGCTGAATTTCTTGATGACAGCTAAGCTGCTCAAATCCAATGTGTGATAATAAATATGGCGGTTTCCTGTAGCTTCGATCAGATGATCCCTGGCGTCTTGACCTCTTTGCGCATTTCGTGCGGAGAGATGGACCTCCGCACCCTTTTCAGCTAATGCTCTGGCTGCTTCAAGACCGATGCCGCTGCTTCCACCGCTGATTAAAGCGATTTTTCCAGTCAAATCAGGGATGTCCTTTGTTGTCCAATGAGTTTTTGGTTGCTGATACGTTGTCATAAATAGTCTTCCTTTCATAAAAAAGCGATGCGCCTTTGTAATTTGTACTCCTTTAATGAGTAGCGATAATGCACAGTTGTGCATTTGAATGAAATGAATTATAGTTTATGGGCAAACAAACGAGCAATCAAAGCGGCTTGTATTTGGAAAAGATGCACAAAAAACAAAATGTGTGAAGGGGATAAAAAATGAAGGCAGACAGTCGAGGATATAAGAATTTATCTCAGGAATATATTACGAAGGCTCTTTTAGCGTTAATGGAAGAAAAAGCCTATGACGAAATCAGTATCACTGAAATAACAAAAATGGCGCAACTAGCACGAAGAACCTTTTATTTGAACTTTTCCTCGAAACAAGAGGTATTAGACGGCTATTTTGAGGTCCTATTCATGGATTTTATGGATTCATTGCGTCAAACCAAGGAGGCGGACCTTTATCATAAAGCACTCGCCTATTTTAACTTTTGGGAGTCACGACTGAGGTTTGTCCTTCTCCTTGAGAAGAATCAGCTATTTGAAGGACTGATCAAAAAATACACAGAAAAGCTGGCGGATCAGCAATACTTCAATTCGTTTAAAGATCTTGGGAAAGACCTGTCTGAAAAAGAACTCGAAATTTTGATCCTTTTTAACTCGGCGGGGCTATGGAAAATGCTTGAATACTGGGCATTAACGAACAACCAAGAATCTGCTGAAGACATGGCGCGAATCTTTTGTAAAATCGTAAGGAATGAGTAAAACAAAGTATTTTATAGAAAAAAATCTTATTGAAAAAAGAGCGTATACGCACTTTTTTCAATAAGATTTTTCTTTTTTCTTAATAGGGAACTACGAAAAAAAGAAATAAGGCACGTTTTTTTGCGTGTAGGTGTTGAAAAAACTGGATTGTTCACTTGTGAAATGTGCTTTCTAGTCGACATAAAAAAATTATTGCATTGACAGCGTTTTCTATTTAGGCATAAACTCTTGGTAAGATCCGTGAGAAATAAAAAGAAGGGCGTTCATGAGGACACCCTAACTGCCTGCTTGTCGATACGCATCACTCACTCCAAAGGCCAAGGAGTCTGATTGATGCCTGTTGAGAAGGACGGGTACAGAGAGAAGTCCCTTGAAGGATTCGGCTGCTGGATTCGTGAACGACGTTTCAGTTGCTTGATCCCGAGGCTTATTCCACCGATCGATCACCCATTCATACCTCTCTTGAATCAAAAAGAGACTTGTCTTATTGTTATGCCTATTCTCGTCAATACCGATCCCGCCGATGAGACCCAGATGTGTTTTCGCGTTCTTTGTGAATGAGGGCCTCAAAGGAGAAAGGATCAGTGACGTTCGTTTTAATAAAAAGAGTAATTTTGGAAGGAGAAAAATACATGCGAAGTTTAGTTGTAATTTTTGAAAATAGTGAAGGAAAAAATCATCGATGGGTTTTGAAAGATCCAGACGTTACGAAATCACCAGAAAAGATCCGAGCAGAATTAGAGAAAATGACGCGCTTGAATCTTTTTGAGAAGGACGGCGTGAAGCTGTTCCAGAAGGTGGTGAGTGCGAAATTCGTCGAAACGGTGGTGACACCGATCTTTGACGTGACTACAGATGTTGAGGAGACCGCAGAACCTCTGCGTCAAGAGGAATCCGAGGCTAAATCAGTCCCGCAATCAAAAGAAGGGGCGGTAGAATCAGGGATCACGATCCAAATGACGGATGAAGATGACGAAGGTGTCAAACAGATGGAGTTCGTTATCCCAGAGGGCACGGATATCGAGGCCTTGTCTGATCAGGAGCTGTTAGCGCTCTTTAGGGACATTTTGCCAGAAGGCGCGGAGTTAGAGGAGCTGTATTACGAAGCGGAGGAAGAGCCGCCCCAAGATCCGCTAGTCGATTTGGAGACACCAGATCTGGAAGGAGAGGCGAAAAAGGAACCCCAGACAGTGCCGGAGAATATCCCCATAACGACGCCAGAGAAGGCGAAAAAGGGCAGAAGACCGAACAAAACCAATCGAAAGCTATTGGAGCGGTTCAAAAAGCATAACTCCATGTAGCACATACGTGATCGAATCAAAATCCAACGTTGGTATTCGAGAACGCAAAAGAAAAACGTTTTATAACAGAGCCAGCAAGCGCCGTTTCATTTGTAGGAACAGGAAAAGTCTCGCTTACGCGAAAAAGCGCTTGCACAGGCTTGTTTTTCAGTGCTATAATTCAGATAAAATAAACACAAACTGGATAGTGATTGCTTTATGCAAGCTAAACCTGTTGACAAAATAACACGTGTGAAACGTGTATTTGTTGACGGGTTTTTCTTTCGCGTAAAGTAAAGCCATCTAATTTTACGGAAAAGAGGAACGATACATGGTATTTCCAAAAGGGTTTTTATGGGGCGGCGCAACGGCTGCCAATCAATGTGAAGGCGGCTGGAATGAAGGCGGCAAAGGCGAGAGTATCCCTGACCATATGCGGGCAGGCGGGCTGCATAAACGACGGGTCATTACAGAGGAGATCGATCCGCAAGGCTATTATCCGAACCATGAGGGCATCGACTTTTATCATCGCTACAAAGAAGACATTGCACTATTTGCGGAGATGGGCTTCACCGTTTTTCGCTTGAGCATCGCCTGGTCACGGATTTTTCCGAAGGGGGACGAGACGGAACCGAATGAAGAGGGACTGGCCTTTTATGATCAGGTTTTTGACGAATGTCGGAAGCATGGGATCGAGCCGTTAGTGACAATTAGTCATTTTGAGCTGCCCTATGCGCTGGCTGAGAATTACGGCGGCTTCGCGAATCGCCAAACGATCGACTTTTTTGTTCGTTATGCGACGACGCTTTTTGAACGATACAAGGACAAGGTCAAGTATTGGCTGACCTTCAACGAAATCAATTTTGGGACATTGCCATTAGGCGGGCGCAATCTTTTAGGGATCTTGGACAAGGAAGACAATGAGGAACGCCGCTATCAGGCGCTTCACCATATGTTCATCGCAAGCGCTTTGGTAGTAAAAATCGGGCATGAGATCAATCCAGAATTCAACATTGGGTGCATGCTGGCGTATATGACGATGTACCCGTTGACGTGTAAACCGGAGGACGCATTGGCAAATCAGGAATTGGTTAAAAAGCTAAACTGGTTCTGCGGCGATGTTCAAGTCAAGGGAAAATATCCGTATTATATGAAGCATTATTTTGAAAAGCAGAATATTCATCTGGAATTCGCAACGAACGATGAAAAGATTTTACGAGAAGGCACGGTCGATTTTTACACCTTCTCCTATTATATGACCAGCTGCGTGACGGCAGACCTTGATGAAAACGGAGATCGCGTGGGCGGTAATTTATTCGGCGGCGTGAAGAACAACTATTTGGAAACCAGCGAGTGGGGCTGGCAAATTGATCCTGTCGGTCTGCGCTTCACCTTGAATGAATTGTACGATCGTTATGAGATTCCCTTAATGATCGTGGAAAACGGGCTAGGTGCTGTCGATCACGTGGAAGAGGATGGCACGATCCATGATAGCTATCGCATCGAGTATTTCCGACGCCATATCGAGGAGATGGGTAAAGCGATCAAAGACGGCGTCGATTTGATCGGCTATACGCCTTGGGGCTGCATCGATCTCGTTTCTGGCGGGACAGGCGAAATGTCGAAACGCTACGGCTTCATTTATGTCGATAAAGACGATGAAGGCAAGGGAACTTTTGACCGCAGCCGCAAAGACAGCTTCTATTGGTATAAAAAAGTTATCGCCAGTAATGGGGGAGAGTTGGGGTAAATGCGCTTGTCATTGACGAACAAGCGTAAAAATGGCTCGTTTTAGAAAAACAGCATAAATCAACGGATGAAAGACGAATCAATTTCCTGATTCGTCTTTTTGCTTTGGTTAAAGGAGTTAAAAGTTAGTCCGTACTTTCTAATGTATAAGAAAAAAAGTGAACTGTCTTTCGAAAGAAAACAAGATTTAGTCCTGAGAAAAAGGGGAGGTAGGACACTTGTCTATAGGCAAGGCTGAAAACGGTTCACTTCTTCTCGTTATGCAAAAATAAAGCGAACTGACTTAGCATTGTAGAGGGATGCGTTATCAAATATAGTGAGTGTGTAAAGCAAATGCATAAGAAAGAGGTGAGATACATGTTGCAAGAAAGCATCGAAGAATCCTATATTCAATTAGATGTAGAAGCTGAAAATTTTGAAGAGGCGATCAGGAAATCATTTGATCCGTTGATAGAAAACAAGGCGGTTACAGAAACCTATGTAGAGTCAGTTATTCGAATTTATCACGAAACAGGTCCTTATATCGTAATAACTAAAAATATCGCCTTGCCTCACGCTCCAGTAGAAGACGGAGCCAAAAAATTGGGACTAGGTTTTGTAAGACTGAAGGTGCCAGTCGTTTCAGGTCATACAACGAATGATCCTGTCCGATATTTGTTTCCGCTCAGCGCTAAAGCCAGCAATGAGCACATCGAGCTACTGTCAAAATTAGCTGATTTATTGAGTAAAAAAAGTTTCATCGAATTTTTACAAAACGTATCTTCAAAGGAAGAATTCGTTCATTATTTTAACAATCAATAAGACAAACAAACTAAATTTCATCCGTTTGTCTAAAAAAGGGAGAGAAGAAGTATGTATAAAGCATTAGTCGCGTGTCGAGCAGGAGTAGGATCAAGTTTGATGCTAAAAATAAAAGTATCGGAAGTTGTTAAAATGAATAATTTTCCTATTGAAGTAGAACATTCGTCATTAGATGGTGTTCCAGGATTTGGTGGGCAAATGATCATTACTTTACCAGATGTTGCAGAAGAACTTGCACAAAAAAATCTACCATACAAATTGATTGGGATCAGTAATATCGTGGACAAAGATGAAATCAAGGCAAAATTAGAGGCAGCCTTAGCTGAATTAGGATAAAGAGGGGTTTGGGAGGGAAATAAAAAATGGATTTTTTTATTAGTTTCTTAAGTACACCAGCAGTCATGTTAGGAATGGTGGCATTCATCGGATTGGTTGCTCAAAGAAAGAGCGGGACCGAAGTATTGACGGGCACCTTTAAAACAATTATTGGTTTCTTAGTGTTTAGTGCCGGGGGCTCGATTATGACGGGCGCCTTGCAAAACTTTAACCAATTATTTCAAAAAGGGTTCCATATCCAAGGAGTTGTCGCTTCACCTGAAGCGGCTACTGCGTTGGCTCAAACTGAGTTCGCATTTGTTACAAGCTGTACGTTGATCATCGGTTTCATTATGAACCTTGTAATTGCGAGAATCACACCCTTTAAAAATATTTTCTTTACAACCGGACATAGTCTATTTTTCGCGTGCGTACTATCGTTGATCTTAAAAGCGCATCATGTAGCCGATGTTCCAGCAATTATTATTGGCGGGTTATTATTAGGATTCTTCTCAGCAGCTTTGCCAGAGTTATGTCAGCCATTCATGCGCAGAATCACGAACAGCGATGCTACTGCAATTGGTCATTTCAATATGATTGGGTACGCTTTGTCGGGGTACATTGGCATGCTTTTCAGCAAGCATAAAGATAAAACTACGGAACACATCAACTTCCCTAAGTGGTTGTCTTTTTTCCGAGATTTCTTAATGGGTGTTTCAGTTGTCATGTTGATTTTGTTTTATGTATCTGCATTAAAAGCAGGACGTCCGGCTGTTGAAGAATTGGCTGGCACACAACATTGGTTAGTATTCCCATTTGTTCAAGCGTTTACGTTTACGGCGGGGATGTCGATCTTAATGACAGGTGTTCGGATGTTTCTATCAGAGATCACCGCGGCCTTTGTTTCGATCTCTGAAAAATTTATTCCAAATTCACGTCCGGCATTGGATGTGCCCACAGTCTTTCCATTCGCTCCAACAGCGGTAATCGTAGGCTTCTTGTCTTCGTACACCGCGGGATTGATCGGAGTATTTTTAATGGTTGCTCTTAAATTTCCAGTAGTTATCATCCCAGCAGCGCACATCTGCTTCTTTTCAGGCGGAACTGCGGGAGTATTCGGAAACTCCACTGGCGGGTGGCGAGGTGCTGTCGTAGGGTCATTCGTCATCGGATTGCTATTGGCATTTTTACCTACTGTTCTTTATCCACTATACGGCACATTAGGCATTGAAGGATCAACATTCCCGAATATTGATTACAACGTGATGGGAATAATGTTAGACAAAATATTGTCACTATTTGGTAGATAGAAGAAACAGACTTAGTGATGAGGCTTCGCTAAGTCTGTTTTTAAAAGAGAGAGGTCAAGAGAATGGAAATTACTACGAAAAAATTGGATGCGTACATTGAGGTCCTTCAACCAGAAATCAACGAATACATCAATCGGTTAGATAAGGAAAAAGTTGTTGAGGCATGTAAAATCATTTCTGAATCAAAAAGAAACCACGGACGAGTTCATATTACAGGTGTAGGGAAACCAAGTCATGTAGCAGAATATATTGCAGCATTGAATTCTTCAGTAGGAACACCTACGTATTATTTGGATACAACAGAAGCAATTCATGGATCAGCTGGGCAGGTTGTTCCTGGAGATGTTGTTATCGCGATCTCCAATAGCGGTCAGACGGAAGAGCTGAAGCGAACGGTTGAATCATTAAAACGATTGGATGCAAAAATTATCGGCGTTAGTGGTGGCAAGAATTCTTGGTTAAAAACGCACTCTACAGTATTTTTGTTAGCCGGCGTTAAGCAAGAAGGAGACGATTTGAACAAACCACCAAGAATCTCAATTTTAGCTGAAATTATTGTTTTGCAATGTTTGTCTATCTTATTGCAACAGGAAGAGCAATTGGATTTAGATAAATATTATCAGTGGCATCCTGGCGGGGCGCTGGGGGCATCTATTAAAGAGTTGAAAGAAGTGGACACAAAATGAAAATAAAAGGGATTATCACAGCGATGGTCACGCCATTGTCAGAAAATGGAATCAATGAAAAGGCAACGCGAAAATTGGTCAACAAATTGATAGACAGTGGCATCCACGGGTTATTTATTTTAGGCACCAATGGAGAATTTTATGCCTTGAGTGAGGAAGAAAAGCTCGAGTTAGTGAAAATAGTGGTGGATGAGGTTGATGGTCGAGTGCCGGTATTTGCAGGTTCTGGAGGGATTTCGACAGAAGCAGTGATCAAATTGACCAATCAATTTGCAGCATTTGGAGTAGACGCCGTATCTGTCATAACGCCTTATTTGATCAAAGTAAGTGATGACGAATTAATTCAGCACTATAAAAAAATCGCCGAGAATACGAACCTGCCGATCATTCTCTATAATATTCCAGCCAATACAAAAATTTCAATCAGTGAAGCTGTCTTCAAAGAGTTGATAAAAATACCTGAAATCATCGGAATAAAGGACAGCAGCGGTCAAATCGATACAGTCAAAATGTATTTAGCGTTGAATGAACGAGATGATTTTTCAGTTTTAGTTGGGTCAGATTCCTTAATTCTTACGGCTCTGAAAGCAGGAGTAGATGGTGCTGTTGCTGCAACCTCAAACGTTCTAACAAAAACAGATCTAGGAATTTATCACGCGTTTCAAAATAATGAGCTCGAAAAAGCAAAAATTCTACAAGAAAGTATTAATGATTTTCGTAGAATTCTAAAATTAGCTACAGTTCCGAGTGTTTTGAAATACAGTCTGGAGGTAACAGGAATACCTGTAGGAAGTCCTAAACGTCCAGTTTGCGATGTGCCGGTAACATTTGACTCCGAGATTCGAACTACACTGGCCCAATACAAAGAAATAGAAGGGATGAACGATTTATCATGAAAAAAATAGCGACACTAACGAGAATCAATGAAGAAAAATTGATGGCGATCATTCGGGTAGAGACGATCGAGCGAGCCGAAGAAATTGTTGATGGATGCCTCGAAGGAGGGGTTTCATGCTTAGAAATCAGCTACACGAATCAAAACGCCGGAACCATTATTGAACAGCTAAAGGACCGTTACCAAGAAAAAGTAGTCATTGGTGCGGGAACAGTACTTGACAGTGAGACAGCTCGTCACGCAATATTGAAAGGTGCGGAATTTATTATTGCACCAAACTTCAGCCATGCGGTCGCGAAACTGTGTAATCGATACCAGATTCCATATATGCCGGGTTGCACATCCATGACGGAAATTGTCGAAGCGCTTGAAGCTGGAGCAGATATGGTCAAAGCCTTTCCTACATCCTCCTTTGTCGGTCCCAAAGTAGTAGCCACGATCAAAACACCGATGCCCTATGTTCCTGTGCTCTCCTCAGGTGGCGTAACCACAGAAAATGTTGCGGAGTGGCTGCATTCAGGGGTAGATTGTATGGGCGTAGGAACCCTATTGTCTAAAGGGAGTAAAACAGAAATAGCAGAGAATGCTCGTTTATTGCGGGAAAAGGTAACTGAAAGTTTGAACTAAGCAAGAACAGGAGGAAACGAGATGCAAAAAGTTGATCAAAGAACACGTCAGATTTTACTCAAGCTGGTTGAAAAACCGATTATCTCTTCTAAAAATTTATCCACCCATTTGAAGCTGACGAAAGTTCAAATTGATTATGTCATTACGAAAGTGAATGAATTGTTAGCTGAAGAAACGCTTCCTCCTGTTTGGTTTGATGGAAACTATTTTCACTTATCCGATGACAGTCGTCTATTTTTAGTTGAATTTTTCTCGAATGATCAGATTTATCGTCAATATGAGATGGATATTGACGAACGAAAAAAATACATTTACCTCATGCTTTTTTATCATACTGATGAGTATCTGTCAGTAAATCACTTTTTAGAGGTGCTAGATATAGGGAAGACGACCTTCATAAACGATCTGAAAAAAGTAGAAAAAGAATTGGAATCTATCTCGATCCAAATAAACTATGATCGTAAGAATGGGTATACTTTGTCAGGAGACGAATCACTTCTACGGTATCATCTTATGAAACTAGTGCTGGAAGATTTACGATCGGATAATGGTAGCTTCTTGTGGGACTACTTTCTATTTAACGAAAGCTCAATTGAAAAAGAACAAACCTTTCGCCAGATTTCTGATGAGCTCGATCGCTATTCGATTTCATTAGTTGAAAACCGCCTTCTTGAATTTAGTTATATGCTGATTTTTTTGTTGCCCCGTCTAAACAAAGAATGGGCAGAATTTTATGACAATTATAGCTTTCAAACTTTTTATCAAATGAAAGAATATGCTTTCTCTGTGAGTTTATTAAAAAAATTTTCAATCGAGAATAAGTACGCTGTCTTGTATATTTGTGGTTGGATGCTGGGAATGGCGATTGGAGATGCATCGGAAAAGACACCAGATTACTCCATCATCAATGAACTTGTTGAACGCATCTTTGATCGATTTGAACAATTGTCTGGTATTCGCTTTAAGGAGAAAAGTAACGTAAGAAAGCAGCTGTATAGCCATTTTCGGCCCGCTTATTATCGCCTGTTTTTCCATCTGCCAATTATCAATCCATTAAACAAGAAAATTATTCAAGAATATCCTGACTTGTTTCAGATCGTTAGAGAAACAATGAAACCAATCGAAAATTTATTTGGTACACGGATTCCAGATGAAGAGATATCTTTTTTAACTATCCATTTCGCTTCATTGATCAATGACAACGATGAGTATCAGGTAAAACGAAAGGTTGGAATCATTGTATGTCCGAATGGCATTGGCAGCTCTGCTATTATTTACAATGAATTAAAAAATTTATTTCCTGAAATGATTTTTATAGGACCCATAGAAACCAATGAAATTTATAAAAAGAAGCAAGACTATGATATGATTTTTACTACGGTTCCAAATATACGTCTGTTCTCATTAAAAAAACCGGTTTATACGGTCAATCCTATCATGTCCATCGATGAGAAATATAGTTTGGTTCAAGAAATTCAAAATAGTACAAGAAATCTATCAAGTGATTATCAATTTGAGGAGCTTATGAGCATCATAAACAAGTATACGAAGATAGAAGACGAAGCTGTGCTGAGAAAGGAACTTGTTCGACATTTAAGACAGCCGAAAATCAATCACGCAAAACACAAATTGAATGAGAAATCAGAAATAACAGATTTACGGTTATCTGATATTCTTTCACCAGATTACATACAGTTAGGACTTGCAACGAATAGTTGGGAAGAAGCATTTTATGTAGCTGCCACTCCATTGATCGAAGCAGACATTGTTAGTCGTCGGTACATTGATAAAATCATTCAGACGACTTATGAAGAAGGACCCTATATGGTGATTTCTGATCATGTCGCTTTGCCTCACGCTCGACCAGAGGACGGAGTAAAAAAAGTGGGGTTAGGAATAACGGTGTTAAAAAAACCAATAAAAATATTAGGCCTGACACCGATGAAATATATCTTTACATTGGCTGCTGTGGACAATAAAAAACACTTATCAGCGTTAGCTGAACTTGTTTCATTGATTGATCAGCCCGAATTTTTCAAAATGCTTGATCACGCTTCTTCAAGTAACGATGCATACCAATGGATTAAAAAATATATTTACCCATAGTCTTAAAAAGCAGCTTTCAACACAGGTACCAGTATAAAATTTATTTTAACTAATTTGTTTATAAAATGGCTTTTTTTATAATAATCCCTCTCACCTAAAATCAAATATTTCCCAATTTTTTCAGAGTTTAGTATGATTGTTTTACAATTAGGGGGGAAAGTTATGAAGAGAAAGTCAGAGCTATGGGGGAAACTGATCATAAGCTGGATCATTGTCATTGTTTTGTTATTTATTATTCCTGCGATCATTCCCAAGAGCTTGCCAGTTGCTGGCAAATTGGTGATTCAAAATACGATCATGCTGATTGCTACGTATCTTTTAGGAAAATATTTGTTGAAAATTCGTCCGAAGTTCTTTTCTGGCAAACGATTTTTATCACAGATCATCGTAGTGATTCCTGTTCTTTTATATTTAGCGGTCATGGTATTTGGGACAATGGTCAATCTGTCTAAGAGTCATGGAAATGTGGCGTCGATCGTTCTTAGTTCCGCGATTTTGGGGCTGTTTGCTGCATTATTTGAAGAACTTTATTTCCGAGTGGTCATGCAAACAACGATTTTTCGTTCTTATACGGGCAGTCAAGCGATCTACATGTCTGTGATCGTAACCAGTGTCCTGTTTTCTTTGAGTCATTTGATCGTGAACTATTCACCGGGAGATGTTTCCGGCGTATTGATGCAGACGGTCTCTACCTTCGGCTCAGGATTATACATGGGCGCGTTGTTTTTACGAACAAGAAACATCATCTGGCCGTTATTGCTTCATGGCGTCAATGATTTCACGAGTATCGCTGCGTCTGGCGGCAGCATCGCACCAACGAGTTCCACCGGCGGCGGAGGTATACTGGTGCAACTGTTAACGACCGTCGTATTTATCTTAGTGGCGTTATTTATTTTACGAAAAAGCAAGCACGCAGAGATCCTTGATCAGTTCAGTGAGAACGCGGGCTAATAGGGAAGGCGATAGTCTCAGAGACTGTCGCTTTTTTGTTGTTTAAAAACGTTAATGAAGCTTTTACTTGTTCACTTTATTGCAAGCGATTTCTTTGTTTTATTCGAGGGATTTTTGCATAATAGAAGAAAATTTAAATAGGGAGGTTAAGAAAAATGTCAACGATGGTATTTGCCAATTACCCAGTGAAAGATGTCCAGGCCTCAACGGAATTTTATACGAAATTAGGGTTCACAAAAGTAGAGGAAATGTCGAATGTGAATTCTAGTTCTATGCGATGGGACGACAATTTTTGGATCATGCTGTTGAGCCATGAGTTTTACGGGCTGTTCCTTAAAAACAAAGAAATTGCGGATGTCAGAAGCCAAAGCGGTGCATTGACGGCGTTTTCTGTTGAAAGTCCTGAAGTGGTGAAAAAGATCGCGGATGCAGCGAAAGCGAACGGCGGCGATTATTTTGCGGTAGACATGGGAATCCCAGAAGATCAAATGTTTAGTCTAGAGATCACGGATCTCGACGGCAACCAGTTTGAACCTGTTTGGATGGAGATGTAAGGCACCGTTAAAGTCACGGCTTTTTAGGAAGTCGTGACTTTTTTGCATAGGCACACGAGTGAATACCTAGTAAAAATGAGAAGGAAGAACCACTACTGCTTCTTTTTAAAAGGGAAATTATGAGAAACAAAATTTCAGTTTAGTGAATCGTCGCTTTATTGGTTGAAATGCCTTATTTTTTTTACTTTATTCGGCGAAACGATAAAAATACGAGTGTTTTGTTACCTTTTTTTTTATTTATTTACTATGATGCTAGCAATGAAAGAATGAATGAACGATTAGACAGGATCGAAAAAAGGGATGGATACATGTCATGGAACGGAAAGATTTTTTTGAAAGCTTATTTGATCGGAAGACCTTTTACCAGCGTCGCATGCTGTTATTGCTGAATTCGACGAACGGTCGGTGGGTGTCCAGCGAATGGCTTGGGGATCAATTGGGGCTGAGTAAGCGCACGACCTTAAATACGATCAACGATCTGGCGAATCAAATCGCAGTGTTTCGGCCGGATCGATTCACATTTGAACTCTCGAAAAGTCGAGGGGTCTCGTTGAATGTAGAAAACGACGCAGACATTTATGAATTGATCACATTCATAGTGAAGCAATGCGCAACAGTCGGTATGCTGGAGTCGCTGCTGACGGAGGAATTCGAGAGCGTCAAAAGTTACGCGATGCGTCACTTCATCAGTGAGTCGACCGTTCGCAGAGATTTAAACAAGATCCAAGAACTGTTGGCGAATTATTCCATAGAAATTGGTCGGGAGCGTGCGAAGCTGCTGGGGGAAGAACATCAGATCCGTATGTTTATGGGAATCTTTTATTGGAGCGTCTACCGAGGAAGTTCTTGGCCCTTCAAGTATGTCGATGAACGCCTGATGGAAACGTTCGTGGAGGATTTGCTCAACAACGAAGCAACTGTTTATCCGAAAATTCCGCTAGGGCATAAGAAACAGATGGCGTATCTATTTGCGGAAGCGACGATCCGCACGCGAAAAGGAAACTTTGTTCAGATGACCCCAGCATTTGCGAAGCCGCTGAAGCAAAGCTTTTTATATCCTTGTTTTGAAAGAAGAATCGGAGAGCTTCACGGAATCGTCAACGACAAGCATTCAGAGATTCCGTTCTTTTTTGCCGCATGGCTGGTGCTCCCGGAAACGATGGACATTTTAAAAAAGGAGATTTTGGACCGTTCATTGGCGAAACTGGCAGATGAAAAAGGACCGATCTATTTAGCCACTGATCTCATGATGACACGGTTTCAAGAGGTCTTTCGTCCGATCGAGGAAGAGGAACAGGTTCGATTTCGAGCTTATGTCACAGGAAGTCATTATTTTGCCTACTATTTTAAAGGCTTCAACACGGACGTTACGGGCAACACGTATCGGCATACTTTTTTTAAACGGTACCCGAAGCTCGTTGCGAAGACGAGGCGTTTTATCACGGATCTCTATAGGGAATCCCGCAACCCCATTTTTCTAGAAGTGGATTATTTGCTGATTAGTTATTTGAGAAATATCTTCTTTTTAGACGAGCCTTGCCAGTATGAAGTGCCGATCCATGTCATGATCGAAAGTGACATGTCCGGTCTTTTAATGGAAAAATTCATCCAGCAAATCAATGGCTATTTTAGCTACCTCTACAATTTAAAATTCCATGACGTGTTCGACTGTCACGAGCTGCCGGTGGATGTTCTGCTGACGACGGGCAACATGTCAGAACTCTGCAGGGTCTATCCTGAAGCGGAAACAGTCGTCGTTTCTAAAGCATTGTCTATCGTGGATATGTCTCGGATCAATGACGTGTTAGAGGGAGTTTCTGTTAAGAAATACGGGAGTGATTGTTGAAATTTCCAAAAATGATTCTGAAAAAGCGCGTTTTTTGAAAATAACCGATGCAATTATTTGTTATAACAGTCAATGGCGCTATTTATCAAAAAGTAAGGGAGTTAAAGAAGATGACAAACAAAAAACGGGTAGATAAATGGGTCTATGGATTTATGACCTTTTTGATCTTATTAAATTCATTGACGCCTTTAACGTCGTTGGCCGAAGAAAGAGAATCTCCTTCGCTGAAGTTGGAGAATGTTTCCAAAGGTCAATCAGAGACTCAATTGGAGCTGACGCTTCAAACAACGGAGACAACAGATAAAACACCTGTGAAGATCCGCTCGTCACAAGCAATTATTGATCACGCGGAACTTGAACAGAATGGGCAGACGACTGCACTGACTGTTGAAAATGCTCAGCAGATCGACCTACCAACTACGGCAAGCGGAAAAGGTATTGTGCACTTGTCGTTGAAGCAAGAGCGTTTGAAGGACCTTCAGCAAGTGGACTTCAGTTATCAAGAGCAGACAGTCAGCTATCAATTTCCAAAAACAGACACAAGTACGTCCGCCTCTTCAACGAGTGCTTCAAGCGACGCACCTGAAGACAGCCGTGCAGACGACTCAAGCACAAGCAGCACAGTGCCTCCTGCAACTACGACCTCGTCAACAAGCGAGACGGCGCAAAGTACACAGCCGTCTGCTTCATCTGAACCAAAAAAATCAGATAAAAAAGCCGCAAAAGCAGAAGACGGAACAGACATTCGGACGTATTTTCCTGGAGGAAGCGGGACAATTTTGACAGGGTCAAACCTCGTTTATCTTGACGATGATGGAAATATCATCGAGCCGCCGGTACCAGCGAACACGCATGTGCGGATTTATTATGCTTGGAGTATCCCAGAGGAGGTTCGCAGCCAGATCAAGGCGGGGGACTATTTCGATTTCAAGCTGCCGGAAGAGCTGCGTCCGTCAAAACCTCTCAACGGGGAATTGAAAAATGCGGATGGCGAAGTGTACGCCACCTATACCGTTGATCAGGACGGCAATGTTCGCTTTACCTTTACGGAGGAAGTCGAAAACCAAAGCGATATTAATGGAAGCTTTTATTTTGATGCACAGTTTGACCAAGAGCACATCGATGGACCGGGAGACATCACGATTCATTATCCTGTGGAGGATGATATTCCACCAGTCGATGTAAAAATTCGTCCAGATACAGAAACTTCGATCGATAAGAAAGGGCATTTTGATCGTACCCCCAATCCTAACAACGTGGAATGGACCGTCGATGTCAATCAGTCGATGGAGCATTTAACAGATCCGAACGTTACAGAAAACTGGCCTGAGGGGATCAATTACAAATCGGTCAAGGTCTACGAACTGGTCATGAATCTAGACGGGACGGTAAAGGAAGTCGGTCGTGAGCTAAATCCGAGTGACTATACCGTAGACGCAAATGGGAATGTCACGGTCAAAGGCGATACGAACAAAGCCTATCGACTCGTGTATCAAACCGCGATTGATGACTCAGCCAAGCCGGAAAATGGCGGTAAAGTCAGCTTTACGAATCACGCGACCTTGTCGGATAAAAATGACCCTGATGGGATCGACGCGAAGGCTACAGTGACGACAAATTACGGCAAACCCGTGGAAAAAAGTATGACGGGCTACGACCCTAATGGACAAACCTTCAATTGGGAGATCAAGTACAACTACGGAGAGAAGCATCTTTCTAAAGATCAAGCAACGATCACAGATACCATCAGTAAGAACATGGACTTGGTGGACGGCTCCGTGAAACTTTACCCGATCACTTTTGATGCGCAGGGACATGAGACAAAGGGCGTACCGTTAGAAGAAGGAAAAGACTACGAATTGGTTCCAAATCCCGATGGTCACGGCTTTAAAATAAACTTTTTGCACGATATCGACCAAGCGATCATCGTGGATTACCAAACAAAGGTCAATGGTATCGTCACAGATCCGACCCAAGTGGATAACAGTGTTGCTACTGGGACGGGAGACACGGGCAGTGATTCAGGGACAGCTCAGCAACAAAACGTCATTAAAAATTTGACGGATGTGGATTACGCGACACGTAAAGCGGGCTGGCAGATTGCTATCAATAAAAATCATTATTACATGGAAAACTTGGAGCTGACAGACACGTATTCACCGACTCCGGGATTAACGATGTCCATGAAGGCAGATGGAAAAACGCCCGATCTTGAAATTCGCGACGTGACTGGCAATAAAGTGTTGGAACCTGGCAAAGACTATACGCTTGAATTGACCAAAAATGCAGCAGGTGAAGAGACCGGCTTCAAGATCGTCTTTCTTAATTCGTACAACCCGACAAGTTCTGAATTTGTGATCAATTATCACACAGACTTTGATGTGTCATTGTTGGACCCCAACAGCCCAGACAAGGACCGCTTTAAAAACAATATGGCGGCTGATTGGAAAGACAAGTCTGGAAATGACCATCATTCAGATGGCAGTCACGACTTTAAACCCAATGATCCTTATCAATTGAACGCGCAAAAAAGCGGGCAATACAACGCACAAACGAAAGAGATCACTTGGACGATCGCTGTTAATTTAAGCGGGAACCCCTTAAAAGAAGCGCAATTAGTCGATCAGATCCTTAAAAATCAGGCGTATGTGGCAGGTTCAGTGAACGTGTATGAGGCACAAGTCAAAAAGGATGGATCGGTAGAAAAGAAACAACCGGAAACCTCTGTTAATCAGGACATGAAGACACTCGATGAACCCAGTGAGAAAAACGATCAAACCTTAACGATCGATTTTCCAGAAAACGTGACGACGACCTATTTGATCGAATTTAAAACCTCCGTCGCCGGAAAAATCATTGAAGGCTCGAATAAGTATGACAATGTTGCGCAGTATGAAAACGATCATGATGAGCGGGATGTGACTGGAGAAGTCAGCGTAAAAAATGGCGGAAAGTATGTTCAAAAGTCTGGTGAGCAGGATAGCAAGAACCCCGATTACGTTGACTGGAAAGCCGTGATCAATCCTTCGCAGTCCACATTGAGCGATGTGGTGATCAAAGACGAACCCACGGAAAATCAAGTCATTGACCAATCGTCAATCAAGCTTTACGAAACAACTGTTGCTGTTGATGGAACAGTCACGCCAAACTATGACAAGCCACTGACCTTGAATGAAGATTATCAGGTGGCGCTGACAACGGACAATCTGACAGGCAAGCAGGTGTTGACGATCACGATGCTTCATAAGATCGACACCGCCTATCAATTGGAATACAAGAGCTACATCACCTCAAGTGCCAGCGGCAGCAAGGACACCGTCTCAAATAAAATAACTGTTACTGGAGACAACGAACAGACGATCTCTGGCGGAGACGGGGAAGACGTGACGGTCGAGGTGGACCACAGCGGCGGTTCTGCGAATGGGAAAAAAGGCAAGCTGACGATCCAGAAAACAGAAGCCGATGAGAAAACAAAACTGACTGGGGCGAAATTCCAGTTATGGAACACAACCAAAACGCAAATGCTGCGTGAAGGCGAAGTCGACAGTAATGGACAATTGACATTCGGCAGTCTGCCTTATGGTGAATACTTGTTGATCGAAACGCACGCACCAGAAGGCTTCACGATTTCAGATGAACTCGTCGACGGCCGCAGAATCACGATCGATGAAAAAACGTCTGCAGAAAATGCAGCGCCATTAACGATTCCCAATGAGCGGTACAAGGTGATCCTGCAAAAAACAGACGCGAACGGACAACCGATCAAGCTGGGAAATGGCATCACGGAAGGTGCACGTTTTAAACTAGAGCGATTAGATCCATTGGCGCCAAACGGTTCTTTATGGGACCCGGTAGCCTTAAATCCAGATCGTACGAATAGTGACGGGGTTCTCGAAATCGACAGCCTGCCGCTAGGATTTTATCGGATGACAGAGATCGAAGCACCCACTGGGTATATGATCAACACCGCGCCGAAATACTTCCTAGTGTATCGCAATAGTCGGCAGCAGGTGCCGCTGAATAAATTTGATTATCCAAACTATCAAGGCAGTGCCGAATTGATCAAAAAAGACAGTGAAGGCAATCCTTTAGCAGGCGCCGAATTCGATGTGATCGACAGCAAGGGCAAAAAAGTCAATCAGCAGCCGTTGGTTTCACAAGCGGATGGGAAAGTGACAGCGACAGGCTTAGCACCAGGAGATTACAAGTTTGTCGAAACCAAAGCACCTTCAGGATATATCCTCAATTCCACCGAGGTACCCTTTACCATCGTCTCTGGTGCTCAAGACAAACCGAAAACCGTGACCACACAGCCAGATGGCAGCCCATTAGAGCTAACAAATGAGAAGGGCGCTGTCGAATTTGTGAAGAAAGACAACGCTGGCCGTTCGTTGGCAGGTGCCGAGTTTGATCTATTAGACTCAAAAGGCGACAAGGTCAATCAGACACCGCTCACCTCGGACGACCAAGGGAAGGTCCACGTGGATCATTTAGCGCCCGGCGCATACATGTTTGTGGAAACGAAGGCGCCTGAAGGGTATGTATTGAATGAGAAAAAATTAAGCTTCACGATCGATGAGGCCCATAAAGGGAAGGTTCCAGTCATCGAATTATCAGATTTTATCAATTACAAGGGCGGTTTCCAACTCGTCAAACGCAATACAGATGGCGACGGCTTAGCAGGCGCCGAGTTTACTCTTTATGACAAAGATAAAAAACCACTAAACAAAACAGCTGTCAGCGATAAAAACGGGAAAGTGACCTTCAAGGATCTAGCGCCCGGCAGTTATTATTATCAAGAAACCAAAGCGCCAACTGTGACAGAAGGTTCTGATTATGTCATCAATCCGGCGTTGATCCAAGTAACGGTCACTGATCGTGCATACGGTGAACCGGAGATTCAACAAGAAGGCGACTTCCAAAATTTCCGTGGACGAGCACAGATCACGAAAGTCGGAGAAGGCGGATCGATCGCTGGTGCGGAATTTGAATTGTATCACATCGTCAATGGCGACCAAAAGCTTGTGCGGACGATCACTGTACCAGAAAATGGTCTTTTGAATATCTCAGGGTTAGGTGCAGGAGAATATCTCGTTAAAGAAGTAAAACCAGCACCTGGATACATTCTGAATCAGCAGCCGATCTACTTTGTCGTCAAGGAAAATGCGGATCAAGACCCGAACATCGACAACCTTGATTTCAAGAATTACGAATCAGGAGTCATCGGACGTAAAGTCGACGATCAGAAAAAGTCGCTGAAGGACGCAGCCTATCAAGTCTATCGGGCCAACGATCAAAATCAGCCGCAAGGAGATCCGCTTTCTGTGAAGGATCGCGAAGGCGCCGAGTATCCTGACAACACGATTTCTTCAGACGAAAAAGGGGAGATTTACTTTCAAGGCTTAAGTCAAGGACATTACGTGATCGTTGAGACCAAAGCGCCTAAAGGCTACATTTTGGATACGACGCCGCATCCTTTCGATATAACTGGACAATTAGGAAAACCTGATAAAGTCAATTTGGGCGATTTCGTAAACGAAAAGGGCTCCGTTTCATTGACTAAAAAGAACGACCATGGACAGGTTCTTGCGGGAGCCGAATTTGAAATTCAAGACAGTAAAGGAAAAAAACAAACGGTCTTGAACGAAGCAGGTAAGGAAACAGAAAAGCTTGTTTCTAACAAAGACGGCAAGGTCGTTGCGACAGGGTTGGTTCCTGGCAGCTACCAGCTCGTTGAAACGAAAGCACCAGAAAATTACGTGCTCAATGAAGCAAAAATCACCTTTACTGTTCCGACAAAAACGCAAGGCAAGCCAAAAACGATCACTTTAGCAGACGTTATCAATTATCAGGGTTCAGTCAAATTACAAAAGGTTTCTTCATCTAATGCTGCTCTAGCAGGTGCTGTTTTCACACTGCATCACGACAATGGCAAACAAGTCGGAGAATACACCTCTAACAAGCAGGGGCAACTCTCAGTAGACCGCTTGGCGCCGGGAGCCTATTACTTTACTGAGAAAAAGGCCCCCACTGGGTATGCCCTCAGCAAGGAGAAACGCCGATTTACTATTGCCTCTTCAGAAAAAAACAAACCGGCAACCATAGATTTAGGAAAATTTGTAAACACAGAATCGCCGAAAGCACCCGACGTTCCCAAATCATCCAATAAACCAACGACTTCCGAAACAGCAAGCGGAAGTTATCCGAAGACAAATGACACACGAAATCCGTGGCTTCTTGTCGCAGGTGTGGGAATCGTGTTGATCGCGGGAATTCTATATTACAGAAAACGAAAGCATTAATAAGAACGACCTAGAGCAGTGACAGGGCTTTAGGTCGTTTTCCTATTGCAGAAACAATGAAAGCGTTATACCCTTAGTGGAAGGAGTAAGAAAATGCGAGAGGATGAGTGGATGAAAAAAAGGATTTTTTTTGACTTGGACGGGACCTTGTGTCGCGGCTACGGTTTGGAACTAGAAACAGAAATAATCGAAGCCTTTGAGCACTTGCGAGAAACGGATGTCCAGCCGGTCATCGCGACAGGGCGCAGCTATTATGAAGTCAAACCTATTTTGCAGGCATTGCAGGTCAACGATTATATTTTATCAGATGGGTGTTACGCTTTTTTTAATGGAAAGGAGATCGTGAACGAGACGTTTTCTTCGTCTGAAATTGAAGCGATTCTTTCGGTCGCGGCTGAAATGGGTGTCGCCGCCGGTTATTTTAACCAGCAAGGGTATGCTGTCACAGAAATGACAGAAGAAGTAACCGAACATGGTGCTCTTCTAGGTCAGAAAAATGTTCCGATCGCTCCAACGTTTTATCAAACGCAGCCTGTCAATTTTATGAACCTGTATATGGACAGTAAAAAAGAAGATCAAGTGACGGGAAAACTAGAGAAGATAGCTGATCGTATTCGCTTCTCTCCTTTAGCGGTCAGCCTTTTGCCCAAAAATAGTTCTAAGGGAACGGCGATCAAGAAAGTCTTAGATCACTGCGCCACCTCAGAATCAGTGACCTATGCCTTTGGAGATAACGACAATGACCTGACGATGTTCCAATTAGTGGATCATGGCGTAGCGATGAAGCAAGCGACGGAGGGTTTAAAACAACAAGCAACCTACATTGCGAAATCTGAGCAGGGCGTGATCGAAGGATTGAAACATTACGGCTTGATCTCGTAGAAAAATTGCGACGTTTACGGCTTCTATGGTATGCTTCTTAGTGAACTGGAAAATTGGAGCTAGGGTTCCGCTCAAGCGAGGACTGCGACCGAGGGCTTCATCTTTTACCAAATGTAAAAGGCACCTATTGATATAAAAAATCCGAGGGGAAAGGTTCAGTGTATTTGTGATGCACTGACGATTCTCCTTTTTTTGTGTTGACGACTCGTCTAGGCATCCAACTACGACAAATTTATTTTGGAGGGACGAGAGGGATATGAAGAAAGTAGTATTTTTTGATTTAGACGGGACGTTATGTTCAGGAGGCAGTCTGCAAGTGGAGCCAGAGGTCTTAACGGCTTTTGAGGTGTTGAGAAAAATCGAGGTTCTGCCGATTATCGCGACTGGCCGCAGCTATTATGAAGTCGCAGAGCTGCTGGATCTACTGAAGGTAGAACACTATATTTTATCCAATGGCTGCTTTATTCGTTTCGGAGAGAAAATCCTTCAAAACGTTGGATTTACCCAACAGGAAATAGAGGCTATTTTGGTGATCGCAAGTGAGAATCAGGTTGCCGCCGGTTATTTTAATCAACAGGGATTTGCGGTAAGCCATCTTTCGGAGGTGGTGGAGGCGCACGTGTCCTACATGGGGATCACGGATGTTCCCATTGCGCCGAGGTTCTATCAACAAAACTTCGTCAATTTTATGAATCTGTATTTAAGTGAGGAAACAGAAGAACGCATTTACCCAAAAATCGAACATTTAGCAGACGTTGTCCGATTTGCCCCATTGGCGATCGATGTGCTGCCAAAAAAGGTCTCAAAGGGAACTGCGATTCAACGCCTGCTAAAGGAGCTGTCTAGCACGGAGCTGGAAATTTATGCTTTTGGCGATCAAATGAATGACCACAGTATGTTTGAACTGGCGGATTACAGCGTCGCCATGAAGCAAGGGTCATCGGCATTAAAACAACAAGCAACCTATGTCGCCAAAACAGAAAAAGGCGTACTCGAAGGTCTGAAGCACTATCATTTGCTTCCTTAAAGATACTAAAGTGTGAGAAGGGAATGAGACTTTAGGCGGATGCCCTTATATTAAGAATTCGTTAAGCTGAATGTATTCAATATGAGGGAGTGGGAACCGTTGTGAAGGGAAATCGAAGAAATATTAGTTATTTGATGTTGGGGCAAGTCATTTCAGTGTTCGGGGGTGCGATCCTGAGATTTGCACTGTCGTTATTTGTATTAGATATTACAGGACGGGCGGATATTTTCGCCACTGTCTTGGCTATCTCAAGTATTCCGGTCTTGTTTGCGCCAATAGGCGGAGCGATCGCTGATCGGTATGACCGTAAAGTGCTGATGGTATTGATGGATGTGTGTAATGCGATCATTGCAGCATTGTTATTTTTAGTTGTTGGGACATCTCAATCAATTTTTGGCATCGGTCTGCTCATTTTTATTCTCGCGATCATTGGCAGCTTTGATACACCGGTGGTGGGCGCGAGTATTCCTCTATTAGTAGAAGAAAGTGAGCTGGAAAAAATCAACGGGCTATCAAATGGGATTCTGCAATTGTCAAACGTTGTTGCGCCGATCATTGGCGGGATCTTCTACGGATTAATGGGTGCGAAACTATTGGTCGCCAGCAGTGTCGTGTTCTTCGTGATCGCAGCGATTATCGAAAGCTTTTTGAAGATTCCTTTTGAAAAACGCGAGAGCTTTTCAGGGACCGTGATGCAGATTTTGACGGACGATTTAAAGGATGGCTTCAAGGAAGTCAAGAACAATCAAGTGATCTTTAAGTCGATCCTCATCGCAGCCGCAGTGAATTTTGTTTTGACGTCTTTCTTTATAGTAGGACTTCCTGTTATTTTACGAATGACCTTACAGGTGAATGACACAATGTACGGCGTTGGGATGGGTGTATTTAGTTTGGCTAGTATTCTTGGAGCCATCTTCGCAGGACCCTTAACGAAGAACGTTACGTTTAGTAATTTTTACCGTGTCTTTACGTATTCAGGGATCGTCCTGCTAGTGACCAATATTCTGCTGAGTATGACCAACGCAACGGTCGGCTTCTTCCTTGTACTGATTATGGAAATCATTATCGGAATGATGGCCAGTGCCATTTCGATCTACTTGATCACGCTGGTCCAACGAATCACGCCGAGAGAAAATTTAGGAAAGGTCATGGCGACCATCGTGGCCGTCGCCCAGTGCGCGGTGCCATTAGGGCAATTATTGATGGGCCTCATCTTTAGAAATTCAGCGGCGAGCGTATTTATCCCTGTCCTGCTGATCAGCGTGCTGGTTCTCCTGATCTCAGGCGTCTGTTATTGGCTATTTAAAGAAACCAAAGAAAGTGATTTGAATCCAGTGAAAAAGTAGCTGGTAAATAGAAACAAAAACAAGGTGCGACACATTCGTACCTTTTTTTTTTGCGTTTTCCATGTTTTAACTCCCTCGAAGACCGTATAAAGATCGTGTAAAGAAATGGCATCAAGTTTCACACTATCTTTAGGTCTTTTTTTTTATGCTTAGAGGGTAAACAAAGGCCCCTTGATTTAATAGGGGGGGGGGATAAAAGGAGCGAAATGAAATGACGATTATTTTAGGAATTATCGGACTTCTAGTCATGATCTATCTTTTCTGGTTTTTATTTAAGGGGGAAGAGTTATGAGCAGCATCATCTATCAAGGACTATTTTTCTTGTTTGTTTTATTACTATTAGCGGTGTCGCTAGGCTGGTACATCAAGGAAATCATGCAGGGTGTGATCCCAAAAGGCGTGCGGTTTCTGCAGCCGATCGAGAGAATGTTTTATAAGGTGATCGGTCCCATCAGTAAAAAGGAAATGTCCGCAAAGCGCTACGCGATGACTATTTTACTGCTTAGTTTTTTCTCGGTGGTGTTACTGACGGTTCTATTGATGACGCAGCACTTTTTGCCGGGGGGTGCAGCGGTAAAAAATCTTTCATTTCCCTTGGCCATCAACACGGCTGTAAGTTTTGTGACGAACACGAACTGGCAGGCCTATGCAGGTGAGACGACTTTGTCGAACACGTCTCAAATGTTTGGATTGACTGTACAAAACTTTGTTTCGGCAGGTGTGGGTATTTCCGTTTTAGTGGCGCTGTTGCGAGGAATCTCGCAGGTGAAAAAGAAAGCGTTAGGAAATTTTTGGCAGGATTTGACTCGCAGCTTGGTGTATATTTTGCTTCCGTTGGCGATCGTTTTCGCCGTGTTGCTTATTTCACAGGGAACGGTTCAGTCCTTTCGATCAGGCTTTTCTTATCAGGGGCTAGAGGGAGGAAGCTCGTGGTTACACTTAGGACCGGTGGCTAGTCAAGTGGCGATCAAGCAGCTTGGGACCAATGGCGGCGGTTTCTTCGGAGCCAACTCCGCCTATCCCTTTGAGAATCCGACGATTTTCTCAAACTTTTTAGAAACGATCGCGATCCTATTGATTCCAGCCGCCTTGATTTTTACTTTTGGCTTCTGGGTGAAGGATTGGAAGCAGGGGCGGACGATCATGGTCGTTTCCTTGTTCTTCCTGTTACTTGCGTTTATCGGTGTCGCGATGAGTGAATACTATGGACCAGAATTTGCGCGGGTTCTTGGCTCGGCCAATATGGAAGGAAAAGAGGTACGCTTCGGTGTCGGCTGGTCCAGCTTGTGGTCCGTCGCAACGACTGCCGCCTCCAATGGCTCGGTCAATGCGATGCTAGACAGCTTCACACCATTGGGGGGCGCTATCCCAATGTTCTTGATGCAGTTAGGAGAGATCATCTTCGGCGGTGCCGGCAGCGGCCTTTATGGCATGCTCGCATTTCTGTTGCTTGCTGTTTTTATCGCTGGACTACTTGTGGGACGGACGCCAGAATATTTAGGAAAAAAAATCGAAGCCTTTGATATAAAAATGGCGAGTTTAGTTATTTTAACACCCTTGATGCTGACGCTTTTCGGGGCGATGGCCTTAGTCCTGCATCCTGAGGTCATGAGCTGGCTGACCAATGGCGGCCCGCATGCATTCAGTGAATTACTTTATGCTGCGACCTCTTTAGCCAATAACAATGGTAGTGCCTTTGGTGGATTAACCGCGGACACCCCATTTTTAAACGGTTTGGGGAGCGTATTGATGACTGTCTCAAGATATCTGCCGATCGTCGCGATCTTGTTCTTGGCTGAAAACATGGGAGGCAAAAAGAAAGCCGCCTTGAGCTCTGGAACCTTGTCGACGGTCAGCCCAACCTTTGTCTCAATGCTGATTATTGTTATTTTAGTGATCGGTTCGTTAAGCTTTTTACCCGCTTTGGCCCTTGGACCAATCGCAGAATTTTTTACACTGAACTAGATGGAGTGAATAAAAATGAAGAAAATCTATCAATGGGCAGTGGGTCAGTCCTTCAAAAAACTAGACCCGCGCCAGCAAATTAAAAATCCGGTGATGTTTGTCGTCTATCTGGGCGCCATCATCACGACCGTATTATGCTTTTACCCCATGCGTGTACCGGTTTGGTTTAGTATCTCTGTGACACTCTTTCTCTGGTTGACCTTGCTCTTTGCCAATTTTGCTGAAGCGGTTGCCGAAGGGCGCGGAAAAGCGCAGGCGGATAGCTTGAAAGAAGCGAAGAAGGAAGTCATGACCTACAAAATCAATCGCTTAGAAGATATTAAGGACGAAAATTTTATCGAGCTTCGTTCCTCTGATTTGAAGCGCGGCGACTTGGTGTACGTCCGTGCCGGAGAACAAATTCCCGCAGACGGTGACGTAATCGAAGGCGCAGCCTCTGTTGATGAAAGTGCCATCACCGGCGAATCGGCACCTGTTATTCGTGAATCTGGCGGTGATAGAAGTGCGGTGACTGGTGGGACAACGGTAGTTTCTGACTATTTGGTGATTCGAGTGACTTCCGAAAATGGGCAATCGTTTTTGGACAAAATGATCGCGATGGTAGAGGGCACCCAACGAAAAAAGACGCCGAATGAGATCGGCCTGCAAATTTTTCTGATCACACTGACGATCATTTTCTTAACCGTCTCCATCACGTTAGTTCCCTTCACGGCTTTTAGCAGTCAGCTATCTGGAAAGGGAGAGGCGCTATCAATGATCATCGTGATCGCGTTATTGATTTGTCTGGCACCAACGACGATCGGCGCCTTGATTTCCTCTATTGGGATCGCTGGCATGAGCCGTTTGACAAAGGAAAATGTGATTGCTATGAGCGGTCGTGCCATTGAGGCGGCGGGGGACGTCGATGTTCTTTTATTGGATAAAACAGGAACCATTACACTGGGCAATCGACGTGCCAGCGAATTCATCCCCGTCCACGGTGTCAGTGAAGAACAGCTTGCAGACGCTGCGCAGTTGTCCTCCTTGGCAGATGAAACGGCAGAAGGACGAAGCATTGTGATCCTAGCCAAAGAGCGATTCAATCTACGGGAAAGAGCGTTCCAGCAGTCTGAAGTGAAATTTATTGATTTCAGTGCGAAGACGCGGATGAGCGGCATTGATTACCGCGGAGATGTGATTCGCAAAGGTGCGGCGGATACCATGAAAAAATACGTGCAGGCCAACGGCGAAAGCTACCCCGTTGAATGTGATGAGATCGTTGATAAGATTGCGCGATCAGGGGGAACGCCGCTAGTAGTGGTAAAAAATAATCGGGTGATGGGTGTCGTCTACTTGAAGGACATCGTAAAAAATGGCGTCAAAGAAAAATTTGGCGATATGCGCAAAATGGGCATCAAAACTATTATGATCACCGGAGATAATCCCTTGACGGCTGCTGCGATCGCGGCGGAAGCTGGTGTGGATGATTTTCTGGCAGAAGCAACGCCAGAGAACAAGATGGATCTGATTCGTGAATACCAAGAAAAGGGACACCTTGTCGCCATGACAGGAGATGGTACCAACGATGCGCCGGCACTGGCGCAAGCGGATGTGGCGATGGCGATGAACACTGGAACACAGGCCGCCAAGGAAGCGGGGAATATGATCGACCTAGATTCAAGCCCCACGAAGCTGCTGCAGGTCGTTCAAATCGGAAAGCAATTGTTGATGACGCGGGGCGCCTTGACCACGTTTAGTATTGCCAACGATATCGCCAAGTATTTCGCGGTGATACCTGTGTTATTTTATAGCATCTATCCGCAACTGGATCGGTTGAATGTCATGTCATTAGGCAGTCCCTTGACGGCGATTTTATCCGCAGTTATCTACAATGCGGTAGTGATCGTGGCGCTGATCCCACTGGCATTAAAAGGCGTGAAGTATCAAGAAAAGCCGGCGAGTCAAATCTTGCGGCACAATCTACTCGTCTACGGACTAGGAGGGATCATCGCGCCATTTATTTTTATCAAACTAATCGATATGATCCTTTCACTGATCATTTTATAACGAAGGAGCAAGTACAATGAAAAAGAGTATTTTAGGCAGTCTGCGTTTTCTTCTGCTGAGTGTGATCGTTTTTGGCGGGCTCTACACAGCGGCCGTTACTGGGATCGGTCAATTATTTTTTTCAGACCAAGCGAATGGCAGTCAAGTCACAAGGAACAACCAAGTGGTCGGCTCAACACTCATTGGTCAGGAATTCAAGCAAGCCCAGTATTTTTCCGGCCGCAGTGAAAAAGTCAGTCAATTGTCTCCCGTTTCTTCTGAGCAAAAGAACCTAGTCGACGCACGGACCAAAGCCGAGCTGGCAAAAAATCCGACAGAAAAGAATGTTCCAAATGATCTCGTAACGGCTTCAGCCAGCGGCGTCGATCCGAATATCAGTCTAGAGGCGGCGGAATTCCAAGTTTCGCGAATCTCCAAAGAACGAAAGGTGAGTCAGCAGAGCATTCGTACTATAATAGAAGAAAACAGTCAAAAGGATTGGTTTTCTGACCGTCATTATGTCAATGTTTTGCAGTTGAACTTAGCATTAGATAAACTGTAAGTAGCAGAACAAGCAATTCTCTGACCGCGCTCAATGGTTAGGGAATTGTTGTGGGAGAAAGGGGGACGCTGATGGAAGAGGAAAACAAACAATTAGGAGACGCCCGACGCGGCCGTTTGCGTGTGTTTTTCGGTTTCGCGGCAGGGGTTGGGAAAACCTACGGAATGCTGGCGGAGGCGCATGAATTGTTGCTGATGGGAAAAAATGTGGTGGTGGGCTACGTTGAACCCCATGACCGACCAGATACCAATCGCCTACTAGAAGGATTGCCGCAGATCCCCCCGAAGAAAATTCATTATAAGGAAATCCTGTTAAATGAGCCGGATATTGATGAAATCATTCGGCAAAAACCGGAGATCGTTTTGATCGATGAACTGGCCCACACGAATGCGATAGGCTCGCGAAACCGCAAACGGTATCAGGACGTTGATGAATTGCTGAATGCGGGAATCGATGTGTTCACGACTGTCAATGTGCAGCACATCGAAAGCTTGAACGATATCGTTGAAGAGGTGACGGGGATCGAAGTGAAAGAGACAGTTCCCGATACCTTTCTACAACAAGCAACGATCAAGGTCATAGATGTGGAGCCGGATGAATTGATCGAGCGTCTCGAGCAGGGAAAAATCTACGCCAACGAAAATGCGAAACGGGCGTTACAAAATTTCTTCATTCCCCAAAAATTAGACCAGCTGCGAGGGCTGGCAATCCAGCGTGCCTCTGACCATATCAATCGGATCAGCGGTAAACGAACCGGAATCCAAAATAAATTACTAACGGTGGTAAATGATACGTTTCCTAAAATGACTGAAAAATGCATTCGCTGGACCGCTCGTTTGGCGCAAGGACTAGGCGCGGAATGGACAGTGATCCAAGTACGTTTGCAGGACGATACACCCACCAATATCCCTTTAGCTGAAAAGCTTGGGGCGGAAGTGATCAGCATCGAGGAAGAGGACAGCTTTGAGACCATCGTGGAGTTCGCAAAAATGACCGGTGTGACTGACATCATTATGGGAAAGAATCTGCGGCAGCCTTGGTACGAGAAGCTGTTTACGGAAGCCTTTGATGATCGGTTGCTGCGGCGGTTGAGCGACACAGAATTGCACTTGATCCCCTTTAATGAGGAAAAACATTCCTTGTTTTTTAAAACACGCAAAGTCATTGAGGGCGGCGGAAAAGATCTAGGAATCGCGATCGGCGGTGTTTTTTTAGCAACGATCGTGACGGAGCTGATGAAATACATCCATGTGGGTGATCAAAACTTGATGCTTGTCTATATCTTCTTTATCTTGCTTGTGGCACGCACGACTTCAGGTTATTTTTGGAGTGCCTTGTCCTCGATTTTGAGCGTGCTATCCTTCAACTGGTTTTTTGTCGCACCGCTGTATTCACTGACGGTTTATAAGCAGGGCTACCCCATCACACTCGTCATCATGTTCGTGGTGGCGCTGATGATCAGTAATCTTATGGTTCGATTAAAAAAACAAGCGGAGAGCGCCATGGAGAAAGAACATCAAATGGAGATCCTCTATGAATTAAACAAGCAATATGTTTTGGCGGAGAGCCGGCAGCAGATTCTCGATATTTCTGCGACGTATTTGTCCAGACTGCTGGAACGAGAAGTGATCATTTTTGATCGTCAGGCCAAATTGGAGAGCAATCACCGAGTGGATCAGCGCCCGTCCCTCTTGGATACGAAGGACGAAGCAGCGGTGGCCTTTTGGTCTGCAAAAAATCAAAAGGAAGCCGGTAATGGAACGGACACCTTGATCGGGGCAAAAGGTTTTTATTTACCGATCGTCGCTAGCGGAAAAACATTGGCTGTTTTAGGGATCGAACGAAACGCGGGTCTTGAATTAGAAAACGATCAGTTGAATTATTTGAAGCTGGTTTTGACGCAGATCGCTGTTATTTTAGAACAAACAGAATTGAAGGACGAAAAAGAACAGGTCGAATTAGAGAATGAGCGGGAAAAAGTCCGCAGCAATTTGCTTCGTGCAGTTTCCCATGATTTGAGAACGCCCTTAACTGTTATTTCTGGAATTGCCGAAACCTTAGGTGCCGGGAATGAATTAAAAGAAGAAACACGAAAAAAACTGTTAAGTGACATCCAGGAAGAGTCGCAATGGCTGATTCGTATGGTGGAGAATTTGTTATCTATCACGCGTATCAATATGGACACGATGAAGGTGACGAAAACAGCGGAACCGGTAGAGGAAATCATTGAGGCGGTGTATAAGCATCTAAAAAAAGTCTATCCTGAAGGACAAGTGGCGGTCCAATTGCCAGATGACGTGATTTTCATCCAAGCAGACCCTATTTTGATCGAGCAAGCACTCTTCAACCTTGTAGAAAATGCTTTCCGACATGGTGAGAAGGAGCAACCAGTAAAGCTGACTGTTTATCAAGAACAGGGGCAAACGGTTTTTGAGATTGAGAATCACGGGGAAATCCCACTGAAGCAATTTCAAAAAATCCAGTCGAATCTTTCCAGCGCAAACGAAGTGTCGGTGGATTCCAAAAATGGGCTGGGGATCGGATTAAGCATCGTAAAGACGATCATTCACGCCCACAACGGAAAAATGACCATCGATGTAAAGGAAGGCAAGACGCTTGTTAGAATTTATTTGAAATGAGGAAAGGCTATGAACCCATCTATTTTACTGATTGAAGATGATCCGAACATCACGGATTTTATGGAAGTCGTTTTGGATCAAGCAAGGTATCAACTGACGATCGCGCGTACTGGAATGGAGGCGTTGACGGCTTTTCAGACGACCGCTATTGATTTGGTGCTACTGGATCTAGGGTTGCCGGACATTGATGGCATGGACCTGCTGAAGATCCTTCGCAAGCGAATGGAGCTGCCGATCGTGATCATCTCAGCTAGGAACAATGAAGAAGAAAAGGTAAAGGCTCTGGATCTGGGCGCGGATGATTATGTCACCAAACCCTTTGGCACCAATGAACTGCTTGCCCGCATTCGTACAGCTCTTCGACATAAAAATACGCAAGCAGCGACTTCTCCAATAATAGAAAATAACACGTTGTCGATTGATTTTGAAAAGCAGCTAGTCTACAAGGACGGAGAAGAGATTCATTTGACGAAAAACGAATACCGAATTTTGGCGTTGATGTTTCGTCAATTAGGAAAAGTCGTAACGTACCAAACGTTGATGACAGAAGTCTGGGGGCCTTATAGCAACGACTCCCAAACGTTGCGGGTGAATATGTCGAATATCCGAAAAAAAATCGAGACGGACACATTGAAACCTGAATACTTAGTCACGGAGATCGGTGTAGGCTATCGACTCCGAGACCATCGCACCGACCGATAGCCTACTTAAAAAAAACAGGGATCTCTGCATGAGTGGAGATTCCTTTTTTGTGTGGAGAAAAGTTGGACTTTATTTAAAATTAGAGGATTTTCTATAAAAAAAGCATAATATAAATACTGTTATTCAAGTTATTCTCTTTACAGATATCAAAGAAAAGAGGAATACACTTGAAAAGAAAAGCCCTTCTATTTTCGACCTGTTTGCTTTTCGCTGTACCACTGGCGCCTGCAATGAACGTAAAAGCAGTGATGACAGAGGAAACACCAATAACTGCTGCGCAAGCAACATGGGCAAATACAAATAACATCACATTTACCGATGCTTTTTCTCTATTTAATTCGGGCGTTGCGAAGTTGCCTTTAGGCAAGCCCGTAAAAGTATCCGCGACCGTCTCTTTTTCAGGAGACATTGAAGCGATCCGTCAGGCGCAGATAGCATTCGAGAATGTTGGCCAAGGTATACAAATCGACTATGATTCAATCCTTCAATTTAACGAAAATCAAAAGCAAGCGCAGTTCAGCTTTTTTATTACACTGATCGAACCGATCCCCAACAGTGAGACGCGCCTGTTCACTGTAAAAGTAGCCGATAATCGCCCTGGAGATACGAACCATTTAACGCCATACAGCCAACGCCAAACCGTGATCGAAGACAAATCCTACGTTTCGCATGACAGCACTCCGCCTGTACTCGTTCCTCCTACGACCGAGCCAAGCACGGAACCAAGCACGGAACCAAGTACAGAGCCAAGCACGGAACCAAGCACCGAGCCAAGCACGGAACCAAGTACAGAACCAAGCACGGAACCAAGCACAGAACCAAGTACAGAACCAAGTACCGAGACAAGCACCAAGCCAAGTACGGAGCCAAGCACAGAGCCAAGTACAGAACCAAGCACGGAACCAAGTACAGAGCCAAGTACGGAACCAAGCACGGAACCAAGTACAGAGCCAAGTACGGAACCAAGTACGGAACCAAGTACCGAACCAAGTACCGAATCAAGTAAAAAACCAAGTCAAAAGCCGAGCACCAAGCCTACAGAATCGGTTCCTTCTGAAAAAACCGAATCAAGCGTTACGGAAGTCCCAGTAAAAAACACTGTTCAGGTACATAGATCCTCGCTAGAAAGAGTGAATGAACGGTCAGTAAATCCTCATCTGGTGCAGAAGGAGAGGAATAAAGAATCGACTTCTTCTTATCGAATGCTGCCAAAGACTGGCGAAGCACTTTCAGATAGATTGCTGGTACTCGGAGGGATGTTTAGTTTACTCGGAGCACTCCTATTGGTGATCAAGCGTAAATCTTAAGCACGTCTTTACTAAGCCGACTTTTAGTCGGTTTTTTTGATTGGAATCGTTCACAATGATTGAAGGATAATGGCAAAATTGTTAAAGCGCTTAATTGTAATTATTTTAAATTGTGAAGTTACAAAATCAACTGTTAATGATTATCTTTCTCATTTAAGCGTTTCTTTTTTCAATTAAAGAATCAGAGTAGTACTCTTTTATTGAAGAAAGATGGAGGCGCAAAGGTATGAGTAATCGGAAGAAATTTTTGTCAACAGCGATGGTTGGACTCGTCGCACTAATTTTGGAATTTGGTTTCCATCAAAGCCAATGGGCATTTTGGCTGGTTTCGATCATTGGAGGAATAATGACGATCTCTATGCTGGTCGGGATGATCCAAACCTTGCGTTCAGGGAAATATGGCGTGGACATTTTGGCGATCACAGCGATCGTCGCGACATTGCTTGTTGGAGATTACTGGGCAAGTCTCGTTGTGCTGATCATGTTGACTGGCGGAGACAGCTTAGAGGATTATGCCAGCCATCAGGCCAGCCGCGAACTGCGTTCGCTTTTAGACAACTCGCCGCAGGTGGCCCATAGAGTAACAGGAGAAACGATTGACGATCTTGCGGTGGAGGACGTTCAGGTAGGCGAGTTGATTTTAGTGAAACCGGGAGAACTGGTGCCGGTAGATGGTCGGGTCGTTGCGGGAGAATCGTTTGTGGATGAGTCGTCATTGACAGGCGAGTCTAAACCCATTGAAAAGAAAGCTAACGATGAGCTGATGTCTGGATCGATCAATGGTGACGCAGCATTGCGGTTCAAAGTAACAAAGGCCGCAAAAGACAGTCAATACCAAACGTTAGTAAAACTGGTCAAAGAATCCGAAGCACAGCCTGCTCATTTTGTTCGACTGGCCGATCGGTATGCGGTGCCCTTCACCTTGATTGCGTATGTTATCGGTGGCGTCGCGTGGTTTGTATCAAAAGATCCTGTCCGTTTCGCAGAGGTGCTAGTCGTTGCGTCACCCTGTCCGTTGATTTTGGCGGCACCGGTGGCTTTAGTGGCGGGGATGAGCCGCTCGAGCCGTAATGGGATCGTCGTAAAAACAGGAACGACGATTGAAAAATTAGCACGGGCAAAAAGTGTGGCCTTTGACAAAACAGGGACACTGACAGAAGGAAAACTATCGGTCGACACGATTCATCCGACTTCAAAGGACTATTCCAAAGAGGCGCTGATCGCGTATGCAGCAAGCGGGGAACAAGAGTCTAGCCACATTTTAGCGCGTTCGCTTGTCACCTACGCCAAAGACCAAAAAATGACCTTGTACCCAGTTTCAGAGTTAGAAGAGGTCACGGGTCAAGGGATTCAGGCTATCGTTGAGGGCAAAAAGATTCGCGTTGGGAAAGCGGCTTTCGCAGGATCAGCGGTGTCCTTGAGCAAAGAAAAAACAGCCGTATTCGTTTCTATCGAAGGTGAGTCCATCGGTTACATCACCTTCACAGACGTTGTTCGCAAGGAATCCGCCGAAACGATCAAGGCGCTGACGGAACTAGGCATCAAGAAAACCATCATGCTGACGGGAGATCACCAAGTTATTGCAGATCAAATTGCTCGCGAAGTAGGGATCACTGAAGTCCACGCAGAATGTTTGCCAGAAGAGAAAATTAACGTTATTAAAACCTTGAGTGAAGCGGACCGCCCAGGAATCATGGTGGGCGATGGGGTCAACGATGCCCCGGCATTAGCCGTTGCTGATATCGGTATCGCTATGGGTGCCCATGGATCAACTGCGGCAAGTGAAAGTGCAGATGCGGTTATTTTAAAGGATGATTTAAGTCGTGTGTCAGAAGCGGTTCGACTCTCTCAAGACACGATGCGCATCGCACGTCAATCCGTCCTTATAGGGATCGTCATTTGTGTAATACTAATGCTGATCGCAAGCACAGGTGTTATTCCTGCATTAATGGGTGCGGCGCTACAAGAAGTGATCGATACCGTATCGATTTTATCAGCCTTGAGAGCACGTAAAGACAACTAAAAAAACGCAAATCTCTAGATTTAGGGGTTTGCGTTTTTTTTTAGCAGCAGACTCAATTCTTAAAATAACGATTTTGCAGTGTGATCAAGTTTCAAATACAAAAAAAATCTATTCAAATTCTGTTATTCGACTGTAGGCGTATTAAAAAGAAAACTTTATGCATAGATTGATTTGTTTTCAAAAGCATATAAAGACCGTTCCAATTTCTTCTATATAATTGACCGAATGAATGGGAAAAATGAGTTAAAAATGGCGTACAAATAAAGTGAAATAATTATTTTGAAAGATTGCGCAATAATTTGCAATCTAATTTATTTGAAAGCGTTTTTCGTTATGATACACTTATTTCAGAAGTTCATTTGCGCAGGGATTTCTAGTAGAAGAAGGGTGACTTTTTGTGTCATTTAAACCAAGTTACAGCTTTTTGCAAGACCGTTGTTTCTATGTTTAAGAACGATAATTAGCATAAAGGAGCGAGGTGTTTACACGTGTTTTCTTTTCAAGAACGATCAAACATGATTCAAAAATTAAGCAATCAGACGTATGATCTAGTGATTATCGGCGGCGGGATAACAGGAGCAGGGGTCGCTTTGCAGGCGGCAGCTTCAGGACTCTCAGTGGCATTGCTAGAAATGCAGGACTTTGCGGAAGGAACGTCTTCAAGATCGACCAAACTTGTCCATGGAGGACTCCGCTATCTTAAAACGTTTGATGTCGAGGTGGTTGCCGACACCGTAAGTGAACGAGCCATTATTCAAGGAATTGCCCCGCACATTCCAAAAGCAGACCCGATGATTTTACCTATTTTTGATGAACCAGGTTCCACCTTCAACATGTTTTCGATCAAAGTGGCGATGGATCTTTATGACCATCTAGCAGGGATCACAGGCGGCCAATACGCGAACTATATGTTGAGTAAAGAAGAAATCTTAGAACGAGAACCGCAGTTAGAAGAAAAAGGGCTGCTGGGGGGCGGTGTTTATTTAGATTATCGGAACAACGACGCCCGATTGGTCATTGAGAATATCAAACGCGCAGTGTCAGATGGAGCCATAGCGGTGAGTCGGATGGAGGTTGAAGAGATCCTTCACGACGATCAAGGAAACGTATCTGGGGTAAAAGCCAAAGATCTATTGAATGAACAAGTCGTATCAATCACTAGTAAACTGGTGATCAATACAGCAGGCCCTTGGTCTGATTTTGTAAATAAGCTGGATAAGGAAATCGACCATCAGCCGCACATGCGTCCAACAAAAGGGGTCCATTTAGTCGTAGACGGCGAGAAATTAAAGGTTCCGCAGCCTACGTATTTTGATACAGGTGAAAATGACGGCCGCATGATTTTTGTGATCCCTAGAGAAAGCAAAACGTATTTCGGGACGACGGACACGGATTATGAAGGCGATTACAACCATCCGAGGGTAGAAAAATCTGATGTGGACTATCTATTGAAGATCGTTAATCGCCGGTATCCTGACGCGAAGCTTACGATTCAAGACATTGAAGCTGCTTGGGCAGGATTACGTCCTTTGATCAGCGAAGCAGGCGGCGATTACAACGGAACAAAAAAAGAAAAAATCAGCGACGAAAACTTTGAAAAAATCATTCGTGCAGCAGATGACTATAAAAATGGCAAACAGTCGCGACCGAAAGTTGAAAAAACGATCGCCGATGCAGCCAAGGAAGAACCTAAAGACAACCCTTCAGCGGTGTCTCGCGGCAGTGATCTGACGATCGCCAAAGATGGGTTACTGATTCTATCAGGCGGGAAGCTGACGGACTATCGGTTGATGGCGGCTGGCGCGATGAAGAAAATCGTGGCTCTATTGCCTGACAATACTATTGAAGTCATAGATTCTGAAAAATACCCTGTTTCTGGCGGTGACCTCGATCCAAAACAAGTGGATCAGGAACTCGACAGCCTTGCGAAAAAAGGGGAAGCGCTAGGGTTACCTGAGGAAGACGCGAAATATTTAGCTGAGTTATATGGATCAAATGCAAAAAAAGTGTTTGCACTGAAGGATCAAGGTGCTTTTGATGGCCTCACCTTAGCAGAGTCCATGTCCTTACGGTACGCGATGTCGGAAGAGATGACCTTGACCCCCGTGGATTACTTGTTGCGGCGAACCAACTATATGCTCTTTATCAGCCACCGGTTGATGGAGATCAAAGAGGCAGTCGTGGATGCGATGGCGGAGGTCTTCGAGTGGGATGCACAAACAAAGGAAGCGTATCAAAGGGAACTAGAAGAGCAGATCAGAGAAACACAATTAACGGATTTAAAGAAGTAAAAAACATATAAAAGGAGTGGGAACATGGAGTCTTATATCATGTCAATCGATCAAGGAACAACGTCAAGCAGGGCAATCGTTTTCGACAAAGCAGGTAAGGAGGTAAGTTCTTCGCAAAAAGAATTTACGCAGCATTTTCCAAAACCAGGCTGGGTAGAGCATGATGCAAACGAGATTTGGAACTCGGTACAATCAGTCATCGCCGGAGCGTTGATCGAAGGCGGATTGAAGCCAAGCCAAATCGAAGGAATCGGAATCACGAACCAACGTGAAACAACGGTCATCTGGGAAAAAGAAACAGGGCACCCGATCTACAATGCGATCGTCTGGCAATCAAAACAAACAAGCGACATTGCGGACGACTTGAAGGAGCAAGGCCATTCTGAAATGATTCAGAAGAAGACAGGATTACTGATCGACTCCTACTTCTCAGCCACCAAAGTGAAATGGATCTTAGATCATGTCGACGGTTCACGTGAACGTGCGAAAAAGGGTGAGCTGTTATTCGGGACGATCGACACTTGGCTCGTATGGAAACTGACAGGCGGAAAGGTCCATGTTTCTGACTACACAAATGCCAGCCGTACCATGCTTTATAACATTTATGACTTGGAATGGGATCAAGAAATTTTGGACTTATTAGATATTCCGAGAGAGATGCTGCCAGAAGTAAAATCAAATTCTGAAATTTACGGGCATACTGAGGACTATCATTTCTACGGCAATCAAGTACCGATCGGCGGAATGGCCGGAGACCAACAAGCGGCGTTAGTCGGTCAATTGGCGTTCGATAAAGGAATGGTCAAAAATACCTATGGCACAGGGGCCTTTATCGTCATGAATACAGGTGAAAAGCCGATCCTTTCTGAGAACGGGTTATTGACGACGATCGGGTATGGGATCGATGGAAAAGTGACCTATGCCATCGAAGGAAGTATCTTCGTAGCCGGTTCGGCGATCCAATGGCTGCGCGATGGGCTAAGAATGTTCAATAACGCGCCAGAATCAGAGGATTATGCGAAACGTGTCGACAGCAGTGAAAATGTATATGTCGTTCCTGCATTTGCAGGGCTGGGCGCTCCTTACTGGGATCAGCAGGCTCGAGGGGCGATCTTCGGCTTGACGCGTGGAACAACGAAAGAGCACTTTATCCGTGCAACATTAGAATCACTGGCGTACCAAACGGCCGATGTCGTGAATACGATGGCGAAAGATTCTGGCACAGATATCAAGTTGTTACGTGTCGATGGCGGCGCATCGAAGAATGATTTATTGATGCAATTCCAAGCTGACATTCTTCAAACACCAGTAGAACGTGCGCCTTATTTGGAAACGACCGCTTTGGGAGTAGCGTATCTTGCCGGATTAGCTGTCGGCTACTGGAAAGACATAGATGAAATCAAGAAATTCGCAGCAGATGGTCAACGTTTTGACCCTTCAATGGATAAAGAAGTTACCGATGATCTTTACGAAGGTTGGCAAGAAGCCGTACAGGCGACCATGCAATACAAACATAAACCAAAAGAAAACTAATTCAATTCGTCAGCTGCGCAGCGTGTTAAGTTGTGCAGCTGATATAAGAATAAAAATTAAGGGGATGAGTTTATGGACACAAGTATGTCAACGCAGGTAATTGGAGAAATTATTGGGACCATGGTTTTAGTATTATTAGGTGACGGTGTCGTTGCAGGTGTAAGCTTGCGTAAAACAAAAGCAGAAGGCGCAGGCTGGATCGCGATCACTCTAGGCTGGGGCGCAGCGGTTACGATCGGTGCCTACGCGGCGGGGTATATGTCCTTTGCCCATTTGAATCCTGCTGTAACGATCGGAATGGCGATCGCCGGAAAAATCGGTTGGGATATGGTCGTTCCATACATCATAGGTCAAATGATCGGTGCAATCATTGGTGCAGTTCTTGTTTATATTCATTACTATCCGCATTGGAAAGAAACCAAAGATCAAGCGACCATTCTTGGTGTATTCTCTACTGGCCCAGCGATCCGAAGCTTAGGCGCCAATCTTATCAGTGAAATTATCGGTACCTTCATGTTAGTGTTTGCGTTGCTGACATTTGGCATGGGTAAATTTGGCGATGGACTGAATCCGATCGCTGTTGGTATTTTAATCTTAGTTATCGGGCTGTCTTTAGGTGGGACCACCGGGTATGCGATCAACCCTGCCCGTGACTTAGGTCCGCGGATCGCTCACGCATTCTTGCCGATTCCAAATAAAGGAGACTCTGACTGGGGCTACTCTTGGGTACCTGTAGTCGGTCCGATCATCGGCGGTATTTTAGCAGCATTGTTATTTATGGCGTTGCCAATTTAAGTTTGTTTAGGGTAATAGGACACGTTCTATTACCCTACTATTTTTAGTACCTGTGTCTGCGGCCTCTGTAGAAGCGGATCGTGGACAAAAAAAGGGATTTGTTCTACCGTTAAGGAGGAACAAATACTTTGAAGTGAATAAGGAGGAAGAGCAAGTGAAAAAAATTATCAATGATCCAAAGAATGTTGTGGAAGAAATGGTCAGTGGATTAGTTGGCGCGTATCCAGATTATGTAAAGCAAGTACCGGAAACATTAGTTGTTGCACGTAGTGATGAGTATGATCAAGTGGCATTGGTCAGCGGCGGCGGAAGCGGTCATGAACCTTCTCATGCAGGGTTTGTTGGGGATGGTATGTTAAGTGCCGCAGTTTGTGGTCAGGTCTTCACTTCGCCAACTCCCGATCAAATCCATGAAGCCATCAAAGCAACCGATAAAGGCAAAGGCACATTAATGATCGTTAAAAATTATTCAGGCGATGTCATGAATTTTGATATGGCAAAAGATTTGGCAGAAATGGATGATATTGAAGTCGATTCTGTTTTGGTAGATGATGACATTGCTGTAGAAGACAGTACCTATACACAAGGTCGGCGCGGTGTAGCTGGGACCGTATTGGTTCATAAAATTTTAGGTGCCATGGCCCGTGAAGGAAAATCTGTTTCTGAACTGGCGAGCTACGGAAAAGCGTTAGTAGAAGATATAAAAACAGTCGGCATCGCGTTATCTGGAGCGACTGTCCCAGAAGTGGGCAAGCCAGGATTTGTTTTAGCAGATGACGAAATCGAATTTGGTGTAGGAATCCATGGGGAACCTGGGTATCGCCGTGAAAAGATCAAACCTTCTCATGCGATCGCCGAAGAGATCATCAGTAAATTGAAGGCAGAATTCAAGTGGCAAGAAGGCGATAAATACGGATTATTCGTTAACGGGATGGGCGCAACGCCATTGATGGAGCTGTTCATTTTATTCAATGACAGTAAAAAGATTTTGGCAGAAGACGGCCTCGATCTTGCTTTCAGTAAAGTTGGAAACTACATGACTTCGTTGGAAATGGCTGGAGCATCCATCACGATGATCAAATTAGACGACGAACGTGTGCGCTTATTGAATGAACCCGTTCACACGATTGCTTGGTAAAAAGAACTGTTAGCTGGAACAAATAACGATCGAAATGCTGTACAAAAGAGTATCCAAGGAGGCCCATTATGTTTACACCTGATAATTTACGAAAAACCTTAGAACTATTCAATGAAAAAATCCAGATCAAGAAAGACTATTTAAGCGAACTCGATACGCCGATCGGCGATGGCGACCATGGAAACAATATGGCTCGCGGGATGGACGCAGTGATGGCTGCGGATCTGTCTGGAGAATTGCCGGACATTTTGAAGGCGACTGCTATGGCGTTGATCAGCAAGGTCGGCGGAGCATCAGGTCCTCTTTATGGGACAGCAATGATGGAAATGATGAAAGCCAGCAAAGAATCAAGTGAACCAGAAATCTTACTAAATGCAGCCATTGCGGGGATCGAAAAACGAGGCAATTCAAAACCTGGTGAAAAAACGATGCTTGATCTATGGGTGCCTGCGGTAGAAAACTTGAACAATGGAACGTTGAATCCAGCAACACTTGAAATCTTAGTCGAAAAAACAAAAAATATCAAAGCAACAAAAGGACGGGCTTCTTATGTCGGCGAACGGTCAATCGGACACATTGATCCCGGCGCCATGTCCTCTGCATATTTATTTGAATCCATGATCGAGGCAGGTGTTTTTAATGACTAGAGGCGTAGTATTGGTCTCACACACAAAAGAAATCCCTGAAGGACTGAAACGGTTGATCGGTGAAGTCGCAAAAGATGTTCCTGTTACGACTGCCGGAGGGTTAGAAGACGGCGGCATCGGCACATCCATGGAACGGATCTCTCAAGCGATCGAAGAAAATTCCGCTGACGAGCTCCTTGCTTTTTACGACCTTGGCAGTGCCAAAATGAATTTAGAAATGGCCATCGAAATGACCGACAAAAAAGTGACGCTCTTTGATACCGCTTTGGTTGAAAGTGCGTACACTGCCTGTGCGTTACTGGCAGCAGATGTCGGAGAAGCCGATATCGAAACGCAACTCGCTGCTTTAAAAGTAAAATAGAAAATCGTTATTCGAGAAGAAGTCAGTGTGAACTGGCTTCTTTTTTTGTTGTATCGATGTGCCTACAAAAACTGGCTGCCAAATCGGTAGCCATTTTTCTGTTAGTTCGGTGTTTTTCCCTTGGTGATTCGTGTCGCAAAATAGACGAGTAACAGACTGATCAGTACGATCAATGCTGCCGAGAAAAAGACGGCGTGATAGCCCGTGGTCGAAAGAGACGAATGTGCAAAAAGGGAAAAGATCATGCCGAAGAAGGTGATCATGAAGCTTTGTCCAAGTGTTCGAAAGAGCGTGATAAATCCCGATACTGCGCCAATATTGTTACCAGTCGCAGCCGCTTGTGCGGATAATACGCTGGTCGTAACCGTCGTCCCAATGCCAAAGCCTGAGAAACAAGCCAAAAGGAGAAAGGCAAGATAAGGTGCGTGTTGAGGCAGCACACCTAAAACCGCAAATACTGCAATATTGACTGCCAAACAGAAAATCAATAAGCGTTCCCTACCGAAGCGCTTGCCAAGCTGGGCGGAAAAGAACGAACCGGTAATGAAGAAAATGGAGGACGGTAAAAGCGCCAATCCAGCAAAGGTTGGAGACAGGTGCATTTCCGTTTGAATCCATAAAGGCACATAAACTTGAAAGCCAATCAATACCCCGTTGATCAAAAAAGTGATCATTGTAAATAACAGAAATCCGGAAGCCTTGAACGCTTCGATGGGCAAAACAGGGTCTGCTTGCTTTCTTTCACTAAGAAGGAATGTGTACAGAAGGATGATGCCTACGACGAAGAAAAGTCCGCCGAATCCGAGATTCGTAGTCAGTACTTGAATGCCAACGAGTACAAGAAACAGACTGACCGTTAAAAACAAATATTGTTTCAGTTCATCAAATGAGAATTTCGTTGAAGAAGATTTTTTTTCTTCCTTATAAAAGAACTGAACGATCAAGATCGTCAAAAGACCAAAAGGAATATTGATAAAGAAGACCCAATGCCAACTTAGCTGGCTGACTAAGAAGCCGCCAAGTAGCGGGGCAACCAAAGAAGCGATCCCCCAAGCCGAATTATTCAATCCCATGATCTTCCCGCGCGTCTCAAAATCGAACAAATCACCGATCAGGGCAAAGGTGATGGGCATAATGCCGCCGGCGCCGATTCCTTGGAGCACCCGAAAGAGAATCAGCAAAGAAAAGGATGTCGAAATGCCGCATAAAAAAGTTCCAACGATAAACAAGAAAAGTCCGAATAGAAAAACTCGTTTCTTCCCATATTGATCAGCCAGTCGGCTTAAAATCGGTGTTGCTAAGGCACTAGAAAATAGATAACTCGAGAATAATAAAGAAATAGGAACATCGCCAGCGAAGCTTTTCGAGATCGCGTTCGCCGCCGTCACGACGATGGTGGATTCGATCGCTGTCATAAAGGTCGCAATATAGATCGCCAGTAACATCCATCCTTTTTTTGTGTTGCCCATGAAAAGACCTCCTTAATAAGTCACGCATACAAGCCAATGGATTGACAAAAAAGTCAAATAGATTTATTATATGCTTGCGCACGCAATTATAAATCGTGCCGACGAGAGTTGTCAACTAAAAAGGAGGGGTTTTATGGAGCAGAAAACAGAAAGTAACTTGAAATGGTTAGGAAAATTATCGAGAGATTATCATAAAGAGCTTGATCTAGAGCTGGCCCCGTTGCGGTTGAACGCTACTAACTATTACTTTATCATGAAGATCCACGATCACGGAGGATTGCCTCAAGAGAAGTTGATCACACTGACAGGACTTAACGGAAGCAATGTGACGAGAACCACACAGAAATTAATCGATCAAGGATTTGTGTTAAAAGAAAAAAACGACCATGATCGGAGAGGCTTTCTACTGGAATTAACCGAAGAAGGAAATGCGGTATATGCTGAAATCATCGAAAGCGTTGCGCGTGCTCAATCCAATTTTCTCTCCTTGTTAACCTCAGCAGAGCAGGAAACATTTGAAAAACTATTAGGAAAATTAGCTGAGTCAGAATGAAAGGGCGATAACCATGCAAATTAAACACCATTTATCAGAACAATTAACAACCATGCCAAAGGACTATGAATTAGTCAATGAAGCGGTTGAGAGTAGAAATAAAAAAACAGTCACTATCGATCGCTACCAAAAAGACGGCGTGTATACCTATAACGGAGAAAGAGTGATTGAAGTCATCGAGAACGGTGTTCTTGTAAGCTTCAAGGATTATTCCCACGTACCAGATGGAAAATTACTATCCAATGAACGGGCAATGGATCTGGCGGAGGAAGTCTTCCATAAAACCAACCGTTCATATGCCAGAGGACTATCCTTCATCCGAATTGAAAATCAACGACGTTCTTTTATTGACGAGAACGGAGTAGAACAAACTTTCCCTGTGCAATGGATCAAGTTTGCACACAGAAACGGCAGCTACAACTGGGTAACCCTCGGCGGCGGCGGTGCAGTGGTAGAAATGGAAATCGATTCACGATGGGATTATTTCCGCGGTCGTCGCAAAACGGAAATGTGGGACAACGATGATTGGGTCCTAGCAAGAGAAGGAAAAGGCCCGCAATTGCCAAGTCCCAGTGCGCTAGCATAAAGGAGAATACGGATGAACGAGCTTCAATATGAAAGAGACATTGAACTTCTGGGTACTCTTCGGAATCGGCTCCGTCAATTAGAGGAGTCAGAGTATGTCACAGCCTATTACAAAGGCTACAGCTCTAGTGGGATGACGCTGGATGAGATCAAGGATGCGATGGAAGAACTCACAGAAGAAATCCGAGAATTAGAGAATCGGATGGAAGATATGGAATGGTAATGATTTTTACAGGAGACGCGAATGCATGAGATTCGCGTCTTTTTTGTTTTAATAGGAAAGAAAGCACATTCAATTTCGTGTAACCGAAAACACTATATATTGTGTCTGTTTTTTTCATATCATTAAAAAGACACAAAATCTAGACTTTACTTCAAAAAAGTTTAGGAGTACTATTATCAAGGATAAAAAATAATTTTTAGTGAGAAGGGATGGATGAAACGATGCTATTGATCGCTGGTACGATTGGTGCGGGAAAAAGCAGTTTGACAGATATGTTGTCGCAGGAGATGAACTCGAAGCCATTTTACGAGAATGTGGATGACAACGAAGTGCTGCCATTGTTTTACTCGAATCCAGAAAAATATACGTTTCTGCTTCAAATATTCTTTTTAAATAAACGCTTTTTAGCAATGAAGGACGCATTGCAGCAAGCGGACAATGTCTTGGATCGCTCGATTTACGAAGACAGTCTGTTATTTCATTTGAATGCGGATCTTGGTCGGGTGAGTGCTGACGAGGTTCTCCAGTACGACAATTTGATGGAGACGATGCTGAAGGAATTGGAGCATGCGGCACCGAAAAAACGACCTGATTTACTGGTGCATATCAAGGTTTCTTTTGATGTGATGCTGGATCGGATCGAAAAAAGAGGACGCGAATACGAACAAGTAGCCACGAATCCAGAGCTCTTGGCGTATTATCGAATGGTAAATGAGCGTTACCAAGAATGGTACGACAACTTCGATATTTGTCCAAAAATCCAAATTGACGGGGATCGCTATGATTTTGTCGCTGATCCGCAAGCGGCGGAGATCGTGATCAAACAAATCAAGGAAGAAACCGAAAAACTGAATCTGCAAGAGCCTCAGAGCTCCCGCTATTCTTCAAGAAGAAGTATTGAAAAAGGTATTTTTTAGTATTTCTTTTTAAATGAACCAAAAAGAACGACCGTTTTCTAGAAGGAGCCAATCATGTTAAACTATTTCAAATTTCTACTTCACCAATTAAAAGGATGGCCGCAACAAAACTATTATCTCTTTTTCTTTAGCTTAGGCTGTCAGGTCATGACACTCGTCAATCAACCGATAAACCTACTTACAGTAATCACCTTTATCGGGACGACATTAGGCGTGTTATGTATTTTGTCCATCAACGCCGCAAAATCAGTCAACGGTGTTTTAGGAATTATTTCAGCCATTTGTTTTATTTACGTCGGATACTCCGCAAAAAATTATTTAAGCATCGGCGAACAAATCGCATATATGATCACTTTAGATATTCCCGTTTTATTAAGTAAAGAGTGGAATCATAACATGGCATCGAAAATTCGTAAATTTACTGGAAAGACATGGGTCCTCGCGATCATCAGCACGATCCTGATGTATTTCGTTTCGGGTTATTTGATCCAGCGCTTTACGGATGATCCGCGTCCTTGGATCGACGCGATCGCTTTTTCAATCAGTTTGAGTGCCGGAATCATCAGTTTCCTACGCTACAACAATCAATATTACTGGTGGCTGGCTTCAGGTCTTGCCCAGATGGTCCTTTGGTATATCTCATTCAGACATGGATCAGCCAGTTTGGCGATGTTCGTCAACAGTTCCGTCTACTTGATCAATGATGTCTTAGCCTTTACCGTTTCTCCTTGGTACAACAAAAAAGAACGGGAACGGATGCAACAGATGGAAGAAGAATACTACCATCTGAGTCATTAATTTAAAAATTGAACGCCTAACAATGCCTAGCCGTTGTTAGGCGTTTTTTTCTGCCAAAAACCATCCAAAATGTTTAAAGAAGTTTTGCTAGATGAATTTATTATGAACAATAAGAACATTCTTTGATTATTCTGTGATTTATGAGATTTGCCTTTGAAAATCAGTTATTGTAAAAGTATCGAGCATGAACGAAGGAGGGCGCGTATGCGGTATTTGTATCAACAACTTTTAGCATTTTGGCTGATTATTATTTTGACGATCGTTTTGATTGGTCTTTCTTTCACGAATATTAACCGACGCACGTTGGTGGCTCAAAATTACAATCAAATTCGAGATTATATCGATTCTGTTGAACGTAATTTGAGTCATCCAGAAGAAAATTTACCGGATACGTTCTCGAGTCCTTACAATGCACTGACCAGAGAAGAACACCTACGCTTCTATTTATATAACGCTGAAGTCATCCTTGCGAATCAAGGAATCAAGTTTGTATTGCTGGATAATAACAAATCTGTCATTTATTCTTCCACAGAGTTCAAAATTTTAGATTCCCTATTAAATAACGAAGAGTGGGAAATCATTCGAACGGGAAGAAGCCTTGAGAAAACGATCAAGTACGACCTGAGAGGCGAACCGAGTCAAACGTCCTACATTCTTTCGGGCCGATTTGACCAAGATCAATTTTACGGGGTCTTGATTGCAGCGAAATCAGCCCGAGATTTGGAAAATAGTCAGAAGCTGATTACGGACAATCTATTGAAGGGCTTTGTTATTTCATTATTATTTGGCGGTGCTATCAGTTTTGCCCTTGCGACACGTCAGGTGAAGAAGATCAACGATTTGAAGCGGGCAGTCAACCAAATCACGAATCGAAATTTTGAGATCACGGTGGAAGAGGAAAAGGGAAAAGATGAATTCAATGAATTGGCGCATGATTTTAATAAAATGGCGGTGGCTTTGCAGGACAATGAAAAGGAAATCATTCGCCAAGAAGAGCTTCGTAAGCAATTCATGGCAAACACGTCCCACGAAATGCGCACCCCATTGACGACGATCAAAGGTCTGCTGGAGGGATTGAAATACAATGCGATCCCTGAAACGCAAAAGGATAAAGCCATTGTGCTGATGCAAAATGAGACGGATCGGCTGATTCGCTTAGTGAAGCAAAATTTGGATTATGAAACCATACGCAGCCATCAGATTACCTTAACGATGTGTTCTTTTGATGGAACAGACGTATTAAGAAACATTCTGACGCAATTTCAAGAAACGGCCGACGCTGTGAATGACCGCTTGAGCTTGCTGAATGAGCAGCCGGTCGAGGTGTATGCCGATCGTGATCGTTTCATCCAGATCATGGTCAATGTGATCCAGAACGCCATCCAATTTACGGACAATGGTGAGATAAAAGTCGACCTGCGAGAAACGGATTCAACGGTTCTTATCTCTGTGGAAGATACGGGCATCGGAATGACCGAAGAGGAGCAAAAAAATATCTGGGATCGTTATTAGAAGGCAGATCCCTCTAGAAAAAATACGAAGCTCGGCGAATCTGGTTTGGGACTTTCTATTGTGAAAGAATTGATTCAGCTTCATGGCGGATCGATCGATGTTTCAAGTCAGAAGGAGGTCGGAACCCTGTTTGTGATCCGATTACCGAAAAAGACGCTGGAGAAAGACAAGCAATAGAAGTCGCTGAAAACAGCGATCCAATTCGTTAGACTGATTCCTTTGAATCGGTCTTTTTTTGTGGAAACAAGGTGAGAGAACTTTCTAGTTGACAATGTGTCTAAAAGACTTATAATAACAAAGTCGATAGATCTAAAAGACTGATGAAGGGGCATCAGGAAGGGGGATAATATGTACGATTTACTACTTTTAGGTTCACTGATCACTGGCGATAAAACCGGCTACAAGCTTCAAAAAATTGTCGGATCTGCCCTGCAGCCGATGCGAAAAGTGTCTAGCGGAGTCTTGTATCCTTCACTGGAACGGCTGGAGAAAGAAGGACTCGTCACCTCCACGATCCATGAAGAAGGTCGAAAGATGAAATTATGGCACATCACCGCGACGGGTGTGGACAGATTCATTGAATTGATGAAGGAAAAAATCCCTTCGGACGCGAAGCGAAATGACAGGCTCCACTTCAAGCTGCGTTCGTTGGATAGCGTATCGCTAACGGAGCAAATAGCAATATTAGAGGAATTTCGGTTATTTATTGAAAAGGATTTGGATTTTTATCAACACGCGCAAAAGGATATGACAGAGCATCAGGCGCGTTTTCCAGAAAACAAGGAACGCTTTCGTATTTTGGCCGAAGCCTATGAATTGGATATCCAATTAGCCAAAACAAAATTAACATGGATCAATAAACAGCTTGCTGATCGGAAGAATTCTTCTCAGCAGCTTGATACTTATAACTAGGGGTGCAAACAATTTATGGAAAATTCTTCAAAAAAATGGTTTTCATTAGTCGCGATGTCTTTGGGCGTCTTTATGGGACTTTTGGACGTGACGGTAGTAAACGTGGCGTTGCCAACAATGCAAAAGGCCTTCGATGCGCCATTTACACAATTACAATGGGTGCTGAATGCCTACACATTAGTATTCGCGGTCACGTTGCTGATCGTATCAAAAATGGGAGACATGTACGGGCGAAAGAAAGTCTTTTTGGCAAGCTTGATTTTATTCGTCATTGCTTCAGTAGTGAACGGCTTTGCGCCGACTTTGCTGGTTCTAGACATCGGACGGGGAATCCAAGCCATCGGCGGAGCAGGCATGATGTCTCTGTCAATGGCATTAGTTGCTTCAAATTTTGATGGCAAGCAACGTGGGTTAGCGTTGGGGATCTTAGGGTCGGTTATTGGACTATCTTCCGCTTCTGGGCCATTAGTGGGCGGCTTATTGGTGGATGCCTTTGGTTGGGAATCGATTTTCTTTATCAATTTGCCGATCGGGATCATCGCTGTTTTAATGACGATGCGTTATGTAAATGAGACGCCGAGCTACGGAAAAGATCAGAAAATTGATTTTCTTGGGATGATTTTGTCTGCCGCAGCATTATTTAGTGCGATCTATGGCTTGATCGAAAAGGAAACACACATCAATTGGGGTTGGACAAACCCTCACGTTGGTGGCTGGATGCTTTTAGCGGTCGTGTTCTTAGCGTTATTTATCTTTGTCGAATCAAAGGTCGAAAGTCCTATGATGAACCTGAAGATGTTCAAGAATATCAACTTTGTCGGGTCCGTGATCGTTGCTTTTGCGCTAGGTTCAGGAATTTATGCGTTTAATACGTACTTAACAGTATTGATGCAGAACTACATTGGCTGGTCCGCCTTTGACACGGGGATTCGTCAATTGGCACTATCTGTCTGGTCCTTGATTTTAGGACCCGTAGTTGGGATTCTGGGAAATAAATTCTCGAAAAAATGGATGATCGTTGCTGGCTTATTGGTCAGCGGCGCCGGTTTTCTTTTCTTGATCGGTCAGCTTTCCCCTACGATGGGGTATGCACAATTGTGGCCAACGCTAGTGATGATCGGGATCGCCAACGGGATCGTGAACCCGGTATTGAACTCCGCTGGGTTAGAAGAGGTCGCGCCTCATGAGATGGGGATGGCTTCGGGCTTGTTGAACGTCTTCCGACAATTTGGTACCAGCTTTGGGGTGGTGATCCTAGGCTTAGTAGAGGCGAACCGTTACGCGGATGTCCTAAATCAGCATGCCGCATCAATGCACTTGCCAGAAAAATTGACCACCAGCTTGATCAATGCCGGGCCTTTCTCTGGTCATCAAATCGTGTTCTCAGAGGCATTAAAGAACGCACCCTTTGCCCACGAATTGCAAAAGGTAGTGGTGAATGCCTTTGATAAGGGACTGATCCAGATTTGTTACGTAGCAGGAACCATCGTGCTGATCGGTGCTGTTGGTGCAGCGATCTTTATGCGTGAAAACAAAGAAACCATTCAATAGAGCAGGCTCTTTATTAAAAAGATAGACCGACCGCCAATGTTAGATCGAAATCTAACGCTGGCGATCGGTCTTTTTTAGAGGTCATCGATGAATTTTTTGTTATTTTTTTCTTCTAAAATAATCGACGTAGAAACTTTCCCATAAGCCATCAACTTGGAAAGAATCTCCTCCACTTCGCTAACGGAACGCGCATGACCGAAAAGAATATAGTTTTCTTCTCCGGTTACGGCATAAATAGAAACAAAGGCACTGATTTCCTCGACGATAGAAACAAATTTTTGTGCTGGAATCGTCAGATCACTGATTTTAACGAACAATGGCAGGGTATAGCCTAGTTTTTTATAGTCGATATCAACAGTAAATGCGTTTAAAATCTCTTCATCCATCAAGCGCTGAATGCGCGTTTTTACACTCGGTTCGGAAAGAGCGACTTCTTTTGAAAGATTTTTTACCGTTGCTCGGCTGTTTTTTGAAAGTAGTTTTAAAAGTTTCAAATCTGTTTGGTCAAGCATGAAAGAGTCTCCTTTATTTATGCTAAAAAAATCCTTCATTTTCCTTATTTAATAAAAATAGAGCCCAAAATCTATTGATTATCGTATATAAAAAAAGTGGGCAGACGGATAAACTTTTAGGTAAGGACATTATCAGACGAGCATTGAGTGTATTATAACTGAATGCATCTGTTTCTGGTAGGAAAATTTAATTAATGGAGCGTGGATGACGATGGAACGAACATTTGAAAAGGGCATCGAGTTTGCCAAAGCAATGGATTTAAAGGATGAATTACGAGACTATCGCAAGGAGTTCTTTCTCCAAGAAAACGAGATTTACATGGATGGAAATTCTTTAGGTATGGCCTCTAAACCAGCCGTTGAAAGTTTGGAGAAAATGATTGAGCGCTGGAAGGTGGAAGGGGTGCGTGCGTGGAATGACCTTTATCGCTACAGTGAGAAAATCGCGGAACTGATGGCGCCGTTGATCTGTGCCTCAGCAAAGGAGGTCACCGTGACTGGAAGTACGACAGCGAATATCCATCAGGCATTGGCAACTTTTTATCACCCAACAGCGAAGAAATATAAAATTTTGATCGATGATTTAAATTTTCCTACGGATCGGTATGCGGTGGAAAGCATCGTTCAGCTAAAGGGGTATTCAGCAGCAGAGGGCGTGAAGGTAGTGTCAAGTACAGACGGGCAATTTATTGATGAAGAGGCGATGATCGAGGCGATGACAGAGGATGTCGCAGTCATCCTGCTGCCGGCGGTCCTCTATCGGAGTGCGCAACTGCTGGATATGAAACGCCTGACTGAAGAAGCCCACAAAAGGGGTATCCTGATTGGCTTTGATCTCTGCCATGGGATCGGCGCAGTCGAGATCGACTTTTCAGTGATTCAACCGGATTTTGCTGTATGGTGTACGTACAAATACTTGAATGGCGGCTTTGGATCAACTGCGGGCCTCTACATCAATCAAAAGCATTTTCAACAAACACCAGTCTTGGCTGGCTGGTTTGGAAATCGGAACGACACGCAATTTCAATTGAAGCAACAGTTTGAACACCAACAAGATGCGAGTGGTTGGCAGATTGGTTCTCCCGCACTCTTCTCGATGGCGACGCTGGAAGGGGCATTGCAGGTTTTTAATGCGGTTGGAATGGCGACAATCAGAGAAGTTTCATTGACCAAAACGGCGTACCTTATGTATTTGATCGATGAACGATTGGCCGCTTATGGCTATTCTTATACAAATAAGCAGGAAGATTCTCTTCGTGGCGGGCATGTGTGTGTGGTCCATCGTGAAGCCTATCGAATTGCGGCGGCATTGAGAGATCATCACGTAGTTCCTGATTTTCGTGAACCCAATGTCATTCGCTTAGCGCCGATCGCCTTGTACACTTCCTATGAAGACATCCACAAAGTCGTTGATACGTTGGAAGAAATTGTTCGAGAAGAAATCTATTTAAATTACAGCAACGAACGTTCCGCGGTCGTCTGATAAGAAGAACTACCGACTATTAAAAGAAACAGCAATCGGCGCATCGATTGCTGTTTCTTTCTCTATTTGTTACTGTGAAAGCAGGTAAAAGATAAAGGAGGAACGAAAGAATGGGCTTAACGATCGAAGAGGTAGGCGAGACCAATTGGCGAGCTGTCTGTGGTCTTACCGTCGCAAAGAATCAGAAAGGATTTATCGAAAGCAATGCGCGTTCCTTATTAGAAGCGGCTTACGACGTATCCCTTCATTGGCAGCCTCTCGCTCTATACGATGGGGAACTTCTTGTGGGTTTTTCGATGATCGGCGCAAAGCAAGAGGAGGAGATGTGGCTAGATCGCTTGATGATCGACGCGCAATTTCAAGGAAAAGGCTACGGCACACGGTTTATCCCGATAATCCTTCAATTCATGAGGCAACAGTATAGAGTCCGTCGAATCTATTTGAGTATCCACGATGAAAATGAGAAAATTCTTCCCTATTACCAACGCTTTGGGTTTATCGACAGCGGGAAATACGATCCTGAAAATGGAGAACGGATCATGTTTTTAGACATAGAATAACTGGTTGTCACGTCTTCATTAGCTTCTTAACTAAAATAAAAAGAACAAAGCGCATTGATGGTAGAGTCAACGCGCTTTGTTCCTTTTTTATCTAATGTTTCTATGGTTAAAAGAGAGGGAGAATAGAACTAACTGGTAGATTAAGAGAATAGCTGCATAAGGAATCCTGAAATGATCAGTACGATCGCACCGCCAAGACGGTTCCCCATTTGAGCGAAAGCAATCAATTCCATGCGGTTTGCGGCAGATAATACAGCCACGTTACCAGTACCGCCCATGGAGTTGTTACATAGACCGGCAGTAATGGTCGATTCGATAGGGTACAAGCCAAAGAGACGTCCCACGAATCCAGAAACAAGGGAGATCACAACCACACTTGTTAAACATAAAACAACAAATTGCCATGTTAATGCAGAAGCTAACACGTTCAAGTTCAATAACGCAATACCAATACCGGCTAAAACAGCGGCAGTTAGGTTTTTAACGATCAAATTATTGAACATGATTGCTGCATCTTCATAATATTCAGGCAAGATGTTCGTGATTTTACAAATAACAACGATGATGATCATAAATGCGTAAGCGTGGATCTTTGGAACGAAGAAGTTACAGATTTGTCCTAAGATGAAGAAGGACAAAGCAACCATCAAACCAACACCCAATTGAGCGATATCTGGTTTTACTTCGCGAGGTTTGCCATCGCCAAGGTCGCCTTTTTCCATCAATTTTCCGTTACCGTTTAATTTAGGCAACGATTGTCCAGCACGCGCGACTAACGCAGCACCAATGATTGCTAAAACGTTGGTCATAGCAGTTGCCGGAATCAAACGAGAGATGATGGCAGAAGCATCGGTTCCTAAAACATGTGCATAGATCGTTGATAATGGCACGGCACCAGCACCCACACCGCCAGCCATAGCAGGCAATGAAATGTACAAGACAGAGTTCGCAAACCCGTTACCGATCAGCATACCAACAAGTCCAACGGCAAAGAAAGAAACGATCATTGAAATAAGAGCAACAGGAATAAAACGAACAGATGCCTTCATCAATAGTTTACGGTTCATTCCTAAAATACTACCGGTGATCAAAGCAGCGATGTAAAAATCTAAGAAGCCCATGTTTGTCACGAAGTTTTCTGTTGATTTTACCACTGCGTCAGGTAAGATTCCGAACGTTGCGATTGCGGCAGAAGCAAAGATCGCAAAAACAGAACCGCCGCCAAGATAACTTTTAACGATAGGGATTTTGTTGCCGATAAAATGGAATAAGTTCCCAAAAATAACAAGAATCGCGATTGGTCCGATCATATTTGTCGGTAATTTTCCTAACGCCATCGCCACGATCAAGACAACGACCATGATCAAGTAGATAGGCAAACTCACACCGCTGATTTTTGTTGACCAGAAGCTGGTCTTTTTTTCTTCAACTGGCGTAGCAGCTGATGTATCTTTTTGTGTCATTTTTTAAAGATCCTTTCTTTAGTAAAACGTTGGTTGAATCCATAAAAATGGGGAGTAGAGTCACATCTACTCCCTCATCTAAGAGAGTTGTTTCTATCTATATCTAAACGAATCATTTAAGAGAGAGGGGAAGCTGATTCGGGATTAGTCTTTGTATTCTGGAGCCCATTTCGCTGCTTCAACAGCGGCTTTTACGTCTGAGATTTCTTCACGGTTCAATTTTTGGTCAACAACGGATTTAACCACTGTTTCCGCAATGATTTGTGAGAATTCCGTTAATTTCGCAACTGGAGGCAAGATTGATGCACCAGGTTTTGTTACGTCAACGATTCCGCCAAGTGCGCGGCTTGCTTGAGAAATGATTTCATCATTGACACGAGTAGACGTAGAAGCGATCAATCCCAAACCAAGACCAGGGTACATCAAGGCGTTATTTGCTTGTCCGATTTGGTACGTCACGCCGTTGTATTCCACATCAGCAGCTGGGATACCTGTTCCGATCAATGCTTTACCATCTGTCCAGTTAATTAGGTCTTCAGCAGTTGCTTCAGCTAATTTTGTTGGGTTTGATAAAGGCATTATGATTGGGCGAGGTGTGTGTGCAGCCATTTCTTTGATGACTGTTTCACTGAAGGCACCTGGTTGAGTAGATGTACCGATCATGATTGTTGGGTGGATTTCTTTAACAACGGCTTCTAAGTTTGTTAATTCTTCGCTATTTGTAAATTCGCCACGTTTTCTAGCAAATGGGATTTGTCCAGGTGTCAAGCCTTCTGTATCTTCAAACAACAAGCCTTGTTTGTCGACTTGGTAGAAGTGTTTGCGTGCTTCTTCTTCTGGTGTTCCTTGGCGAACCATTTCTTTTAATAGAATGTTTGCAATACCAACACCGGCAGTACCAGCACCAAATGTCAAGATCGTTTGATCTTTCAAGGCTTCACCAGAAATGTTCAATCCGCCTAAAACACCGGCAAGAACAACGATACCAGTACCTTGAATATCATCATTGAAGGTCGTGATTTTGTCTTGGTATTTTTCTAAAATGTTTGCTGCATTGCCGCGTCCAAAGTCTTCCCAGTGTAATAGTAATTCAGGGAAAAGATCTGTTGCTGATTCAACGAATTGGTCGATGAAGTCGTAGTAAGTGTCGCCAGTCACACGTTCGTGGCGGTTCCCTAAGTAAAGCGGGTTGTTCAATAATGTTTCGTTGTTTGTACCAGCATCGATGGAAACAGGTAATACTTGCGCAGGGTTGATACCCGCTGCAGCCGTGTAAACCATTAATTTACCGATGGCGATATCCACACCGTTGACACCCCAGTCGCCCATACCTAAGATTCCTTCTGCATCAGTCACAACGATCAAACGAATGTCGCGGCCGTCAGCAGCATTTTTCAAGCTGTCTTTGATGCTTTCTGGATCATCGATTGATAAGAAAGCAGCGTCTTGTGGTTCAACGAAGATTTCGTTGTATTGTTCGATGGAATCCGCAACAACTGGATCATAAACGATTGGCATGAATTCAACGATGTGTTGACCCATTAATTTGTAGAACAATGTGCGGTTTGTGTTGAAGATGTTCATTAAGAAAATACGTTTTTCCAAATCAGATGGTTTGCTTAGGTATTGTCCATACGCTTGAACGGCTTGTTGTTCTAATGTTTGAACAGTGCTAGGAAGCATACCAGTGATGCCGTATTTTGCGCGTTCTTCTTTAGTAAAAGCAGTCCCTTTATTTAGAAAAGGGTTGTTTAATAGGTTTAAACCTGTAATCATAAATAAATCCTCCTAAAATTTGATTGCTCACGAAGTATAAAAGGGAGGGCAAACTATAGTCAAAACATTAGGTAACGATAAAAAAAATTTATATGAGGGAGGTTAGAAAAAAGGGAAAGTGGGGGAAATAAAAAAGGAAAATCTGTAAAAGATTTTCCTTAGCATTTATTAAAAATAGTTTCATAGGTTACGGGTATTCAATTTGATGACCTCAGAAACATCGTCCTTAAGCTGATCAAAATCTCCGGAAAAAGTAGCGATATAAACGACCAGATCAACTTCATCTTGCTGCGGCAGAACAAACGAATACCCATTGATCCGTAAAAATACTAAAGCAGACATTAAGGTTGTCCGGTTGTTCGCATTGTGAAACGGATGCTTCTTTATCAGTTGAATCATCAGAATGGCCGCTTTTTCGTAAATCGAAGGATACACCTCTTCGCCAAATGTCGAAGCATTCACTTGATCGACAGCCATATCTAAAGCATTTAGGTCTTTTAATCCAATTGGTTCATCAGCTGAAAAAGTTTTTATTTGCAAAACATTCATTTTTACAATATCTTCAATAGTCAAAAATGTCATTACTTATCTACTAATGCTTGAAACGTTTCTCTGTGTTCATTTAATACTTGAGAGATGGCTAAATCAATAGCATCAGAAGCATCTGCTTTTTTTGTAATCGCGGCTTGGAGTTTGGTTTCATCAACAAATATTTCATCTCCAGGCTTCAGCCCATTTTGTTGTAAAAATTCTTTGGAGAGGGTTACTACGACTGAATTACCAACTTCGCGAATCTTTCTCTTTTGAATGCGCATAAAAAATCGCCCTTTCTAAACAAACTTCCATATATACGAAGGCCTCAAATGTTTATTCATCTGATACTAGTTCTCGAAGATACTCATTTTTATTTTCTTTATCGAATGCCGCAACAATCGTTTGATCAGTGTCATCGTTTTTTTAATCAATGATCTTACTAATGAAAAGTTTTTGTCTAAGCAAATTAAGGTAGAATAGAAGAAAGAAGTTTATGGAAAACAAAGGAGGAAAGCGCCATGCGTCAACATAAAACTATTACACCTGAAATAAGAAAGCTGCTCTCATTTTCTCCATTGCAATACATGCTCGATACAGTGGAGGAGAACCCGCAATTAGCCAAAATCTTTGCAGACGACAACGAACGCCCAAAATGGTGCATGCTGATCTTCGGTCACTACATTTGGATAGCTGGAAATATTGAAAACAGGGAAGAGGAAATTTCTTCTGTCATCGCTGAGACGGATCAAGAGATAGTGATCATCTTCTACGATGCTTTAGCGATCCCGAAAATGATCAAATCGAATTTTGCTTCTGTTTTTGAAAATGTTCGCAGTCTTTTTTATGTCTTACCAGCGCAAAAAGAAATAACGACATATGAAGGGGTAGCGGCAATTGACCAAGAAATGATGAGTTCGGATAAAAGTAATTTGGGCATGATTATCGAGGAAGTTAGCGAGACGGCTAGCTACAGCAATCTTGATTCTTTCTTGCAGGAAGGTATTGGCTATGCATTCCTAGCAGAAGATAAAGTGCAGGGATTTTGTACAAGTGAATATCAAAGCAGTAAATCAATTGCGATTGGGATCGAGCTGAGTGAGGAATATCAAAGAAGAGGCATCGCCTCAAATATGGTAAGGCTATTCTTAAATGAAGCAAGCAAACGAAAACTAGATGTTTATTGGGATTGCTGGAAAGAAAATGTTCCCTCAATTAAAACGGCAAAAGCATGTGGTTTTACAAAAATAGCGGAATATCCCGTGTTGATTATCGATAAGCAAAGCTGACAAAAAGGTTCTCCATTGATTTTTCAATGAGGAAACCTTTTCCGTTTTATAAAGAATCAATTGTTTCATGAGGCTCTATGGTTTCCTAAAGGCCAACACAAAATATAAGTCGTCATCAACACGGTTTGAAGGCCTCCATATTGTAGCAAAACGCTCAAAGATGATATGATTGCAACGATAGAAAGGAGCGATAATTGTGAAAAAGTGGAAAAAAATCCTTCTAGCTATTTTCATCGGAATCGTTGTCGTGATGATTGGCGGTATCGGGTACCTAAAATCACAGACCTATTCACCAGCAAACGATGCGAAGCAAACGGCAGAAAAAGCAGAACAGGCAAGTGAGTGGCTTTACTTCCCTTCAAAAGACACGTCAAAACCAATGGTTATTTTTTACCCAGGTGCGCTAGTCGAACCGGAAAGCTACAGTGTCTGGGCGAAGGAGTTGGCGGATGCGGGCTATCCCGTTTATATCATGAAAATGCCGCTTGATTTGGCTGTGCTTGCGCCGGATCGTGGCGAAAAGGTGCTTAAGGAACAGCCGAAACGTCCCTTCATCATGGGGGGCCATTCATTAGGCGGTGTGATGGCTAGTCGGTTTGCGAAAGGTCATTCTGACAACTTAAAAGGCGTATTCTTCTTGGCGAGTTATCCTGATGAGAAAGGTCGTTTAGCGGATAGTGAAATTCCTGTGCTGTCTCTGACTGGTGAGAATGATCATGTTTTGGATAAAGAAGCCTATCAGAAAGCCAAAAAGAACTTACCTGAGGCAACAGAGGATCAAGAAATCGCTGGAGGAAACCATGCTGGATTTGGTGCTTATGGGCATCAAAAAGGAGATGGAAAGTCTACGATCAGCGATCAAAATCAGCAAGTAGCACAGCGGCTGGTCCAATGGTTAGATACGATAAAATAAAAAATTCCTTATTCTATTTAGAAATAAAGAACCGTTTCTAAGTAGAATAGGGATTTTTTATGCCTTCATTGCGTTGCTATGAAATAACAATGATAGACAATACACGAACGTGCGAGTTTTTTCTAATTGAATAAAAAAAAGCTTCCTGATTCATTGGGTTTATTGTTATTATAATCCTATAAAAATCAAGCTAGAGGAGCGATTAGATGAAAAAATCAGTTATTAGTATGGGTGTTTTAATAGGTTTATTGGCCTTGTCTGGGTGTAGTAAAAGCGAGGACATGACTACTAAAAATAGCAGTACGTCACAAACGTCGATTTCTACGACTATGTCTTCCACTAAACAATCAAACACAACAACCAGCAGTACAACTAGTACAACGTCATCGACAAGTACGGGAGTTTCGACTAGTCAATCAATGGAAAGTACAAGTGAAACCATTTCTGAGCCAGAAACAGCCTGGAATGCTGAAAAATCAGGTGCATTGGACTCATTTATGACTAGCTGGGGACAAGAGATGGGGCAAACCTATGGCGCGTACCAGCCGAACAATAATGTGAATTACTACGGCGTGCAATTTCCTAGTGAAGTGGTCGGAGCGAATGCTAAAATGCCGATAGCCATAAATGATATCATCGTTTCTAGTGAATGGTCCGAAACAGGCGAGTCTTCTGCGGATTACAGTATCGTCGCTGCTTATTCAGATGCGCAGACGGGATCACGCAAAGCGAGTATGAGCCGACATGTCTATCTCTTTGGCTTTACCAATGATCAGCCGGTCGTGCTAGTATCCATGCAAAATCAAGGGATGCCCGATGGCGCTCTGCATTTCCGTCTGACAGAGAATGCGGCTTTGACCAATGGGTTTCAAGGGATCGTCGCTGGAAATGTATCTGAGTAGCCACGTTTAACTAAATGAAAGCTGCATTCACTCAAAGCCTCTTTTTAAGAGGTTTTTTTTTATCCACACAAACTCTCCATTCCTAAAAAAATAGCACTGATCGCTAAATATAGCCAACCTTGTTTCTCAGATCGCGGCTTAGTTATTTCGGCATCATTTGGTGGATAGATTCATTTTTTAAACGCTGGTGATGTACGAATTATCAAAATCACTAAAAAGGTTTTATCAGTAAAGGAACTGACGGATCATCCGAACCTTAGAGAAAGTCATCTTACCGGTAGATGTGGAATATACGATGCATTTTAAAATCAAGGAGTGGCTGATCCACCTCAATAATAATGTTGGTATGAAAATGTACTCAAATGAAAAAGTCTTCTAAGTGGTTTAAACAGAGGCACAAGAAGATGAACTCCCCATCCATTTCTCAAAGCACTGACAAGATCGCTGATATCAAAGACCTCAAGAAGCTGCCAAATAACTAAAAAAGACAAAAAACTTATTTGATATCGGTTTTCTTGTGTTTTTTGTTCAATCAGATTGGAACGTTCAATCTGTTAACATCCTCTCTAGCATTCCCCCATCTTGACTATTTATCATTTACCACAAAACAGATTGTCTTTCCATTCACCATTAGGTATTCACTATTTTCTCCTTAAAAACTATTATTATCGGTTAAAAATTATTAAGAAAAAGGGTAGTTAATTTTCGTATCGTGAAAGCATTGTTGTAACAGTGTTTTCAGCATCCTTCACTAATTAAGAGCATTATTTATAGTGAAGAGTGCGTTTTTTTTATGAATTATACTGGCCTTACTGAAAGGATTACAAAAAGAAGGTGACGAAATTGAATAACGCAAGCAAGAAAAAAAGGAAAAATGTAGTATGCCGCGTACTCTTGATCGGAGTGCTTGTCTTTTTACAAATTGCCAATTTAGGTTATGGAAAAGCCTTGGCAAATGAAATCACTAGTACGGAATCGAGCACAGGATTGATAGAGAAGTCCGCAGAGAACAGTTCGATGGTTCAATCAAAAGAGTCTCAAACAGAAAGCATAAGAGAATCAGATAAAACAGTCCCCTCCTCCAGCGAAGGAAAGGAAAAGGATACTGTAAAAGAAAAAAATCCGGCAAACAAAACCTCAGAATCAAAAGATCAGAAGAAGGACGAGACGATCGACGATGGGGAAGAACAGGAGATAGGACCAAAGAAAAATACGTATAGAGCGAGTTCAACTGCCGGCTTTGTGGCGGAAATTACTGGAAGTGCAGGCGTAACGTATCATCTATATTCCGATGGCACCGCCGTACTCGTGGATGGCAAAAGTGTGACTGGCGATTACAGACTCTTTGCGAATGCCAGATATCAAGAGGTCGTTTATCGAGTGACGAAGATAGCGGATAATGCCTTCAGTCATTCAGCAAATGGCAAGACGAATGAAAAAATCACTGGCATTGATTTTTCTAATTCGGAGAATCTGGAAGAAATCGGCAAGCAAGCTTTTTATGGCTGTACAAAAATCAAAACGGCGCTTGATTTTTCAAACTGCAAGAAGTTAACGACGATTGGCGAGGGGGCGTTTTGGGATTGTTTTGAACTATCCGGCTTGGAATTTGGAAGCCATTCAGTGGTAAAAACGATTGGAAAGGATGCCTTTCGTACGTGTAAAAAACTAGCCGGCACTTCGATTATTCTTCCCGACAGTGTCAGAGAAATCGGGAACCAAGCGTTCTTAATCTGGGATGGCCCTCGATTCAAACGATTGCAGCACAAAACCGTGCTTGAAATGGATGGACAGCTGCCAAGTTTAGTCAGCGTTCCTCCGCCAGTCACAGAAGAAATCAAGGGATATGAAAGTGCTGTAGATAGTTCGAATGATAAAACGACCCTGCACAAAGCAGCGAAATGGTTAGACAAGGATCGCACAGAAGCTGAAATTCGGATCGATTATGGCAGCAGTTTTGACCGTCAAGCAAAACTGGATGTTGTTTTTGTATTGGATCATAGTGGTTCAATGCTGAATTTGGCCGATGCAGTGGGCACGATCGATCAAGAAAACTACAAATACCCGCGTTCTTTTTTGACCAACGATGTGGTGAATGGCGCGACAAATATTTTACTAAACAGTTCGCAATCTGGCTATGATAACCAAGTGGCATTGACGGCTTTTGGTGGGGGAGAAAGGTATCTATTTCGAACCAATTTTTCAGATGACGCACATGGTATAAAAGAATTTCTATATGACAATCCAGCAACTACCTACAATCAGACTAATTATTCTGCCGGCCTTCAAGGAGCGATAGACACGATAGAAGAATACCAAAAGCCGGGACGGATTCCTGTTGTTATATTTATCAGTGATGGGTTGCCAGAAGGGACTGGAGATATTCACGGATTGAATCAAGCAAAAATCTTAAGGGACCGTGGTCACCGGGTCTATCCGATCGGTATTTATGGGACCGGTGATGAAAATGAACGAAGGAAAAATCTGGAAAATATTTCCTACGATAATAAGACGGCTTATTTAGCAAAAGACAGCGCAGCCTTCGAAAAGATCATGGAAGACGTCTTAGAAGATGTGGTCAATTCAGCCGTACCGTTAGAAATAAAGCTTGAAGATGTGTTATCTAAAGACTTTGAGCTATCAGATGAGAGCGATGCAATCAGTATTTCTGAAGATGGAGGAACCGCAAGCACATCCGCTGGGAAAATAAGCTGGGATTTAGGCGGCTGTGAACAAGGTGTCCTGCATACGATGAAACTAAAAGTAAAACTGAAAGCTGGAACGGCGCTTTCTACCAGCGGGGTTCTTCCCACCAATGATTCATTACAGGCGGAGGACAGTAGCATATTTTCGGTGAAGCAGCCAGAGCTGGTTCGTTATTTGGCGCATCATACGTTTGAAAATGTATCATTCACCGGTAAGGAGCTGCCGGAAGAAATCAAAGAACTGTTGCCAGGATCGAAAGGAGGGTTCGGAGATCATGAGACGATCGCTGTGACTGATGTGGCAAAAACCACCCTTCGAACAAAAAATGGCCAATGGTGGGAATTTGTCGGCTGGGATGCCAATCAAAAAACGATCGCAAGTACCGATGTTACCTTTGTTGGAAAATGGAAATACCTTGGCTATGAGTGGAGTTTTATTAAGCAAACGTCAGAGGGAGAGGGACTAAAAGATGCGGAATTTAGTCTTTATCAATGGAGTGGACAAGGTGTTCCTACAAACGACGACTTAGTGACAACAACGACTCTTACAGAAGGCAAATGGACGCTCCTTGCTGTGAATAGCAGTCAAGAAAATGGCCGGGTTGATTTCAATGTACCTTATGGGAAGAATTCCCATTACCAACTAGTGGAGACGAAGACGCCAAGCAGTTATCGGCAGCCAGATGGCCAATGGCGATTTACTTTTGATGAGAATGGATGGATCAAGGACAATAAAATGGAACCGATAAAAGGGCCGAGTGGCGAGTTTCCTCCAGCATTTGAATCGATCAAAGAAGGCGAATTTACTGGATTTCTTGGAGTTGTCAATCATGCCTATAAAGGGGCGCTGCCGAATACTGGCGGATTCGGACGCTCCTCCTTCTCGATAGGTGCTTTCATTTGTTGGACGGCAGGGATGAGCGGTGTGGTCGTATGGTATTTTTTCAATAAAAAGAAGAAATGATCTCTGAGTTTCACTTGAAGAATTCGTAGCGATCTATCTACAGTGTCCATAACTGGAATTTGCGAGACCTAAGAGGGAGACCAAAAACGAAAATATCGTGTATTGTGTTATTTATTATGATAGAATAAATAACACAAACGCTGGGAGGTGCTAAAGGTGGAAGCAGCGAATAGCCACTCGCAAAGAATGAATGACCTATTCGAACAAGCGGTTAGATCCCCTATTGTTCTAATAGAAGCAGGTCCTGGATATGGAAAAAGTGAACTTTTGGAAGCTTTTTTGGAAAAAGGCCTCTACAATAATGCTTGGCTTCGTTTACGGAGAATGGACAATCATTTGTTTTTTAATTGGAAGAAATTAACGCAGTCTTTGAAGAAACTCATGCCCAATCAATCCGATGCGTTTTCTAAATTGGAAACCCCCACGACGCTGGGACAAATCGCAGAGTTAATCGAGTTGATCGAAGCTGCGTCTTTAGAGACGCAGCGAAGTGTCTTCGTGATTGATGACTACAGCATTTTAGAAGAGGAAAATGTCCGCTTTTTGTATGAGAGTCTGGTTGAGAGCGATTTTTCAAACCTTTGCCTGGTAATTCTCTCAAATCAAAAAAGCGACCTTCATAGCCTTTGTATACGGAGTACTATCGATTACTTCTCTATTGATGAAACAAATCTGCGCCTGACAGAGGGGGAGACTGCGGATTTATTTCACGCAAACGCCCTTTCTTTAACAACGGAACAACTAGCAAAATTATCAGAGAGATGGCAAGGATGGCCGTTACCTTTGTATATGCTGGCAAAGAGCTGCCGCGATTCTGAAGAACTCATGCAACAAAGTCAGGATGTATTGCTACAGTTATTCCATACACAATTTTTCCAGGAGTATCCTCTTAACCAAAAAAGAAGTCTTATACAGTTGGCGTTACTGGATGTGATTCCCCCAGAATTATTTGAGTTGTTTGATGAAGCGGTCGTTGCCATGCTGAAGAAGCATCCACTCATTACCTATGATTATAAAAACGATGTGTACACTCTTCAAACCGCTTATAGAGACTTCTTAAAGGCCCGGCAAACTCTTTTAAATCAAGAGGAAACACGTTCTTTTTATCAAAAAGCTGCAGAGGTTTTTTTGAAGCGAGAAAGAGACGAAGAGGCGCTAACGATGTTTGTCGAAAGCCGCCAATATGACCAAGTAGTCGCATTGATTTGGCGTATGCTGACACCTTTTACAGAGTATTCGCAAGCAAAATTTCTCTATGATCACTCTGAGAAGATCCCCAAAAAATATTTCGAGGAGCACCCGAGAGCAGAGCTCCAAAACATTGGGTTGTTACTCTCTATTGGAAAAGTCCATGAGTCGGATAATCGGCTGACAACTTTGATAAAACGGCTTGAATCAGAGGATTTCGAAGATAAGACGGTCTTAGGCGATGCGTATCACATGTTGGTTCAAAACGATCGCTTGAGGGGAGACGAAAGTTTTTTAGAGCATACACGACTTGCCAGTATATATTTGCCGGAGGGCATGAAGCATTGGAATAAGCCGGTACCAGTCATTCTCAAAGCGCCTTGGGCTCGTTTTCCGTGCTATGAAGAGGGGGTTCCTGATCAAATAGAACACGCAAAGCAGGTGTTCCGCACACTCAATTCGTATATTACAACTATTTTAGGTGGATTAGACATCCATGCAGATGTTTTTTGTCAAGCTGAGATCGCCTATTTTCAGTATGACTTGAAACAAGCAAAGATACTTTTGCTGGAACTATTGCATGCGGCTGAAAGCGAACAGCTTTATGAATCGATGCTATTGGTCCGTCATTTCTTGATGCGAACGGAACTGCTAAAAGGAGAACTATCAGAAGCTGAATCGCAATTAACGGCAGTGACTCGATTGATTCAAGAGCAGGAACTGTACCAATACAATGGGTTTCAAGCACGGATGGCTAGTTGGCTCGCCTTGTATCTCCACACTCCAGATGATGTCCCCACGCGGGTGGTCAAAAATGACATAGAAAAAGGGGCGAAATGGGAATTGGCCAGAAATGGTTTTCCTCAAGCAAAATACCTCATTCAAAAGAACCGCTATGACGAAGCACTTGCCCTACTGAATTATCTTGAAAGGTACTACAGCAATTACAAGGGGCTTTGGATGGACGTGATGTATGCAAAAACATTTCGAGCGATCACGTATTTGAAAATTAATGAACACGATCTAGCCATTGCTGATTTAGAAGCGGTATACCACATGACTCACGGAAACAACATTATCACACCGCTGATCGAGTGGGAAGAAGACATGCGTCATTTGATTCATGTCGCACAGGAAAAAGCCCCAGAGGCATTTGATCCTGAATGGTTGCGACTAGTCGGTGCAAAAGCGACCACCCTCGCCAAACGGGTATCAAAAATACGCAAGCAAAAAGTTGCCGAAAAAAATCTCTTGCGCTTAACCCCACGCAGGCTGGAGATTCTCAAAGATTTGGCAGAAGGCCTCACGTCAGAGGAAATTGCCGAAAAGAAGGAACTATCCATTCATACGGTCCATAGTCACATAAAAAGTATCTATAATGACTTAGGCGTTTCGAATCGAATAGAGGCGATCCGAATTGCCGAACAAAAGCGATTACTGTAACCTCCCATACATTTGGATACGAAATAAGCATAGGAGACGACGCTCCTATGCTTTTTCTCTTTGTTGCTTTATGACCACAAATCATTCATCGCATCGCGTTTTTTCTTGCCTGCGATATGGGTGTAGACAGTCGTCGCCGAGGTGCCTGATTGTCCGAGCTGTTCTGCGACTTGGACCAGTGAATTTGTTTTGCTGTATAGCTGTGTGGCGACTGAGTGCCGCAGTTTATGGGGCGAAATCTTGATTTTAAAGGCTTCAGAATATTTTCCCACCATGGCTTCCACCGCACCGCTGGCGATGCGTTTGGCTTTGCCGCGGTAACGTGTTAAAAAGAGCGCCGTTTCATTTTCATCTGGATGATAGAGCTGCTCCCGTTGAGCGAGGTACTCTGTCAAATAGTCGATGGCGATGGAAGAAATGACCACCATGTCCCATTTTCCGCCTTTTCGATAGACCCGTGCTTCTCCTGTGTGAAGGTCGAGATCCTGTACATTCATGTTCACTAGTTCCGATAAACGCATCCCAGTCCCAAGAAAGAGTCCAATGATGGCGAGATCGCGGAGCTGATTTTTTTTAAAGGCGGTGATGGCTTGCCGTGTTTCTAAAGTCTCTATGTACCGCTGGTCAACGAAATCCAGAAAATCGAGGGCTTCTTCATCTAGAAAAAGTTTTTTCTCAATAGCCGCGCCACGCTCAGCCATGGTTTTATTATCCTTGACATTTGCGACTTTTCCCATCATATTGTGTTCAAGATAAGGTTTTCCTGTATGACGATCAATGGCTTCATTCAAATAATTGAACAGCGAGCGCAACGCAGTGACTCCCCGTTGGACCGTCGCATTTTGGCGCAAAGGCAGGGATTGCTCGCTTTCTTCCAAGCGTTTTTTGGTGGATTCTTTTAGGATTTTGGGCGCTTTGACAAGATGAGCTTTGTAAAACTCCAAATCTTCCGGCCACAAAGCAGAAAATTCCGCCAAAGTGACTTCCGAAAGCGTGTCGGCAGATGAAAAGCCTTCTTGAATCAGCCAATTCAAAAACCGTCGGTATTCTTTGGCGTACTCGTACAAGGTGATGGAAGAGTATTGATCGCCGCTTTTTTTACGAAAATAATTTTGGACGAACCAAGGGAAAAATTGAATTTCCTCTTCCATTCGTCGATTGGCTTCTTGTTGATTCATCCGTGCCAGCTCCTTTATAACTAAAAGTATAAGATAGAGTTTTTCTGGTGTCAAACGACAGTTATTTTATGTCAGATAGTTATTTTATAAGTGATGCTCTATTAAACGAATTAGTTAATTTATAAAATCAAAAAAAGAAATAGTTGTTCATTTTTCGAAAGTATCCATCTGTCCAGGCGCGTATACTATAAGACATAAGAGGGGGGCGTCACTCATGATTACGTCAGATAAAAAACGAGAAGAATATTACCAAGCTTTAAAAACCAGAGACCAAAAATACGATGGCATCTTTTTTGCCGGAATAAAAACAACCGGGATTTTTTGCCATCCGACATGCACTGCACGAAAGCCTAACTATGAAAACTGCGAGTTTTATTCGTCGGCAGAGGAAGCATTGTTGTCGGGCTATCGGCCTTGTAAAATCTGTCAGCCGCTCTCATTTCCTCAAGCGATCCCTGAGGAGGTGCAATTGTTGGTAAATGAAGTCGAACGGCATCCAGAGAAGCGTTGGAAGGAAGCGGATTTTTCAGCGATTGGATTGAATTCAGCGACCGCTCGTCGTAAATTCAAAACTATTTACAACATGACCTTCGTGCAATATGCACGGGCACGACGAATGGGACTGGCCTTCAAAGAAATCAGTCACGGCAGCAGAGTGATCGATCAACAGTTTGAAGCCGGGTACGAATCGGCCAGCGGGTTCAATGACGCGTTTACCAAAATTATGGGAAATCCCGTAAAAAAGACCACCGCACGTCCGTTGAATGCTTCTTTTATTTCCACACCGATCGGTCGGATGCTTTGTTTGACCGATGATACGTATCTCTATTTATTGGAGTTTGAAGACCGACGTGGTTTGGAAAAGGAAATCGAGGGATTGCGGGAAAAATACAATTTTCGCATCATCTACGGACAGACTGCGGTCAGTCAAGAAGTGACGCGTCAATTAACCGAGTATTTTGCTGGGGGACGCACAGAATTCTCATTGCCCTTGTTTTACGACGGCTCGCCATTCCAACAAGAGGTATGGCGGATGCTGGAGACGATCCCCTGTGGCGAGACACTAAGCTATCAAGAAATCGCGATACGTTTAGGGGATAAGAACAAGGTGCGGGCGGTAGGACGGGCAAATGGATTAAACAAGATCGCTATCGTTATTCCTTGCCATCGTGTGATCGGCAGTAACGGAAACTTGACGGGCTATGCCGGCGGATTGGAACGGAAGCAATATTTGCTGGATCTGGAGAAAAAGGAAAGACAGGTTGGGCGGGATGACCGTTCATTGAGCTAAAAAAACGAGCGGATTTGGATTCGCTCGTTTTTTACGTGAAGCGCATGAGGGCAATCAAAGCGGCTAAGAAAAGGAAAAGGTCCACTGCCATTAAATAGTAAATTTTCTTTTTAAGCTGAAGAAAGCGCGCCGATTCAGTGGCCGTCATGTTACTGACAGTCTTTCGTCGATTGAAAAGATACAGCAGCAGCCCTTCGCCGTGCTGTCCTCCGGCCGCAACGAGAGACCAAAATTTGGGATTTTTTATCCCTCGGCTTTTGGCATCCAATAGGACCAATGAAAAAACATAGTAAAACAACGAGAAAGCGGCAATTACAAACAGCACGCCTAAAATGATAAGTATCCCGATAGCATTCATAAAGAACTCCTCCTAAATTTTTTTGACGATCAGATAGAAAAGACTGAGGGTATTGATACCGATCAATGCGAAAATAGACAGAACAAAGCCGTCACTCATGGAGGAGGTAAAAAGTAGGACCACCATCAATAAGCCATTGATACAAAGCATCGCAATAAAAATTTTTAAAAAGTGATTCACGACCGTACTTTCTTGTAAATGCTTCACCATTTCTTGATCTCCTTTCAGCAGCTCATCCAAGGACAATTTATAAATATCAGACAAGCGAATGATTCGTTCAATATCTGGGTAGCTCCGTCCGTTCTCCCAATTGGACATGGTTTGCCGGGTGATCCCTAAAACGGAAGCAACATAATCCTGCGTCAGGTCCAATTCCTTTCGACGTACTTTTAAGCGTTGACCAATCTCCATCGTAAGCCCTCGATTCGTTTTCTTTTTTCTAGCATAAAACAAATGCTGTCGAATCACTAGAAAAAGCGGGTAAAAATGCTTTTACATTGACCAATAAGGCGTTGTTTCGCTGAAAAAACATAGTTCGGGGTAAATGTCCAATCCATTTATTTTATATTATCTTAAGTTATTATCCAGAGGAGCCACTGCTATCTCACGGGATACTTGTTATACTTAGAACAAATGTATGACGTTTTAAGGAGGGATCGCAGTGAGTTTCTTTAGCTATAATGGAAAGAAAATCTTTTATGAAACACAAGGAGATGGAAAGCCGCTTGTTTTTTTGCATGGAAATACTTCGTCCTCAAAGTTGTTCAAACCTATGCTGCCTCTTTATAAGGATTTTCAAGTGATCTTGATTGATTTTTTAGGTTACGGGCGTTCGGATCGTTTGAAAAAATTTCCAGTAGAGCTCTGGAAAGAGGAGGCGCGTCAAACCATTGCATTGCTGGAACATTTGGCTATCAAGGAAGCGAACCTTGTTGGGACGAGTGGAGGTGCCTGGGTAGCGATCAATGCAGCATTTCTCAGACCAGATCTGATCGCGACAGTCACAGCGGATAGTTTTGACGGGCGCACCTTCCATGATGGTTTTGATGAAGCGTTGCTGGCTGAACGTTCCTCTACGATGGCTGATCCAGAGGCCTCCGAATTTTATCATTGGTGTATTGGAGACGATTGGAAAGAAGTCGTCGAAAGAGACACCGATTGTTTGTGGCGAATGATTATTTCCAGAAGAGAGCTGTTCTTCGACTCGCTGCAAATATTGCAGGCCCCGCTGCTTCTAACAGCAACCAAGAAGGATGGAACGATTCGTCCCAATATTGAAAGAGAATACCAAGCAATCGTTGGTGAAGTGGTGAAGGGGGAATTTAAGATTTTTGAAAATCCTGGGCACCCGGCGATTTGAACGAGTGCAGAGGAGGTAGCCGAAACCATTCACCAATTTATTACTCAGTATAGTTAACGAAAAGTTCCTTGAGCTGGTCACCGTTCTCGCCAGTTCAAGGGGCTTTTTTATTTGTTTTGCCTAAACGGATCGTTAAAAGCGGTTGACGAATCTTAGAATCCCGGTTATTGTTTAGTAAACAATTGAGGTGAACATACATGGTAGGAATTCGTGATGTGGCGAGACGAGCCGGAGTGAGTCCGGGAGCCGTTTCGAGAGTATTGAATAATGATCCAACATTGTCGGTTGCCGATTCGACAAAGGAACGCATTTATCAAGCAATCAAAGAATTGAATTACGATATAGACAAGCGTAAATACATCAAGCGCCGGCTGCCTTCGATCGGTGTGATCACGACCACCAGTCGGCAAAAGGAATTGGATGATCCTTATTTCAATGGTCTGCGGATCGGCTTAGAGCAAGAAGCTCGTCGTCTCCATTTAGGATTGAATCGTGTCTATAATCTGGAGGACAATCCGAAGACGTGGCAAGACTTTGACAAGCTGGGGGCGATCATTATTGTCGGAACGGTCTCAGAAAACGCGGTGAAACGATTAAGTAAACAAAATAAAAATATCGTCGTGCTGGATAACCCGGATATCAATCTTGAAGTGGACATGGTTTATGCGGACTTCGAACGAATGACAAAACGTGTGTTGCAGCTTTTCTATGAAAAGGGCCATCGACGGATCGGGTACATTGGCGGTGTGACGATTGAGATCAATGAAGCAGGCGAAAAAATTTACACTGAAAATGAAAAACGCTTTCGAGCCTATCAAGAATTTATGTCGGCTAATGGATTGGAAAAGCAAGCAAAACTCGGCTTGTGGGAACCGCTTGAGGGAAAACGATTGATGGATGAGTGGCTGGCTTCCGAGGAAGAACTTCCGACCGCGCTTTTAGTCGGTAGCGATCCACTATCAGTCGGTGTTTACCGTTCTTTACAGTCCGCGAACATTACAGTGGGCAAGGAGATCGATGTCGCCAGCTTTGACGATATTGAAATTGCTGAATTTCTTACGCCCAGCTTGACGACCGTGCACATCAGCGCCCAAGAAATCGCGAAAGCCGCGGTGCGTTTGGCAAAAGAACGAATTGAAGATGAACGGCAGGAACCGGTCATAATGACCTTTCCTTCAAAATTAGTGGTACGTGAAAGTTTTGTGCCCAAAAAATAAGCGTCAAGAGGACTTTAAAAAAGTTCTCTTTTTTTTGAAATAATTCTTGACAAAATTGTTTAGTAAACATTATAAGGTAAACAACAAGTTAAGAGGAGGAAACACAAATGAATCAAAAGGCAGTCATGTTTGACCAAGAAAACCAGGTATTTCATCTACGGAACAATGAAATCTCTTACATTATTCAACTTGAAGAGGACGGAATTCTGAATCACCTCTATTTTGGCAAGGCAATTACCCGTTATAATGGGTATAAAAGATATTTGCGAAGAGACCGCGGATTTTCTGGAAATGTTCCGGGCAATGCTGAAAGGGCTTACTCGAAAGACACGTTGCCACAGGAATATTCTAGCCATGGATCGATGGATTATCGTGTACCGGCGTCATTGATTCGACGAGAAAATGGATCGAATCTGCACGATTTTCGTTATTTTGATTTTCGTATTGAAGCAGGAAAACCCGAGCTTAGCGGTCTGCCTCAGTCTTATGTGGAGAGTGACGACGAAGCAACGACCTTGATTGTCGTTCTTAAGGACCGGGATCAAGAAATCTATCTAGAATTAGTCTACACGATCTATCATGACCGCCCAGTCGTGACACGATCGACACGCATTTTAAATAAAACGGCGGAAACGATCGTAGTAGAAAAAATGGCGTCAATGCAGATGGATCTCACGAATAGCGGGATTTACGATGAAGTGATCTCGTTGCCAGGGGCGCATTTACGAGAACGTCAAATCCAACGGGAAAGCATTCATACTGGGATTCAGCGTTTTGAAAGCCGACGGGGAGCTTCAAGTCATCAAATGAACAGCTTTATCGCACTCGTCAACCATGACACCAATGAGTTCAGCGGCCCAGCGATCGGGATGCATCTCGTTTACTCCGGCAATCATGCCTTTGAGCTGGAAAAGGATCAAATCGATCAGGTCCGTGTGCTGACGGGGATCAATGAGTACAATTTTTCATGGTCGCTGTCTTCCGATGACGTTTTTCAGACGCCCGAGGTTCTTCTGACCTATTCTGATCAAGGATTGAACGGTATGAGCGGCAGTCTGCATCATCTGCTGCGGGAACGAGTTGCTCGAGGGGAACATCAACTGAAAGAGCGCCCGATCTTGGTAAACAATTGGGAAGCGACGTATTTTGATTTTGACAGCAAAAAAATCGAAGAAATCGTGGATGAAGCCGCCGATTTAGGCATTGAAATGTTTGTCTTAGACGACGGCTGGTTTGGTCATCGGGATTCAGACAATTCTTCTTTAGGGGATTGGTTCGAGTATGAAGGGAAATTGAAGGACGGATTAAAGGGAATCTCGGACTATGTTCATGATAAAGGGCTGCAATTCGGGGTTTGGTTTGAGCCGGAAATGATCTCGATAGATTCGAAGCTTTATGAAGCCCATTCAGATTATTTGATGCAGGAGCCGAATCGTACGCCTTCATCTTCTCGGGATCAGCATTTATTGGATATGGGACGCAAGGACGTACGGCAAGCGATTGAAAAACAACTCTGCGCTATTTTGGATGAAGTACCGATCGATTATATCAAATGGGACATGAATCGTAGTTTGTCCGATGTTTATTCGATCCAGCTCTCTCCAGAGAATCAAGGGGAAGCGGCGCATCGCCATATTCTCGGAGTGTATGAATTGATGGAAAACCTGATCGCCCGTTATCCGAATGTTCTATGGGAAGGCTGTTCTGGCGGCGGCGGACGTTTTGATGCAGGGTTCCTTTATTACATGCCGCAATCTTGGCCAACGGACAACACCGATGCAGTGGAACGACTGAAAATCCAATACGGGACTAGTTTAGCTTACCCGATATCTTCCATGACGGCCCATGTTTCCGCGGTTCCGAATCATCAAACGGGGCGGATCGCCTCACTGAAAACCAGAGGAGATGTTGCTATGAGCGGCGTCTTCGGCTACGAATTGGATTTGACAGAGCTGTCTGTTGAAGAAAAGACGATCGTAAAGGCGCAGATTGCCCAGTATCAAGCTATTCGACCACTGATTCAATTTGGCGAATTTTATCGTCTGAATAGTCCTTTCGAAGGAAATGTCACTGCTTGGATGTTTGTTTCAGAGGATAAAGGCGAGGCGTTTGTCATGATGGCACGGACATTGGCTTCGGCGCAACCTGTATTTCACGAAATCTTTTTGACAGGCTTGGAGGAAACGAGCTGCTATCAAGATCAAGAAACAAATCAACGGTATTTTGGCGATGAACTGATGACACTCGGTGTTCAAGTCCCTGATTTTTATGGCGATTTCCAAACGGCAACCCTGCATTTGAAGAAAGTAGGAGAAGAAAATGATCAATAAAAACAGTCTCATGACCCGCCTGTCTATTTTATCCATCTCGCTTCTTTTGACGAGCGCGTTATCGATCAATGGTGCTCTGCCTCAGATGCGATCCGCATTGGGAATGACGACGACCCAAGTGGAACTGGTCGCAACGTTGCCCGCGCTAGCCGTTGTCCTTTTTGTTGTCCTTTCCAGCTTTATTGCTGAGAAAATCGGTACTAAGCGAACCGTTCAATTGGGCTTGCTTCTGGTTGGCTTCGGCGGCGGCTTGGCTCCGCTATTCTTAAACAGCTATGTCCCGATCTTGATCAGCCGTTTTATTTTAGGTGCCGGGTTCGGACTCTTTAACTCCTTGGCGGTCTCAATCATCAATTTACTATTTCAAGAAGAACCAGAGGAGCGTGCCTCGCTGTTGGGCTATCGCGGCGCTGCTGAAAATATTGGGAATGCTGGCTTGACGCTACTGGCGGGGGCGTTGCTGACCTTCGGCTGGAGAGTTTCCTTCAGTGTCTATCTCATTGCCTTTCCGATTTTGGTGTTATTTACTCTTTTTGTTCCAGAAATCAAGGAAGCAAAAAAAGCGAAGACGGGCGCAAAGGGAGAACTCAAAGCTTCTGTTTATTTATTAGCCCTCTTCGCCTTGTTCTTAGTCATGACGTTTGTGGCGATCGGGGTACGTTTTCCAACGATGGTGACGGATATCAAAGGGGCGGATTACAATGCGTCGGCGTTCTTAGCGGTAATGCCGATCATTGGGATCGTGACGGGGTCGTTATTCGGCTTTGCGAATCGGCTGCTGGGGGAGAAATGCTTGTATCTCGGCTTGGCAATGCTGGCGTTAGCGACGTTCTTGATCGCGATCTCTGAAAATAATTTTTTCTTGCTGCTGATCGGTTATTTTATCAGCGGGATTCCAGGGAGTTTGATTTTCCCCTTCATTTATAATTCATTGAATCTCTATGCTTCACCAGCAAAAATGACGGCTGCCACTTCAATTATTTTAATTGGCTGTAATCTTGGAAACTTTATCGCACCTTTTGGCTTGAGCACGCTGCAATTGGTTTCCGGTACGACGAATCTTTTTGCACCATTCAAATTATTGAGTATCTTACTCATCGTTATTTTAATAGGCATTTTCTTAAAGAAAAGAAGGCCTGTCCAGCCTAAAATCTTAAATGGGGGGAAGAATCTTGACTGATACGATGCTTCAGACGCTAATGGACTCAGGTGAAACCTATTTCGAGTCCTTCGAATTAAAAGAAGAGCAAGCCTTTTATCGTGACTTGCTTTTCCGATTTAACCAAACGCTGCCTAGTAAACAGGAAGAAAAAGCGGTGATTTTGGAGGCGCTGTTAGGAAGCTTTGGTCAAGGTTCGTACATTGAGCAACCCTTTCACGCGAATTGGGGGAAAAATACGCACTTTGGAAAACAGGTGTACGCGAATTTTGGGTTGTCTTTAGTGGATGACACGACGATCGAGATCCACGACAATGTCATGATTGGCCCAAATGTCACACTGTGTGCGGAGACGCATCCGTTGTCGCCATCACTACGCGTTAAAAAAGCACAATACAATTTACCTATCGTGATCGAGAAAAATGTTTGGATCGGTGCCGGCACCATCGTTTTACCTGGGGTAACGATCGGTGAAAATTCTGTAATAGGCGCCGGCAGTGTCGTGACCAAATCCATCCCCGAAAATGTATTGGCCCTTGGCACTCCCTGTAGAGTAATCAGGTCCCTCAAAGAGGACGAGGCAGTTCAAATGTAATAGAAGCTAGCAACTCAATTTTTCTACTGGTTTTCGTTTAAAGAGATTTCTCTGAGGAGAGATCTTTTTATTTTTTTCTAAATATTGTTTAGGTAAGCGATAAGACTGTCGGAGGCTATTGTCAAATTTATCGAGATGGTATTCAATGATTTAGGTGGAAAGAGAGAGAGGATTTTATGAGATGAAGATTTTATTAGGTGAAGACGAAGACAAAATGCGGGAGCTGCTGACCAAGTTTTTTGAAAAGGAAGGCTACGACGTCGTGGAGGCGAAGGACGGCGAAGAGGCTTTAGAGAAATTCTATGAAGAAACCTTTGATTTAGCGGTTCTGGATTGGATGATGCCCAAAATGAATGGGTTGGAGGTGGCGCAGACAATGAAGCGAACGCGTGCGGTCAAAATTTTGCTGCTGACGGCTAAAAATCTGCCAGAGGACGAGGTACAGGCGTTATCTTCTGGTGTCGATGATTACCTTGCGAAGCCCTTTCACGCAAAGGTTTTATTGGTTCGTGTCGCCAAATTATTAGGGATCGTTAAGCAAGACATCACGCGCCCCCTCGTGTTTATCGCAAATGAAAAACGAGTCAAGTGTTACGGAAAAGACCTTTCTCTTACGAAAAAGGAGTACGAGTTGTTATATTATCTTTACCAAAATCAAGGCGCTGCACTTAGTCGTGAACAGATTCTGCTGTCTGTCTGGGGAATGGATCATGAGACGGATGAAAGGACCGTAGACAGCTTTATCCGTATCCTGCGAGACAAGCTGGGAAAAGAGTGGATTCAGACTGTCTATGGGATCGGGTATCGTTTTGAAGAAGCGAAAAAATAGTCTGACGCGGTCCTTCGTCCTTCGAGTGAGTGTGATTTTTTTCATGATCGTTGTTCTCTTGGCCGTCTTTTATCGATGGGGATTCCCGACCTATTATTACTGGAAAATGGAGCAGCCAGTAAAAGAAACGCAAAAGAGTATCCAGCAAGGAAAGAACCCCTCCGCCTCTTCTGATGTGGTGGTCATTGATCTAGCGGCTAAAGAATTCGCCCACGAGGAAGAGGCGACGAATGATTTGGCCTTTCGTTTAGACAAAGAAGGGATTTCTCTAAATCGTTTTTGGGTTGATCGGACAACGATCCAATCTGTACAGGTGGGCGGTTCTGTCCAGCGACTGTATGCACAAACCAAACAGAAAAGCGATTTCTACACGTTGTTCTTTCAAAAAAAGGATCGTGTTTATTTAATTGGAACAAGTATCCCTGCCTTTAGCTCGGCGATTCGTACACTACTGCCGATCCTGATAGCAGCGACCGTGCTTTTTTTAGGGCTAGTATTCGGTTCGGTGGTTCTCTTGGTGCGGAATCAGATCATTTGGCCGATCCGACGATTGGAACAGACGACACGGAAAATTTCATTGTTGGATTTTGCGGAAGAGGAAGTCACGTCGGAAGAGAATGAATTAGGCAGCTTGAGTCACGCCATTGCCCGTATGAAACAGTCCCTTCAGCAGCATGAGCTGGAAATGGCGGCACGTAACGAGCGATTGAAAAATTTTTCAGGCAATCTCGCACATGAATTGAAGACGCCGTTAGCTGTCATGCGCCTGCTAGTGGATGGAGAAGAGATGGAAATAGGAAATCCCACCTTCCTTCAGGATATGGATCAGCAACTATCGGACGTGGGTGGGCTGGTAACGAATCTCTTGGCGTATAGTCGACAAATGAACGAAGCACCGGTTTTCGAATCGCTGGCAATTGAAGAGGTTATAAAAAGAGAAGCGCAACAACATCGCTTGCTTGATCCTCAGTTTTCGATAGAAGAACGGCTCGAGCCTTGCACCTTGTCTTCCAATGAGCCG